>ERZ1643246.4176-NODE-4176-length-11648-cov-17.600621_pt1 | contig 11648 bp, 8 predicted proteins | sample MGYA00579265_ERZ1643246 | MGnify/ENA primary metagenome ERZ1643246 (study PRJEB29033, sample SAMEA4952261) | chicken gut metagenome | biome: Broiler Chicken; feature: Gastrointestinal Tract; material: Caecum | place: Ireland | collected 2018 | study: Broiler...
CGAAAGTAGTTGGGGGATCGCTCCCTGCGAGGATAGGGCATTGCCATGCATTATGCTGACTTAGCTCAGTTGGCAGAGCAACGCACTAGTAATGCGTAGGTCGAAGGTTCGAATCCTTTAGTCAGCACTAGTAGTTTAAGAAGCCGTTAACTACAAGAGATTGTAGTTAACGGCTTCTTTATTTTATTATAGGTCTTTGTCAAATCGTATTGATGAAGATCAATTCCCTGCTTCAAAAATGAAGTGGGGAATTTTTTTAACCGCGGATTCAGTCAATACGCCGCAATAGATTTTCAAAATTGCGGAAGCCACAACAGCTGCGTTTTAAGTTTTTGATCTTTTGATTGATGCCTTCCAGTGGGCCGTTGGAGTAGTTGTATTTGGCACTGTTGGCGATCTAATGGGCAGAGTGAAGGTTTGATCCACAGCGGTTTTGGTGTTTTCATAGGCAAAAATGGCGCTGTTAAGCTCGTCAACGTTACGCTGTTTTAGGCCGCCTGAAGCTTCTGATAGGTTTCATAGACTCGTGTAAAGTCAGACTCGTGTAAAGTCAGGGTATTTACGGAGAATCAAGTCAACCGCATCCTGTTGGGGAATAAATTCATTGATACCACTTTTGACGAACCTAGCCATGTCTTAATAATACTCGCCAGGCACGATGCTGATAATGCCAGCCTTGATCTTGGTTTCTATGCTGATTTTTGCCATAAAAATCCCCCAAAGTTGTGTTTCCAACTTTGGGGGACGGGACGAGTCATATCAGAATTTAATATAATAGGTAGCCATCCACAAAGCTACAGAGAGAACAGCTTGTTTGCGGTAAGGCAACGGTCAGAGTGAGCAAGCAAATAAAAAGCATTAGCGTTCGGTTAATTTTGAACGCTAACGCTAAGTTTAGGTTAAGCTTCTTTTGCAATGAAGAAACGAGAACTGAAGTCAGCAGGATCTTTTTCAGGTTTGCTCCGATCCATGATTCGAGAAACAAAGTAGCCGGCATTCATCAGTTCTGTACCCGAAAACTTTTCATTTCCGTCATTAACGGTATATTGCTTTTCTGGATCCAAGCCCGCAAAGTAGATCCGGATATATGCTGGGTTAGCACCATTTAAGATTTGGAAACGGGCTAAAATTGCGGTGGACTTGTCATCATTAACAACTTCCCAGTCATAAACGTTGTCGGTTGCCGTATCGGCGTTTTCCAGACGGTAGAACTTGCCAAACTGGAAGAGTTGCCGGTACTTCTTATAGAAAGCCACTTGCTCTTTGATTTCCGCCAATTCTGCTTGTGGCAGCTTAGTAATATCAAGTTCGTAACCAAAGTCGCCAAAGTAAGCTACAGCAGCTCGCGTAGCAATTGACGTCAATCGACCAACTTGATCGTTTGGCACAGCGGAAACATGCGCTCCCCACATTGATTGTTGGTAACCATACGAAGTTCCGTCTTGGATTCTAATTCGTTCAATCGCATCGGTATCATCACTACACCATGCCTGAGGTGCGTAATACATCATTCCAAGGTCAAATCGGCCACCGCCAGAAGCACATGATTCAAAGAGGACTTTTGGAAAAGCGGTTGTCAGTCGAGCATACAATTGGTAAACACCAAGAATGTAACGGTGGGCAAATTCAAGCTGTCGGTCAGCTGGCAATTGCGCTCCGAACATTTCAGTAATATTTCGGTTCATGTCCCATTTGATGTAGTCCAGCTGTGTTTTTTTGATAATAGCGGAAATGTGATCGAAAAGGTAGTCAACAACATCTTTCCGAGTCATATCAAGAACATATTGGTTGCGGGCTGGCGTGCTTTGACGACCAGGAGTAGCAATCATCCAGTCAGGGTGTTCTTCGTAAAGTTTGCTGTCAATTGAAATCATTTCCGGTTCAAACCAGAGACCAAATTTCATTCCCTTGTCATGAACCTTCTTTGAAAAACCGTCAATACCGGTTGCGAACTTCTTTTCGTCGACGAACCAGTCACCAAGACTGGACTTGTCATCATCACGATGGCCAAACCAACCGTCATCAAGAACAAACATTTCGATGCCAAGTTTGTGAGCCGTATCAATGATTGGCATCAGCTTGTCTTCGGTAAAGTCCATGAAGGTTGCTTCCCAGTTGTTAATTAGGATTGGCCGCTCTTGATGGGCGAAATGGGGGTTAATCAAATGGTTCTGGTAAAAGTCGGCGATCTGTTGGCTTAATTGATTGAAACCATTAGCAGAATAGGTCATGATTGCTTCTGGCGTTTGGAAACTATCTCCAGCAGTAAGCTTCCAGCCAAATTCATCCGGGTTAATTCCAACTAGGATTCGGGTCGTGTCAAACTGATCAACTTCTACAGAGTCCAAGAAGTTGCCAGAGTAAATGAAATTAAAACCAAAGGCACCACCATGATTGTTGTCGGTGTGAGGACGGGCCAACATGAAGAATGGGTTATGCTGGTGACTGGATGCATCCCGTAGACTGCTGATGCTTTGAATACCAGCGCGAAGTGGGGTTCGAAGCAAGTGACGTTCACGAGCCCAGCTGCCAGAGAATTGAATCAGGTCATAGTTGGCATCTGGCAAATCCAATTGCAGACTCAGTGCCCGATTCAAAGTGATGTCCTTGCCATAATTTAAGAAAGTGGCACTCCGCACGATTACATCTTCCTTGTCAAAGATCGTGTAGTGAAGGGTCAGCCTAACGTCAGCGTATTCATCTTTGAATTCTAAATCTAGGGTCTGAGCATCATCGCCTTGGCTATCAAAGGCAGATGGCAATTCTGCTAAACGCTGCTTACCATCGTTAAGCTTGTAACCCATGTACTTGAATTCGGAAATTCGTGAACCATCATGATAAGTAATTTGATAGGCGGGGTAGCGGTAGTCACCTTTTCCGAGGCCAGCATATTCTTGCTTGATCAGTTCTAGTTGGAAGTCAGATTGTTCAACAGTTAAGGTATTGGTACAGTCATGCTCTTCTCGGCTGGCAAGATTTGTATAGGCAGCTTTTACGGGAATTCGCGGCCCATAATAAAGTTGTCCTGCTTCGCCATTCTCTAAGATTTTAAAAATATAGCTGGTTTTAGTAGTTTGGAGGTGGAATAGTTTCTGTTCTTCATTAACATGGATACTCATTTTGAATAACCCCTTTTATATAAGTTTGCGTTGACAGTTATAGACTTTATTGATCCTAACAGCTAGTTAGTTTTATCACCGGATTTTGCTTGCAGTTCGACTTGTAAAACGTTATCGCCTGCTTGAACTTCGGTGCCTGATGTCTCTGTCAAAGCAATTGGTCCTAATTTTTGGGTATTTGTGACGGCAACAACAACGGTATCATCTAAGCCGGCCTTTTTAATCGTTGGATCCCAGAATTCAATTAATTCTTGGCCCTTCTTTACTTCTTGTCCTTCTTCAACATAAGAAACGAAACCGGTTCCCTTCAACTTAACGGTACCAATCCCTACATGAATTAAGAGGGCAACTCCATCTTTACTCAGTAAGCCGACCGCGTGACGAGTTGTAAAGACTTGCTTGACTTGTGCATCGAATGGCGCTAAAACTCGCCCATCAGATGGTTTGACTGCAAAGCCATCACCAGCTGAGCGGGTTGAGAAGAAATGATCATTGACTTCGGAAATCTTCATCAGCTTACCGGTAATTGGAGTAGCAACGGTTACTGTCTTAGCCGCACTTTTATCATCACTAATATGCTTGCCCCATGTTTTTTCAAGTTCAGCAACGATTTCTGCGTGCTTTTGTTCACTCAGAATTACCTTTTTTGCAAAGACGCAAATCGCAATTACCAACAATACGGCCGGAACAGCAAACATCATCAGCTTGAAGTTCGTCCGACCGGTAGCCGTAATTGAAGAAGCAGTGGCACCAGTTGTCATCCCGGCAAGAATTGCAACTTGGCCAACTACCCCATTAGCAACGGCACCGCCGAATTTATCCAATAATGGCCGTACAGACAATGCAAGTGACTCATCACGGTGACCTAATTTCAGCTGACCATATTCAACTGAGTCGGTAATAACCATCAGGACGATCAAGAAGACCATTGGCTGTGGGAAACCAAACATTGAAGCGGCAATCAAAACCAATGCTAAATTATTGCCTGCCACAGAAAACAGTGCAATTCCACAAAGCATAAAGATCAAAAGGCAGGTAAACAGTGATTTCCGACTGAGGCGCTGAGAGAAAAATGGGAATAATGAAGTCCCGATAATCCCCAAAAAGACATTGATAGTCGAGAAAATCGAGAATGCCTTTGGAGCCCCCATGATGTAAGTAAAGTAATAAACTTCAAGTGAATTGATAATGTTAATCGCAACACAGTAAAAAAGGTATGCACAGGCAACCCACATCAACTGATCGTTACCTGATAAAGCCTTAAAGATTCCTACAATGCCAATCGTATCCTTTTTGTTTTTCCGAATATCACTATTTGTTTCGCGGGTGAAGATCCCAACCCCCCAAGCAGACAGCATGGACAGTGAGCAAATGATTAAGGCAAAGACAAACCAGCCACGATCGTCACCGGTACTGGTTTTAGTTGCTGAAAAATAGATAACGGCCGGCATAACGATGATTCCAACCATACCACCACCAATCGTGGAACCAACCCGAGCAAAGGCAGCGGTCTTTTCGCGTTCTCGTGAGTCGGTGGTCAATGATGGCAGCATTGACCAAAAACCGACATCCTTAAAGGAATAAAAGATATCCATCGTAATATACAAGATCCCAAACAAGATCAGGTAGCCAATTGCGCTCTTCTTGTATAGACCACCCATGTTTGTAAATAAGATCAAGAGAATGACGGCTGAAACGGTCCCACCAATAACAACCCAAGGGCGGAAGTGGCCCCATCGCGTCTTGGTTCGATCGATTGCATTACCAATAAAAGGGTCAATAAATAATTCTACAAACCGGAGACACATGATGATTAAGGTAACAATACTAATCATCTTGTTATCCAAAGCGCGGTTACCAGTATCAAATAGGTGCGAGGTAATGAACATAATCAAGTAACCACAAAGGAGACCATAGAATGAATCGTTACCAAAAGCACCAAAACTATAAGCAAGACGCCCGCCCATCGTCATCTTACTTTTTCCTTCAGTACTCATAAAATTTTCCTTCTCTCTCATTAAATTCAAAAGCATTTTTTGTATCCGCTTTCAAGTATTGCCATAAATTATATTTGATAATCGTTTATCAATCCATGGTCAAAAGGACTTAAAGCATGCTAAAGATTTTTGTGAACATATTGACATGTTAGTGGATCCTTTGTGTTAAAATTAGCAATGGTATTTTATTTTTTGTGAACAAATATCCATACAGGAGGTGGTTTTGATGAACGGTGAATACAAAAGTCTAACCGGAAAAAGTTTTGAAAGTAACATTCTTTTCATTGGTCAGGATAACTGTCCCCCGAACTATTTTTATCGCGGAAACAACGTTCGTGACAACTATGTCATTCACTATATTATGAAAGGCCAGGGGACGTTTTCGTCGGCTAATCACCAGGCAGTTACCCTAAAAAAAGGGGATGTTTTTATCTTGCCTAAGGGAGTTCCTTGTTTTTATCAAGCTGATGGCACGGATCCATGGCAATACTTCTGGATTGGTTTTTCTGGGACTAAGATTAAGGCAATGCTTGCTGGATCGGAATTGTTCACCAAGCGTTACCTTCGTCAGGTTCAGAACAGTCAGTTTTATGATCGGCTTACCAAACTGTTTGCGGTTTTGAAACGCAAGAGTTCGCTGGCTAATGACATTCTGGTAGAATCGCTCACTTACCAGATGTTCTATGAGCTCATAACTGAATACCCTACTAAAGCACCCAAAGCTGATAGTAAGGCTCATGACCAATTAAAGCTAGCTACCTACTATTTGCAAAAAAACTTCCATAAAAGCTCTTGTAACGTGGAAGATCTTTGTCACCATCTCAACATATCCCGCAGCTATCTTTATACGATTTTCAAAAAGAACTTAAATGTCTCTGCTCAGAGCTACCTCACTCACTTACGGATGGAAGAAGCCTGCCAACTTCTCCGCAGCACTGATGAAACTATCCAAGTGATTGCTCACCGGGTTGGCTACCGAGACGAATTTACTTTTTCTAAAGCCTTTAAACGTTATAGCGGTTTCAGTCCAGCGGTATATCGGAAAAATACGCAATAAAGAAAAAATAGACGATGAAACCGGTCCTTGATCGTAACACGGATTTCAGCAGCCGTACATTTTCTATCCGTGAGCAGATTCGCCGATAGTTTTTTTAATGGCTGAGATTAATGATCTTTCAAAAGCTTACAAGCCTGGAGCATCACTGATTTTCATTTTTGAATCAATTCAAGCTAAGGTTGGCATTATAATTAAGAACAATTGACGACAGTAATTCTGGTCAATTGTTTTTTGTTGTTATATAGATTCGAAGCCCAGTTATTTAGAGAAGGGATGTTTGCTGGGTGACGATAATGAAATCGCCGATAAAGTACAATCATAAAGGAGCTTGCAACCAATGAATCTGGCAGGAATCTATCATCGTCCAGAAAGTGAAATGGCCTATCTATACACTAAAGATGTCATGCATATTCGCTTAAAGACCGCTCAAGATGATATCACTCAGGTTTTGCTTTTGCATGGTGATCCATATAGTCTGCATAGTCGGCCGGATCTTCCCAAATTTTACAAGCACCCAACACCAATGAAAAAAATTCACTCTGATGGTGTGTATGATTATTGGCAGGCAGCTATTACCGAACCTAAAAAGCGTCTGGCGTATGCTTTTGAGTTGACTGATCAAAAAGGCGGTCAACTGATCTATGCTGACAAGGGATTTATTCAGCCGACTGATCAAAAGCTGCTGGATGATGCCAATACTTATTTTCGAATGCCTTATTTTCATGATATTGATGCCTTTCACGCGCCAAAATGGGTGGAAAAGACGGTTTGGTATCAGATTTTTCCAGAACGCTTTGCCAATGGTGATTCGACCAACGATCCGACGGGCACCAAGCCTTGGGACCCCCAAACTCATCCTGGTCGCCAGGACTTTTATGGCGGCGATCTGCAGGGCGTGATCGATCATCTGGACGACTTAAAAAAACTGGGTGTTAATGGACTGTACTTTAATCCGCTTTTTAAGGCGCCTTCCAACCATAAGTATGATACACAGGACTATTATCAGATTGATCCGCACTTTGGCGATGCTCAGCTGTTCAAAAAAATGATCGTGCTGGCTCATCAAAAGGGAATGCGGGTAATGCTGGATGCCGTCTTTAATCATATTGGCGATCAGTCGCCGATGTGGCAGGACGTTTTGAAATATGGTCAGAGTTCAAGATACGCTGACTGGTTTCACGTCAATCAGTTCCCAGCCACCTATACCCCGACTGCCAACTTTGAATTTGCCAAGGATGCCACCTACGATACGTTTGACTACACGCCCCATATGCCAAAGCTTAATACGGCCAATCCAGCAGTTCAGAACTATCTTTTAGACATTGCCAAATATTGGGTGCGTGAGTTTGATATTGATGCCTGGCGGTTAGACGTTGCCAATGAGATCGATCATCATTTCTGGCGTCGATTTCATAATGAGATGCTGGCGTTAAAAGATGATTTTTATATTCTGGGGGAAATCTGGCATTCCGCGCAGCCATGGCTCAATGGCGATGAGTTTACGGGCGTGATGAACTACGACTATACGAGAGCGATCATCAGCTGTCTAATCAACCATGAGCTAAGCAGCCAGGGCCTCGTCAATCAATTAAGCCGTCAGCTGATGCTTTACCGTGATCAGACCAATGCCATGATGTTTAACGTGCTTGATTCGCATGACACGGCGCGAATTATGACGGTAGCCCATGGTGATGCTGCTTTGGTCAGACAGACGCTGGCGTTTACTTTCCTGCAGCCGGGGTGTCCCTCGATCTATTATGGCACCGAATATGGAATGACGGGCAGCAGCGATCCAGACTGCCGCAAGCCGATGAACTGGCACCCAGATGCAAAAGCCTTGGCAATGTATGATTTCGTTCATAATCTAATTAAGCTGCGGCAAAAAAACTGGCAGCTGATCGCACAGGGGACGCTTAGTTTGGCAGCTCTGCCGAATGATCAAGGCATCGTAATTAAGCGTCAACTGCACCACAAGCAGCTGACGGCAGTCTTTAACACTGGTCGTAAATCATTAGCCTGCCAGCTGGTGCCGATAATATCGCAAGGCCTGCAAAAAGAGCAGCTGCAGCCGAAAGGATTCGTGATTGCCATTCAAGGATGATTCGGCTGCGGATAATGAAATTTTGGTCGTTTTAAGGATAAATAAAACATCCTAGTCTAGTGTTGGATGATTACTTAACGGAGTAGTCGTTCAACACTTTTTCTTTTTCTATGTACAGTGAAGATGAAGCCCTGCCGTGGTTTTGGGGATATGTGACGTCGTAAACAAAAAGCCACCGCGCTTGGCGATGACTATTGGGTACCGAATGCGGTTTTGACTTTAAGCCCTTTTTGACTGCGATACCAGCCTTGATGATTGAATCTGATCTCAGCAATGGTTTGGCCATTTGGGTTTTGAACGTAGACTGGCAGGTGGGTCTTGAACTGCCGTTGGAGCTGATTGGTTTGCGTGCTTAATTGATCAAGCTGCTGTTTAAGCTGTTGATCGGTTGAAGCCGCCACCGACCGTTTTAAGACGATGCGGCTGCTGGTCACGCTAACTTTGGCGTAAAGATCATGGCTGAGTTTTTTTCTTAGCGCCTGGTTCAATTGAGTAATTCTTTCAGATGAGATGGCAGGGCTGGATTCCTGATGGTGGTCCAGGATTGCCATCAGCATTGCGGCAATAATTGCCATGGCAAATGCTAATCTGATCAGCGCGCGGTAGTTGATAGTATTGGCATGATTATTGTTCCAGCGCATTTTCTCACCTCGTGTTATTGACTGTCCTTATTTTACGCCGGTTGGGTTGCTGATATAACGCCAAACATCGCGCTTTATAAATGAAAATTAGAAAATGATGATAAAAATTCAGAAATTCTGTTGACAATGGCAGCTATGGTGCTTATTATATAAACATAAATTAAATTCGAATTAGAAATCGATTAAAAACGTTGATTAGGAAGAGTAGCTTGATCAGCCAGCCAAGCAGAAAGCTGACGGTAGTTGCGAGTCAGCCGCGCGGTCAAGCGAAAATCACCTATGAGTTGGGCGTCAAAAGCTTAGTAAGACGCACCTGGCAGCACCCATTATCGTGCCGATGAATCCAGTCTGGCTGGGTTTGTTTGAGGTTAAGTTTTCAGCTTAACGAAAAAAGGTGGTACCACGCCCATGTGACGTCCTTTAAATGCTTTGCGAAAGCAGGCATTTAAAGGGCGTTTTTTAATTCGTATTCAAAACCAAGCATAAAGAGAGGTGAGTGTCATGAAAGACAGCGACATTAGCGACATTACCAATATTAAAAATCAACTCGCAAAACGACTTAAACAAGGACACTCACGCTGTAACCATTATAATCTGCCAGCGTGAGGCAATTAAAAATGGAGGAATCTAATATGACTGAACAACAAGCAAACCTGACCGCAACCCAAGAAAAATTTGCTCAAGCACTGTATGATGCCTACAAGTCTGGCAGCCCATTACTGGAATCAGAATGGGAAGATGTCGTTACCGATGACGATACGGCCTACCGCGTCCAAGATCGCGTTACGGCTTTGAAGAACCAAAAATTGGGCGGCTACAAGGTCTCATTAACCAGTGAAGAAACGCAAAAGATGTTTGACTCTGACTCACCACTGTATGGCCAACAGGTAGCAGACCACTTCTTAAAGTCGCCAGCAACGGTTAAGCTCAGTGATCGCATGGCGGCACTGGCTGAAGTAGAACTAGGTTTTCGGGCCAAGGAGGATCTGTCACCGGACGACTCGCTGGAAGATCTGATGAAGAAGACAACGGTTTGCGGCACGCTTGAGGTTCCTGACTCACGCTTTAAAGACTGGTTCCCAAGTCTTTCCAAGTATAACGTTATGTCAGATTGTGCGGTTGGCGGCCTGGTTGTCTATGGTGAAGAACGCGACACGGATAAGGTCTTTGCCACGCCAGAAGATGCAGCTAAGGTTCACGCCGAGCTCTATTTCAATGGCGAGAAGAAGGATGAAGGGGATTCCTCAGAAGTGCTGGGCAATCCACTGAAGTCGCTGCAATGGCTGGTGGCTAAGCTGGCTTCACAAGGCAAGCAGTTTAAAAAGGGTCAGCTGGTATCTTCCGGAACGTTCGTCTTGCCGCCAAAACTGGCTGCTGGCAAGTGGGAAGCCAAGTTTGATCATGGCTTTGGCACGGTTGAGCTGAACGTTACCGACTAGTGTTATGTTTTCCCTACCTGGTTTGTTAGTAAAAATGACAAAAAATCAGTTTAAGAATTGTTTAAAAACACAATAAGAATTATTTAAATCTATTAATCGACAAAACGTAAGAAAGGCTGTTATAACGGGATTGGGCCCTCGTAGTAGCAGTTTTTTTATTTATGCAATACTTGTTTTAAAAATAGTTTGCACTAAAATGATGATCGAAAACGATAATTTACATCTGTAAAGGAGTGAAGGCTCATGTGTACTGCAGCAACCTATACTGCTGGTGACCACTATTTTGGTCGGAATTTGGATCTGGAACTGTCTTATGGTGAAAAGGTTACGATCACGCCACGTAATTTTCCGCTGACTTTCCGCAAGATGCCAACGCTTGAACATCACTATGCCCTGATCGGTATGGCAACAACGGTCGACAACTATCCGCTTTATTTTGACGCTACTAATGAAAAAGGCTTGAGCATGGCTGGTTTAAACTACCCAGGCAATGCCGACTACAAGCCATACGCAGAAGGCAAGGACAACGTATCGCCATTTGAATTCGTATCATGGATTCTGGGCCAATGCGCAACGCTGGCTGAAGCTAAGGTTTTGCTGGATAAGATCAACCTGGTTAAGATCGACTTTAGCGAACAGCTGCCGCTTTCACCGCTGCACTGGCTGATGGCTGAAACGGTCTCTGAAAAGACTTTAACGATTGAATGCGATCGTGATGGTCTGCATGTCTATGACAATCCAGTTGGCGTCTTGACCAACAATCCGCAATTCGACAAGCAGCTGTTCAACTTGAACAACTACCAGTTCTTGAGCCCTCAGCAGCCAGAAAACAAGTTCAGCCAAGACCTTGAGCTCGACAACTACAGCCGTGGTCTGGGAACGCGGGGCCTGCCTGGCGGGATGGATTCAATGTCGCGCTTTGTCAAGGTTGCCTTTACCAAGCTTAACGCGCCTAAGGGAGAAACCGAAAATGAAAACGTCGGCAACTTCTTCCACATTCTGCACTCGGTTGAACAGCAAAAGAACCTGGATGGCGTCGAGAATAATCAATTTGAATTTACGATCTATTCATCATGTGTCAATGCCGACCGCGGTATCTACTACTACACTACCTACGACAACAATCAGATCAATGCTGTTGACATGCACAAGGTTGACTTGGATGGCCGGGAATTGATTGATTATGATCTGGCAAACGAACAAAACATCAACTGGCAAAACTAAGTCTTAAAAAAACCGCCTTGGTGCGTACCCAAAAAGCTGGAATTGAATATTAGTTACTTGTAAACTGAAT
>ERZ1643246.4177-NODE-4177-length-11647-cov-9.142943_pt1 | contig 11647 bp, 8 predicted proteins | sample MGYA00579265_ERZ1643246 | MGnify/ENA primary metagenome ERZ1643246 (study PRJEB29033, sample SAMEA4952261) | chicken gut metagenome | biome: Broiler Chicken; feature: Gastrointestinal Tract; material: Caecum | place: Ireland | collected 2018 | study: Broiler...
ATCGACACACCCCAACCTGTGCTTTTTTCGGCAGCATACCCCGCTCTCGCAGCACCCACAGCACCGGCTGCTGAAAATCCCATACCATGATACGCACCGGCGCTTCCGGGTCTGGCTGCCGTGCCAGATACTCCAGTAGTTCCATCCATTGCCCCTGAAGCAAGGAGATGGTAACGCCTGACTTGGCCTTCTCCTGTTCTTCCATCTGCGCAATGGTGATGCGCCAGTCCTTCCGGTCAAAGTGCTGCACAAAGGCTTGTGCTGACCCATCCAGCGGCAGTAAAATCGCGTTGTCCTCCCATGTGATATGGAAGTTCAGCCTCATGTGCCGCAGCGCACGGGGATCTTTTTTCAGCGCCCAGAGCGAGTATTCCAGAATGTCCGCGATCGCTTCTGGCGTTTCGACGAGGATCACCTTTTCGAATGACATCATCGCCCCGGCCAGCCGCACGGCCGCGTTTTTCTCGCCGTTGGGATTGAGCCGCTGGTTGCCGTTCCCGAAGTGATACACCGGATGGATGAACCGCCCCTCGTCATAGATGCAACCGACGAACCGAGAATATTTCAGGCTGTCGGTGCTGCGGACAGCTTTCCGTTCCTGTTCGCGCTTGATCTGCAAGGACGTCTGGTATTTGCGCCTGCAAAGCAGGACGAAGAACAGCCACGCCTCGTTGATGCGGCTGAGCCGCACCGCCTTTTCGATGCTGTGCGTGCCCGTCGGCTTATCGCCAATGAACGCTTTCGATTTTCTCCGGTCTTTGTGCAGCACCCGGCAATAGGCTTCAAACCCGGCATCTGTGACGAAAAAGCTCTTGTGACCCGGCGCCTTGACAACTTCCATATACCCTGCGCGGCACAGCTTCTGAAACGCATCCTGTGTGCGCGCATAGTTGCTGCCCAGCAATTTGATCGCATGGTATGGCAGCTGTCCGCAGACCACACTGACTTGCAGCAGCAGCCACGTAGCGCTGTTCCTACATATCCGCATTGTACCCTGCTCCCAGATCGAAAACCGGGATTTTGCCGGGCCGGATACAGATCACGGTCTGATCCCTGTCACCCCAGCAGCTCGTCTGGACGTTGGAGCAGTAGATGCCGCTGTCACTGGTCAGCAGATACCGCTCAATAACGTTCAGCACCGCGCGCGTTTCCAGATTATCATGATCCCGCACATCGGCGGGCTGATGCGAGGCCGCATAGCAATGGTTAAACACGACCGTACACGCCCGGAACCGCGGCAGGGCGGATGCCCGGCGCGCCAGCAGCCGATTCAGCGGCTCGCACACAAACTCGGTGCAGCTGCTTCGTTTGGACAGGCGCAGCGGCAACCGGATCACCACCGAGCCGTCTTTCTGTACGGCCAGTTCGTAGCCGTCCGGCAAATCGTCACCATCCTGCTCTGGTTGATTAGTACTCATAGCTGTTCCCGCATCCGCCCGCGAAAAATATTTCCTGCTGCACAGGAAATATTTTTCGCGGGTCTCTGCATAGGCCTCGCGGGCGGCGATAGCGGTATCTTGCGCGGCATTTGCTAGACGGCGCAGGTAGTCGTCATCGTCACAGCCTACTGCAAGCCGTTCGGATAATTCATTCAGATTTTGCAGGGCGGCGAGGAATGCCGCCCCGGTTCGATCATGCATCGAAGCCTCCTCCTCTCTGCTCTTTGGGTTCGAAAACGCGAAAATCATTACCGCCCATACCCGCGCAGCAAACAACCGGGTAAAGAGGAACGGCGTTGATGTATACAACCGCGATTTTCGGGATGCAAATTCGCATTTGGCGGGCGTTTTCTTATGAAAGAAATGCCTTTTTGCAATTACCGCCCAATGCTGCGTTTTTCCAAAAGTGCACCTTTTCGGCGCTTTCGATTTTGGGAAGAAAAGGTGCACTTTCGGGCAAAATTACCGCCCACTGTTTTGCGATTTACCGCACGGTTTTACGGGCAAAAAAGTTCTGTTTCTGTCGCGTTTCCAACTTAGCCTACTCTCCTGTCTGCCGGTCGATCCATGCAAGAACTTTGTCCTTGGGCGCCAATTTTCGTTTTCCGATATGTAATGTCGGAAAGTCGGCGCGGTTCAAAAGCTGGTACGCACCCGACCGTGAAATGCCGAGCAGCATCGCGATCTGTTCGGCATTCAGCACATCGGGGTAGTCCTCATATGCGATCCGTTTCATCTTCATCCCTCCTCCCAGTTGACAAATTAGATTGTTTCGTCTATTATAGAACTATAATTCTATGAGAACATAATAGCATCTTGAAATGATTTGTCAATAGGCGTATAATTATTTTATAAATAAATATTTCTATATGGAGGTGGAGGATTTCCTATGCACCTGATCATTCCGTCCGAGTGTCATCTTCGCGTATTTGTTACGGCAAAGCAGGAGGTTTTTGAATTTTACGACAATGCAGAACACATGCTGCACCGGCACACCTTTTCTTACGGAGAAAGCATCATCCAACTGCTAGAGAGCTGGAAAGAAACTGATGAACCCCTTTTACAGGAAGCCTATGAATATCTGATAAAGCGAGCGCAGGTCGGAGAGGAAAACATGGGAGAATGGAATGAAATACTGTTCCGTTTTCAGCATGTGGATAACCCGTTCCTCTATCTGCTGGTAATGCAGCTTGCGCCGCTCCTGCTCAAATGCTTCTACGATATCGATCCTGCCATTGTCACCGAATTCCGCGAGGAACTGGACAAGGTCAGGGAAGATGCGCACACGCTGCTGTACGATTGCCTGAATCCGGAAACAGCGGATATCTGCCGCCGGTATTGGGAGATCTGGGGGCGTACACCCATGCGCTTGCCTGCTATCCGCACGGAATTGCTCCCTGCCCGCACGCGCGCGGCCTATAACGGCTGGATCTCGCCAGCCGAGAACACAGATCCGGAATATCTTTACAACACACAGCAGCAGATGATACTGGCAGAGGTGTGCTATCCCCGATCCGTACAGGAACTATACGTTTTCCTCAAATCCACTTATCTGCGCCGTGCGGTGCGCTTCAAGGAATGCCGACTGTGCGGCAAGCTGTTTGCAGCAACGGACGGCGACCGGACAGAATACTGCTCCCGTGAATATGAAAAAGGCAAAACCTGTCGGGAGGTCGGTGCTTCGCGTGTTTATCAGAAAAAGCTGCTCGGCAATCCGATCACACGCGCCTATAACCGCGCCTACAAGACCCACAACGCCCGCATCCGCTATGGCACGATGACGCGTGAGGAATTCAATGCATGGACAGAAGAAGCCAAAAAGCACCGCGATGCCTGTCAGGCTGGCGAAATCTCGCTGGAACGCTTTGAGGAATGGCTGAAACAATGAAGGAAACAGAAAACTGTTTCAGGTATACTATAAGGCTAGGTAAAAAGGAAAATGATTTTTTCAAATCAATTAGACAAAAGCAATTAACTATTTATGTGTTTTGGGATCGAAAGTGCCAAAGTTGTGATTTGATAGATGATAAGCAGTATAGACCGAAAAAACCGTCAAGGATAAACTTCGCGTTTCGCGTCCTTGACGGCTTTTCTCGTCTTTGCTGTTGGGTAGTCAAGAGAGTATATATGGATAAACGGCGTGCACCCTCTTTCAAAAGCGGCTCTCCATCGTGTAACACATGTTTTTTTAAATTATCGACAATTATATCTGTCCATAGTATAATAATCATAGCGCATAAAATTGAGCGTGGGAGGCATAAAAATGTTTTTTTCTGAAAAATTTCAAGTCAGTAGCGAATTGATAAAAGAATATGGCGCTGTTGACATTTCCTTAGTTTGCGATGTGCCTTTGTTTATTGACCCCATGCTAATTTTTAATAGTGAGAAAGAAATATACAAAAATTTACATAGAAGTATAGTTCGCTATTTTCACTTCTTGTATACGAAAGCAACACAGGGGCTAAAAGTAAAAGAAATTGATGCGTGGTTTAATTTTAGCGAAGTACCCAATAACTGGTTGGGATATTCTTTGGTTGGAAACAAAGGATTAGCACTTGGAAAAAAGTATGCGAAATTTTTATACGAAAACATTGCTTTTGCAGTTGATACACACGGAATTTCTCAATCGCAACATATTGAAAAAGTAATGTTATTGTATGATGGTAGTGGGAAAGATAAGATTAGTGACTTGACAGTGAATCTTATAAAAGGATTTTTATGCGAATATACAGAAGCATTTGCCTTGAAATATATTAATGCAGATTTTCTTGAAAAATTTCCTGTTGACAAGGCATGTTTCAATTATGAAACCGAAAGTTTCATAAGTAAAGAATATGTGCTTCCATATATCTATGATGAAAATAACAGTAAAGAATATGTGCTATTGACACCTTATGATATTTTAAGAGAAGATGAGCCATCGATAAATAAAAAGGATTTTTATGATAGTTATGATCGAATTCGTGTAGCTATTGAAAATGATACGTTACGAGCATATGTAAATAATTATATTGAATTAGCTGTAAAACGATATGAGGAAAACCAGAGAAGAAATCATAAAGCGGCCCGCGAGAAGTCTATTAAAAAAATCGAAAAAGGTGCATTTAGAGAATTGGTTAGGGTGTATCCGGAACTTTATGATTACTATATCAAGCTTAGAGAAACAGATAGTGAGCAAATACGTTCCGAATGTATATCCGAGTTGAATACGCAGTTGGAAAAATTATTTGTGGCATCGCAGAAAATTATTGCTTTGTTTGAAAATTCGGATTATCAGGTAAACGAAAAGTTGACTGCAAGAGAAGAAGCGAAAGAAAGATTACGATACTTCAAGCATATCATTGAGGAGTGCGACGGGTACAAAAATTTATATGTTAAAGGTGTACAAATTGCTAAAGAAAATGACTTGCAAAGACTTTTTCGCTTTGTCTGGTACGGAACAAGTTATAAGGTAGACGCAGAAACAAATAATGGACGAGGACAAACTGATTTTATTATATCAAAGGGACAGAATAATCAGAATATAGTAGAATTCAAATTAGCAAGTAATTCTACATTAGCCCATGTATTTACCCAAGTAAAAATATATGAAGCAGCAAATTGTACAGATGGAAGCCTAATTGCAATTTTTTATTTTTCCGAAAATGAGTATGCCAGTGCAATGCGAATCATTAAAGCTGTTGGATATGAAGAGATGATTGGTGAGTCAATCTATTTGATTGATTGTAGAAACGACAACAAAATTTCAGCTTCCAAGGCTTAGTCTGTCTTCAAAATAAGAGTTCTGGTAGGTGTAGCTGTTGCGTTTCAGATATTATCGACCATATAGCCGACTAGAGGATAATAAACCAGTTTCCCGAATACAAAACAAAGTAAGCAATACAATACCATCGAAAACAGAAAATGCTGGTCTATTGTTCTTTAAAACATAACGAAAGCGGGTAAGAAGTCTTTGACTTGTTACCCGCTTTGTAGCTAAGGTAGATAAGGTACAATAAGAGATATGTTGACACAACCATAGGCTATCGTGGTTGACTTTCAAGAGACACATTTTTGTTTTTGTTCGATTTTTTGAGGAGAACGACAATGGGGCCTTAGATAGGTGAGAATCTAAATCGAGACTAATTATTTGGAATGATCCGTAAAAACAACTAGATCACTGTTATATTTGGTGCGAATGGAAATATCTGTGTATAGCAAAGCGTTGTCTGGCATCTTATGGTGCATCAGATATTCATAGAGTAGAAATGGTGGTTGATATCCCTGTTGAAAAGCATCTTGATCGAGTACAATACTTAAACTATCCGATTGCAGTAAACGCATATTGGGTTCATTAAGGTCAAAAGCGATAATTTTGACTTTGCCTTTTCGGTCTTCTTCTTCTACCGCCTGACAGACACCTTCCTGTCCGTTTGACGCGACATAGATGCCAACTAGATCCGGATTCTCGCGCAGAGCGTGCTGTGTAATTTCGTGTGCATAATCATTCCGGTCAAAGCAAGGCTGAAACGGCATGATGCGCAAATTATGTGTGTTCTGTTGATTCAGTGTATCTAAAAATCCGTTTAGGCGATTATTATGCGCAGTGTTGTTCAGATGTCCGGCAAGCGGAAGTATCTTACTGTTGTCAGAGAGCATCTGACACATTAGCCCGGCGGCTGTTTGTCCTGCGCGGTAATTATCCATGCCGATAAAACAGATCCGCTTGCTGCCAGGAACATCAGAATTCAAAGTGATTACAGGGATACCTTGTTCATACAGTCCATTGATGCATTGCCGCAGCTCGGCTGTGTTATTTGGTGAGATTGCAAGACCTTGTATGCCCTGTGAAGTCAATTCTTCGATATTTTCCAGAACAAGTTCTTCGTCCAATCCGCGTAACTCACGGACGATCAGCTCCACACCGGATGAACGCAACTCGTCCGCGGCACGTCGAAGCCCTTCCAGAACAATTTGCATGGTTGGCGTTTCGACAGACTGCAGAATGGCGCCAATTTTAAAATCACGCTTTGTCCTTACCAGTGCCTGCCCCACCAGATTGGGTTTATAGCCCAGTTCCTCTGCAATACGCTGAATACGCGCGGCAACCTCTGGGTTGACACGCCCACGATTATGCAGTGCGCGATCGACTGTGCCGCGGGACACACCGGCTAATTCAGCAATTTGCTGCGCGGTAACTGCCATATTTTTGCCTCCCCCTAATCTTTGTATATTAAGTATATCATATTGTAACAATGGTGCAATCTTTTGCGTGCATTTTGCGCATGCTGTGCCGTACATTTTGAACCGCAATATCTAAGCAAAAATCACACATGAATGCACGCGGTTGCACGCAGCTCGTTCTGTTTTTTCGTCAATACAACAAAGCTGTGGGAGTATATTTTTGGGTTTATCACGAAAAAATCCAAACTGTATTTTTCTTCTTGAAAATAAAAGAAATGAGTGGTACTCTTTGTTCATGAATAAATTAAGTTCAGCGGTTATTGAAAACATAGTCTACTGAATTAAAATCAAAAGCATTTCATTTTTTGCGTTCTCGTGAACATATTCGATCTTCTTCTTCATTTTTTGTTTCAGGGGTTGGCATCCGCCCTGAAATGTGCAGTATGGTATCCTTCGATACTATGAACGAAATGAGATATTCAAGAAGGAGTGTATCAAATGAAAGGCGGAATTGCAGAACTTTTAAACTTCAAGCAGAAGCGAAAGAATATGGATGAGTTCATCAAAGTCCCGGTATCCGAAAAGCTGGCCTATTGTTTTGGTGATCCTGCGCTGACGTTGATGTATACCATGACTTCAACGCTGCTCATCTATTTTTACACCAATGTAGTTGGCATTTCAGCCGGTGCAGTTGGCATAATTATGCTGGTTTCTCGTATTTTTGATGGATTTTCCGATGTCGCAATGGGTGCAATTATCGATCGTACGCATTCCAAATATGGCAAGGCACGCATCTGGATTCTGCGTCTGGCAGTACCATATGCCCTTGCAGCGGTGTTACTGTTTACCATGCCGAATGTCGGCAATATCGGCAAGATACTTTATGCCTTTGTCACCTATAACCTGATGAACACCGTGGTATATACGGCCATTAGTCAGCCGTTTCATGCGCTTGGGTCTTTGATGACTAGAGATCACAGGGACCGCGATACAATCAGCAATATCCGTATGATGCTGTCCATCACAGCGAGTATGATCATTACTGCATTTACCCTACCGCTGATCAACTATGTTTCTGATGTAACGGGAAAAGAGCAGTTCTCCTGGATTCTGGTTACCGGCGCTTATGCCATTATTTCGGTCTTCGTCCTATTAAATACCTATGCTACTTGCACGGAGCGCGTGCAGGCCGCCCCGCAGACAAAAAAGGAGAACATTCCTTTCTGGAGGGCGTTTAAGATCACCTTTACCAACCGGTATTTCTTGATTGCGCTTGGTCTGATGATTACTTATACTGCGTATCAGGTGATTATCGGCACCGATCTGACTTATTATTGCCAATATGTTCTGGGGGATAAGAATCTGGTTATGCCGTTGTCGTCGGCAGAAAAAATCTGCACCATTGTTGGTATCGCCATGTTGCCCAAGCTGCTGCCGCGCTTCGGTAAGCGCAATCTGATCTGCTTTGGCTGTGCGATGGGGGTGATTGGTCAGCTTTTGTTCCTTATCAACTCCACCAGCGTATCGCTGGGCGTAGTTTCCTGCATTATCCGTGGTTTTGGTATCGCGCCGTTCTATGGTGTGCAGTATTCTCTGCCCGGTGACGCCATTGAATATGGACATTGGAAACACGGCCTGCGAGTGGAAGGCTTGATGTTCTCGTCGATGAGCATGGGACAGAAGGCTGGTTCGGGTTTCACGCAGGCGATCATGGGTGCTATTCTATCCATGGCAGCGTTTGATGGTCTGAAGGCTACGGCAGCGGAACAGACCGTGCAAGCCATTGAAACGATTAAAACGTTTTATCTCTATGTTCCGATCGCTTTGTGGGTTATCATGTTTATTATTGCTTCTTTCTACAAGCTTGACAAGAGCTATGACAAGATGATGCGTGAACTGTTGGAACGCGAAGGGAAAAGCGCCGAATTACAAGAAGTATAAGCGTTATCCGCCGGAAGACAATACTTGATGTCTTCCGGCGGATTTTTTATGCAATAAATAATGCGTGCATTACGAAAGATGCACGCAAAATACGTTGTTATACTGAACAAAATAGGATGGGATGTATCTTTCATGTGTTACAAATAGAGTGATGAAACTGCGTGCTTTTGTTAGATTATAATAGAAATTGCAAATAATATTTGTACATTAGTCAAATAAATTTTGCTTGCGTTCTCGTGAACACAATGATACAATCATTTCGAAGAAGAGAAAAGATTCTGAACGCAAAAAACCACAATCCAAGTGTCCGCGGCCTGCCAAACCGCAGACAAAGCCATTATCTACAAGTTCAATATTATATGGAGGTATTTCTCATGGAACTCAAAATTGCAGTTATCGGTTGCGGCATGATTGGCCGCGAACACATCGAGCGCATTCAGAACCGTATCCGCGGTGCGGAGGTAGTTGCCGTATGCGATGTATTTGAAGAGGGCGCGAAGAAGGGCGCGGAGATCGCGGGCGGCAACGTTAAGGTCTACACCGACTTTAATGCCGCCATCAACGATCCGGACGTTAACGCCGTTGTCGTCACCACCCCGGGCGCGTTCCACAAGGACCCGGTCATTGCAGCGATTCAGGCCGGCAAGCCGGTGTTCAGCGAAAAGCCGCTGGCGAATACCGCAGCGGACTGCAAGGCGGTTGTGGATGCCGAAATGGCATCCGGCAAGCATCTGGTACAGGTCGGCTTCATGCGCCGCTACGACCGCGGCTACAAGCAGGTCAAGGAGCTGATTGATTCGGGCAAGTTCGGCGCACCGATGGTTATTAAGTGCACGCACCGCGCAGACGGCGTTGCGCCGGATTACACCACCGCGATGGCAGTCACCGATACCGCGATTCACGAAATCGACGTGCTGCCGTGGCTGATTGGCGACGAGTGGGACGAAGTGCAGTGCATTATGCCCAAGACCTCGTCTAAGGCGCATGAAGGTCTCAAGGACCCGCAGATCATGATTATGAAGACCAAGGGCGGTATCGTTAACGTGCTCGAGGTCAACGTCAACTGTGGCTTTGGCTATGACATCAACTGCGAGGTGGTGTGCGAAAACGGCGTTATCAACCTGCCGTGCCCGTCCTTCCCGACCGTTCGTTTTGAAAACAAGGTTTCTACCAAGATCGAGGACAACTGGATTCTGCGCTTCATCGACTCCTACGACGTTGAGATTCAGGACTGGGTCGACCATGCCGTTAAGGGTGAGACCGGCGGCTCGTCCGCGTGGGACGGCTATGTTGCATCCATCACCGCGGACGCGCTGGTAAAGAGCCAGACCTCGGGCAAGCCGGAGAAGGTTGTCACCGGCGGCACTCCGGATTTCTACAAAAAGTAAGAAAAGGAAACGTTCAGAAGGGAGAAAATCACCATGAAAATCGGATTTAACGAAGGCTGCAACCGTTTCTGCGAAAACCATTCCGTACTCGAAGACCTCGACCTGTGTGAGAAGTACGGTTTTGACTACATCGACATCCAGTCCGAGTGCCTCGACCGTGAAATCGCGGCGGGCAAGTACACGATCGACGATCTGGCAGTGTGGTTCGCTGACCCGTCTCATAAGCTGCGCATGCTGTCTTACAACGCGCTGATCTTCTTCAACATGAAGCAGACACAGGCGGAAAAGGACGAAGTAATGGCAAAACTTGACCAGATTATCGCCGACTGTCTGAAATTGCAGTGCAAAATGATTGTCGTTGTGCCGTCCATGGATTTGACCGTTCCAGCAACGCTGGACGAAATCCGCGCTGACGCTGTCGCCGTCCTCAAGGAAATGGTCAAGAAGGTCGAGCCGCACGGCATCAAGCTGTCCATCGAATTCTGCGGCTGTCCGACCATGTCGATCAACCGTTTTGAGGATGCGTATGCGATTGTGCAGGAGGTCAACCATCCGCTCGTCGGCATCACGCTCGACCAGTACCACTTCCATGCAATGGCATCCGGTTGGGATGCGCTTGAGAAAGCGGACGGCAAGAAAATCTTTGTCTGGCACCTCAATGGAATGGAGAACATGCCCTGCGGCGCGGCGTACAACAACGACGAAAAGCGTCTGTGGCCGGGCGAACCGGGTGACTGTCTCGATCACAAGCGCTACGCCGATACCCTCAAGAAAATTGGCTTTGAAGGAGATGTCTGCACGATGGAGGTGTTCCGTCCGGACTATTACAAGCTCTCCAACGAAGAAAATATCAAGAAGGCGGCAGAAGTGACTCGCGCGCATGTGGAAAAATACTGGTAACGACTCTTTCTATCCTCATATTCAATAAAAGGCAGGCGTATCGTATCCGATACGCCTGCCTTGCTTATTGGTTGGAAACACGAAGTAGGTAAACGCCACACTATACCGGATATTTGCGGAACAGGCCGGGCGAAATGCCTACATGCTTCTGAAAGCTGTGACTGAAATTCTCTTCGCTATTATAGCCGGTGGCGTACGCGATCTCACCTACTGATTGCTTAGTTGAGGTGAGAAGGTATTTTGCCTTATCAATACGGTGAAGCACGATATATTCATAGGGCGAATAACCGGTGCGTGCTTTGAACTGACGCGAAAAGTGCGACGGACTCAGGCTTACTGCTGATGCCACATCCTGCACACTGATTGGCTCAAACAGATGTCGGTTCATGAAGCGGATTGCCTGCGCAATGCGGTCGCTATTGTCCGAGGTGGGCTCTCCTTCGCCCAGCAGTAACAGGCATAGTAGATGATGAAGCAACTGTGAGCAGGCGGCCTCACTCGGACGTTCGTCTGCAGCGCAGCGCTCAAGTAGTGTACCAAGTGCTTGCGCCAGTTGCGTGACTGCGTCCGGTGTAAAGCACTGCCGCCCGCCATGCGCCTGTAAAATGCGTCGGTAAAATGTGCGTACATTCAGTCCGTTGAAGAGCAGCCAGATAAACTCAAGGCCGTCCGACGCGGCGTATTTGTACGGCTCACGGCAGTCGAACAATACGACTTGCCCCGACGCAGCTAGTGCGGGCACGCCGGACAACTCTAGTTCCATCGTGCCGCGCTGGATAAGAAACAGCATGATATTTCGGTTATGATCACCTTCCA
>ERZ1643246.4178-NODE-4178-length-11641-cov-80.093302_pt1 | contig 11641 bp, 21 predicted proteins | sample MGYA00579265_ERZ1643246 | MGnify/ENA primary metagenome ERZ1643246 (study PRJEB29033, sample SAMEA4952261) | chicken gut metagenome | biome: Broiler Chicken; feature: Gastrointestinal Tract; material: Caecum | place: Ireland | collected 2018 | study: Broiler...
TATCTCCTATACTTTAAATACAGGCACTGCCATGCCGAGTATTATGAAAGGAGATTTTTTATGTCTACTATTCGCGGATTTATACAACGAAGCGGAGTCGTGTTCTCGATTGAAAGAAAAGGAGAATCTTTAAATCCAGAAAAAGGATTAATGAATCGAGAACAAACTACCCAAAAACGCTACGTCGGCTTTCTCCCTGGAACAAAAATTGAAATTGGCGATTGGCTGATTAATCCATCCGGTGATAGATTTTTCGTCTACGATAAAGAAACTGCCACTTTTGCTGGAAAACCAAACCAATTAAAATGTTATGTCCAGACTGAAAACGAACACAAAACTCAGCAAAACAATTCCAGTACAATTTTTAATATCGGTTCAGCTACTGGCTCTGTGATAGGGACCCAATCAGTTGTTAACTTCAATTACAACAACGCTATCCATCAACTCAAAGATCAAGTAGCCGCTACTGACTCTCCAGATAAATCTGAACTCGAAGCGATACTCGCTCTTCTTGAAATGGTTGTGAACGATCAGGTTCCACCGCAAAAGGGAATGTTTTCAAAATTTGCCGATGTGCTTAAACGAAATAGTTGGTTTGCAACTCCTATGATGTCTGCTATTTTTGGATGGCTGACGTCTCAAATTTCGTAACATCAGTCTCGAATACAAGTTTTAAATCAAGCTCTGTAGTTCCGTCTGCGGAGCTTGTAATTTTATAATCCGAAACATGATCGATCACGTTTTCATCAATCACAACTCCGATGACCGAATCTATTTTTTCGATTTTAATGTGGTGCTTTCTCATCCCTATCACTCTCCTTCTTTTTCGGCTAAATGAATATCGTTGGTATTAACCATAAATAAATAGTTTGCATCCACGCCTACGCCTCTTAACGCGTTTATGATAGACGCTATATCTACCGCTCGCATCAAGCGACGTCCATTCAACATATCGCTAAACTCTTGTGGTGAAAATCCTGCTTTTTTTGCCAACGCTGTCTGTTTTAGTCCTTTATCTTTTATGATTTCTCGAACCCTGTTTGCAACGACGCTATTAGATGTCTGAATATCAAGCAACTTGTCTCCTCCTTTCTTTTTTAATAAGTTTCTTGTCAATTATGAATATACAACAAGTTTCTTGTTTTGTCAATAGCATTTTAATAATTTTCTTGTTGATTTGTATTGACACAACAAGAAAACTGAAATACAATATTTGTATAAAAATAATGAAAGTTGGTGATGCAATGAGTGTTGGAAGCAGAATAAAAGAACTGCGAGAGAATAGAGGTCTTTCTAGAGGTGAATTGGCAGATTTATTAAATGTAACCGTCGGCTCTATTTCTAACTATGAAAATGAAGTAAGTTCCCCAAAAGAACCTATACTTTTCAAGATTATGGAGGCTCTCAAATGCGATGCGAATTATCTTTTTCAAGATGCCATCGATATACCATCAATGGAGAATAGCGTATCTATAAACGAATATGAAATTATAAAAAAATATCGTGGTCTAGATAATCACGGAAAAGAAATGGTTGATTTTACTCTTGATAAAGAATATGAAAGATACGTTGAAGAAAAACGTCGTCCAGTGGCATTCGAAGAGTCACATTTAACACCTGTCGCCGCTCATAACGATGACGAGAGTTATGAACAAGAACAATTAATGCGCGAAGACTTAGATGAACTATAGGAGTGATACAATGAATCGATTTGAAACTCTTTTAAATGAATCAGAGAGCAAAAACCTCTTGATTATAGAAAAAGATTTTAGATCAAATGCAAAGGGGTTATGTAAAGGAAACAAAATTGGTCTAAATGCCAATATTGAAACCACAAAAGAAAAAACTTGCATCTTAGCCGAAGAAGTTGGGCATTATGAAACAACAGTTGGAGATATTCTTAATCAGCGTATTGCTGAAAATAGAAAACAGGAATTGCAAGCCAGAATGTACGCCTACAATAAATTAATTGGATTGCAAGGTATTATAGATTGCTACGAACATGGCTGCAAAAATATTCACGAGATGGCCGAATATCTAGAAGTAACTGAACGCTTTGTTAGTGATGCTTTAGACGCATACGAAAAAAAGTACGGGTTGCAAACAAAAATAAGAAACTATGTAATTAGGTTTAATCCATGTCTATCGGTAATTAAGGTTTTGTAAACCGGGGAGGGAAAGTTTGAAAAATAAAATATTATTATGCTTATCTTTGATAGCATTAACCCTGTCAGTCTCAGGGTGCAATAATCAAAAATCAAGCATTGCTTTTGGAAATGATAAAGAACATGATTCATTGAATAGTTATATAAGTGAAGTAACAAAGTGGAATCTGTCGAAAAGCGATTTTAAAACAGGAAGTTTTTCCGAAAATCCAATTGACGGATACGACACCTCTGAAACGATAAAGGGCATTGAAGATGAAATAAATGTAACTTATAAATTTGATGATGATGACAAGTTAATTTCTTCAGAATTGAAATTTCATGCAAATGACTCGCAACCTTCTGCAAAACTATTAAATGAAGTCATGCCGACTTTGGACGAAAATTTTTCTCTTGAACTTAACAAAATCACAAATCAATTGATAGGAGAAAACACATACAGCAAATTAGACGATGATCAAAAAGGGTTAGAGACGTTAACATCTAATGTAGAAAATAAGGCTGAAAATGTGGAATATCTTGCATATTATAATGGAGATGATTTTGAAAAAATTGTGCTCGATGTTTTTATAAACGATGGGTCAATGAGTGAAACTTCTAATGACGCATACGTTATTTTAACAATAACAAATGACAGCGAAGATGACATCTTGACAGATGAATACTTTTATGAAGGAGCTGAATACGAAGAATCTTCCTCTGATTCATATGATTATAGTTCTTTCTACGATTTTGAGACTTCTGACGATGAATACGTTTCTGCTACATATAAAATTGGAGAAGACTTAGAGGCTGGAGAATATAAACTCGAAGCATCTTCTGACGGTGGCTCGTATTACGTATCTAATGACAGCAATTTTGAAAAAATTGTTGCTAATGATTCTTTTGATACACAGACGTATGTAACCGTAAAAGATGGACAATATTTAAAAATCTTTGATTCTAAAATCATTAATAATTAATAAAAGAAAACCGCCCGGCGGCAACCGGACGGAAATCTTAGAAATTTTTAGTTCATATATGAAAAAAATTGCACTTTTCGTGTACTTTTTTCATAAAATTATTGATTTTTTTCTGCTTTGGGCATATTATAATAATACATCACATTTTGTGATGTTGCTAAAGAACGTTTCACAATCTTGTGTTTGTGTAACCATCAACCAAAACAGTGTACCCCTAGCAGTAATCCTCCCACTATAAGGGATGCGATGAGCCTAGGGGTATTTTTTTACAAAGGAGAATATTTTATGATAAGAACTGCTATTCTAGTTGATGGAGCTTTTTACAGAAAGCGAGCCTATAATCTGTTTGGAGATATATCAGCCGCAGAACGAGCAAAAGAGCTTTATCGCTATTGTCAAAAACATATCAACGAAGAACGGGAAGGGGCTCAATTATATAGAGTATTTTACTATGACTGTCCCCCTATCTCCAAAAAATTATATCATCCATTATTGAAAAAACAGATAGATCTTTCTAAAACTGAAGACTACAAATGGGCAAATGATTTTTTTAAAGAATTGAAGCATCAAAGAAAATTTGCATTAAGATTGGGGCGACTAGCCGAAGAACAAGCAAAATTTGTTATAAAGCCTGATTCTTTCAAAAAAATCCTTAACGGATCAAAAAATATGGATGACTTAACTGAAAATGATTTTATGCTGTCTGTCACGCAAAAAGGCGTGGACATGCGTATTGGAATTGATATATCATCTCTGGCTTTCAAAAAAACAAGTTGATCAAATTGTTTTGATATCAGGCGATAGTGACTTTGTTCCTGCGGCAAAACACGCCAGAAGAGAGGGTATTGATTTTATTTTAGATCCAATGCGGGCTCCGATCAAAGATGATTTATTTGAGCATATAGATGGAATGAGAACAAAAGCTCCTATAAAAGATAAAAAATAATAAAACAGCCCCTGTGGATCGGAAAATGCCAGTCAACAACAGGGACCATTTTATAGAAACCTATCAACCACGGATGATTGATATAATCTCTAACCTGAACAATTAGAATTATATCATACATCCTTCCAATTGACAAAGGGTGTATTTTTTGTACCCTTTTTAGAAAGGATGATATTATGCCAACAGCAAAACGATTACCAAGCGGCTCCTGGCGGTGTCAGGCTTACTCTCACTCCGTTATTCAGACAGACAAAAATGGCAATATTATTTATGGCAAAGATGGAAAGCCGAAAAAGAAGAGAATCTATGAATCCTTTACATCGAATGATACTTCTAAGCGTGGCAAAATCAAGGCGGAAGCAATGGCAAATGAATTTATTTTAAACAGAAATTCTGATACAATCAGAAACATCACTCTTAGGGAAGCCTACATAGAATATGTCCAAAACAGGAAATCCATCCTATCTCCTTCGACTGTAAGAGAATATAAACGTGCTATTCGAAATGATTTTAAGCACCTGATGGATTTAAACATAAACGATATTACACAGGCACAGATACAGGTTGAAATTAATATTTTGTCTTCTTACAACTCTCCAAAGACTGTAAGAAATAAACATGGTCTGCTGTCCGCTGTCATGGCCACATATCGCCCTGATTTTACCATTAAAACCGCTTTACCTAAGAAAATACGACCGGACTTAAAAACGCCCACTGACGAAGATGTGGAACGTCTGCTGGCAATTGTAAAGGATACGGAACTGGAAATACCGGTACTGCTTGCCGCCTTCGGTCCTCTGCGTCGTGGAGAAATCTGCGGATTGAAAAAATCAGATATAACAGGGAATATTATCCATGTGAAAAGAGCAATGGTTCTAAACGATAATCATGAATGGGTGTTTAAAAAGCCAAAATCCTATGCAGGAGATCGTTATATTGATCTTCCGGATTTTATTATAAAAAAATTAATGGCTTGCGATGAGCAAATCGTTACAATTAATCCGTCTCAAATAACGAATCGTTTTATGCGGCTAATAAAGAAAAACAATATGCCTCATTTCCGCTTCCATGATCTCCGCCATTATTGTGCATCCATACAGCATGCTTTGGGGATTCCGGACAGCTACATTATGCAGCGTGGCGGATGGGGTTCTGATGCTGTATTAAAATCAGTGTACCGTCATACTTTGGAAAATAAAGAAAATGAAATGAATCAGAAAATCAACGACCACTTTTCAAAATTATGCAACACAAATGCAACACAAAAATAAAAGACCCACGTAAATACGTGGGTTTTCGAATGCGGATGACAGGAATCGAACCCGTGTTTGTGCGTTTTTGAAAAATAACAGATTTACGCCATTTTTGCCGCATACCGCATAAAACCGTGGTTTGCGGCATGTTACTATTTTTCATGCATTGCAAAATTATACGCATGTTGCAAAAATTGACGGTGAAATGCAACACGAAATGCAACACGGAATTATTATAGAAAAACCGCCCCCTTAAACTGGGGACGGTAAAAATAGAAGGGAGATCTCTTATATTATTATATTATACCATCTGTACACAAAAAAGAAAGGCCGGAGATTACTCACCGGCCTGATCATTATTTTACGGCGGAAAAATTTTAAAAAATTGCTCTTATGGTATTGACTATTGGTTACCAATATGTTATTATATAATCACAGAAAGGGAACGGAGGTAAATGAAGATGAAAAAATATAACTTATCAAACATCATGAAAAGAGCGTGGGAAATGGTTAAAAATATGGGAATGACAATTTCCGAAGGATTAAAAAAAGCATGGAGGGAAGCAAAAATGAAAAAAGAATTAATCGGAACACCTAAACAAGTAGCATGGGCACAGGATATCATTGATGACGCTATGAACACAATCAATGCAAACATCAAAAGAGCAGGAGAAAACGAAAACACAAAAAAATTATTAGGTTTTGACATATGGATGGAAATCAAAAATCAGGTTGTAAATCTTATCGATTCAACAAATGAAGCAAAAGTATTCATCGAAAATCGTGATGTAATTTCCCCTGACAGAATCATAAGAGTTTTTGATGAGATGCATATGAGCGAACAAATTAAAAAGCACATGTAAGGAGTGTAAGATGTATATAAAAGGTATTGGAGTTATAAAGAAAGAAAAAGCAATGTCAATCTTGACAAGCGAAGGTAAACACGCTGTAAAATCCGGAGATATTACTACCAATGAGTTGGGAGAAATATATAAGCTGGAAATGGTAAAAAGATTGTCAAAAATAGGCAGAAACGGATCTACTTTTTCAAGCTGCTATAAGTGGATTCCTGATGAATTAAAAGGCGAACTTAGTCCAGAAAACTTGGCGAAACTCACGGACTGTTTTTATAATTGCTATAGTGCAGGGAAGAACCAAAAGTAAAAAACAGGGCAAAGCCCTGTCTCTACAAAATTACATTAAACACTATTATTTCAATCCGTGTCCGCCGGATTGCTAGCGGATCCGTATCAGAGAGCAATCCACTCTGTACGACAATCTTATTATATATCAGGAGGGAGCATAATGCAAGTAAGGCGAAATGTTATTTTTAACAGGGCTGGAGGAAACGCATCAAAAAATGCTATGACATACAAAATAAATATTCCGGCCGATATGATAAAAGGGCTAGGAGCAACAGAAGAAGATAGATCTGTAATTTTGGATTATGATAATGGTATAATAACCATAAAAAAATCCCCGGAGCAATAAACTCCGGGGAAAATTTTATTTTACATATGTTTTTTTGTTATAGTATGCGGCGACCCATCCACTCGGGCACTTGATCCAGATGTTGCTTCCGGATTTTTTGATCTGCTGGCAGGTAATTCTTGTACCTTTATCCAAACATCCATTTTTATCTTTATCGTGTTTCTGTCCATCCGCTGTTAATTCAGAATGCTTTTTGGCACGATAATTGGTTCCTGCGCCGGTGCGGACTACCATGTTGCTCTGCAGGGTGTAAGTATTACCTACTTTATAAGACGGCGTGCTGGATGTGGTTTTGTTTCCGCTGCCGGAACTTGCACTTCCAGATGTACCGGATCCACCTGATACAGCTTTACCAATTACCGCCTCTACGATTGCTTTGGCGCATTTATCAACGTCCCATGCAGCTTTGTCTGTCTTATTATCTACAAAACAGCATTCTACCAAAATAGCCGGCGCTGTTGTATGATTTAATACATATAAAATGTCTGATTCCTTCGCTCCACGGTCCTTGATTCCCAATGCTTTTGCTACTGCTGCACTTACTTTTCCTGCATATGTTTTCCCTTTGCTGGACGTGTAGTATACCTCACATCCCGTTCCTCCACCTGCATTTAAATGGATGGAAATATCCAAATCTACCGTGTGTGCATTGCATTTTGCTACGATATTGGCTAAATTTTTGCTCTGCGTGGTCCCGGCATCGTCCGTGCAGTCATAAACCGTGTGACCAGCAGCCCTGAGATATTTAATCACTGCGTCTTTCACTTTCCGGTCTTCGGTCACTTCATCCAGATAACCGGATGCTCCTGGAACTTTTTTATTATGTCCACCATGTACATTATACTTTGCCATACTACTCTGCCTCCTTCAATTCTTTTTCTGCTTCTGCGATCTCTTCCGGTGTCGGTTCAATCCCTTCATCCAGTTCATATCCTGCTTTCTTTAATTCTTCCATAGTTATTCTTCTCCTTCCTGATTTTCTTTGTTGATTGCTTTATCTGCCACCTCTAATCCCTTGATCAGAATTACCGGCACATTAAATCCTGCTTCCACAAAATTTTCTACAATACTGCGGATTTCATTGACCAGGAGCGATGCCAGCACAAACCATCCAAGCAGTGTAGTAATACCCAGATTCACTCCGATCACAGTTCCGATCTCGATAAAGATTGCCGCTGCACCAAACGCTACCGCAATCATGATCCAGTATCCAAGTTTCTTCAAAACACCTTTCCAGCCAGCAACCGAATTTTCCTTTCCCAGCATTCTGGATTTCATCCATCCTGTAATCCAGTCAGCCACGTTCAAGAGTAAAAAGGCCGCAAATAAAATCCAGTGTTCTCCTAAGATAAAACTCAAAATTGCTACCACTGCTCCTGTAATAGCATTGTATGTATCAATTATCGTGCTTGCCATTTTTTTCATACCCTCACTTTCCTTTCTATTTCTTGATTTTTTGCTGCATAAAAAATAAGACCTCAATGGGTCTTGCTCTAATCTCCATATTTTCTCCTTGCCTTTACACCTGCACAAAATAGTTTCCTATCATCTGATCCGGGCTATAAACAAAGCTGTATTCCTTCCCTTCTTCGTCCCCAGGTCTTTCGCGCTTGTAAATAACTCCATTCCAACGATAATACTTCCCTATAATATAGGTAAAAGCATTGGTCGTTACGTCCTCAGGGACGTCGATCGGGTCTTCCAGGGTGCCTGCCTGTTCTTCTACAATTTGTGTGTAGATAGCAGGCGTTCCTTCTCCCGGAATCCACTGTGACTGGAATGTAAAGTTCTCCTGCCGGATCTTGTACAGCTTACCAAGGTGCTGGAACTTAAATCCATCGTCTTTTGCACAGTAAGACTGCTCGCAGAGTTCCGTCCATTCCGGATATAAATTTGTAAAGTACAATGCTTCGGAATCTGATAAATCCATGGTATTAATCTGCTTCGTGGCCAGTTCTACCGCCAGCTCTTCCCGGCTCTTCGGTGGTGCGTCCACTAATGTCCATACCTGCTGGATAGTATCTCCTGCATCCGTCCAGCTGGATACATAGAGTTTATTCTCTGGTGCATCATCTGGCATGTCTGTAGTCTGTAACTCTTTATATCCCTGTGCTTTCAAAGCGTCTTCCGGCGGATTAAATATGGTCTTTCCGTCCACGATTATTTTCTTTGGAGCGTAGCTGAGTGTTCCGTTTATCAGTTTTGCTAACAATGTATCACCTTCTATCTACTATCTTGTAATCTATTTCTGTTCCGTCTTCCTTCCTTATTTTCATTCCGGTTATCTCTGCTCCCTGGTTGCCGAGTAAACGAACATATCCATCCACCGACGTAGTTTGAAAATCCCAGGAGTATGCTGTTGTACGATAATTCCCATCAGGATGATAAAATCTTGCCGCCCGGCTCGTGGCATTGGAATGCGTAACTGTATATGCTTCTCCTACTTTTAACGGGAAGGCAGATGAACATACAGAGTTCGGATATTGGGAATTAAAAGCAGGCTCATCATTGACATTGCCATTGACGTACAAATATCCGCTGTATATATAAAGTACGTTCTCTTCCTGCTCCTGACCTTCCATCATTCCCCGCCGTCTCAGAAGTGACATACCATCACCTCCGGGGCTTGACAGGACGCAAATCCTATACTACGCCCAAGCTCTGCTCTGCTCTGCTCTGCTCTGCTCTGCTCTGCTCTGCTCTGCTCTGCTCTCAGCATGTTTTTTCTCCTTTCTTGTGTCAAGTGCTAAATCCATCTTTCGGTGTTGACTGTAAACTCTACATCAAATTCAACTTGTGAAATACTTCCTTTGTAATACATAAATAAACATCCAACTTCTTCTGCGGCATTTAGTGCAATTTCTATGGACGTGTTAAATTCTGGACTCTGTGTATTAAATCTCCCTGTGTGAAAAGAACCCGATACGGATGTCCCTGCCAGCCGAAAGTTGGTCTCACATGTGAAATTACCATTACCCTGTACATTTTTTATTTCAAATTTCGCAAGTACTCCAGCAGGAATGGTAAAAATGCGTGATTTAAAATTGATATTCCCTGTGCTACTAAGACTATCCGAATTTTCTAATACGTTAGACAAGTCAACATATCCATTATTTGTTGCTTCACTTTGCTTTCGAAAGAGTACATGATTTCCATTTGTGACTTCAACATAACTTCCGTCTGAAAACTCATGTCGCCCATTCACCAGCGGATACTTTGCGCCAAGTTCCATTGTTTCCATCATCATCCTTCTGCGAAGCAGGCTCATACACCCACCCCGTTTCTGGCATTATTTAAGCTGTCTGTCTGTCTGTCTGTCTGTCTGTCTGTCTGTCTGTCTGTCAAGATTGTATTCGTAATCCTCATAGTGTCAACCTCCTAAGATACTTTATCAATTTTAAATGTAACAAGAGCGGGATCATTCTCAGTTCCGGAACATCTTTTCAGAGAAAATCTGCTGCTCTCCTGTTTTTTATTAATCCAGATATATACGGTTTCCACACCATTGTATATCGTAATTTCCTCTTTTGTATAAACAATTTTAAGATCTATATTAAGTGGAGCCCCGCCAGCCCAATAATACGGAGTATTATCCATTTTCAAGAACGTATTAGTGTTTTCTGTGCTATCCGATTGAGAATCAAAGATGTATGTCCCATACTCTGTTATAGTCGGATAATCACTGTAAAAAGGGTATTGATCACCTTGTTTAGATTCTCCTATCATCCTACGCCTCACCGACAGCCACCCCCTTGATGTAAGCCACATTTTCCAGAATACTTACCTCATATTTCATATTCGCTTCAATACTGTACGCATCAGACAGAACATTATTCAGAGTCAGCGTTGTTGCCGTACTTCCAGAAGCGAAAAAGAAATGGTACTCGTTCGCCACATTCGTGTCATTCGGAGTTCCCAGTGTAATCGTCAAACTTGCCATTTCCGGGAAGACATACAGGATGTTTGGCTGTAAAGTTACGACTGTATCGGTGTTCTGCATTTCCTGCCGAGATACAATACCGGAATCTCCTGCCGGTCCCTGCGGTCCAGTTTCTCCCTGCGGACCCGCTGGTCCCTGTGCCCCGGTCTCGCCTTGTGGTCCCTGTGGTCCAGTGGCTCCGGTCTCTCCCTTGTCACCTTTATCTCCTTTGTCGCCCTTTTCTCCTTTCAGGCTTGACAGCTGTACAAGGTCTATCCATACATCATCTCCCTTATACCGCCACTGGATCGCTGTTCCGCTGTTCTGGAGTTCAATTTCACGTCCGTCTTTTCCAGCCGTTCCACCACCGGCTTTCAGCTCATCGATGGCCGACCAAATCTGTGCCAGTGCGTCCGGATCGCTCTCTGCGACCTGCTGTGTGCATTCCAGACCGACAAGACAAGTACAGTCAGTGTTGATTGTCGTATTCCACCTGTTTTTATCTGGGTCTTCGGCTTCATCTCCCGGAATGATTGCCCCAAAAGCAAACTGGATATTTCCGCGATACTTCGTAACATTTTCCTCCAAGAGCCACGAGAAAGTGATGTTGTCTCCATCAACTTCCATATCTTGAATATGATATGCATCCGGGTCTCCGTTGGCATTCTGATAATTCATGAAAAGTTGGTAGTCTTTCGATAAGTCCTGATTGTCTCCAACAATCTTCGGACAGTGGAAATAAATCCGCTCTACCCGCTTATCATTTTCTACTCCGAAGAGTTGAAACTGCGCCGGGACACTGATAGTCCTTGTTACAGCATCGATCGTGCAGACTTCCGTTTCCTCTGCGTATACATCTGCCTGCGCAAGTGCTTCTTCCAACTCCATTTCATCACTTCCTTTCT
>ERZ1643246.4179-NODE-4179-length-11641-cov-4.901864_pt1 | contig 11641 bp, 6 predicted proteins | sample MGYA00579265_ERZ1643246 | MGnify/ENA primary metagenome ERZ1643246 (study PRJEB29033, sample SAMEA4952261) | chicken gut metagenome | biome: Broiler Chicken; feature: Gastrointestinal Tract; material: Caecum | place: Ireland | collected 2018 | study: Broiler...
ATAGTCCATAAAATGCTGCCCCGTGGACTTCAAAAAAACTGTGGAAAAATAAGCAGGGTTAAATCCGATCTCCCTGCTGACGATTTCCAGTGTGATTGTTTCCCTGTAGTGCTCCGTAATGTACTGCTTGGCCATGCGTATCGGTTTGCTTTCCAGAGTTTTCCGGCCCTCCGAATACTGGATCAGCAGATTTCTGCATGTTCCGGAAAACCACTGATAGATTTCGTCAAAGGTGAACAGGTATTCAAAGGCGCTCAAAAGCAGATCCATGGTCAGGCCGCCGGAAAACTCTCTGGAATCATAGGATTTAATTCCAAACAGGAAAATTTCCGCCAGCTTGGAATAGCAGGAGTACACCAGGCTGCCGTCGGAAAGATAGGGAAGCAGATGACGGCGGATTTCTTCCAGCTTTTTTGAAAAGCCGGCGATATCCACAAGCTCTATGCAGGAGATCAGTTCCTTCTGATCCTGGGCAGTGATCAGAGAAGAGGCGAGATCCGGCGCATATCCGGAGGCGTGGTGCATCAGAAGAAATTGATCGTAGCGGTTGAAACGGTCCAGCAGAGCGGCCTGCGCCTCGTGATAGCTGGAATCAAAATCGGCAAGAGGGAGAGAGATGCTGCTGACACCGACGGCAGTCCGCATATCCGGATAGATATTCTGATACCCGAGAATACTGATCTTTAATTTCAGGAGTGCGGAGGTGATCTGCTCTTCGGCCTGCTGGCTGCGGTTGATCAGGCAGATGACATTTCCCTGATACTGCGTGCAGATAAAATCCGCACAGAGTGGAGCCAGCCGCGCTTTCAGCTCTTTTTCCAGCTTTGGAAGGAGGAATCCGCGCTCCTCGCTGTTGGCGGTCGTGTTGTCCACGGTCCCTGTGAAAACGTGGAGCACCAGCAGTTCGGTAATGGGCTCCGTAAAACTGCAGCCGTATTCTTCCTGCAGGGAGCGGGGATCCATCGCGGGGATCCGGGAATTTTTATGAATCAGCAGTTCGGTCAGCAGATTGTTTTTGATCTTTTCCTGCGTTTCGTTCAGCTGGGAAAGAAGCAGATTTTCCTTCTGTACGAGCTGCTGGCGGCTCTGATACTTTTTCTGGATCTTCAGCAGGACAGCCTCCAGTTCCCTGCGCTTGAGCGGCTTCAGCAGATAGTCCTCCACCCCCAGGGAAATAGCCTTCTGGGCGTATTCAAATTCTCCGTATCCGCTGATGATAATAAAGAAGGGATGCAGTCCCTGCTCCAGTGTGCGCTGGATCAGCTGGATCCCGTCGATGCTCGGCATCCGTATGTCGGTGATCACAATATCCGGCTTTTCCGCGCAGATCAGCTCCAGCGCTTTTGGCCCGTCGCTGGCGGTGCCGGCAATCTGCATATCAAAAGCATCCCAGGAAACGAGATGGCGGATCAGTTGAATTACCTTCACTTCATCATCGGATATGATCACTTTCAGCATAAAAATTCTCCATTCTTCAGCAGTTCATTTTCAGTCGTTGTTTTAATATCTGCAAGCTATTTTAGCATAAAGCATGTAATGTTTCACTAGAAGGGCCCTAAAGAAGGGGTGAAATGTGAAAAATGACATCTAAATATTGTCCCCCCTAATCTAAATAATGAAAGTTGCCAAAAAAACAGGAAAATATAAAATATGGCATATACAAAATAAACAAGACCATGTATTAGGAGGTACGGAAATGAAAAAGAAGGTTGTCAGTGTATTGCTTTGTATGACGATGGCTGCCGCTGTGATGGCAGGCTGCGGGAACAGCGGAGAAAGTTCTTCATCTGCGGAGAACTCCGCATCCGCCGGATCATCTGCAGATGCCGCCGCATCCGCCTCTTCCGGTTCGGAATCCGGTGAGACAAACGAGGACGGAGAACTGCCGATTCTGGGAGCAGGCATTTATTCCGCGACGGATAACTTTAATTCCTACATTGGCAGAGCCATCACCAAAGCCAGCGAGGGTGTGTTCCAGGTAAACGTTGACGACGGACAGATGGATCAGTCCACGCAGCTGAATCAGATTGATACGGCGATCGCAAAAGGAGCGTCCGCGATTGCCGTATCGGTGGTGGATCTTACTGCGGCGCCGACGATCATCCAGAAATGCGAGGATGCCGGAAACCTGCCTGTCATTTTCTTTAATAAGGAAATTACAGACAAATCGGTGGTGGAATCCTATGACAATCTGTATCAGGTGACTTCTACCGGAGGGGATTACGGCGCCGCGATCCAGGGCCAGATGATCCTGGATTACTGGGAGGAGAATCCGGAAGCAGATAAAAACGGGGACGGAAAGATCCAGATGATCAACATTATGGGAGACCCCGGACACACGGCCAGCCAGCCCCGTGCGGATTACGTCAAATCAACGATTGAGGACGGCGGCGTGGAAATTGATCTGCTGGAAGAGGATACCGGCATGTGGGATACCGCGAAGGCAAAGGAGAAAATGGATGCCTGGATTGCAAAATACGGAGATGAGGTAGAGCTCATTGTCTGTGCCAACGATGCCATGGCGCTTGGCGCGCTGCAGTCTGTAGAAGCAGCCGGATTTAATACGGAGGGAACCGAAAGCGATCAGTATATTCCGATCATCGGCATCGACGCTCTGCCTGAGACTCTGGAGAAGATCCGGAGCGGAGAAATTATGGGATCCGTCCTTCAGGATGCGCAGACCCAGGGCCAGGCGATCGTGGCCATGGCCAAGAACCTGACGGAAGGCAAAGAGCCGCTGGAAGGGACCGAATATGAGTTTGACACCGACGGTTCCAAAGCAGTCCGGATTCCCTACAAGGCAGTCACGGTAGAGAATGTAGACGAGGCTGCCGCGTCCTACGAATAATGACAAAAGGGTATGCAGGGGAGAATCCTCTGCATACCTTTCCGTAAATGAGAAAAACGAAAGGGGTCTACTATGGCTGACGAGTATATACTGGAAATGAGAAATATCACCAAAACATTTCCCGGAGTAAAAGCGCTTGATCATGTAACCTTAAAAGTCAGGCCTGCGACGGTCCATTCGCTGATGGGAGAAAACGGCGCCGGTAAGTCGACGCTGATGAACTGTCTTTTCGGAATTTACGCTCTGGATGAAGGAGAGATCATTCTGGACGGCAGGAAGGTAGAATTTTCCAGCTCGGCCGAGGCGCTGCGGAATCATGTGTCCATGGTTCATCAGGAATTAAATCAGGTGTTGGACCGGAACGTTATGGAGAATATCTGGCTGGGGCGTTTTCCCATGAAGGGATGCTTCGTCGACGAGCGCAAAATGTATGAGGATACGAAGGCGATTTTCAAGGAACTGAACATCCACATCGATCCAAAGATCAAAACGGGAACCCTGCAGGTGGCGGACCGCCAGATGCTGGAGATCGCCAAGGCGGTTTCCTACGACGCCAAGGTGATCGTGATGGACGAGCCTACCTCCTCCCTGACGGAGAACGAGGTAGAGCATCTTTTTCGGATTATCGACATGCTGAAAAAGAGGGGCGTCAGCATCATCTACATCTCTCATAAAATGGAGGAAATTCTGAGAATTTCCGACGATGTGACGATCATGAGAGATGGAAAATGGATCGCCACGGAGAGAAAAGAGAACCTGGATACGGATAAGATCATTGCCCTGATGGTCGGGCGCGAGCTGAAGGAAAGATATCCGAAGCGCAGTACGAAACCGGGAGAGGCCGTATTAAAGGTGGAAGGGCTTTCCAGCGCAGTACCCAAATTTGAAGGGGTCAGTTTTGAACTGCGGAAGGGAGAAATCCTGGGGATCGCCGGCCTGGTCGGAGCCGGGAGGACGGAGCTTTTGGAAACGCTGTTCGGCATCCGCATGAAGGGCTCCGGAAAAATCCTTTTAAACGGAAAAGAAATTGATAATAGCACGCCGGAAAAGGCCATGAAAAACGGGTTTGCCATGCTGACCGAAGAGCGGAGACAGAATGGAATTTTCGCGGACCTGAGTGTCAGCTTTAACTGCATTATCGCCAACCTGGATCTGTACAAAAAGAACGGACTTCTGAGCAGCAAACGGATCCATGAGAAGGTGCAGAAGACCATAGAAGACATCCATGTAAAAACGCCGAATGAGAAAACCAGGATCGGAAATCTGTCGGGAGGAAACCAGCAGAAGGTGATTTTGGGACGCTGGCTGCTGACGAATCCCTCGATCCTTCTTCTGGATGAACCGACCCGGGGTATCGACGTGGGCGCGAAATACGAGATCTATCAGCTGATGAATCAGCTGGTGGCGGAGGGAAAGAGCATCATTATGGTCAGCTCCGAAATGCCGGAGCTGTTGGGAGTCTGCGACCGGATCATGGTCATGAGCAATGGGCGTCAGTCGGGAATTTTTGAAGCCCGGGAAGCTACACAGGTAAAAATTATGGAAGCATCTGCGAAATACGTCACGACAGGAGGGGCAGAAAAGTGAAAACAAATTCAGCAGGCATTGGAAAAACATTGAAGCACCTGTTTACGGAAAAAATTATCTATGTGGTGCTGCTGGTACTTGTCATTGCGATCATCTGCATTGAACCAAGATTTTTGTCACTTACAAATCTTCAGAATATTCTGGCACAGTCATCGACCCGTATTATTATCGCTCTGGGAGCGGGCATGGTCCTGATGGTCAGAGGGTGCGACCTCTCGACAGGACGTATGATCGGACTGGCAGCTGTTATTTCCGCGTCGCTTCTGCAGACGGCTGATTATGCTTACCGGATGTATCCGGGGCTGGCGGAACTTCCCCTGATCGTGCCGCTGCTTCTGGTAGTAGCGCTCTGCGCGGTGCTCGGTCTGCTTTCCGGCGTCTGCGTGGCTGTCCTGAAGGTGCCGCCGATCATTGCGACGCTGGCTATGCAGCTGGTTCTGTACGGCGCGTGCTCGATCTATTTTGACAGGGAGCCCTACGGCGCGCAGCCGATCGGCGGCATCACCAGCGATCTTACAGACATCGGGATCGGAAGCCTGAAGATCGGCGCGGTCCGGATCCCCTATCTGACGATCATTGCCGTTGTGGCCATCGTGGTTATGTGGGTGCTCTGGAATAAAACGAAATTCGGAAAACACATGTACGCGGTGGGAGGCAATCCCGACGCGGCGCAGGTTTCCGGCGTGAATGTGAAGAAAATTCTGATGATCACCTATTCCCTGGCGGCCGTGATGTATGCGGTGGCGGCTGTCCTGGAAGTCGGACGGATCGGTACGGCATCCAATACGACCGGAAACGGATACGAGATGGACGCGATCGCGTCCTGTGTTGTGGGCGGCGTATCTATGTCCGGAGGAATAGGAAGCGTCGGCGGGATCGTCACCGGTGTATTTATTTTTACGGTAATCAATTACGGGCTTTCCTTTATCGGCGTCAATATGTACTGGCAGTATATTGTGAAGGGCCTGATCATCCTGCTGGCAGTTATTATCGATATGAGAAAATATGCCAAGAGAAAATAAACGGGGCGGCAGAAAGGAGAAGTTATGAGAGACGTAGTATTCAAGTCAAAGCTTACGGAAGACTGCAGCAAGGACACGATCCGGAAATATGTGGAGGAACTGCTTCCGAAGCTCACACGCGAGGAAAAAATCGGGATCATGTCGGGGCAGATCACAGAAGAGAAACTGATGGATGATCTGTTTGTGATCAATCACTATAATATCGAGCCGTATCCCACGAAAGCGGTGGAACGTCTGGGTGTGCCGAATGTCCGTTTTGTAGACGGGCCCCGGGGCGTCGTGGCCGGTTCCGCCACCTGCTTTCCGGTTTCCATGGCCAGAGGAGCAACCTTCGACAGAGATCTGGAAAGAGAGATCGGTAAAGCTGTGGGCGCCGAGGTGCGGGCTGTCGGCGGCAATTATTATGGAGGAGTCTGCATCAACCTTCTCCGGAATCCGAGATGGGGGCGCGCGCAGGAAACGTACGGAGAAGACCCGTATCTGCTGGGGGAAATGGGCGCTGCACTGACGGAAGGCGTGCAGAGTCAGAATGTCATGGCCTGCGTGAAGCATTTCGCGCTGAACAGCATTGAAAATGCCAGATTCAAGGCGGATGTGCAGGTGGACAAGAGGACGCTGCACGAAGTATATCTGCCGCATTTTAAGCGCTGCATCGAGGCGGGGGCGGCTTCCGTCATGTGCGCTTATAACAGCGTGATGGGAGAACCCTGCTCGGAGAACCGTTATCTGCTGCGGGAAGTACTCCGCGATAAATGGGGATTTGAAGGCTTTACACTGTCAGACTTTCTGTGGGCAGTCCATAATGGGCCGAGGGCGGTCAAAGGCGGCATGAATATTGAAATGCCCTGTGTGGCCTTTTATGAAAAAGAACTGCCGGAGGCGCTGGAAAACGGTACGATCACGGATGCGGATCTGGATGAAGCTGTGGGATATATTTTAAGGACGGTTTATTACTATGAGACCAGAAAAGATCCGCAGGAATACGGTCCGGAGGTGATCGCCTGTGACGCACATCTGAAAACGGCCCGCAGAGCTGCGGAGGAATCCATGGTGCTGCTGAAAAACGAAGGGGGGATCCTTCCCCTCGATAAAAAGACTGTCAGGAAAATCCTGGTCCTGGGAGAGCTGGGTGACACCCAGAATATCGGTGACCACGGTTCCAGTAAGGTGCATCCATACTATGTGATCACACCACTGCGGGGCCTGATGAAAAAGATGCCCACCGCACAGATCTTATATGAGAGCGGAAAAGACCTGGAAAATGCCAGAAAACTGGCCGCCGAGGCAGATGCGGTCCTGATCGTGGCCGGCTATATCCACAGTGACGAGGGAGAATATCTGGCCGACAGGAGCGATCTGGGAGATAACAAGGGCGGTGACCGCATGACCATGCGCTTAAAGGAGAGAGACCTGAAACTGATCGAAGCTGTGAAAGGGCTCTGCCCCAATACGGTTGTTTCGCTGATAGGAAGCAGCGCCATCCTTATGGATGAGTGGGAGAAGGATGTGCCTGCGGTGATCTTTTCTTTCTACAGCGGCATGGAAGGCGGAAGTGTACTGGCGGACATCCTGTTTGGAGATGTAAATCCCAGCGGAAAGCTGCCCTATACCGTTGCCTACCGGGAAGAGGATTATCCCTTCTTTGACCCTGACTGCACGGAGATTACCTATGAATACGATCATGGATACGTAAAGATGGACCGGGAAAAGAAGGAGGTTTTGTATCCCTTCGGATTTGGCCTTTCCTATACGACTTTTTCCTTTGGAACGCCAAGGGCCGAGGTATTTGGCGACACGGCGAAGATTTCTGTCGATGTGACCAATACAGGAAAACGATCCGGCGATGAGATAGTCCAGCTGTACGTGGGCTGCCAGGGAAGCGCCGTGGAGCGGCCGGTAAAGCTTCTGAAGGACTTTGCCAGGATTTCTCTGGAAGCCGGGGAGACCAGGCGGGTGGTCCTGCAGGTGTCCAAACAGGATATGGCGTATTTTGATGTGGAAAAAGACGCGTTTGTCACCGAGGATATCCGCTATACGGCCTATGTCGGCGACTGCAGCCGCGGCGAGGGACTGCAGACCGTCTCTTTCTCGTATGAGAAGGACGGAGGAGAAGGGGAAAACGTATGAGGATCGGAACGGACTATTACCCGGAACACTGGGAAAAAGAAAGATGGACAACGGATCTTTCCCTGATGAAGGAAGCGGGAATCCAGGTGGTCAGGATCGGGGAATTCGACTGGGCTCTTTATGAGCCCAGGGAAGGAGAATACCATTTTGTGTGGATGGATGAAATCCTGGATTTTATGGCTGCCCACGATATGAAGGTTGTTCTCGGGACGCCGTCCGCCACGCCGCCGAAATGGATGGCGGACCGTTACGGAGAAGAGCTGTATCAGGCAGATATCCATGGCAATCCGAAAATTTTCGGCACCCGGAAGCATTACTGCTTTAACAGCCGCATATACCGGGAGAAAAACCGCATACTTGTTGAAAAAATCGCCAGGCGCTACGGCAGTCATCCGGCTCTGGAGGGGTGGCAGATCGATAATGAACTCGGATGGGCTAATACAACCAGATGCTACTGCAGCAAATGCCGGAAAAAGTTTCAGGAATATTTAAAAGACAAATATCAGACCATCGACAATCTGAACCGGAGATACGGCACGGTTTTCTGGAGCCAGACGTACAACAGCTTTGACGAGGTGATCATCCCGCAGGCCGGGGCCTGCTATGAAAGCTGCCACGATACACAGGGGCAGAATCCCAGTCTTCTTTTGGATTTTTACAGATTTTCCAGTGATTCCGTGATCAGCTTTATGAATGAGCAGGCGGAGATTATCCGGAAATACAGCCGCCTGCCCATAACAACCAATATGCTGGATGCGGCGGTGAATTCGGGAACGGGAATCGATTATTTTAAGATGAGCGAAAGCCTTGACTTTGTAAGCTGGGACAATTATCTGGAATTCCAGTGGGGAATCGCCGAGGATGCGGCGGTTTCGCGGGATCACGCGCTGATCCGAAGCTACCGGCACCAGCCCTTCTGGGTGATGGAGGAGCAGGCCGGCGCGTGCGGCTGGAGTAAGCTGGGGCCCACGCCCTCGCCCGGAAAGCTGCGGCTGTGGACGTATCAGGCGGTGGCCGGCGGAGCGGATACGGTGGTGTATTTTCGGTGGCGTTCCTGCCTTTTCGGTACGGAGGAGTACTGGCATGGTATCCTCGGACATGACGGGAAGGTCAATCGAAGGTTTGAGGAGATCAAAAAAGTAGGGCAGGAAATGAAAAAGCTGAGCAGCCGTTTCGGCGCTTTGATGCCGAAAGCCCAGGTGGCTGTTATCAAATCCTTTGACAGCGAATGGAGCCATTCCATCCACCGCCATGTGGAGGGGTTTCAGTATGACCGGCTTCTGCTGGACTATTACCGCGGATTTTACGAGCTGGGGATCCCGGTGGATTTTGTGTCTCCGGAAGAAGACCTGTCGGGGTACCGTCTGGTGCTGGCGCCCGCGCTGATCATGGTAAGCGGTCCGCAGAAGGAGAAGCTTGCCGCATACGCGGAAAGAGGAGGAAATCTGCTCCTTTCTTTCCGAAGCGGGATCAAGACCCTGGACAATACGATGCTCCCCCAGACGGTACCCGGGGTATTTGCAGACCTGGCCGGCGTGACCGCGCCGGATTATGATCCGCAGCTGGAAAAGAACACGCCGGTTTCAGGCGTGTTCGGTGAAGGAAGGGCGGAACTCTGGTGTGATATCCTCCAGCCGGAAACGGCGGATATCCTGGGGAAGTCCCTGCTTTACCCGAAACCGGCAGGGAAAGGGCTTTGTCTATTATCTGGGATGCGATCTGGACCGAAAAGCCATGAAAGGACTGGCTTCCTATCTGAAAACCGAATGTTCTCTGGAGGGACCTTCATACGTCCAGAGCGGAGTAGAACGGGTCCGGGTAACCGACGGAGAAAAGGAAGCGGAATTCCTTCTGAATCATCACGCGCACCCGGTTGTCGTGCCGGTGGAGAAACCGTGCACGGATTTCCTGACGGACCAACCGGTTCAAAAAGAGATCCGGCTGGAAGCCTGGGGCGTTGCCCTGGTGGGGTGAAATTGTAAAGAATATTTAAACGAAAAAGCAAAATTGAAGTAAAAAAATCCTCATAAGCCTTGTAATCACATCCTTGGCATGGTATTCTGGTACCATTCCCGGAAAGGGAAAGAACAGGAAAAAATAAGGATGGAGAAAAAATGAATTCAAAGAGATGGCTGAAAAGAGTCCTGCTGATCGCGGTCCTTGCGGCGGCTGCGTTTTTGTACTATTATATCCAGCTGCCGGCACTCAATATTCATTCACAGGGCTTCTGGGGATTTTTGATTTTGCTGGCGATCCTGCTGGTGGCGGTACTGAGGGTGCTGCCTCTTGCCAGGAGAGCGAGAGAATACGGTGAAACGCCGGATCTTCGGCATGATAAGCCCTTTCGGATCGGGCTCATGGCGGTGGGAGCTCTGGTGGTAATTTTTATTGTCGGCTCGATTTTGTCTTCCACGATCGTAAATGCGAAAAAATATCAGCAGCTTTTGACGGTGGCGGACGGCGATTTCACTTCCGATATCCAGGAAGTGGATATCCATTCCGTACCGCTGCTGGATAAGGACAGCGCCACGATCCTCGGGAACAGGAAGATGGGAAGTCTGGCAGATATGGTTTCGCAGTTTGAGGTGGCAGACGATTATACCCAGATCAACCTGAACGATGTTCCGGTAAGGGTATCGCCTCTGAAGTATGCGGGTTTTATCAAGTGGTTTACGAACCAGAGCGATGGAATTCCCGGATATATGCGGATTGATATGACGACCCAGAATACGGAACTGGTCCGTCTGGACCAGCCCATCCGTTATTCCAAGGGGGAATATTTTAACAGAAATATTTACCGGCATCTGCGCTTTCAGTATCCCACTTATATTTTCGATAACATTAATTTTGAGATCGACGACGAGGGTACGCCCTGGTGGATCTGTCCGGTGAAAAAATATACGATCGGACTGTTTGGCGGTCAGACCATCGGGCGGGTCGTGCTCTGCAACGCCCAGACAGGAGAATGTCAGGATCTGGCGGTGGAAGATGTGCCGCAGTGGGTAGATAAGGTGTACTCGGCGGAGCTCCTGACCCAGTTTTATGATTATTACGGGACGCTGAAACACGGCTGGCTGAATTCTGTCCTGGGGCAGAAAGACTGTCTGCGCACTACGGACGGATACAATTATCTCGCCATCGATGATGATGTCTGGGTGTATACGGGAGTGACCTCTGTGACCAGCGACCAGAGTATCGTCGGTTTTGTTCTGATGAACCAGAGGACCAGAGAGACCCGGTTCTACACCGTGACGGGCGCCGTGGAAAGCAGCGCGATGGGCAGCGCGGAAGGACAGGTGCAGGATCTCGGCTATACGGCAACGTTTCCGCTGCTGCTGAATATCAATAACCAGCCCACATATTTCCTGACTTTGAAGGACGGCAGTGGGCTGGTAAAGAAATATGCGCTGGTAAATGTGCAGAAATATCAGATCGTGGCCATCGGAGACACGCTGGAGCAGTGCGGGGAAAATTACCGGGAGTTGATGGAGGATAATCAGATTGCCGGCGTTGCGGCGGAAGAATCTGAGACCACCGGAAAAATTGCAGAGATTACGCCCATTGTCCAGGACGGGAATACCCATTATTATCTGGAACTGGAGGGGGATGACCGGCTTTTTGATATTCTCGTGGCCGAGAATCTTCAGATTCTGCAGAAGGATATCGGAGACAGGATTACCCTGCGGTACACGGAGGGGACAGAGGTCTGCACGGTTACAGAGATTGAGATGTAGACCGGATGGCTGTGAAAGGGCGTGTATAAAATCAGGCTGTAAAACCCGATGTGTAAAATCATGGTTAATATCTATTGACATTTAAGTAAAAAAATGCTATCATAAAAATCCACCGAACGGAAACGGTGGATTTTTATGTGTAAAAACATAAATAAAAAAAGCTGTTGACAAATGCGAAAAGCTGTGGTAGTATAAACAAGCTGTCGCGTGAGGCACAGCAAAAGAAATGAAAAAAAGTTGTTGACAAACAGAAAAAGCTATGATAAACTATCAGAGTTGCTTCTGAAGAGAGACAACACAGGAACTTGACAACTGAACAGTAA
>ERZ1643246.4180-NODE-4180-length-11639-cov-5.182320_pt1 | contig 11639 bp, 7 predicted proteins | sample MGYA00579265_ERZ1643246 | MGnify/ENA primary metagenome ERZ1643246 (study PRJEB29033, sample SAMEA4952261) | chicken gut metagenome | biome: Broiler Chicken; feature: Gastrointestinal Tract; material: Caecum | place: Ireland | collected 2018 | study: Broiler...
TTTTGTTTGTATGGGTTATTTACGATTAATATCAATTTATTTTTCAATTAATACATGGCTATAGTTAACTTGCTATGTTATTATTTAACTGTAAGAATTGAAACCGCTTTCTATGGTTTCAGAGGAGGAAAAAAGTTGAGTACACAAGAACGTTATTCTCATGATGAGTTAAGAAAAGCTAACAAAAAATTTAGTCGGGTTCGTTCTACTATTGAATCTGCCTTTTATGGTAACAATGTACACGAAGTAACTAGTGTTGCTGAAGCTTATAATTTAGCTAAGAAACAATCTGGTGTTATCGAAACTGACCTACCAATTTTACATACTAAAGAACTAGGTTTACCCCATGGTGCAAAGCAATTAGTTTATAATCACGGTAAAATCTTGGGTAGAACAGCAAGTGCACGTCACTTTGTAGATGATCCAAAAGAGGATCCTGAAGCATTAGCGGGCAATTTACGTGAAGATATTTATAAGGGCCATGATCAAAAATTCTTAAAAGCAACAGTTTTAGTAGGATTAGATCCAAGCTTTACTGTTAAAGCACATATTATGATGCCAGAAGACCAAGCCTTTAATTTGCTCTCCTATATCTTAAACTTCCACTTCTTTGATGAAGAAGCTGAAAAGATCTATAAGAAGTCGAAATTATATGATGAAGGAGATATTTACTTCTACTTTGATCCAAATACACAAGATGAAGACTATCCAAAAGGCTTTGGTGTCTTTGATGCTCCACATAACTGTGCTGCAGTCTTTGGCTTACGCTACTTCGGTGAATTGAAGAAGGGTACTTTGACTCTCGCTTGGGCTATGGCTCACAGAAACGGTTATACTGCTTGTCACGGTGGTGAAAAGTCATTCCACTTTAAGGATAAGGATGATAAAGTATTTGCTTTCTATGGCTTATCTGGTTCAGGTAAATCTACTTTGACTCATGAAATGTATGATGGTAAATATGATATCACTGTTTTGCACGACGATGCATTCATTATTTCTCGTGAAGATGGATCTTCAGTAGCATTAGAGCCCTCATACTTTGATAAGACGCATGACTATCCAGCAGGACACCATGAGACTAAGTACTACACTACAATTATGAACTGTGCAGTTACTCAAGATGAAGATGGTAAAAAAGTTATTGTAACTGAAGATCTTCGGAACAATAATGGTCGTGTTATTAAGACACGTTATACTTCACCACATAGAGTTGACTATGAAAATGCACCAATCACTGCCTTATTCTGGATTATGAAGGATGGTTCTTTGCCACCAATCTTAAATGTTGATGATCCAGTTCTAGCAACTACCATGGGACTTACTTTAGCAACTAAGAGAACTAGTGCTGAAAACTTACCAAAGGGCTTTGATATGAATACTTTGGTAATTGAACCATTTGCGGATCCATTCCGTGCTTACCCAGTATCTGGTGACTACTCAGACTTTAAGGAATTATTTACTAAGCGTGGAGCTTCTTGTTACATTCTGAATACTGATGCATTCATGGGTAAGGATATTCCAAAGGAAGTAACTAAGAAGCTAGTTGAAGATCTTGCTAGCGACACTATCAAAGACAGCGACTGGAAGCAATTTGGTAACTTCAAGGGTGTATCTTACTTGCCAATTGAAGGATATGAAGTTCACTTAGATGACCCTGAATATCAAAAGACTTTGGCTAAGAGAATGCAAGATCGGTTAGACTGGTTGAATAAGTATGATGAAGAACACCCTACTCAACCAATTCAAGAAGAAGCTAAGAAGACCTTGGAAGGTATTATTAAGGAATTAAATTAGTTAAACATAGTTAGAAATCCTCTTAAAAATTTTTATATTTGAACACTAAAAAGGCATCCCGACAGGGATGCCTTTTTGTTAGCTATTAACTTGCCTTACTCTTTAAGTTCTCCTTTAGCTTGAAGCTTCTTTTTAATATCTTCAAATTTCTTAGGAGGGATGCGAGTAATGTGTTGTCTTCTTTGATTTCCTAGAATCAATGGAACACGTTCAATGACTGTATCTGCATAATCTAAGCTAAACCATGAAGCAGGGTTTGAGGAAAGATTTTGAAGCCATACACGTGCTTCAACTAGGAATTTTTCATAGCTTCTAAGTTGTGTTTGTGGACTAATTACATCGTTAACGATAACGAATGAGAAATCACCGACATCTCTACCAGGAGTAGTAGTGTATTCCTGTGGTTGAGATTCAATAGTTCCATCTGCAATCAAGTCATGAACAATTTGACGCAAGTAAACATTCACACTAGTTTGCTGCTTGAAACCAAGGAAGAGCTGAACGTTAATAACATTCTTTGTACCATAAGTGTTAACAGCGTATTCAGCAGTGAATGGCTCGTTAGTTACATTAACTGTTACAAACCAATATGCGCGTGCTCGTTTAGGACGTTTATCTAAGATAGAATAGAGAATTTCTCTCTTAATAAACTTATTGTATTTAACTTTTGCCATATAGACTAAGTTAGTTGCAAAAGTAGGATAGTCTTCATCATGACTTAAGTTCGTTAACATGTCGACGTATTCATCAAGACGAACATAAGCGTTACGTGATTCACGCTTGTCTCTAATTTTATTACCGTAGTACCAAACGTACATAATGATTCCGATGAATCCGGCAATGACTAGTGAAACGTAACCACCGTGCATGAATTTGCTCAAGCTGGCTAACATAAACATTACGTCTAAGAAGCCAAAGAAAATTAAGAAGAGCCAATTCCAAATGGTATGAACACCCTTCATTGCCAACCATTCATAGAGCAGAATTGTTGTCATTAGCATTGAAATGGTAATTGACAAACCATAAGCTGCTTCCATGTGCGCTGAGGTTTGGAAGAAAAGAACGATTGCAATAGTTGCTGCACAAATCATTTTGTTAACTGAAGGAATATAAATCTGTCCCTTCTTAGTCGAAGGATACATAATATTCATTCTTGGTAAAAATTTCAAACCACTGGCTTCAGCTACTAAAGTAAATGAACCAGTAATCAAAGCTTGTGAAGCGATAACAGCTGCAATAGTTGCTAAAACAATCGCAGCTAAACGAATGTTTTGTGGAATAATTTCGAAGAATGGGTTGAAATCACCATTTCCCGCATTGTAGTTAGGGTTGTTTAAAATCCAAACACCTTGACCGAAGTAGTTAAGTGACAAACAAACAAAGACATATGGCCAAGAACCGATAATATTCCCCTTACCAACGTGACCAACATCTGAGTACAAAGCTTCAGCACCAGTAGTAGCAAGGAAGATAGAACCTAAAATGAAGATTCCAGCCTTGTTATATGGACTGAATAAAAGTTTAATTGCGTAGTATGGATTAAGAGCTTGCAAAATTGAAAGGTCACCCATCATATTCATTAATCCAATTACACCTAAGAAGGTGAACCAGATAAACATGATTGGACCAAAAGCCTTACCAATAATACTTGTTCCCATTCGTTGAATTGAGAACAAAAGCAAAAGAATTACTACTGTAATCGCAATAACAGTTCCCTGAGTAGAAACCGGAACATTACCATGACCAAATTCAATTCCTTTTAATCCTTCAATCGCAGTCGTAACAGTAACTGCAGGCGTTAAAGTACCATCAGCTAAGATGGCCGCTCCACCGATTAAAGCAGGAAGAACAAGCCACTTAGCTCGTTTCCGGACCAAAGTATAGAGGGCAAAAATACCACCTTCACCATGGTTAGTAGCTTTTAAGGCAATAAAGACAGTTTGCAAAGTTGTTAACAGGGTAACTGTCCAAAGTACTAATGAAATAGAACCTACAATAAAGTCGCGATTTACGTTCGCAATTCCGCCGTTTCCGGCAACAATTGATTTCATAACGTATAGCGGACTTGTTCCGATATCTCCGTAGACAATACCAATAGCAATCAGTAAGCCTGCGGCTGATATATTTTTCCGTGTTTTTTCATTCATTATTATATTCTCCCAATAAATAGCCAAATAGCTAAATATTCAATAACGTAAAAAAGAATGCCGAAAGGACATTCTTTTTTTAAACATATCTATTTTCATCTATTTGCGCAAGAGTTGCAAGTATCTGCAGGCGATTAATTAAAAATATTTATTTCAATTTAGTTCTTTGAATTGATTTAATATTTTGTGAGCCTAGGATTAATGGAACTCGTTCAACTACTGTATCAGCATATTCTAATCCAAACCAAACAGCAGAATTAGAAGATAAATTTTGAAGCCAGACACGACTTTCAACTAACCATTTTTCATAAGTATTTAATTGAGTTTGTGGACTAATCACATCATTTACAATTACAAATTTAAAATCTCCAACGTCACGACCGGGAGTCGTGGTGTATTCTTGTGGCTGAGATTCGATTGTACCATCTTTAATTAGATCGTGAACTATTTGTCGTAGATAAACATTAACTTTTTGCTGTTGCTTAAAACCTAAATATAGTTGAACGTTAATCACGTTTTTTGTGCCGTAAGTATTGATTGCATATTCGGCGGTAAAGGGTTCGTTAGTTACATTAACAGTGACAAACCAATATGCATGGGCCCGTTTTGGACGTTTGTCTAAAATTGAGTAGAGTATATCGCGCTTGATAAACTTATTGTACTTAACCTTAGCCATATAAACTAAATTTGTTGCATATAAGGGTACACTATCATCATGACTTAAATTACTTAACATAGAAATATATTCGTCTAAACGCACATAAGCATTTTTAGCTTCGCGTCTATCACGAACTTTGTTACCAAAATACCAAATATACATAATTGCACCGATAAAGGCAGCAATAATTACTGTTACATAACCGCCATGTAAAAACTTAGCTAAACTGGAAATTAAAAACATACTTTCAATTGCACCGAACAAGAATAGAAAAACTAAGCGTAACAAGATGTTAACTTTTTTAAGAGATAGGTACTCAAAAAGTAAGATTGTTGTCATTAACATGGTGACCGTAATTGCTAACCCGTAAGCTGCCTCCATGTGTTCTGATGTCTTAAATAAAAAGACAATTCCGATTGTAGCAACGCATAGCATTTTATTAATAGAAGGAATGAAGATCTGCCTTGTTCAGTGGAGGGATAGGTAATTTTCATCCTTGGTAAAAATTTTAAGCCACTTGCTTCTGAAACTAATGTAAAAGATCCGGTAATTAGAGCCTGAGAAGCGATAATGGCTGCTAAGGTAGCTAAAATGATAGCAAAAAATTTCCACTGACTTGGAAGAGCTTCAAAGAAAGGATTAAAGTCGGTATTACCAGTATGATAGTTGGGATTTTCTAAAATCCATACTCCTTGACCAAGATAGTTCAAGGCTAGACAAATAAAGACGTAAGGCCAAGAAGCCATGATATTGCCTTTTCCTACGTGGCCTACGTCTGAATAAAGTGCTTCTGCCCCTGTAGTTGCTAAAAAGATAGCTCCTAGGATTAAGACACCAACCTTATTTGCTGGGCTAAACAAAATTTTGACTGCTAACACAGGGTTGAGAGCCTCAAGGAGCGACAAGTCATGACTTAGGTTCATAGCACCAGTTAAACCTAAAAAAGTAAACCAGATAAGCATAATTGGCCCAAAAGTTTTTCCAATTATACTAGTTCCCATTCTTTGGATGGAAAATAAAAATAAAAGAATGATGATGGTAATAATAAGAACACTGTTTTGATTAGGAACGGGAATATCATTGCCAAATTTCATGTTTTTAAGACCTTCAATTGCTGTCGTGACAGTAACTGCAGGTGTCAGTGTGCCGTCTGCAAGCAAGGCAGCTCCACCAATTAAAGCAGGAAGAACTAACCATTTGGCCTTTTTTCTAACTAAAGCATAAAGTGAAAAAATACCACCCTCACCATGGTTAGTCGCTTTAAGAGCAATTAGAACATACTTAACTGTTGTTAAAAGAGTTATTGTCCAAAGAATAAGAGAGATAGATCCGACTATATATTCTCTGTTAACACTAGCAATTCCTCCATTTTCATTCACAATTGCCTTCATAACATAGAGAGGACTTGTACCAATATCGCCATAGACGATTCCAATTGAAACTAAAAGGCCAGCTAGAGTGACCTTTTTTCGTACACCATTATTCATATTAAAATTTCCTAATAAAATAAAACATAATGACATTTTAGATAAATAAAAAAGAATGTATTAAAACAATACATTCTTTTTTACTAGCACTATTTTGTTCCTTTAGGATTCAATATGCAACTAATAATTTGTGATTTTTTTATGAAAGAGTTTGCTTAATTTCGTTACGACGATCAGTGTACCATTTTTCCCAATCTTCGTAAGTTTTCATATTTTGTGGATCTACACCAGTTTGCTTTTGGATGTTGTTAAGCATATCCAAGAAACGATTTGCATGGATATTTAATACGTGTTTAACTAAATTTTGACGGCTGAAAGCCATATTGTTAGTTAAGTATGTATTAATTTCAATAACATCATGATTACCATCGTAAACATCCATAATTTCAAGATCGCTTTCGTCAAATTTTGAAATATAGAAGTTAGCAAATGTCTTTAAGTAATCTGGTTGTTCTTTAAATTCAGTAGCTGGCATTTCTACACGATTTGCCTCTGGCATAACTACTTCAAATTCTTCTTTTTCTTGAGTTTCTTCGGTGTTCTTCTTGTCTTCAGTCAAAGTTAAGAGCTCCTTTACTGTCTAGCTGTACAAAAATTCAATATAATCTTACATTGAATTACAATCAAAAGCAAATTTTATAGGTCTTATTTAAAGTTTTCTACATCTTGTTTGGTGTAAGAATCAATTGTAGTATGGCCACTATTAGCAGCTGATCTCATGAAGTCAACAACTTTTTGATCAGACCATGAACTAGTATCAACACCAATTGAACTTAATTGATTACGAGTTTGAGAAATTACTCTGCCAGTAACTGTTTGACCATCGATCATCATACTATCGCTACTTGAAGTTGATGAAGAATTATTATTTGAATTGTTGTTATTAGCTGCAGTGTTGCTGCTTGAGCTTGTTGCACTAGATTTTTGGCTTGCAGCACTATTGTCTTGAGAGTTTGAACTATTGTTAGAGTTAGAACTAGTGTTATTGTCAGTATTACTACTGTTTGATGAGCTAGATTTTGAGTTAGAAGTTTGCTTGTTTGAAGTAGTAACTTCATCGTCATCATTAGCATCTAAGTTATCAGTGTCAATGTCATCGTTAACATTTTCGCCATTTAATTTTGCATTAGCAACTTTGCGTAAATGTTTAACGTTCTTCTTTACCTTCTTATAATACTTACTATTAATGTAAGGTAAATCTAAAATTTGGTCGCAAGATTTAACTGCTGCTTGGTAGTCACCATCTCTGTAGCTTAGTTTAGCCTGTTTGTATAATGGGTTAATATCATTAGTGATATGATCTTGAACCTTGTCAATTGTCTTGTAGAGTTTAGAAGCTTGCTTAGTCATTACTGAGTAGCCATTAGTCTTGTTGGCTGCTTTATCTAATTCACCTAAGGCATCTTTAAATTCATATTCTCTAATTTCTTCTTGAGCATCCTTCATGTCGCCAGCTTGATCTGCATAAGCTTTTGATTCAGAAGTAGCTTTTACATCATGTGCATCTTCAAATTTTTCTTCAGCTGTTTCATATTTTTGACTAGAAGCAGCATCTTTTCCTTGATTCATATAGGTGGTGTACTTGTCGAAACCACTATTAGATGAATTATTTGATGATGTGTTTGAACATCCAACTGCTAAAAAGGTAATGAAGAATGCCGTAATGGCAATTCCGAGTTTTGATCGTTTCATCATTTTTTCCTCCTATAAAAATGAATTTATCTTACTTAAATTATACCAAATTCACGTATGAAAAATTTGTTGAAAAAGTGACACAATTTTTTGAGATAAATCGTTAGTAATAGTGTAAGGCAATTCACCGGTGCTGACTTACAAAAAATTAATTATCAGTTTGATTATTAGAGGTATAAAAATGGAATTTATTTTAAAAGATCAATCAGTTCAATTTACTTGTGCGGGTGAAAAATATAGCAAGGGTAAGAAAAGTAGAATTTAAAAAAATGTCAAGAAGCAAGCTAGTGCTGAAGAAGTAATGAAGGTGGGAAATGCCATGTCTAAGTTACAAAAAGACGATGGTATTAAAACTGCTAGACTAATTTCATATTCAGATATTCAAGCTTAAGAAAAACACATAAATAAAGAAAATTTAGAAGAATAAAAAATGACTACTACTAAAACATTAATACTTACATTTAAGAATGCTAAAAATAAGAAAGTAAATCTATCTTTACCTGATGCAGCAGAAAACTTGACTGAAAATGAAGTTAAGGATGCTATGAACGAAATGTGTGAAGCTAACTTATTTGTAAAGGAAGAAGTTGATCAATATCAGACTCCTTTATCTGCTCAATATGTTGAACGTACAGTTACTTCTGTGTTTGATGATAGTGAAAAGAATTAGGACGATATTTTTTGAGATAAGAAACTTGATTAAGTTATTAAATAAACTCTTAAAAGGGTAATACTTCGGCATTACTCTTTTTATTTTGAGATGAAAGTATGTAATTTATGTTACTTTTTTATTTCAGAATGTTTGTTCGGTTGTATCTGGCAACTTGCCAAACTACAATAAAGGGTGTATGTAAATTGGAAGGAGTTTAAGTGATGAAAAAACGAACATTCACTGGTATTGCTACCGCGGCACTTATAACCACTGCCGGTATATCAGTTACCAACAACCTTAAACCAGATAATCCTTTAAAAACTGGTGAAGGTACTGTTCAAGCTGCAACCTATCAACAAGAATTTTTAGATAAAGCTATTCCAGCTGCTACTACCGCATCATCTAAGTATGGTACTTATACTTCAGTTATGCTTGCTCAGGCAACAGTTGAATCAGCTTGGGGCCAATCAGGTTTGGCTCAAGAACCTAATAATAACTTATTTGGTATTAAAGGCTCTTACAACGGTCAGTCAGTAAATATGAATACTGGCGAATACTGTAATGGTGATTACTACACTACTAATGCCGGATTTAGAAAGTATCCATCATATACTGAATCATTTGAAGATAATGGTGCTTTATTACGTAATCAAATGGGTAATTATTACTCTGGTACTTGGGTAGAAAACTCAAATAACTATGCTCAAGCAACTCAAAATGGTTTACAAGGTAAATACGCTACTGATCCAAATTATGCTAAGACGCTTAATAGTGTGATTGCAACTAATGGTTTTGACAAATATGATCCCGTTACACAAGTTGTTAACGAAAATCGTACAGTTGCACAAACAACACCAGTTATGAGCGCACCAGTTGATCCTAGTGTTGGTACACAAGTAGATACTGCAAGAGTTGGTCAAAACGTAAATGTTACTAAGTATATTACTTATAACAACGGCGTAAAGCGCGCATTTATTGGTAACGGCTGGATTAATGCACTTGCATTTAGCCCAATTACTAATAACACTACTGCTAACAATGCCGCTGCTAATACTAATAATAGTAATAAGCAAACTACAACCACTACTAACAACCAAGCTAGCCAACCAGTTAAGACTCCAGTAGTTCAAACTCAACAAGCTAAGAGTCAAGCTCCTGCAGCTCCAGTTAAAGCAGCCACTGTTGAAACAAAGAAAGTGGCAGAAGTTAAAACTCCAGTCCAAACTACGACTTTGAAGGTTAAATCAGAAACTAAGGCAGCTCAACCAGTTAAACAATTAGCTACTTCATTAGCAGCAACTCCAGCTAAGAAAGAAGAAGTTAAAAAAGAGGCTGTTAAGGCTGAACCAGCTAAGACTACCCCTGTAAAAGTTGAAGCTCCTAAAGCTGAAAATAAAGAAACTAAGACTGCTATCCCAGTAGTAAAGACTACTGAAAACAAGACGACTAATACAGTTAAAAAGGTTGAGACTCCAGTAGTAAAACCAATTGAAACTGTGAAAAAAGAAACAACTCCAGCTGTTAAGACCACTCTGGTAGTTTCAACTAAAGAGTCAGCTAAAGTAGTTGAAGCTCCAGTAGTAAAGCCTAAGAAGGTTGAAGTTGAAGTTAAGGAAGTTAAGACTGCTCCAGTAACTACTAGTGCTAAAACTGTTGTAAAACCAACTGCTTCAGTTGTTGAAAATATTGCACCAGTACAGAGTTACCAAAGCGCTGTGTCTACAGCAGCTGCAAATAATAACTATGGTACCCAATGGATTAGTACTAATACTGCTCCAAAGAGTGCATCTACTGTTTTAGTTAAAGTAACTAAGACTACGCAAGTATTATCAGGTCCAGATGGTCAAAAGTTAGGCCAACGAGTTGAAGTTGGTAGTGAGTTCGTAGTTATAGCTTCAAAATATGCCGACGGCAACTTATATTATGAAATTAGTAATGGTAAATGGATTATGGCAAAATATACTACTCAAGAAGTACAAGTCACTGCCAAATCTGGTGTATTGACTATTAATTCTAAACCAGACTATGGTGTGCCAGTATGGCGTGTTCCAGGCCAAGATCAAATTTCAGGTAAGTTCTTGAAAGACGGTTCAAGTTGGAGATACTTCCGTGTAGCTAATGTTAACGGACAAACTTGGTACGACCTTGGTGGAAATCAATGGATATCTGCCAAGTCAGTACTAGTTCGTTAATTTATAAAAGATTAGATTGTTTCATTAAAATTTTTTGGAGGAGAAAGTTTTTAATGCGTTCAACAAATAAGAAATTTATTAGTGCATTAGCTTGTGCTAGTGCTATGACAGCTTTAGCAATTGTAGATCCGATGGGTGTTACTAAAACTCATCAAGTAGCACAAGCCGCAACTGATAATGTGCCTGCACGTTCTGCAGGTGTAGATGTTTCAAGTTGGCAAAGTACAAACTTGAATCAACAAGCAAAATCTGGGGCACAATTTGCTGTCGTTAAAGTATCTGAAGGTACAAATTATCAAAATCCTAATGCTCAAGGTCAAATCCAGAGTGCTGAACAAAATAATATGATGACTATGGGTTACCACTACACTCATTTTGGCTCTGACAGCAATCGAGCAGTTCAAGAAGGAAACTATGCAGTTAATTCAGCACAACAAGCTGGTTTACCACAAGGCTCATATTTAGCAACTGATTGGGAACAAGACGTTAACAATAATACTAATGGCAGTGTTGCAGCTAATACTAATGCAATCACTAGTTTCATGGATACTGTTCATGATGGTGGATACAATCCAATGCTTTATTCTAATGAATGGTTATTAAAGAATAAGGTTGATACTAATAAGATTTCTGAAAAGTATCCAAATGCCTTATGGGTAGCTAAGTATAAGACTAATGGTCGTGAAGACAATCCTGACTTCAACTACTTCCCATCAATGGATAATGTGGCTATCTGGCAATATACGCAAAATTGGCGCGGTCAAAATGTTGATGGAAATGTTAATGTAGTTCCTCTTTCAAACAAGACTAATACTAATAACAACACATCAAATAACGCTGCTAATACCAATAATTCAAATGCTAATAACGGACAAAGCAGTAGTCAAGCACCTGCTAGACCAAATACTAATAAGCCAGCTCAACCAACTAACAAGCCAAGTCAACCATCTCAAAAGCCAAGCACAAACACTAACGTAAACAGTGATTGGACTAAGCAAAACGGTGTCTTTGTAACCG
>ERZ1643246.4181-NODE-4181-length-11637-cov-11.125194_pt1 | contig 11637 bp, 13 predicted proteins | sample MGYA00579265_ERZ1643246 | MGnify/ENA primary metagenome ERZ1643246 (study PRJEB29033, sample SAMEA4952261) | chicken gut metagenome | biome: Broiler Chicken; feature: Gastrointestinal Tract; material: Caecum | place: Ireland | collected 2018 | study: Broiler...
TTAAATGAAAAAGATGTATGTAAACACATTACACACACCAAAAATTATACAACCAAGAAAATACAGTACTTATTCTTTTTTATTGAAAAATATTGAGAAACACGTTACTATGTATATAGAAAAATATATAAGGATATACTAAAAGTGAAAAAATAAAAAAATTTACAAAAAATTTAAAAAAACACCCCACACCCATTGACAGATGGGAGGGGGGTATGTGATATAATAAAAGTATAAATAGAAGGGAATAGAAAAAATGAAATTAGAAAAATTTAAACAAAGAGATCCAAAGAAAATAGGAATAACGATATTTACGGTAGTATGCATTCTTTTAGTAGCAGGAGTATTTTTCTATACATCATTTGCTTCATTTGAAGTAAAACAAGACTTTAATATTATAAATGGAACCGTGGGAGATCCGGGAGACTTATATTTTGCTTTTTATGTAGATGATGTTATATCAAAGACGATGCCCCAAAAAGGAGAAGGATATGTCATCGACCAAGAAAAAACTAATTGTACAAAGGGAGCAAGTGTAGAATTTAATACAGATGAATGGTCAGTAAAAGTTTTAAACATGACAACTTCAAGAACTAAATGTACTTTATATTTTAAAGAGCAACCACCAGCAGCAGAAACCATATTAGCTAAAGGAGAAACCGAAGAATTAAAATTTGATAATACAACAGATAACAATTTAAGATATATAGGGTCTAATCCAAATAATTATGTATCATTCAATAATGAATTATGGAGAATCATAGGAGTATTTAATAATATAGATGATGGAACAGGAAAAAAAGAAACAAGATTAAAAATCATAAGAGATGAACCAATAGGAGAATATAGTTGGGATAATAAAGCAAGTGGAACAGGATCATCTATTTCATCACTTGGAAGTAATGATTGGAGTGATAGTTCCTTACAAATCGTATTAAATGAAGGAGCATATTGGAATCGAACAAGTGGAAGTTGCCCGAGTGGCCAAAATGGAGCAACAACAAGTTGTGATTTTAGCTCTACCGGCTTAACAGCAGAAGCGAAGTCGATGATAGGGAATACCAAATGGAACTTAGGCGGTACAGCGAGTTATACAAGTTCAAGTAATGGATTAACAAGTCATTGGTATACATACGAAAGAGGGACAGAAGTATATAGTGGAAGACCAACAGAATGGATTGGCAAAGTAGGACTTATGTATCCAAGTGACTACGGTTATGCAACAAGTGGAGGAAGTACAACAAATAGAGAAACATGCCTAAATACAGTATTATATAATTGGGATGGTTCAAATGTAAGCGATTGTAAAAACAACGACTGGTTATATAACAGTTCAAATTATCAATGGACCATAACTCCCTATTCCAGTGATGCGAACAGCGTGTTCCTTGTGGCCAGTCGTGGCGCCGTGAACTACCGCATTGCGAACCGCAGTCGTGCTGTGTCCCCCGCCTTATATCTAAGCTCTAACGTTAAAATAAGTGGAGGAGAAGGAACAGAAAGTTCACCATATCAATTAAGTCTATAGGATACCTAAAAGGGGGCCCAGCCACGTGAAAAAGTGGCAGGGGGTGCATCTAGTTATCCACATTAAAAGGTAATATCTTTGATTTTTTCAAAGTTGTTATAAGGCAAGTCTGTTATATAAAGGGACTCCCAATTCCAGTAATTCGAACAACGTGTTCAATGTGAACAGTAATGGCAACGTGAACAACAACAATGCGAACAACAGAAATGCTGTGTCCCCCGCCAGTCCTTATTATGATGAGTGAATATAGTTAAGGCTATATTTGAGAGTGAATAAGGCCAAGATTTGTCTTTGGTTTAAACCTAAATATACAGTATGGATGGAGAGTATACGTACAAACCTATATACCATACTTTTTTAGAAAGGAGGCTGTTTACTGTGAGAAAATATATTGAGCTTAAAAGAAAAGGAAAGTTTTATGAAGTAAAACATGAAGATGCTTATATTTTATGGTATTTATTAAGATATAAAATTCATAATAATAAAGTTGGTTTTCCTGAAAGTTCTTTATTTAAAGTATTAGATATTTTAAAAGAAAATCAAGTGGGATATCGTTTATCTTTAGATGATGATTTAGGTTATAGTAAAAGTACTACAGAAAACAAATATGAAGAAATTTTAGAAAAAGCCAAAAAAGAATGGATAAAAGAGAAAAAGGAAAAAGATTTATTAGAAAAAATAAAAAAAGCAAATCAGGAAGATTTAGAAAAAATTATAGATTATATGGAAACTGTTTTATGAAAGAAGAATTAAAAATATTTATTGAAACAAAATCTTTTATAGAAAAAATAACAGAATATAGTATTTATTTTCCAAAAAGAGAAAATATTTTTAAAAATAAAATTATGGAAACTAGTTTTTCTTTTTTAGAAAATTTATATATGTATAATTCTAAAAAAGAAAAGATAGAAATTTTATTTAAAGATGTAGCTATGTTAAATTATTATATTGAATATGCTTATAAGAAAAGAATCATTTCTCATAAAATAAATAATGAATTAACTAATAAACTTTCTTTTATTTTAAAATTACTTTATGGTTTAAAAAATGTTTCTTGATTTATTACATATTTATGAAAAAGAAATAAGAAAAAATACAAAAAATAAAAGAAAAGTTTATTTGTTTGAAATATATAAAATGAGTTATATAAAAGAAATAGAGAATATTTTAGAAAGTAAAAAGAAATATATATGTTTTTATAAAATTTTTTTGATTTTTGAACCTAAAGTAAGAGTAGTAATGAGTTTACCCATTAAAGATAAAGTTTTAAATCATTATGTTACTAGATATATATTGACACCTAAGTTGGAAAAATATTTAGATGAAAGAAATGTCGCGACTAGAAAAGATATGGGAGTAGGGTTAGCTAGAAAACTTTTTAAAAAATATTTGTGTAAAATGAAAAATAAAAATTTTTATATTTTAAAAATGGATATTGAAAAATACTTTTATAGTATAGATCATGAAGTATTAAAGAGGTTGTTAAAAGACAAATTAAGCGAAAAAGAATTTACTTTAATAAAAGATATTATAGTTAGTACAAATATGGAATATATTCATAAAAAAATTGAATTTTTAGAAAAGAAATATGGGATAGAGTTACCTAAATATGAGTATGGAAAAGGGTTACCTATAGGGAATATGACAAGTCAATTTTTAAGTGTTTTTTATTTATATAAATTAGATCACAAAATCATCCATGATTATCATTTGAAATACTATATTAAATATATGGATGATTTTGTGATACTTCATGAAAATAAAAAGTATTTAGAAAACATATTTTTAAAAATAAAAGAGGAATTAGAAAGTGTTTATAAATTAAAAATAAATAAAAAGAAAAGTAAAATTGTAAATAGTAGAGAAGGAATTATTTTTTTAGGAATTCATTATAAAATAAAAAAGAATAAAATCGTTGAGTTTTTACCAAATAAAAAGAAACAAGTAATAAGAAAGAAAATTAAGAAAAATTTTTTTGAATTTAAGAATAATATGAAAAATATTGAAAGTTTATTTAGTAGCAGAGAATGTTTTTTACATAGTTATAAAGTGAGTAGAAAGTATATAAAAGAATTGATTTATGAAATGGAAAAGAATTAAATATTTAGAAAAATATTGTTATGATTGTGTAATTTTATTTTTAGAAAAAAATGAATGGATAAGTTATGATGAAATATTCTATTTTTTTAATACAAAAGAGGAGTTAGAAAAACATCAAATTTCTTATATAATTATTGAAAATTTAAAAATTATTCATTTTACTTTTTATAAAGAAAATATTTATTTTCTTTATAAAAATCTATTTTCTTTACTAATAAAGGAAAATGAAGTTTTCATGGGAATATATAAGTAGGAGGAAACTTTATGAATGAAATAGTAGAAGAGTTAAAAATAGAAAAAATGATCTATGAAATAAGAGGAAAACAAGTGATGTTAGATAGTGATTTAGTTAAGCTTTATCAATGTAGCAATGGAACAAAAACTATTAATTTAGATGTTAAAAGACATATAAATCGTTTTCCAGATAGATTTATGTTTCAACTTACAAAAGAAGAGTTGGATAACTTGCGGTGTCAATTTGAAACCGCAAAGAAAAATAATATGTCTCGAACTTTGCCTTATGTATTCACAGAGCAAGGAGTAGTTATGCTTGCAACTATTTTAAAATCTAAAATTGCAACGGAAATAAGTATCCGGATAATGAATGCCTTTGTAGCAATAAGATTAAACACTTAATTTAACCAAGAAAGAAATAAAAAAAGTTCAAGGTTTCAATTTGAAAAAGCAAATCGGACTAGAATATTTACCAAAAAAACTTGACTTAAAGTACACTTCAAGTGTTATATTTTAAACAGGTGGTAAAAATGACGATTAAAGAAGTTTCAGAAAAATATGGCCTATCAAAAGATACGTTAAGGTATTATGAAAAAGAAGGATTAATTGGGCCTGTTGCAAAAGGAAAAAATAATCAACGAGAATATCAAGAAGAAAATTTAAATCAAATTGAATTTATTAAATGCATGAGAAGCATAAATATGCCAATTGCTAAACTAAAAACATATATGAATTTATATGCCCAAGGTCCAAGTACTTTAGATAGCCGAAAAGAAATATTAGAAAATCAATTAGATGCAATAAATATACAACTTGATGATTTAAAAAAAGCAAAAGAAAGATTATTAAAAAAAATAGAACTTTATAATCAAGAAAAATCAAAAAAAAGCCATTAAAATGAGCTAATTTTTGTAAAAAAATTACTGCAAGAGAAAAATTTCCTTTTCGACAAAAGTCGACATTTCACGTTGACTTTTTTTTATAGAAAATTTATAATGTTATTGTATTGTAAAGAATATCCGAGGGCGACTTATGTATGTTATGTTTTAGGATGAAGTAAGAAGGGAAAAAGGAAGATGCAAGACAAAATTAAGATTACATCGAAAAAAGTATTGCAAGAAAAAAGACTTAGAAAAATCTTTTTAATCATCATTATTCTTCTTTTATTTTTACTTCTTTTATTTTATATGATTGTCGGTATTGTTTATAATCGCGGAAATTTTAGCATCACGCTAGACAAAAACTTGTACTTCGATAGAGGTCTTATCATGTACGATGACCCTGAATATAAAGTATATCGGCCTGAGTTATATGCCGAGGCTCCAAATACTTTTGATAATATCTCGCAGTACTGGCTTCCGGAAGATATTACCGAAAACTATGGAGGTAGTCATAATGGAAAAAACTATTTGGCTTATACTTTCTATGTAGAGAATATCGGCGAAGAGGTAAGGGACTATTGGAGTGAAGTTTTCATCGAAGACGTGCTAAAAAACGTTGACGATGCAATTCGAATTCGAGTCTATCGAAACGATGAGTACATCACCTATGCTAAACCAAAACCTAATGGTGAAGCAGAAAACAACACAGTAGCATTTATAAGCGACACAGTTGTTGGTCGTACTCATGTTGAAAATTTTGCACCGGGTAGCATCGATAAGTACACATTAGTTATTTGGATTGAAGGCAGCGACGATGAGTGTACCGATAATATTTTAGGTGGCGAATTTAAAGTTCGAATGAGATTCAATTCAGAATATGCAGAAGAGAGTTAGGAAAGGGAAGAGGTAAATGAAAAAAAGAAATACTAAGCATGAAAAAAGACTTAGAAAATTAATTGTAGCAACTGTTTTATGCACATTTATCTTAGGAGTATCTACTTATGCATGGTTCATAGGTATGAAAACCGTTAATGTTTCTAGTTTCGATGTTTCAATCGCAACTACAGAAAGCTTATCATTATCTATTAATGGTACGGATTGGTATGATACTCTTGAAATTAATGAAGGAAATCATAAAACAGCTGCTTATGCTGGTAACACAAACAGTTGGGGTGGAGCTGCTGGCTTAGTTCCAATGAGTAGTGTTGGAAAGATTGATACGGAAGCATCAAGAATGATTTTATTTGAAAAAGGAAGCTTTACTGCTTCAGACGGTGGATATCGTTTGATGGCTAGCCAAGTAAATAATGGTGTAGATGATGGCGGTGAAGCAAATGGATATGTAGCATTCGATTTATTCATTCGTAATTTAAGTGGAAATGAATATTATCCAGATGTAGATTTCTTAAATGAAGAAGCAATTTATTTAACACCAGATTCTAAAGTTGTAGTATCCGGAGCTGGTGCCGATAAAGAAAAAACTGGAATTGAAAACTCAGTTCGTGTAGCTTTCATGCAAATCGGACGTGTTAAAGCAGATGCAACTAGTACAGATATTACAGGAATTACTTGTACAGATGCTGGTGCTGCTGTAGGCATTTGCGACGATCGTGATGCGACTATCTGGGAGCCAAATGATAAAGCACACGTAGATAATGCTATTGCATGGTATAATACAGCTTGTAAACAAAGAGAAGGCGATGATTTAACAGCAGACGATGCCTATACAGATGAACCTTGTGGTACTATAGTAAACGGAACTGCTTATCCAACTTATGCAGTAAGTGGTGTTATTGATGAAACCAATAGTGTAGATAATTACGATGGTGAAGAATATAATGGTTACACAAACTCAATCGCTGCTAATGCTGCTGACGGAAAATTAGTAGGTGTAGATACATTTACAGATACTGAAAAGAATTTACAAGGAACAGCTCGTCCAGAATTCATTCGTTTAGCACCAAATAGTATCACAAAAGTTCGTGTATATATTTGGATTGAAGGACAAGACGTAGATAATTACGATTTTGCTCAATTAGGAAAACAAATTAGTGTTAATTTTGGATTCACTAAAGAAAGATTCTATGGCGAAGATGTAGATTATGAAGGACCAGAATTACCAGATGATGTTCAAAAAGATATGGCAGAAGTTGCTTATAATGCAACTGGTGAAGTTACAACAATTTCTGATGACTATGTAACTTATGATACAGATCACTTTAACGTGCCAAAATGGATTACATCATTCTCATTCAAAGATGGTACAACTACAAAATTAGCTACTAAAGATGACTTAGATAGCAGTTGGGATTTCAATGATGTTGTTTAAAGGCAAGAAAGAGGTTAGAAATGAAAAAGCATAACGAAAAACATAGCAAAAAAATAAGAAATTTAGTAGTAATTTGTTTATTATGTGGAGTGGTTTTAGCCGCTTCCACATATGCATGGTTTATCGGAATGAAGACCGTAAATGTTTCAAGCTTTGATATTAACATCGCAACAACTGAAGGATTATATCTTTCTATGGATGGATCAAGCTGGACTTATAATCTTGATGTAGCTGATGCTCCTCAATATGCGAATAATGCCAACAAATTAGCTGACGTTGAACTTGTTCCAATGAGTAGCGTTGGAGATATGGATAAAACTTCATCAAGAATGAAATTATATGAAAAAGGAAGTTTAACAGCTACAAAAGGTGGATATCGTTTACTTTCTAGTCAAGTAAACAATTATACAAGCCAAGTAGCAGATTCTGGAGAATATATAGAAGGCGATGGATATGTAGCATTCGACTTATTCATTAAAAACTTATCGGGAAATGAATATTATGTTGAGAATAATCCATTAAATGAAGAAGCAATTTATTTGACAACAAATTCTTCTGTAGAGGTGTCTGGAGCCGGAGCAGATAAAGAAAAAACAGGAATTGAAAACTCAATTCGTGTAGCCTTTGCTCAAATCGGACGTGTTGAAGCAACTACAGATAATGTAGCAAATATTACAGGAATAACTTGTACAGATAAAGCAGCCGGTGCGGATCAAGCTCAAGTAACAGGAATTTGTCGTAGTGCTCAAATTTGGGAACCAAATGATACGGATCATGTTTTAAATGCTGTAAATTGGTATAATACAGCTTGTGATGAAAGAACAGGGGCAGATGTAAATGCTGATGCTTCTTACACAGATCGTGAAGAAGATGCCGAAGACGTTACAACTTGTAATGCCATAGCTGATGGAACAGCTTATAGTACTTATGCAATTAGTCGTGAAATTCTTGTAGCAGACAACGTTAATATTTATGATGGAACAGCTTATAATAAGTATACAGCTAATACAATTGATTATGCTACTTATGCAGCATCTCCAACAAAAGAAAATTACAAATTAGTAGATTTCCCATATTTTACAGATACAATGAAAGATCTAGAAGGAACAGCTCGTCCAACATTCATGACTTTAGCACCAAATAGTATCACTAAAGTTCGTGTATATGTATGGTTAGAAGGACAAGACGTAGATAATTACGATTTTGCTCAATTAGGACGTCAAATTACTGTAAATTTTGGATTCACTAAAGAAAGATTTACTGAAGGTGATGTAGATCATGATGGACCAGATACAGACATTACAGAAGGAATGACTTTCTATAATGCTACTGGAGAAGTTCTAATTACAACACCAGATACAGGTATTACTTATGATGTAAATACAAAATATTTTGTAATTCCTGCAGATTATAATACTGATTTCGAATTTACAGATGATGGCACAGCAATGACAGCTACATATTCAGTAGTAAATGGAAATGATACTTGGACAATAGCACCAACAGATACACCTTAATCGTAACCAAAATTTTTGATAGGAAGAGTTTCTAAAATTTTTGCTCTTCCTTTCAATCTACAATCCAAAGGGGTGAGAACTATCACAACAAAAAATCAAAAAAATAAAAGTATAATAAAAAAGAAAAAGGCTCAAACTAAAGAAAGGTTTAGAGATAGAAAAAACTTTAAGATAACTATAGTACTAATTATTTTATTTGGTATTTTAAGTGTTTTTTCTACTTATGCCTGGTTTTCTTCAAGCTTGAATGTTCAAGTAAGAACATTTAATGTCGTTGTCGATAAAACAAGCGGTTTAACAATTTCTTTAGATGGAATTAATTTTGATAGTTCAGTAGAGATTAATGTAAATACTTTAATCCGTGATTTACGTGCACTTTATCCAAATCATACAAATCAATGGTCAACCAATGGATTAACACCTGTTTCGTCAAATGGAATAACCAATCCAAATAGTCCCGTATTTAATATGTTTCAAAGTAGCGGAGTTCTTTACTATCGACGCGATCAAAATAGGGAAAATGGATTTGTATCAACCGAGCAAATAACGGAAACAGGTCCAAAAGAATTTAGTTATTATATCGCGTTTGATTTGTTCTTTAAAAATGTTACAGGTTCACCTGTAAGTGATAATTTATATTTAGATTATGGTAGTTCAATTATTATGAATGCAGATGCCTCAGAAGAAATGCAAGGCCTTGGAAATTCAGTTCGTTTGGGAATCGTAAAAATTGGCAGTGTCGATAACGATGCTCCAGCAAGTGAAGTACAAAACGTTGGTTGCAACGGTCAATGTGAGTCGATAATTTATGAACCAAACAGTAGAAACCATACCAATCTTTCTATCGAAAGAGCAAGTAAATATGGAGTAAATTTAGTAAACGGTCAAAGATTTCCAACTTATGCATTTAGAACTGCTGGAGGACCAATATTTGTAAAAAATACAGTTTCAGGATCTGAAAACTTAGACTTAAATTATTTTAGTTTACAAAATACTATAACAGAAGAAAATTTGGATGAACCATTATTTCAAATTCCAGACGGAATTACAAAAACAAGAATTTATTTGTGGATTGAAGGACAAGATATAGATAGTTTAGAAACAGAGTCTGAAGGAGCAGAATTAACTGTATCCATTAACTTCACAAAAGACACGATGGGTTACAATGCTTTTGATGAATAATAAAGAGGGGAAAAGGTGATAGAATGAAAAGTAATGAAAAAACAGTAGATTTTGATTTGTCGCTGCTAAGTTTGCAAGAATTAATTACTGTATATCAAAAAGTAAGTGAATTTTTAGAGTATTTAGAAGATAAAAAAATAAAAGAAAATGAGGAAGGTAAAGAGAATGATGAATAATTTTTTGGATTTTATTCTTAAAGATATAGAAACAAAAACAGCAATTTTATCTTCTTTACCTACAAAAACAAAAACAAATCAAAAAAAATACAATGCTCAAATTGATGAAATGCATAAAAAATACAGCGATTATAAATCAAATCTTCGAAATTATTTGCTTGCAAAAAGTCGTTCTTTTGAAGTAAAAGAAACGAACCAAACCGATATAGAAGCTTTAAATGAAAAAGTAGTCGCCTTGGAACACGTTAAGTTTCTTTTAAACCCTTCAAACACCTATTTAGAAAAAATGGGATTTGATATTTTACTTTATCAAATTAGTAATTATAGTACTTTTAATTTTACATCTCTAAATGAAATAATTAATGAATTATTAGATAAATTTGCATTAGCGGGAATTGTTTTAACAAAAGAAGATTTTGATTATACGTGTTATGTTCATGAGTATATGCAAGCTTTCTTAGAAGTTCGAGCAAATAAAGAATCTTCTCATGAAAAAGTATCTGCGATTTTTGAGCAAATTTATTGGGTAAATCCAGATATTATAGAACACATTGAATTGAACTTTCGAAAATTAATTCGTAAAAATGATCGTAAATTTACTAGTTATATAAGTGATTTGCAAAAAACAGAAATGGCAAGTAATCATGTCGAAAATTATATGGATTGTTTAGAAAAACTCCAAGATGCTTATGCAAAATTAAATGAAGCAAATAAAAATACAATTTCTGATATTATCACAGGCTGTGAAAAAGGTGAGATAGATATTAATTCGTTTTTACAAGATAGTAAAATTAGAAATTCAGCATACGAAATGCTTGTTCCAGAAACCATTGATAAAACAGATGTTGGAGCAATGGACAAAGTATGTGTGATTCTAGAACGTTTAAAATCTAATGTTTTAGAATACAATAACTATATGGAATTTGAACCAATTTTTAAAGCCTTTAAAGATGAATACCAAAAAGCAATTCCTACGGAAGAACCTAAAAAGCAAGAATCCTCTGGATTAAAAGATGTTTTAGGAAAAATCGAGGAAAAAGAGCAGGAATTAGACAAAATGAACCGAAAAATCTTTGGTACAAGAAATTCTTTATTTGACTTTAAAAGTGAAATGGATTTAAAACAATTAAAATCAAAATCCGTAATGAAAGCAAAAGAATTATATGAACTATATGCCAAATACGATGAAGAATACTTTAAGGATCAAGTGAAAAGAATTTTAAATCCAACTTTAACTGTAGCTGACGTTTTACATTTATATTACAGCTTCGATTATTTCAAAAAACAAATCATTCAAAAAGTTTATAAACTCACAACATACGATGATATTACAAGATATAGTGAGTCCTTTGATTTATTTGCAATGAATCCGACAAATATCATTGTTTCAGGAGTTCCTGTTTTTGAAGATACAAATGTTCCAAGAGTAATTGTAAACAAATATCGTTTAAATGGAATTAAATTAGAAGAAACAGACTTATCGATAGATAATATTCAAAATCTTCTAAATCGAATTGATCTAGTTCTACAAATTCATAAGGTAGAAACAAGTACATTGTCTGTAGAAAAAATTTGGTTTATTATTCAAGTTCATAAATTATTAGAAAAAGAGCAACAAATATAGAGAAAAGAGTTATGGTTCTTTGTCAAATCGTGTTGGTAGACAATAAATTTGATAAATGAATTGATA
>ERZ1643246.4188-NODE-4188-length-11629-cov-5.615518_pt1 | contig 11629 bp, 10 predicted proteins | sample MGYA00579265_ERZ1643246 | MGnify/ENA primary metagenome ERZ1643246 (study PRJEB29033, sample SAMEA4952261) | chicken gut metagenome | biome: Broiler Chicken; feature: Gastrointestinal Tract; material: Caecum | place: Ireland | collected 2018 | study: Broiler...
AAGAGTAAAGTCTAGACAGCCATAGGAAACTAGAAATTAAAATTTCAATTTAGGTTAGCGGGAAACTTGTGAAAGTGGTGTTTATTCAAGAAGAGCAACGTGGTAAAATAAGGAGGAAGAATGTATGAGTAATACGGACGAAAAAAGAAACAATGACAATTTTATAATGCTTCCCACTGTGGACTTCTGTTTTAAAGAGTTGATGAAAAACCCGAAAGTACGTAAAGGATTTATCGCGGCTTTATTAAGGAAAGATCCAAGCCTGATCCGAAAAACTACACTGATTCCGACAGAGCTGCGGAAAGAAAGTGAAGATGATAAGCTGGGGATTCTTGATGTTTTGATTGAAATGGCAGATGGAACTAAAATGAATATGGAGATGCAGGTGGCCTACTTTGAATATTGGATAAACAGAGTATTATTCTATATTAGTAAGGTTTATTTCGACCAGATTAAAACAGGCGATTCATATGATATATTGAAACCCTGCATCCACGTCAGCATTTTAGATTTCATTCACTTTCCACATGATACAAAGTGCTGCCGCAAGATTGCATTTTGTGATGTAGAGAATGGAAAACAGTATACAAATCTGATGGAGATTTATATTTTGGAACTCAAGAAACTGCCGGGGGAAGACCAGAATGAGGCAGGCATCATACGTTGGATGCGGTTCCTTGGTGGGAAGAGCCGAAAGGAGTTTGAAGTTATGGCTAAGAAAGATGAATATATCGAAGAGGCATATAATGAACTGAAAAGGCTGAGTCTGGATGAACAGAAAAGAATGGAGTATGAACTGAGGCAGAAAGCGGTACGCGACTATAATACACAGATAAAAAGTGCGGAAAAGCGCGGAGAAAAGCGAGGAGAAAAACGCGGAATAGAAACAGGCCGTCATGATGCCCTGAGGCAGGTCGTCGGACATATGTTAGACGCCGGAAAGTCAGAAAATGAAATATCCGGTCTTATCGGCTGTGAACCGGATGAGGTAATAAGATTGTCGGAAGAGTGGAGAAAGGCTAAATCCGGACAAATATAGAAAACGGAAAAATTATTGAATTTTACTTTATTTTATGGTAAATTTACTGGAAAATGAAGTAAAAGGAATGAGATCCCAATGAAAATCAATGAAATAGCAGAGCTTGCAGGTGTATCGCCGGCAACAGTTTCAAATGTGCTGAACGGAAGGAAAAATGTAGGTGAGGAAACCCGGAACCGTGTTCTTGAGATATGCAGAGAAAATGGTTATCATCAGAAACGGAAGAAACGGTTTGAGAGATATGATAATAAGACGATTCTCTTTAATTTCAGCGACTATGACAGGAAATTCTATCTGAAGATCATTCACGGAATTAGTGATTATGTTTATTCCAGAGGCTATGATCTGATCATATGCACGAGCAAGTCCTGCCCGAAATTCATGGACTTTTCTGTGACAAGCGGAACAGTGATGCTGGATATGAAGTGCACAGACTCCATGCTGATACAGAAAGCTTCAGAAGGGTATCCCATTGTTACATTGGATCGTATTATAGAGGCGCCCAATATTAAAAGCGTTGTAGTGAATAACTATACGCCTATGTGCGAGCTTGTTCAGGGGCTGGTTGACAGAGGGTATCGGAAATTCAGCTTTCTTGGGGGCATAGATACACTTGACAACCAGGAAAGATATCAGGCGTTTCGGGATGTGTTGGAGAAGAACAGGATACGTTTTAAAAGGGAGAACTATCTGATGGGAGATTATTCAGAGAAGAGCGGCTATCAGTCCGCCAGGCTGATGCTCCTTTCAGAGAATATTCCGGAAGTGCTTGTGTGCGCCAATGACAATATGGCAATCGGAGCTATGAATGCGCTGAAACAGGAAGGACTGCGGATTCCGGAGGATATTGCCGTGACAGGATTTGACGGTACAGATATGGCTCCTTTTATGAAGCTGACCACCGTGGACATTCCGAATTACGAGAGAGGATATCTTGCAGCCCAGTTTCTTTTACAGCTTATTTCGGGAAAAACGAATTCGGAGATGTTTAAGATTGCTGCAAAGGTTCACTGGCGGGAATCGGTGGGCGTCAGGAATAAGGAAGAGGATCGTTCAGGGAAAAGTACAGTAAGGGGAGAGAACTTTCATAGATAAATAGCTTACGATAATGACAATATAACTGCGGAGAACAGGCGGAGCTGATGATTATGTGTTCAGCATGGCGGTTTCTCTGCAGTTTTTATTTTCCGGGGGGATCATCCTCCGGTTTTTTTATTCACAGTTTTATGTAAAATTCTCTGTTTAGTAAATAATAAATAATGTAAAAATAAGTAAATATTTACTTTTAAAAAGTAAAATTAATACAATATATGTTTTAAAGCGTACAAACTGCACTATATGAATTTGTTATAAATATGGAAAATGCACAAAGATTATTGACATTAAAATGTAAAATTAATACAATATGAACAAGAAAGCAAAAGAAATTAAAGGAGGCAAAAAAATGAAAAAGCGTAAAGTTGTATCTATTTTACTTGCAGCGGCCATGATGACATCCCTTCTGGCAACAGGGTGCGGCGCCGGAGGAGATGAAGGCGGATCATCAGACGGGGATTCAGCCAAGAAGATCACCATCTTCCAGCAGAAGACAGAAATTTATGATCAGCTTAAAGACCTGGCTAAAGCTTATGAAGAAGAGACCGGTGTTGAGGTTGAAGTATGGCAGATATCCGGAGATGATTATTATCAGAATTTGAAGACCTACATGTCGAGTGAATCCGGCCCTACAGTATTCTCCCTTTCCTCTTCAACAGAGATCGAAGAGATGTCCGCCTATCTGGAAGACATCGGGGATCTGGAGTTTGTTGACAAGATCAATGACGATCTGATCGCTAAGAGCGGTGACACTATTGTAGGTATCCCGATGACAGCGGAAGGTTTCGGACTTGTATACAATACAGATATGGTGAGTGCAGAAGACATCAACTCTACAGACGCACTGATATCCTTTATCGAGAAGAGCGCGGCAGACGGAGTTACTGGATTAGGACTTTCCCAGGAGGCATACTTCCTGATCGGACAGATCATGAACGTACCGTTTGCGCTTCAGGATGATCCGGCACAGTTCTGCCAGGATCTGTATGACGGAAAGGTTCAGCTGGCGGATGTGGAAGAGTTCCAGGAGTTCGCTGAGATATTCGAGGCGATCAAGGAAAATGAGCAGAACCCGCTGGAAGTTACATATGACGCAAACTGCGGTAACTTTGCAACAGGAAAGACAGCGGCTATTCATCAGGGCAACTGGTGCTACTCCCTGTTCTCAAGCTACGATGTTGATTTTGACATGAGCATTGCTCCGCTTCCGATCGCAGGAAACACGGCTATCTCTGTAGGTGTTCCGTCTGTATGGTGTGTAAATACGGATGCTTCTGACAGCGAAAAGCAGCTTGCAAAGGATTTCCTGAACTGGCTGTATACAAGCGAGACAGGAACACATTATCTTATGGATGAATTCGGATTCATCCCGGTAGTTGACGGCATGACATCAGAGAACCTTGATCCTCTGTCAACAGTAGTATCTGAGGCGATTGCAGAGGGCAACATCATTCCGTGGACGTTTAACGAAGAGTGGCCGGCAGGAATCATCACAACATATCTGGTACAAAATGCTGAAGAGTTCTTCACCACAGATATGAGTGGCGAAGATTTCCTGAACAGACTGACAGAGTCATTTGTCACGGCGGCTAACGAATAAGAGATGCGGAAGGGGCGCTCAGAGCGGCGCCCCTTTCCTTTAGAGCTGATTGGAGAGGAGAAGCATACGATGAAGATCAAAAAGAGATGGTACGCGCTGTTTACGGTACCGCTGATGGTAATGTTTTTTTTAATCATCGTCATTCCGTTCATTACCGGAATCGGATATTCCTTTGTCTCATGGGACGGACTGGCAAAGAGTGAAAAGGTGTTTGTAGGACTTAACAATTACAAACGAATTTTCTCAGACACCCAGTTCCTGACGTCGATCGTACGTACAACAGTATTTACTTTGGTCACAGTGGTGATCGTAAATGTGCTTGCACTTGCGTTTGCACTGCTGGTAACGACGAAACTGAAAGTGAGAAATATCGCAAGGACGATGCTGTTCCTTCCATACCTGATCGGAGGACTGATCCTTGGATATATCTGGCAGTATGTTCTGGGAGAAGCCATGACAGCTCTGGCAGATATGACAGGTATGGAGAATATCTTTTTCAACTGGCTGGTAGACAGTGACTATGCATTTTACGCTATGATCGTTGTCGCTACATGGCAGATGGCGGGATATATGATGATCGTCTATATCGCCGGGCTGGAGTCCATCTCTGACGATGTGATGGAAGCTGCCCAGACAGACGGGGCGAATTACTGGCAGACGCTTATCCGCGTGAGACTTCCGCTGCTGATGTCTTCCATAACGATCTGCCTGTTCCTGACACTTTCCAACTGTTTCAAGATTTACGATGTGAACGTATCTTTGACAGGAGGCGGTCCGAATAACTCTACAGAGATGGTTTCCATGAATATTTTCAATGAGATCTTTACAAAGAGTAATTTCGGATATGGCCAGGCAAAGGCGGTTCTGTTCTTTATCATCGTCGCGATCATTACTCTGATCCAGGTGAAAGTGACAAAAGACAAGGAGGTAACGATGTAATATGAAAGGAAAAAAGATAGGAAAGATCCTGATCAATATTCTGGTTATCTTAGGATGCTGTATTTATCTGTTTCCTGTCTATCTGATCATTGTCAACGCTTTTAAGAGCAGGGCGGAGCTTTATGAAAATATCCTTGCTTTCCCGAAGCATATCACCTGGGAGTATTTTGCAGGAGCTCTTGAGAAGATGGATTTCGTCCGTGCATTCGGCAATTCTATTATTGTAACGGCGATATCCGTGATCATTATCGTTATCTTAAGCGCTATGACAGCATGGATGTTCGTGCGCTCAAACGGGAAACTGAGTAATTTCCTTTTGAACCTTCTGATCGTGACCATGTTGATTCCTTTCCAGACAATTATGATGCCTCTTATGCAGGAAATGCATCTGTTTGGAAATATTTTCGGAGTGCCGTTTCAAGATTCGCTGGGCGGACTGATCTTCATGTACATCGGCGCCGGAGCGGGAATGGGAGTATTCCTTTTCCACGGGTTTATCAAGGCGTCAGTGCCGGTATCCCTTGAAGAGGCTGCTATTATTGACGGATGCAGCATATGGAGAGTGTTCTGGCAGATCGTGTTTCCGATCCTCAAACCGATCACTGTAACCGTAGCCATCCTGGACGTGATCTGGATCTGGAACGACTACCTCCTGCCGTCTCTTACGCTGACCAGCAATGCAAATAAGACGATTCCGCTTGCGATGTCTCTGTTCTTCGGACAATACAATATCGAGTGGAATATGGCGATGGCAGCACTGACATTTACTATCGTGCCGGTTATCATCTTCTATCTGCTCTGTCAGAAACACATTATTAAAGGTGTGGCTGCAGGCGCTGTTAAAGGCTGAGAAAGGAAAAGGTTATTGCAATGGAAAAGAAATACAGGATACGCGGCTGCGAGCTGAATGAAAAGAATATAACGCTGCAGGAAACGATTTTCCATAATGCCAACGGGTATATCGGAGTCCGGGGCACTCTTGAGGAAGGGTGCCCGGAGGGATTCGATACTATGCGTGGAATGTACATTAACGGATTCTATGACATGGCTCCCATGAAGCAGGCGGAAAAGCTGTGCAATCTGGTAGAAGACAAAGAAACTATGGTAAATGTGGCGGATACACAGACGATACATGTGTCCTTTGACGGAAGAGAGTTCTCTATGTTTGACGGAACTGTCTCAGATTATGAGCGTGTTCTTGATATGGAACAGGGTGTGACAGAGCGAAACCTGACGTGGAAGACTCCGGAAGGACGCACGGTAGAATTCTCCATCCGCAGGATGACGTCTTTTGAAAACCGGGCGCTGTTTACCATCGACTATACGTTTCGGTCCGTAGATTTTGAAGGACAGGTGGAGATTGCTTCTTTCCAGAAAGGTCTTGTAAAAAATTACTGTAATCCTGATGACCCCAGACTGGCGGATGAAAGCCCCATGCATCTGATCCCGGCAGGCGAGGTTTTGGATGAAACCAAAAGCTGTCTGGCAGCAGAAACGGTGGAAAGCAAGCTGACTGTGGTTACGGCTGTAGCTCACCAGATCTTTATAAATGGAGAAGAGTATAAAGATACAGAGAAAGTATATGCTCCTGAGGAACATCAGGTATGTGTAAGCGGCCGCTTTGAGATCCATCCGGGTGATGAAGTCAGGATTGTCAAATATACGGTGGTGTGCGACTCTGTCCGGTGTGAAAACTGCATGGAAAAAGCCGGGAAAGTGCTGGATGAAGTACTTGACCGGGGAATCGGATATTATTATGAGAAACAGAAGGAATTTTTGACAAAATACTGGGAGAACGCGGAACTGGAGATTGATGGCGACGATGACCTGAATGCTTCGGTGAGCTTCAATATGTATCAGCTGCTTCAGTCTGCAGGGACGGATGGATACTCCAGCATTGCGGCGAAAGGGCTCAGCGGAGAAGGCTACGAAGGCCATTACTTCTGGGATACAGAGATGTATATGCTGCCTTATTTCGCTCTTACGGATCCGGAGATCGCAAAAGGGCTCCTTAATTACCGCTATACTATACTTCCGAAAGCACGAGAGAATGCGGCGCTGCTTGGACACGAAAGAGGCGCGCTTTATCCCTGGAGAACCATTACCGGGCGTGAGTGCTCCGGATACTATCCGTCAGGAACTGCCCAATATCATATTAACGGCGATATAGCTTATGCGGTAATCCTCTATTATCATACGACCGGTGACTGGAAGTTCATGAAAGAGCAGGGCATGGAGATGCTTCTGGAGACGGCAAGGCTCTGGCTTGATGTAGGTAATTTTTACAACGGAAAGTTCCATATCAACTGTGTGACCGGTCCGGATGAATATACCTGTGTCGTCAACAATAACTATTATACAAATGCTTCGGCAAAGTATAATCTGGAACAATTTCTCATCCTGACGGAGCAGTTCCGTGAAGAGCTGGAAGAATGGGAGGAATTCAGAAACAGGCTGAATGTGACGGAGGAAGAGCTGGATGAAATGAGGCATGCAGCGGAAGTAATGAATCTTCCTTATGATGAAAAACTGGGGATTAATCCTCAGGACGATTCATTTCTGCAGAAACCGGTATGGGATCTTGCTCACACAGAGAAAGAAAAATTCCCGTTGCTGATGCATTATCATCCGCTTCATCTGTACAGATATCAGGTATGTAAGCAGGCAGATACGGTGCTCTCTTATTTCCTGTTCCCGGAATATCAGAGCAAGGAAGTTATGAAAAACTCATTCCTTTATTACGAAACAATTACAACTCATGATTCTTCCCTGTCAACTTGTGTGTTCAGTATCGAAGCTTCCAGACTGGGTATGAGCGATAAAGCCTATGCGTACTTTGGGGATTCTGCAAAACTGGATCTGCTCAATACGCATAATAATACAAAGGATGGTATCCATGCGGCGAATATGGGCGGCTGCTATATGGCTGTCATCAATGGATTCGCAGGACTGCGGATCAGCGGGGAAGGCCTGGAGATCGCGCCGGCGCTGCCGGAACAGTGGAATGGATATCGATTCCGTTTCCGCTATCATGATTCCTCAGTGCGCGTATGTGTAGATAAAGAAAAGATAACTGTTGAACTGGTGCAAGGCGAACCTGTCAGCATGAATATATACGGCAGGAGTGTACGGCTTCTTCCGGGACAGTCCATATCAGAAAAATTGAGAGGGTGACCGATTATGAAATGCGAGAGAATTTTAGTGGAATACGGTGCTCAGCCGTATGCCGGACTTGATACATATTTTCTGGATAATTATGAAGAGATTGATGCGGACCGGAAGAGACCTGTGATTCTGATCTGTCCGGGAGGCGGGTACAGGATGACTTCAGACCGGGAAGCGGAGGCTGTAGCTGTAAAGTATGTCTCCATGGGATATCATGCCTGTGTACTTCGATACAGCGTTAAGCCTGAGATATTTCCTCGGGCGCTGTGTGAGGTGGCATGGTGTGTAAATTATCTGCGAAGTCATGCAGACGAGTATGCCATTGACAGGAACAGGATTTTTGTCCTGGGATTTTCTGCCGGAGGTCATCTGGCAGCCAGTCTGGGAGCTTTCTGGCAGGAAAAATGGCTGGGAGAACTGCTTGGGGTCAACAAGGAGGAGATACGGCCTGACGGCATGATCCTCTGCTATCCGGTGATCAGTTCCAAACAGTACGGTCATATAGAAAGTTTCGAAAATCTGCTCGGGAAAAACGATACAGAAGAAATGCGGGCTTATTTAAGCCTGGAAGACCATGTGACAGAAGATTTCCCGCCTACATTTATGTGGCATACATATGAAGACGACGCTGTTCCTGTGGAAAATTCGCTTCTTATGGCCGGCGCTCTTAGAAAAGCGGGCGTATCACTTGAACTTCACATATTCCCCCATGGACCCCATGGCCTGTCTCTGGCAAAGGAGGAGACAAGGTGTGCGGCTACTGGGGGCGGGATTCAGAAACACTGCCAGAGCTGGCCGGATCTGACTGACGGATGGATCCGTGAGATGAAAGAAAACGACTGCAAAGAAGAGAAAAAGGGTATCATCTTCGATCTGGACGGTGTGATCGTCTCCACAGATAAGTTCCATTATCAGGCGTGGAAAAAGATTGCGGATAAAATGGGAATTGAGTTTAATGAGAAGATCAATGAACGTCTGCGCGGCGTGAGCCGCATGGAGAGCCTGGAGATCATACTGGAAAAGTATGAGGGCGCGCCGCTGTCAGCGGAGCAGAAACAGGCGCTGGCGGAGGAAAAGAACGGGTACTATGTGGATCTTCTAAAGACAATGGATCGGTGCGATGTATCGGAAGAAGTAGTCAATACTCTGAAAAGTCTGAGAAGAAAAGGCTACTTCCTTGCAGTCGGATCATCCAGCAAAAACGCGAAGATCATCCTGCGGCAGACAAGGATTGAAGATTTATTTGATGCTGTGTCCGACGGTAACAATATTACCAGATCCAAGCCGGACCCGGAAGTGTTCCTGAAAGCGGCGGAGTATATCGAACTCCTGCCCAAACAGTGTGCCGTGGTCGAGGACGCACGGGCAGGAATTGATGCTGCAAAGGCTGCCGGGATGATGGCAGTAGGAATAGGAACTGCAACAGAGTATGATAAATGCGATCGGAAGATAAAGTCATTTGGTGAGTTAGACCAAATATTTTAAAATCTGTTTAGTGCATTTTAAGAAAGGGAGCTGAGTTTTCAGTTCCCTTTTTGTTTGTGCTGTGGTAAACTTTATTGGACATAATAAGTGATAATAGATGTCGAGCCCGAAGGAGGAATGAACGATGGGATATTTTTATTTTGCCCGGCACGGGCAGACGGTGTGGAATGTAGAAAACAAGATCTGCGGCGCTACGGATATTGCTCTGACAGAAAAGGGGCATCTGCAGGCGGAAGAACTGGCTCGTGCGATTACGGCCGAAGGCATTCATATCGATGAAATTATCTGTTCCCCGCTAATGCGTGCGGCAGATACGGCTGGACACATATCAGATATTACAGGCGTGCCTGTGCGGGTGGAGATGCGGCTAAGAGAGCAGAATTTCGGGAAATATGAAGGCACACCGCGCAACGGAGAAGAATTCCAGCATGCTAAGACCTGCTTCGCTGACAGTTATGAGGGCGGAGAATCCATGATCCGGTTTTGCCAGAGAATTTATAACCTTCTGGATGATATTAAAAAAGAAGCAAAAGATGGAAAAGTATATCTTCTGGTGGCGCATAATGGTGTGGCAAGAGCAGTCCAGTCCTATTTTACCGATATGACGAATGAGGAATTCGCGAAATTCAGAATTAAAAATTGTGAATTGAGAAAATATGAATTTCAATAATTTTAACGACATGATTCAAAGTCTGATGACGAAAGCGGCCTGGTTTCTGAGACTATATATCATACAGTATAAATATCTCCTGATATTTATAGCAGCATTTGTACTGCTGTACATTTTTTTCATGCACTGGCTGAATGTGAAATTTCTTAACAAACTCCGGCAGCCTGCGGCGCTGATCAGTCTGGCGGTGGAGCTTGTGGCCATTGCATCGTTTACGCTTTTGTTCCGCGAGGCGGGTTCTTACCATACTTATGAGCTGGAACTGTTCTGGTCATACAGATTGTGGATTTTCGGGAAAAATATCGCGTTGGGGATGGAAATCCTCAATAATATACTACTCTTTTTCCCGTTGGGATTTGTCCTGACTGATGCACTGAAAAAATGCCCGTTCTGGGCAGTGCTTCTCATTTCGGGCGCTATAAGCTGCACGATAGAATTCAGTCAGTTCTATTTTAAGATCGGATTGTTTGAGTTCGACGATATTTTTAATAATGTGCTCGGAGCGCTTATAGGATGGTGTGTCTTTCATATCCTGCGAAGTTTGCGGAGAAAAAGGAGAAAAAATTAAGTTATCGGAAAAGGAAAAAATCGCCGGCCATTGCGGTCGGCGATTTTTGATATGTTGCATATATACTTATTGAATTAATTATTTCAATAAATTCGAATATTCCGGATGTTTTTCAAACCATCCCGCTGCGTAAGAGCAACTGGGAACTGCCTTCAGATTTCGACCTTGCAGGTCTTTTATCAGTTCTTTCATAAGTTTCCCTGCGATACCCTGTCCTCTGAGAGAAGTATCGACAAAAGTGTGGTTGATGTCTACCGTAGTTTTCTCGCTGTCTGCATAGGGAAATGTAATCTGCGCGAGCAGATTTCCGTTTTCATTGAGGAGTACAATTTCATTTTCTTTGTGTGTGAATTCCATTTTCTTTATCCTTTCTTTAATTATAAATAGTATTTGCAAAAATTAGGATCCTATCGTTAACTGCGCTTTACTGGGAGCCGGATCACGGTGCGCAGCTTCTCTGGCGCAGTGCGTCTTGGATCACTCAGATATATTTCATGATGCAGGCGCTTCCTGGAAAAATCTGTTTCCAATCCTTCCTGTTTAAGATAATGTTCCATTTTTCTTATCGTTTCCGGTTCGTCATCATAACTTCCTATGTGCATGCACTGCACACAGAGACCTTCACAAAAAGAGTAGAACTCTGCTCTGGAAAAATCACTCTTCTTTTTCTCTGAAGCCTCCCGGACTGCCCAGTCGAATTCTTTTCTGGTGACAAATTCCGGCAGACGTATCATGGAAATCCACTGGAGATCATCTTTTCGCGAATAGTCGAAAACGGCATCAGCAGTGGCGCAGTCCTGATACCATAGCCCTTCCAGAGGTGGTACCACATATGGGAAATATCCTTTGATCTTGTGCTTACCTTTGTAACTCATCTTTATTGTAAATGCGATCCCGTAAAGCAGGTTCATTGCTGCTTTGTATTCTCCATCCGGTTCATTCGGATTCCCTTTGCCCCTTACAGCAACATAATTCATTATCGGTATGTCTATAATACCGGGTTTTTTTGGCGGCAGATAAAATTCTTTATATTCCTTTTTATAGTCGAATGCCATAATGTTCTCCTTT
>ERZ1643246.4193-NODE-4193-length-11617-cov-29.005968_pt1 | contig 11617 bp, 17 predicted proteins | sample MGYA00579265_ERZ1643246 | MGnify/ENA primary metagenome ERZ1643246 (study PRJEB29033, sample SAMEA4952261) | chicken gut metagenome | biome: Broiler Chicken; feature: Gastrointestinal Tract; material: Caecum | place: Ireland | collected 2018 | study: Broiler...
CTCCACGTTGGTACGGTGGTTAAAGACGTTCAGAGAGCCGGAGACATACAGCTCCGAAACTCCGCTGTCATCGTGATATGCGATACCGTTGAGTGCGTCCGCTACCGCTTTGGCAATATTGTCCATGTCGGGCTTGCAGGTGGGGCGCAGTACGTTTTCGCGGCACAAGGCGGCTTTCTTTTTAGGGTAGCTTTTCGGCACGGCACACGCTGTGCGGATTTTTGAGCGAAACACCGGCAAGCCGCTTTGCTCCACTGCGCAAACGGCGCTGTTTGCAATCACGGTTGGGCGGTATCGGCAAATCAAACACCCGGCCAGCGTCAGCCCGGGAGCGTATCCATCCCGAAGGGCTGACACCTGCCTTGTAAGAATATCCAGCCCATCCAGCGCGAAGTCGTCCGGCTCTACGGGGACAACCACAAAATCACTTGCCACAAGTCCGTTGATGGTTGCCATATCTAAAGACGGCGCATGGTCAATCAAGCAAAAGTCATAGTCCCCGGCCACATCTTGCAGCGCTTTTGAAAGTCGCATTTGCTGGGGCATTGTGCAGTCCATCAAAACCTCTTTCGCTGCTGTAATCAGTGACAAGTTCGCCTGTACAACATCCAGCGTCACATTCTCATGTCGGGAAAAGTCCGGCGTTTGGATGACATTGCGAATCCCTTCCGAAAAGGTAAGCAAGTCGGCAACACTCGGCTTTTCAGAACTCCTCACGCCCCAAAAGCGGCTCAAATGTCCCTGCGCATCCATATCAATTAACAAAACGCGCTTTTTGTGTTCTTTGGCAAGCAGCCATCCGATATTTGCCGTGGTGACGGTTTTTGCAACGCCGCCCTTTAAGTTGATAAAACTAATCGTTTTCATGTTCTACACTCTTTCTATTTCATTTTCGTCTGTTCAAACGGACACGGTTCTTTTTGAACCTCCGGCGGCTCAAAGTCCACGATTTCCGTGTATCGGCTCCATTTTGGAATCCATAAAAGGTCAACAGTGGAAAGTGGGCCGCTGCGGTTCTTTCTCACAAACGCCTCCACACGCCGCTCCTCCTCGCATTCGTCTTCCACGTCCGGGGCAAGCATCACAACAACATCAGAATCTTGCTCTATCGTTCCGCTGCCGCGCAAGTCTGCCAGCACCGGCGCGCCGCGCTGTCTGTCCACATTTCGGTTTAGCTGTACAAGCTCCATTACAACCAAATTATGCCGCTTTGCCAAGGCTTTCAGCCCCGCGGTGATTTCGCTCAGCCGCTCCCATTCCTTTTGATTGTGCTTTCCGGCCACCAACCCGATATGATCCACAACAAGCAGCTCCGGCTGGTACTGAAATACACGCGCCGCCACATCCTCAAGGGAAAGCGCGGGGGTATCGTCCAAAAACAGCTTTGTTTGTTCACCCAGCAGTGACACTGCCTTTTTTGCGCTCTCGATTTCATCGGGAGTACACTTCTTTTGTTGCAAACGCACGCCACTGATTTTCGTAATACGGGAAACAATGCGCCGCACAATCTGCTTGCGTGGAACCTCTAAGCTTAAATACAAAACGCGATGATGCAGTGCCGCACGCGCTGCAATGTTAACTGCCAAATCTGTTTTGCCGCACCCGGGGCGGCCAGCCAGCACAACGGCGTTGCCCCGCTCAAAAAATCCCAATCTATCAAAGCAGCCCCAACCAGATTGCAATGCATCGTCCGGCGTTTCCAATTCTTGCAAAAAGTCATCAATACAAGTATCAAAAGCGCGGACACTGCCGCCTTCTTCACTGGAAGCAATCAGCCTTTGCATGTCCACAATTTTTTCCAGACGTGCGGTGAGCTGGTCAGCGTCCCAATCAGCATCCGCCAAGAGTTCCCCCATTTCGATCTGCATGGTACGCACTCGCCATCGGTTCCGCACGACCGCGGCATAGGCTGAGGCGTTCGCGATGCTGGGCGCCGTTTCAGCGCACAGAATAATGCTTTGCTGATACTGTGCGCCAGCTTCACCTTGAATGGTCACGGCGTCCACCGTTTCTCCACGCGCTTGAAGCCGATGCGCCGCTTTGTAAAGCTCCTTCATCGTTTCGTTATAAAACATATCCGGTGAAAGCCGCGGGAAGATGTCGGCGCACGCTTTAGCGTCAAGGATAATTGCACCAACAACGGCGCTTTCTGCTATATCAATCAGCTGTTCCATGCCTTTCACCTCACAGCAGCGCGGCAAGCTCGCTGTCATCCGTGACAATCAAGCCTGTGCCGGGTTCTTCGATGGCTGCGTGTTCTGGTGGATCTGCACTAGACGGTATAAAATCTTTAACCGGAAAAACCCCTGTCCAGCCGCGCAGCTCGCTTTCCTCCAGCGATGCAATCATGTACGCTGCTTCATCCCTCTTTGCAATGCCTTGCTGCTCGCACATCGTTTGGAGCTTGCGGCAAAGCTGCTTCTCACCGCGCGCAGTCAAAGGCTTTCGCATTTCCTTTCGTGCCTGGCTGAACGATTCCAGTGCCTCCAGTAACGCGGCTCCGTTCTGAAACTTCTCCGCAAACGAAACAAATATATCTGTTTTCTTTTGCTTTTCTTTCCTTTTCTTTATGGTGTTTTCGGTGTCTTTTTCGGGGTTTCTTCCCCCGGAAACTCCGTTTTTTCCTCCGCTTTGCGCAAGGTATACCATCCTAGGCCGGATTGCGGCGGGGATGTCCTCTGGATTATCCCCGTCCAGCAACCAGCAGTCCTGCTCCACCACAACGGCGTCCCGTTTTGCAACGGCGCGGATAAACCGCCGCTGGATACTTCTCGAAGTCAGCTTTTTGGACGCGGAAAACACGGCCTTGTCAAACAGGCCACATTGACAGCACCCACTGATTACTTCCGAGATAAGTTTAGGCGACACTTCGCAACCGAGACGCTCCGCCAGAAGAACCCCCTGCACATCGCCAAACTGCTTGTAATATCCACCATCTTTGTAAATTTCGCAGTAAAGGGCAATCAGAATCATAATGCCTTTCAGTCCGAATTGCCCTTTCAATATTCTGATTTTTTCGTCTTCAAAAAAATCAGTGTCGAATGGAAAATACCCCACGCCCTTCTTTGTTGGGCGTGCCATTTACTTCACTCCTTCCTCACCGTCAAAACGGCAAATCCTCCCCGTCATCCACCAGCGCAAAATCATCCGGCGGCAAATAGCTTGGGGCACTGCGGCCATACATGTTTTGCTGTTTCGGCTCTTGCGGCCTTGCCGGAGCCTGTGCCGCTGCGCTTTGCCCCTTGGCTTGTCCGCTGTCCGCTTTGCTCCCTGCGAAATGCGCGGAATCAACCACAACTTCATACCTCGTCCGTTTGTCGCCGTTGCGGTCTTCATAGCTGCGGCTTTGCAAGCTGCCTTTTACCGCAATCATAGAGCCTTTAGAGAAATACTTGCAGACAAATTCCGCTGTGCTGCGCCACAAAACCAGATTGATAAAGTCCGCTTTGCGTTCTTCCCCCGGCCTAACATAAGAGCGGTCAACTGCAATCGTACATGTACACGCCGAAATTCCGCTCGGCGTCGTTTTCAGCTCTGGGTCGGCAGTCAGCCGTCCCATCAGACAAACAACATTCAGCATTCTTCCTCACTCCCTTCATAAGTTTTTCCGAACACTTGAAAGAAAGCGTCCTCTCCGTACTTATCGCAGAAAACCCGCTTTGCCTTATTCTTTAAAGCAGCAGAATATCGCACGTTAAAATGCACGCCGTCGCGCAGATCGCGATGATGGCGCGCACAAAGCCAAACCTTTAAGCCGTACTGTTCACTCAGCTGCCGGTGGCGGCCTTGGAACACATGGTGTTCCTCCAGCCCACGAACTGTGCGCAGATTATAAAGCCTTTTGCACATCCAGCAGACTTTCTCATCCTGCAAAATACTTTTCATCGCCCGTACTCCTGCCATAGCGCTATCATCTGCGGGTCGTCACAGCCCAGCTCTGAAAGCCGGTCAAAAATCCGTTCGATAAATTCGGTCATTTGCGCAGTATCAAATTGACTGCCCCCCGCGTAAACCTTCACCAGTAAACGCTCGCCGCCGGGTCGAATGTCCACCACTTTGCAAACACGCACTTGCTCTTGCAGCATCCGCAGCGCCCGCGCCGGGATTTCATAATAGTCAAACTCTTGGCCAAAATCGCTCAGCATGTCAATGTAACAATCCATTGCCGGCACGCCCATGTGCTTGGCCATAATGTCCAATAGCGCCCACATCATACGGTTTTGTGAAAGGCTGCGCGTATCCTTGTATGCTTTCAGCTCTACTGAAAGGTGAGCAACGCCGCCCGTCTTTTCCGCTTGCTCTTTTAAAAAGGTAAAAAGCAGCGGCGAAAGGGCAGCGCTGTCGCCTTCCAATTCAAAGCGCTTTGTGTTCGGGCAATAGCAAACCTTTAGTTTCCATTTTTTCTCTGCCATACAATCTGCTTCCCGCTTTGATTTTCAAGTGTAAGCGCCACAATCTCGGCGCCGTCGTAAGCTACCTCGGAAACGGTAAACCGCTCCCCCGTTGTGTAGTAGATACGCCCTCGCGCGTCCTGTGCGCTGCTAAGGACAATTTTGTCCCTACCAAGCCGAAGCTTGGGAAACGACAGCAGTTCCTCGCCCACGCCCCAGCATCGTGCCGCACGCTTGAAGCTGTCGCTGTCCGCGGTCTTGTCCGTTTCAATGCCGCTTTCTGCCGTGCCGGCAGCGTCCTTGTAAACAAATTCACCGTCCGTCGAAAGCAGCCCAAGGCGGCAGTATACCGCTTTTCCCACTTCGTAATGCTCACATGTCCACCCGAAGGGCCCCAGCTCTTCATTTAAGATGGCGCGCACCGCGTCCGCCGTCGTGTACAAAAGAACCGTTGCACCGTTTTCGTCCACGTCCACAAGCTTCACACGCATCTCATCGGCGCGCAGCTTGCGGAAGGTCAGCTCTTGACATTCCCCTTTTTGTTCCATAAAGTCCTCCTAATTCTTTTTCGTCATGTAAGTATAAAAAGGCAGCACATGGATGCAAACATTCCGCTTGCCTCCCGAATTGTACGCCATTGCAAACGGGATTTTCCCTTGTTCGCAGGCTGCTAAAAACCAGTTATAGTCAACGCCTAAAAAATTGGCTACATCGCGTGTAGCAAGGCGCCCATTTTTATGGTGGTTCTCGCAAAGCTCATATAATTCAGCTTCTTTAAGATCCACGATGGACGGTATCTTTTTCATGGTTACTCCTTTCTTTTTCGTCATAAACATTCCGAAGTGTTTCCCGGCTGCGGCGCAAAACAGTATTTTCTCTGCCGTCATCCGAAACCGTGATAATTTTAATTTCGCGAATCTTTCGGAAGAACTCGGCCAGCTCCTCCGGCGAACCTCGAATTTTAAAGTTGATTTTCATATAAGTCCTTTCTTGTTCTCCGTTTCCCCTTTTATTGCCAAGTATGGAATCATTTTCTATAATCGAAAAAAAGGAGGGCTTTTTTGATGAGAGAACGCTTTTGGAATTTATTTGTCGCAACAAAGCACCAATGCTATTACTACCGTTTTTTCAAAAAACATTGCGACAACAAAATTGCGGTATTAAAGATTTTTCTTACAGCCGTTTCCTGCGCTGGTATTTCTGCCTGGGCAATATGGGATTTTCTTCCCGGTGCTTTACCGGTTATTTTAGCTGCTGCGCAGATTCTTTCTGTCTGCCAAGACTATTTGCCTTTTGCAAAGCAGAGTTCCGGCATCGAGTACCTTTTGCCGGATTTAGAATTGCTGTGCATATCAATCGAAACAGATTGGAATAAAATAGATGATATGTCCAGCCAAGACATCATTGACAAAATTGAATACTACGAAAGAAGTAATATTGAGTTGCAAAATAAGTATCTGTCTTCCTTTGCTTTCCTGCACAACAAACAATCCGAACGGAAAGCGCAGAAGGAAAATATGGCGTTTTTTGCAAGCTATTCTTCTCAAGCACTCACAAAAGAAGGTGTTACTGCTGAATAATACAAAACCGCAGCCGCAAGACAGCTCTAAAAACACCGGAAGCGGCACTGAAATTCGAGGACAAACTCCTGTCCCTACTTATTCAATTCCATGCCCTCCGCCGCCCAAGACGCAGAAATAATCAGCGTTTGACGCAAGTGAGAAAAACCAACATTCCGCCAATGTAAATTCCAATAGCGACACCCGTCAAAAACAAATCAAGCGGTTCCATAGCCCTCCTATCCACCTGTGCCTTGCACGGGTGGTTTTCAATCAACGGCATCCATCATTCAAAAAAACATCCCCAACCTCAGCCCCAGCGCAATAATTCCTATCACAGCGCTTGCGATGGAAAGCCACCGCGTTACTTTATCACCCATATCTTTCACCACCTATAAAACATTAAGGTTACTACGATAGAAGTCAAAGCTGATAAAGCAATTGACTTCCAGTTATCCTGCCAAAACTCTTTCATTTTGTCACCTCCCTTACCTCTCCCCGCATCGGCAACTGCGGGGAAATATTTTTCAAAAGGAGAAACATTATGTTTCATTTCATTACGCAAGAAAATATCACTACATTGATCGCCGCTTTGGGCTTAGGCCTGTCGCTTTGGCAAGAGTATCAACGGCGAAAAAGCGAAAAAGAAGCTTATGAAATTTCCGTCATTGACTATAACAAGCCTACACCCAAAACTATTCACTTCCTGATACAGTGCAGCAATAAATCTTCGTCCCCTTTGGTTATTACAAACATCACTTTTTGCGGAATATCCTGCCAACTCGAGCCCAAACCGATTCGCGGAGTACCGGGAAAGTTTGATTTTCAGGTAACGCCTCAATTTCCTCTGTGCATATCTGCTCATTCTGCTGCTCAATTTTATCTCGAGTTCGTTTCTCGCAGTCTTTCACATACTGATTTATATCCCGGTAAAGCTGTGAGTTTTGAAATTCATTCCACTCGTCGTATGGAACAGAAAAGCTTACACTTAGGCAATATATCTCACTATCTGCATACCAGGGATCGGTATGAATCCCAGGTTGATAGTACGTCCAAGGAACCGCACTAAGAACACCAAATTCCTCCGGGAATACTCTTCCCATATAAATCACCTCCCTTACCTCTCCCCGCATCGGCAACTGCGGGGAGAGGCTAACACACAATGAATTTTACACAGCCAATGACCTTTTGGCTTTCAACTTTTCAAGCTCCGCTTTGAGGGTTTCAATCTGCTCTTGGTCGCGCTGGAACTGGATAATTCTCCCGCACATCTCGGCAAATGCGGTATTATCAAGCTTTTGCATCTTGAGCAAATTTTCAGCCAAGGCTTGGGCATCAAGCATTTTTTCTTTCACGTTCATTTTTTCCACCTCCTAAGAATGGTCACAATCACTGCCAAATCCATGAGAATCACAGCGACGTTCAAAACCACTTTCAATTCGTCCATGTTGTCACCCCTTTCATAAAAAGGCTTCTCTATTGACAAACGGCATTGAAAAAGCTATCCTTTAAGCAGGGGCTTTAAGCCCCTGCTTTTAACTTGTGAGCGTATCAATTAAGTTGATTATCGCAATCACAAGTTGTGTGATGGCGGTTGCAAGAAGTACCTTTTCGCTGGTGGCCTTCTTGCAGCTGCTTTTTTTACGCTTTTTCTTTGCCATTAACTCACCTCCTTGTGTTGATTACACGACTATTATACGTCTATTTTCGACTAAAGTCAATATGAAAAGTGTTGATTTTTCGACTTTTTTTATTGACATTTAGCTTCTCTGTTGCTAAAATAGAGTTACAAAAGGAGGTGATCTTTTGGATATAGGCGCACGAATCAAGGAAATTAGAAAATCAACTGGAAACACGCAGCAATCTTTTGGCGAAGCCCTTGGCTTGAAAAGGAATACAATTGCTACTTACGAAATTGGACAGGTTCAACCAAGCGAGCGCACAATTTCCGACATTTGCCGTTTATTTAATGTTTCGGAATTATGGCTTCGCGAAGGCCAGGGAGAAATGTTTCTCCCCATCGATGAAAACCAGCAGCTGGAAGAAGTTCTGGTAAAAATGAAAATGGAAAAGGATAATCCTTTTGCAGATATGGTTGCTGCAACGCTGAAAGCGTACTATAAATTAAGTGAAGACAATAAAAAGGCTGTGAATGCGTGGGTTGCCGGAACCATTTCCGAGCTTACAAAAAAAGACACCCCGGACGGCTAAGTCCAAGATGTCTTTATCATGCGGTTATTTTTTGTGATATTTCTCCAAAGCAAGTGCGTGGGCTAAAAGCTTTTGTAAAAATTCAGTGTTGTAATTGCGCATAATAATGTACTTAATTTCTTGTGCCAGTTGCTCAACATTCATTTTTTTCACCTTCTTTCTCATACCTTCCTCATTGTACCAATTTTGGGAAACATTTTCCATTAGCAGAGGAAACAAGCTTTTTCGCCATATTTTTACATTCGCATTCACCTTTCAAATTATCACAAACAATTTTCTTGTTTTTTATTCATTCTGCAAAGATGTAAAAAAGTAGCGTGTCCATTTTGGACACGCAGAAAAGGGGGATACTTTTGGAGCAAATCTCTTTTTCAGAAGTCATTCAAGATGATAATGTACATCTTGGAAAGTTAGATGAAAGCAAACTTGGTAAAATTACATTTTTTAAAACCAAAAAAGCTACTCTCGCATATGGTCAAGATATAGGAGTATTTAGCAAAAAACAACAGAATGTAGGCTCTGTTTTTTATCAGGGAGTTTATTCGCCGTATCGATTGACAACAGCTGAAATAAAAGGAGTTAGCGCCAAAGGCATAACCATAATATTGGTTAATGGTGCCATGCGTGCTATCAATCCTTCCTATCTTCTTGAAATGCAATCTCCGACCACTCTTATTGAAATTTTACAAGAAGCATTGCCCTCCGATTGTCAAAAATTTATAAAATTGAATGCTTCATCTCTTACAACAGGCTTTTCCAACAAAGCTCAAAAAAATATTGAAGTCAGCCTGTTACCAAACGCCTACCATCCTATCCTTAAAAAGGATATTTTATGTAAATATGTAGAAGGATGTTTCGTTTTTGACAACTGCTCTATTCAAGTAGCTAATACTGCCGACATTCCGTTGCAGTCCATTCAAGATGCCTGCTTACAAAAATTTCAAGATATTTTTGCGTTTGAACCTTTTGGTTGTTGTTCCCGTTACAAAGAGTGCAGCGGTGCTAAAATTTGCTTGCACGAAGATCTTCTTTACTCCAAAGTGTGCATGTATCGGAAAAATCTTGAAAAAGGATTGATATTTTATGATAGGCTTTGAAATCTTTAGCAGTTCTGAACTTTTTGAAGAACAAAAAAAAGAGCCCAACAGAAGTACAGTTGCTCTTCCCGATTCTTTCATTGTTGCGGATATTGAAACAACAGGATTTCTTGTTGGTTATTGCGAAATTATTGAGATCGCAGCAGTAAAAGTTCAAAATGGTCAAATAATAGACACTTTTGAAACCTTGGTAAAGCCCGAGGAAGAAATACCATTAGACATTCAAAAACTAACAGGAATCACCGACGAATGCGTGAAAGATGCCCCTTCTTGCGATGTAGTCATAAAATCTTTTTTAGACTTTATTTCCGATTATTATTTAATTGGACATCGCTTTTCTTTTGACATGAGCTTCTTGAAGTATGCTGCTGAACATGTTCAAAGAAAGCTTGATAATCAATTTATTGATACATATCGCTTGTTTAGAAAACTGCATCCGGAGTTACCTCATCACCGGCTGAAAGATATGACAGCCTTTTATCAAGTTGAAAACAAATCTTCGCATAGGGCCCTTTCTGATGCGTTGGCAACCTTACATTGCTATAACAAACTAAGGGAAGACGTTCTTTTAAAATACTCATGCTACGAATCGTTCATTAAAGAATTTTCAAAAGGATATTCAAAAAGGCAAAAAAAGTACACTTCAAAAAAAGTTGATGCTCGTGATATTCAACCAGAGACCTTGACGTTTGATGAAACACATCCCGTTTTTGAAAAAGAGTTCGTCTTTACCGGAACTCTAACAGGAATGACCAGAGCAGAAGCAATGCAAAGAGTTGTAAACCTTGGTGGCAAAGTCGCCAATTCCATAACGAAAAAAACTAATTATTTGGTTGTTGGTGCGGCAGATATTCAAAAAATACAAGAAAACGGCCCCACGTCAAAGATGCAAAAATGTCAACTTCTTCGTTCTAAAGGGCTTGATATCTTTGAAATGTCAGAAGCCACTTTTTTTGATATGATAGCCGATTAAAACCAATTCCAAGAAAAAAATCCCCCACGGCGGCAACCGCAGGGGAACAAAGATAGCTTACACAAAAGTGGTAAAACCATCTCGGCAAAGCTGATTATACCACTTTTGAGTAGGCTTGTCAAAGTGCGCTCAAAGGAGGTATTTTTTATTATGGCAAGACCAAAAAACAAACCCGCTCGCAAGGATGGGTACTTTGAATTCAAAGGAGTTATCGGGGAAGGATTAAACGGCCCGATTCGAAAAAGCTTTTATTCAAAAATCAGTAAAAAAGACGCTGAGAAGAAGTATCAAGCGTATTTAGTAAACTTGAAGGCTGCCGAAGTAACCGGTACCACTTTTGTTGAGGTTGGCGCCGGCTTTACTGAATGGGGGCGAATGTGGCTGGAAAACTACAAAAAGCCGACCCTCAGTGAAAACGCATATCGCTGGAGCTATTTAGGAATTTGCGAAAAGCATCTGTTCCCTTACTTTAAGAACGCCGATTTGCGAAATATACAGCCCGCACACATTCAAAAGTTTTTTAATGAGCACAAGCATTACTCCGAAAGTCTTTTAAGGAAAATTAACATGTGCCTAATTGGCATTTTTGCCAGCGCTATCGAAAACGACAAATGCTACAAAAACCCGGCGCTATCAAAAAGCATTTCATGGCAAAGCTCTCAACACAAAGAAGGTAAAAGAGTTTATACTGATGAAGAAATCCGATCGGTCACAGCCTTAACCGATTTACCGGAAATCATCGCACTTTTGTGGACCGGAATGCGCATCGGTGAACTCTGTGGGCTGATGTGGAAGGATATTGACATCGACAATGACATTTATCATATCCGCAGAAGCATTTGTGTTAAATCTGGTGGCGGGTTAGATGTCCGCCCACCTAAATGGGACAGCATCAGAACAAACCCCATTGAACCAACATTCAAAAGCATTTTATCTGAGCAACCCAAAATTAGCGCCTACGTCTTCCCTAACGAAAAAGGCATGTGCCAAAATCCGAATAGCCTTCGCCGGAAAATCAGCCGCCACATGGCTGCTCTTCCTGGTAATCTTCCAGAGCTGCTGCCTCATGAGCTGCGACACACTTATGGTACTTCCCTTCGCCGCCGCGGCGTGGACATTTATAGTATTCAGAAAATTATGGGACACAAAGATATAAGAATGACAACGGAGCTTTATGTACACAATGAAGTGGAAGAGTTGAAGAAAGCGATCCTTGTTCCTCAAAAGGAAATTCAGTCTATTTAAAGTTCCGCTTGTCGTATAAATGTCGTATATTGAATACATCGACTTGCAAATCCCTTTAAAATAAAGGCTTTTTAAGCTTTATCGAATTGAATGGCATTCAAGAGGTCAGCGGTTCGATCCCGCTTATCTCCACCAAACTTT
>ERZ1643246.4195-NODE-4195-length-11613-cov-5.784305_pt1 | contig 11613 bp, 12 predicted proteins | sample MGYA00579265_ERZ1643246 | MGnify/ENA primary metagenome ERZ1643246 (study PRJEB29033, sample SAMEA4952261) | chicken gut metagenome | biome: Broiler Chicken; feature: Gastrointestinal Tract; material: Caecum | place: Ireland | collected 2018 | study: Broiler...
ACTCAAAATCAAGCGGAGATAATCCGTGCCGGTTCGAGTCCGGCCATCGGCATAAAAATTTAGCTCTGAACCATGAGGTTCAGGGCTATTTTTCATAGGAAATTGCATTCCTATGAAATAAAAAACGCTCCGCAAGGATCGCACTGCGGCGGATAGGAAGATGTCGCTTTCGCGACCCGCCGCAGGCGGAGAATCCTGCAAAGCAGGATTCTTTCTTACTTCTCCTTAATCTGTTATATCCGTAAATTGTGCAATGCTGTCTTCCGTAAATTGTTTACATCGTTTAATTGCTTCCGCACAGTCATCTAAATCTTCTTGATTTAATGTCAGAGAATCTTCCCCTGGATATCTTGTCGAAAAATAAAATCCATTAACAGAATTTAATGCTGTTATTAATTCTCCAGGCAAATTTAGCTGCATATTATTGCATAAATAATTTCTCAAAACCCTTAAATTATGACTTCTTAAAACTCTTTCTTTCTCTTCATTTTCGATGCTGTTTTCAGGCTCAGAAAATTCTGAAATCAAATGCTTCAGATATCGTTCACAAACACTTTGTGCCATTGCGCCCATCTCATTAAATAACTGACCACTATTATATGCAAACATAAAATATCGATAGGAATTATCTGCAAAATCTTTATATGTTCTCAGCTCTTCCATAAAATTATACCATCTTTCTTGATAACATTATAAAAATAACTTTTATCACTGTTAAAGTTTGTCACGGTGGCAACTTTTAAATCGACTTCTATGCCGGATTTCATCTCGATTTCATCACACAAAATATTTTTCAAATCAAAAATCTTCTTTTTAGGCGGCATCTCATTCACCAGAATCATCAAATCAATATCACTGCCAAATCTTGATCTGCTTTTAGCACAACTGCCAAAAAGAATGATTTCCTCAAAAACTAAATCAAAACACTGAATAATCTAAACACATTTATTGATTGCATCTAAATGACGTTTCGATACCAAACAGGATTTATTTAATCCTTGCAATGTCTCCTTTTTCATTCTTGTGTATATGACCATTATCATGATACCTCTCTAAAATCCAATACTATTCTGCTCTATGATATTATCCGGGATAAAAATCCATTTTTTACATTATACACATTCTGCATACCTTTTACAATTTGTTTTATATGTTTCTTCCAGGGATTCTGTACCGACGGTGATATCCTCCGGTACGGCGTTTTATGTATTTCCCGCACGGTTTTACGCCGCAGGAAGCGGTGAATACCTTTTATTTCATACTCTGCTTCTTTCGCACAGCGAAAATCGAAATCAGCAGAAGCACCAGGGTGCCCCCAGCCATACAGAGGAAGGAAATGTTCATACCATGTATCATGGCCCGTTCTCCATAGGTTGATGCAGAAGCTGCACTGACCACTGTCATGATTCCCACAAATACTGCAGATCCGATGGAACCGGCAATGGTTCTGAAGGAAGACAGCAGAGAGGAAGCATCTGCTACTTTCTGCGGCGCCACATTACTGGTACCCCAGGTAAGAAGAGGCATCATCAGGCTGCCGATGGAAATGTTCCGGATCACATTTAATGCGGCTGCCACCCAGAGCGGCGTGCTCAGGGAAAGAAAATACATGCCGATGTTACTGATAAGAAGAGCTGCGGAACCGGCTACAAAGAGGCGTTTGATTCCCATTTTGTCATAGATTTTACCGGCAAAAGGGCTGACCACCGCCGTGGCAAAGGAACCCGGCAGCGTCACAAGGCCTGAGGTCACCGCGGAATAGCCCATGACACTCTGCACATAGAGGGGCATCATCACGGAAGATCCCATCATCACAAGGTAAAGCACCATGCTGGCGATAACGCTGACCGCGTAATTCCAGTTTCTGAGAATCTTCACATCAAGGAACGGTTTTTCCAGGCTGCACTGTCTTACCACGAAGAATACGCAGACCACCGCGCCTGCGACCAGAGGCAGCCCCGCCTCCACGCTGATCAGGCCGAAGCTGCTGATATTGCCGATTCCCAAAGTGATGCCGCCGAAGGCAATGATACTTTCGATAAAAGAAATCACATCAAACTTCTTATCCTGCAGTTCCAGTACATTTTCAAAAACAATAGCTGATAACACAAAGGAAATCGCCATGATCACAAGAACCACATAAAAAATGGACTTCCAGCCGAAAGCGTCAATGAGCAGCCCGGCGATAGTCGGCGCCACAATGGGAGCCGCCGTGGTGGCCAGTCCGTAGGTTCCCATCATGGTTCCCCGGTTCTCCACCGGATAGATGGTCAGGATCACCACCTGGGCCGCCGACATCAGCACACCGTTACCGCAGGCCTGCAGAACTCTTCCCACCATCATAAAGCCAAAATTGCCTGCAAAAATGCTGAGCAGCAGTCCCACGATAAATGCCCCGATTCCCGTCAGATACAGCTTCTTCGTGGGAAAACGGGTGATCAGAAACGCAGTCAGCGGCAGCACCATTCCCATGGCCAGGGAATAGCCGCTGGTCACCCACTGTCCGATGGACGTGCTTACTCCAAAATAGTCTACCACATTGGGCAGGGCCGTCGTCATAGCCGTGGACAGCGTGGACGAAGCGATGCCTGAGACGATCAGACAGAAAAAGATCAGGCTTCTTTTCCTGCTGTTGATTTGTATTCCTTCCTGTGTATTCTCTTTACTCTCCATGATGTACCTCCATTCTGTGCCATACTTTCTGATTGATATTGTCTGTCATCTTCTGCAGAGTCTCTTCCGTCAGTGCCAGAGCCTCGGGGGAGATTCCTTCCCGAAACGTCTGATAAAAATCTGCGTGAATCTTCTTGATCTGTTTTGCCGCCGGTATCGCTTTCTCCGTCAGATACAGATGTTTCACCCGGCGGTCTTTCTCATCGCCGGTCACACGGATATACCCTACTTTTGTGAGCTTCCGGATGGTCTTTGTGAGCGTTGCTTTATCCACCCGGAACCGCTCCACCATCTCCTGGGGCGAAGCTCCAGGAGATTCATACAGATATTCCACATAAAACTGCTGTCCCCATCCGATCTCATAGTCAGACAGACCATGGTCATAATACATTTTCATCAGTCTGTCAAAGATGGACACCCAGCGTCCCATGCTGGAAAAACTGTCGCACATTTCTTTTCACACTCCTCCTGATATAAAAGTGCAGGATTTTTAGTTACATTTTCCGCACAGTTTCCAACGTCGTTCCTGTGCATTTGCAAACTGACTTTTCGCGTGAGAAACTATAACACAAAATAGTAGCGAGGTCAACTATTATTTTATAAATTAATATCTCATAAACATTTTCCCACTTCCATTATAAATTTCATTTTTATTCTCATAAAAAACCATGGTACAGGATTCTTTCTGTTCTTCAAATCCTATACCATGGTTTCCTGGTTTATTGCATTATATTTTACGGCAGCAAATGTATATCCTCTGTCACAAAAAAGACATTGCCCATATCACAGCAAAAATACATACTTTTTCAACCGCCCAAAGGCTTCCCTGATCCTGCTGGCAGGGGAAGCCAGATTCATTCGGATATGGCAGGGCCCGCCGAACGGCCTTCCGTCCTGCCAGCCGACACCCACATCCCAGCCTGCTTTCAGCAGCTGTTCAATGGTCATTCCCGCCTGTTTACAGTATTCCGTGCAGTCCAGGAAAATCATATACGTTCCCTGAGGCATGGCAACATCCACTCCGCGGAAGTTTTCCCTGATAAAGTCCACGGCATAGCGGGCGTTCTCCTCAAGAACCGTCCGCAATTCTTCAAGCCACTCACTGCCCTCCGGTTTATAAGCGCCGATGAGGGCGTGCATGGAAAGAACGTTCATCTCATTATAGTGGGTCGCATCGCCGTACCGGGTGATCCTGTCCCGCAGATAGTCACTGTAAATGACATCGAAACTGCCGATCATGCCCGCCAGATTAAATGTTTTGCTGGGCGCATACACGGCGATCACATGCTCCCTCGCCCAGTCACTGACCATCTGCGTTGGAATGTGCCTGTGGCCGGAAAAGGTCAGGTCCGCCCAGATCTCGTCGCTGATCACATAACAGTCGTTGGCCGCATAGACTTCCATGGCCTTCTCCAGTTCCCAGCGTTCCCACACCCGGCCGCAGGGATTGTGCGGCGAGCAGAAAATCGCCAGATGGATGTGATTCTTCTTTAATTTCCGGTCCATATCCTCGTAATCCATCCGCCAGATGCCATCCGCATCTTTCTTAAGCGGGCTGAACACAGACTTTCTTCCCAGTCCTTCGATATCCGAAGTGAATCCCAGATAAAACGGGCTGTGAATCAGAATCTTATCTCCCGGCTGGGACAATACGTTGACCGCGCTGGTCACACAGCCGTGAACGCCGTTCTCGTAGCCGATATGTTCTTTTTTCAGTCCGGTCACGCCGAAATGCTTCTCCTGCCACCGGATGATCGAGTTATAATACTCTTCTGACGGCCGGAAATATCCAAAAGCCGGATGCCTGAGTCTCTCCATAACCGTCGCTGTCACAGAAGGACAGGTGGGAAAGTTCATGTCTGCCACCCACATGGGAATAAAGTCAAAGCCTTCCTTTGGCTCATCCGGCTCATTGCCCCATATTTTATCCGCTCCGATACCGTCAATGGCCAGGGCATCCTTACCCCTGCGGTCCATGATGGAAGTAAAATCGTATTTCATGTGAAATCATCCTCCGTTTCTGTCTGTCAAAGTAGTCTTTTTTGATGATACCACAGAGGAAAAGAGATTTACAGCAGATTTTCAGGTCCTTTATCTTCTTACTTTAGATTTCATAACCTGCCATATATCCTTCATAGATGGCGGCAAGTCCGTTTCTTACCTTTTTGGAGTCGCCGATGACTTTTACCGGGACGCCGATTTCGTTCAGTTCCGGCTCCAGCGTATTGACCGGTCTTGAACCGGCGGCAACCACGACGGTATCCACGTCTTCCAGAATAATTTTTTTGCCTTTCATACCTTTCAGCCTCCTCCTGATATAGAAATACGGGATTTTCATTTTGAAATAATTTTACCATGATAAAGGCATAAAAAAGGGAATCCCAAATTGTTTGGGATTCCCCTGAGACAACGTCAAAAAAGCATTACAGTTTTTCACATTTTTTTACCAGGCATTCTTTTTTGTAAAAAGCCACCCCGTATGCCAGTATATCCTGATAGCCTTCCTGCTGAAGAGCAGCGGCGTAATTCTGTTCCGTAATCTGGCGGAGAGCTTCCCCGCATTTTTTTTGCAGTTCCTGATAAGTCTTTGAAACTTTAATCTCAAATATAACTGCTTTGCCCTTTACGCTGGGATATTTTATAAGGATATCCGGGCGGCCGCTGCCGGACTCCCGGTTAGAAAGGACGATATAGCCGTTCATATTTTTCAGCATTCCCGTGAGAAATCCGTGGTAATAGCTTTCCTGATAATCATAAAAACTGATGGTCTCCATGAGATTCTCCGAAAGGATTTCTGATATTTTTTCTGTGTCTCCCTCCAGGATACTCTCATAGAGGGGCGATAACTCCTTCTTCCTTGTCTGGCTTTCAAACCAGCGCAGGACCGTAGTCTTGTAAATGTATCGGACCTCCCTGTTGGGAATGGCCAGTTCCATCAGAACATTTTCTTCCTCCTGTCTTTCGCTGACCTTTTTTAAATAGCCGGTAAAATACAGAAAATTCCAGAGGGCATCCTGTGTGGAATCCATATCTTCATAGGTGATATCTTCATGAACCGGTTTTATGATCGTTTTTCCTTCAATCAGAGCCTCAATCTCCTGCTTGACTGACAAATCCGCTTTCTCGACCAAAGTGCGGACGATACTGTTGGAGCTGGTATTGGACCAGTACGGTTTCGGCAGCGCCTTTTTATTCTTATAACAGGACTGTATATAATTAATAACACTCCAGGGATTATAAACTTCCGTCTCACCAAACTGATAGCCGTCATACCATTCCCGGACGATACGGGCATTGTCCTGCAGATCATAAGCTTTAAGCAGCGCATCTACTTCCTTTTGCGTGAATCCAAAATGCTCTGCATAGGCATCGCTGGTGATTGAAATCACATTGAGGTTATTCAGTCCTGTAAAAATAGATTCTTTACTGATACGAAGGCAGCCGGTCACCACAGCAAATGCAAGATTCTCGTTGGATTTCAGCACGGACTCGAACAGGGAACGAATCCTGTCGGCCATCTGCTCATAAAAGTCATGAAAATAGGCATTTTCCAGCGGCACATTATACTCATCAATCAATACAAGAACTTTTTCTCCGGTACACCGGTACAGGCAGTCTGACAAAAAGCGAAGGGCGTCCGCATAATCCGCTTCCTCTCCTTTCAGGTCACGGATGCGGAGATATCGCTCTTTCTCTGCCTCAGTCAGTTCTCCGCTCCGCTTGATTTCTTCCCAGTGTCTTAAATATTCCTGCCCGATAATCTTCTGGAGCATGGAAAAAGAAAGCGCACAGGAAGGCTGTTTCATGGACTTTAACGAAATACTGATCACCGGATACTTCCCCATATGAGACAGATAGCGTTCTCCTGCATCCATGATTTTTAATCCCCGGAATACATCCTCTCCCTGAGCATCTGTGGAATCAGGATAGTTTTTCTCAAAAAAACAGCGGAGCATACTGATATTCAACGTCTTTCCAAAACGGCGCGGACGGGTAAAAAGATTGACTTCTCCTTTCAGGTCCAGCAGTTCTTTTATCAGCAGGGATTTATCCACATAATAATATCCCTGTTCTATTAATTTTTTAAAATCATCAATGCCAACAGGCAGCGGTTTCCATCCCACAGCAAAACCTCCTCTCCGGCGCAAAACATCCTGTTTCATAGTATTATCATATATTTTCTGTTCTTTTGCAACCGGAGCCGGAAAATATTTATAAACAAAAAAACCGGGATTGTCAGAAAAAGGAATCTTAATTATGCAGCCGCCGGATAATCCGGCAGACGATCTCATTCTCTGTTACCAGCGGCTTTTTATGCATGAAAAATACGACGCCTTCCGTGGGCGATAACACTGTCGAGATCACGTCTCCTTCATAAGGGTGGACGATTTCCGCCAGCGGTTCTCCCCTCTGCACTTCATCGCCGGGATGGACCAGCCGCCGGTAGATGCCGCCGGTATCGGTTTTCACTGAAGTCAGCTCTTCTTCGCCGATCACTGTGGATATATAACCATTATGGCTGTTGTATTTCAGGATTCCCATGCGGGTGAGGAAGCGAAGAACCGCAGACACCGCCTGCCGGGCAGATTTCTCATCAATAAAGTCCGTCTCCGTAGTATAGAGAGAGAAGGCGCTGGTATCCCAGATCTGCCAGTTATAATTTAAGGTTGTGGTGTCAATGGGCCTTGGCTTTCTCACCACCACGTAAGGGAGACCGAAAAGTCCCGCCAGACTGGTGTTCTGCCTTCCGGTGTCCATCATCCGCACATGGGGAATGAAATCGCCGGGCATATAGAAGCTGGCAAACTGGATGCCGTAATCGTAATCTTTTATCTTCTCAAAGACGCCGGCGGCAATCCGCTGGGTGGTCTCTCCCAGATCATAGCCCGGGAACATCCGGTTGATATCTGTATTGTCCACCGGCCAGAACCGCTTGCCGATATTCATGGCATGATGGTTGACGGAAGGGATCACCATGATTTCCTTATCCTTGGAAACAGCGCCCGCCGCCTCCAGCTTCTGCAGTTTTCGCACCAGCTGTGAGCAGACATAAAGCTGCTGCACCTCGTTGCCCCGCAGACTGCCCACAATGCAGGCAGCCTTTTGTCCGTGTCCGAAACAATATCCGCTGACGGTCAGCGTATCCCGGTAAGGGGATTCCAGACTGTATATTTCTGTTTTTCTCATTTTTCTATGCCTCCCAGTATCCGTCCCAGCAGAGAACCACTGTATACCACCGGATACTCTCTTCTTGTAAATAACAATCCCTCCGCCGGCGCGGTCACTGCCTGTTCCACGTCACCGGTCAGTGGATTCAAAATCTCTCCGAGGAGCGTTCCTTCTTTTACCTGCTCCCCGATCTGAACCTGCGGCACATAGATGCCCGCTTTATCTGCATTTAAGTAGCTGACCGCCCGGTCTGTGGAAATTACCGGTTCCCGCACAGCCGCGGTCCCGCCTTCCCAGAGACCAAGCTCCCGCATGACATTTAAGATGCCGTCCACCAGACAGTATCCATATTCTCTGGTGATCCGCATGCCGACTCCCATCTCCACCACCAGCGTAGGCGTGCCGGCCTGGTTGAGACTGTAGGCGAGAGTGGACTCCAGCACTGTGGAATTGGCGTGTATCCAGACCAGATCCACATTTATTTTCTCTGCCAGAGGAACCAGTGTCTCCGCCGTCATCTCATTGATCCGCACCTGCGGAAGCTCCATCAGGAAAATATTGCTGGCGTGGATGTCCACGCACAGATCTGCGCCTTTCAGATCTTCTGTCAGATGGTACACCAAAGATTCCATCATCGCTCCCTTTTCATTGCCCGGAAAAATCCGGTTCATATCCAGATCAAACATGGGAATCCCCCGGGTAATAGAATCAATTCCCAGGGGATTTAATGCCGGATATACGTCCACGATTCCTCGAAGCTGTCCGGGTTCCGCCTTGAGCCTTCTTAAAAGTTCATAACAGACGAACTGTCCCTCCAGCTCGTCCCCGTGGGTTCCGGTCACCACCGCGATCCTCTTTTCATTGCCTGTGGGATGAGCCGGCATGATCCTGTTTTTCTGAATCCGAAGGCTTTCGTCTACCGGAAGCTTCATGGCCACCACTGTCTCTGTCATCGTCTATTTCCTCCACATTCACATAAATCTTTTGTTCCTGAACTGCATTTCCCCAAAAACATCCCTTATCCACCGGGCAGTCCTTATAATCTCTTCCATGGGCCAGCTTAATGTAATAATCATCAATATGCAGGTTATTGGTCGGATCCAGTCCGTACCAGCCGCCGTCGGTATACACTTCCACCCAGGCATGAGTATAGCCCTCCCCGATCATCAGGCCATTGACATACCGGGCCGGGATCCCCATGTACCGGAGAACCGCCGTCATGATGTGAGCATAATCCTGGCAAACGCCCCTGCCAAGACGCAGCGCCTCCCCGGCGGTGGTATGGATATCTGTCACCCCGGGGATATACGTAAAATTCTCATATAGATCATTCATGACGCAGACGGCCTTTTCCATGGCGGTATGCGCTTTTTTCTCCCGGCAGACCGCCATCTGACGCTCTGCAAAGGCAACGACTTCCGGTGTATACTGTGTATAGACAGACGGATAACGGTACATGGGATGCAGGCTTTCTTCCTGCACCTGCATGCCGCCCTGCACCTTTGCAGTGCCTGCGATTTTATAAGAAAAAGAATCGTGAAGTCCATCCACGCACCCACTTAAAAGGATATTTCCAAAACCATCCCTTGACCTTGAGATATAATCCGCCGGAGCGATGGTCTGCTCCGTAAAATCTATCTTTTGCCAGGCAGAATCTCCCGGAATGCAGCGGAGCGCGAAAGCATGATTTTTTACCGGGGAAGAAAAATGCAGCTCCATGGTATATACAAACTTAAGTATCTTCATTTTCTGTGCGCTGTCTTCCGGAATGCATACACTGTATTTAAGAGATCAGCCCTCCCAGACAGCGAAGCGCCTCCTGTTTTTGAATTTTCTGATCCATCTTGTGATCAATCAGATCTTTCAGACGTTTCAGATTATCCTCATTATAACACAGATTTGTTTTACCCAGGCGGTTAATCAGTTTCCGGTATTCTTTTTCCAGATCGTCCATATGGTAATCCAGCCGGATACAGAGGTCCAGGCGCTCGATATATTTTCCGCATTTTAAAATGTTCCGGCAGTCTTCCTGCTCCACATAGTCGTCGGCACAGCCCCAGAAGGCAAGAAGATAATCAATAACCTGCTGAAGCTCCAGAAGAGGCGCCATGGTTTTCCGGCAACCGTCGAAAGTATTAAGGGCAAGCTCCACGTAGGACAACACGTTGCTGCTCAGTTCATCCCGCAGCACAACCGCGTTGTCGTACGCTCTTTTCATGTTGGAAAAGACAGAATCCGGGTTATCCTCTCCGAACAGATAGGACTGCACAAACTGTTTGTTGGATGTATAGATATCCGGGATATTGAGTCTCACACAATATTTTACATACACGCCCTCCGACTGCTCGATCATCTTGTCATAAATGTGAAAGAACAGCCGCAGAGTCGTGTACACTCTCTCTGTATAGCGTCCCAGCCAGTACAGATGGTCAACTTTTTCTACTGATATAATACCCATGTGTCTTTAAATCCTCCTCCCTGTGATGAATTCACTACAAAAGAATCCGGGTTCCGGGAAAACCTGGTCAACCCGCTGGCCCACACCTTCGTCTCTTTGCCGGACAGTACAAAGGCCCGGAAATCTGCCTTACGTTTCACAATCTCGCCGTCCTCGCTGACATCTATATCCTGGAAATCAATGACTTCCTGGGCGATAAACCGGCGGGATTCTTTTTGGATCAGCTCTTTCATCTCCGAAAGTTTCTCCCTGCTCAGCGTATTTCCAAAAATCACTCCGTAACCTCCGGCCTCCGCCACATCTTTAATGACCAGATTCTCCAGATGATCAAGCACATAGTTCCTGTCTTCCTCAAAGAACGGCAGATAGGTCGGCGCATTTTTAAGCACCGGTTCCTGGTCAAGATAATAACGGATCATCTTCGGCACAAAATAGTAGATGCCCTTATCATCGCCGATACCGTTGCCCGGCGCATTGACGATGGCCACATGGCCGCTGCGGTACACATCCATGATGTTCGGAATACCGATGAGCGATTCCGGAAGAAATGTCATGGGATCCAGATATTCATCGGAAATTCTCCGGTAAATCACTCCCACCTTCTGTTTTTTCTCCCGGTAATCCCTGTAATACAGATAATTATCTTCCACGAACAGCTCCGAGCAGGTGGCCAGCTCACTGCCGGTCCGCTCTGCCAGATAGGAATGTTCAAAATAGGCGGCATTATAACGTCCTGGCGTCATGATTACAGGAATTCCTCCCGTGTTGACCCAGGCCAGAGTCTCTTTCAGCAGCGAAGCATAATTTCTGTTATCCACAATGGGCGTGTTACTGAAAGTCGCCGGTGAGACTCTCCGGCAGATCTCCCGGGCGATGAGCGGATAAGAAGCGCCGGACGGAATCCTCAGATTATCTTCCAGTATGTACCATTCCTGGTCTTTTCCAAGGACGAGATCGATGCCCGAAATATGGCTGTAAATGCCTTTTGGCGGACAGATTCCATCACATTCTGGAAGATAACCGGAAGACGTAAAGACAAATTCTTCCGGAATAATCTTATCTTTTATGATCTTTTTTTCTCCGTAAATGTCTCTCAAAAACAGATTCAGTGCATCCACTCTCTGTGTCAGACCTTTTTCCAGCTTCTTAAAATCCTCATGGGATATCACTCTGGGAATCGCGTCGAAAGGAAACAGCTGCTCATGAAATTCTCCGTTTTTATAAATTCCAAACTTCACACCATATCTTGCCATCAGACGGTTGATTCCCTCCGCATGCTCCATCAATTCTTTCATCTCTGTTCCCTCCTTCAA
>ERZ1643246.4197-NODE-4197-length-11603-cov-5.706269_pt1 | contig 11603 bp, 12 predicted proteins | sample MGYA00579265_ERZ1643246 | MGnify/ENA primary metagenome ERZ1643246 (study PRJEB29033, sample SAMEA4952261) | chicken gut metagenome | biome: Broiler Chicken; feature: Gastrointestinal Tract; material: Caecum | place: Ireland | collected 2018 | study: Broiler...
AGCATGGTATTAGTGTGATACATGTCTCCGGTCAGCTTTTTTTGCAATTGTGCAAACTTAACCAAAATCGGTCAGAAAATATGTGAATTATTTTGATTGATTTTGACTGAATATGACTGTATAATATAAGCATAAAAGGAAATGGAGGAAGCGAAATGATCTACACAGTTACTTTTAATCCGTCATTAGATTATATCGTCTCTGTCGATGATTTTAAGCTTGGACTTACGAACAGAACCAGCTCGGAGCTGCTCCTTCCGGGAGGTAAAGGGATCAATGTTTCTACGATCCTGACAAACCTCGGAATAGAGAGTACTGCACTGGGGTTTGTAGCCGGATTTACCGGAGCAGAGATCGTCCGCAGAGCGGAGGAGATTGGGATCCGATCTGATTTTATCCAGATAGACAAAGGAATTTCCCGTATTAATGTCAAGCTAAAGAGTATTGATGGAACCGAGATTAACGGGATGGGCCCGGATATCAGCAGAGAAAAGGTTGCGGAGCTTATGGAGAAGCTGGAGGTTCTCGGGGAAGGCGATGTGCTCGTACTGGCGGGAAGCATCCCGGCGTCTATGCCGGACGATATTTACAGTCAGATCCTGGAACGGCTTACCGGGAAAGGGGTTATGTTTATTGTGGATGCTACAGGGGATCTGCTCCTGAAGGTTCTGAAGTATCATCCTTTCCTTATCAAGCCAAACAATCATGAGTTGGGCGATATTTTCCAGGTGGAATTAAAGACAAGGGAAGAGGTAGTTCCCTATGGAAAGAAACTGCAGGAAATGGGCGCCAGAAATGTTCTTATCTCCATGGCAGGAGAGGGCGCGGTACTGGTAGCCGAAGATGGCAGCGTATATGACACTCCAGCGCCAAAGGGAGTCCTTGTAAACGCCGTGGGATCCGGAGATTCCATGGTGGCCGGGTTTACTGCGGGATGGATCGAGAAGAAAGATTACAGACACGCTTTCTATATGGGAGTTGCATCAGGAAGCGCAAGCGCATTTTCAGAGTATCTTGCTACTAAAGATGAGATCATGGATCTGTATAGTAAGATCGTATGAGATCAATGAAAGAAACAGCGTGGAAATATCAGATTTGAAAGTGAAAGAGAGGTTTGGAAAATGAGGATCACAGATTTGCTTGACAAAAGGAGTATATCCCTTACGGGAACTCCGAAGACAAAGAGCGAAGTTCTGGATGATGGTAAAGAGCGGGAAGATCAACGACAGAGAAGCGTACCGGGCGCAAGTGTACGCCCGTGAGGAGGAGAGTACGACAGGAATCGGCGAGGGGATCGCGATCCCTCACGGAAAATGCGATGCGGTGGATAAGCCGGGGCTTGCCGCTATGGTTATCAAGGACGGCGTGGAGTTTGACGCCCTCGACGGTATGCCGGTAACACTTATGTTTCTTATCGCCGCACCGAATACAAAGGATAACGTACATCTGGACGTGCTGAGCAAACTCTCCGTTCTTATGATGGATGAAAACTTTGCAAATAATCTGAGAAATGCCCGGAGCGTGGACGAGTTCCTGGCGATCATTGACAAGGCGGACGAGGAGCAGAGCGATATCGATGAACGTCTTGCGGATACAAATCAGGAGGCGGCTGGAGGAGTGAAGATTCTGGCTGTTACATCCTGCCCCACAGGTATCGCCCATACTTATATGGCTGCAGAGGGGCTTGAGAAAGCGGCAAAGGCTAAGAACTGTTTTATTAAGATTGAGACCAGGGGCTCGGGAGGCGCCAAGAATGTGCTCACAGACGATGAGATCCGGGATGCGGACTGCATCATCGTTGCTGCGGACGCTCAGGTGCCGATGGAGCGTTTTGACGGAAAGAAAGTGATTGAATGCCAGGTATCGGACGGAATCAGCAAGGCGCCTCAGCTGATCGAACAGGCCATATCGGGAAATGTTCCTGTATACCACGGAACAGGCGAACATACGGCATCCTCATCGGGAAATGCCAAGTCCGGGGGAACAGGACATAAGATCTATACGCAGCTTATGAACGGAGTATCTCACATGCTTCCGTTCGTAGTCGGAGGCGGTATTCTGATCGCCATCGCATTCTTGATCGACGGACTGAGTGTGGATCTGAATTCTCTTCCGGCAGATCAGAGAGCAAACTTCGGAACGATCACCCCGGTCGCAGCGCTGTTCAAAGGAATCGGAGATACTGCGTTCGGCTTCATGCTTCCGGTACTGGCAGGTTTCATCGCCATGGCGATCGGCGACAGACCGGCTCTGGCAGTGGGATTTGTAGGCGGTATGATCGCATCCGGCGGAAAGTCCGGTTTCCTGGGTGCTCTTGTAGCCGGATTTGCAGCAGGTTATATTATTCTTGCTCTGCGGAAACTGTGCAGTAAGCTTCCGCCTGCCCTTGAGAAAATCGCGCCGGTCCTTCTGTATCCTGTCTTCGGTATCCTGATCATGGGTCTTGCGATGAATTTCATTGTAGAGCCGATCATGGGAGGTATCAATACAGCATTGAATGCAGGTCTTTCCGGCATGGGCGGAACAAATAAGATCCTGCTCGGCCTGATCCTTGGCGGTATGATGGCTATCGATATGGGAGGTCCGTTTAACAAAGCCGCATATGTATTCGGTACAGCAGCGATTGCAGCAGGAAACTATGATATCATGGCAGCAGTCATGATCGGAGGAATGACGCCGCCGTGTGCCATCGCTCTCGCTACCTTGCTCTTTAAAAACAAATTTACGAAAGAACAAAGAGAAACAGGACCGACCAACTTTATCATGGGTCTTGCGTTCATCACAGAGGGGGCGATCCCGTTTGCGGCTTCCGATCCGATCCATGTGCTTCCCTCATGTATCGCGGGTTCCGCTGTGGCAGGAGCATTGTCCATGGCATTTGGCTGTACTCTGATGGCGCCTCACGGCGGTATCTTCGTATTCCCGGTAGTGGGCAACGCACTTCTGTATCTTGTAGCGCTGATAGTAGGAACAGTTGTTTCGGCACTTCTGCTCGGATTATTGAAAAAGAAGGTGGATGAATCATAAAATATGGCGTACAATAGAGGAAATACAAACGATAAAAGAGGTTGTTATGTTATCAGAACAGAGATATGAAAAGATACTCTCTCTTCTGGAAGAAAAGAAGAGTATAACTGTAGCAGAGATCACAGAACTCCTTGGTATTTCCGAATCCACCGCACGCCGCGATATTACGGCTTTGGATAAAGCCGGAAGACTGACAAAAGTATTCGGAGGAGCCGTGACAAGCGACGGCTCCTTTGTTATGCAGGAACCGACGGTAGCACAGAAAGTAGAGATTCAGAAGGCGGAGAAGATACAGATTGCCCGATGGGCGGCGGATCTTATAGAAGATTCGGATTTCGTCTATCTTGACGCCGGAACGACAACCGGGTATATGATCGAGTCACTGGCGCGGACAAAAGCTACATTTGTAACGAACGCAGTGGCGCATGCACAGAAACTGGCGGCTCAGGGGAACAGGGTCTTTCTCGTAGGGGGAGAACTGAAAAGTTCAACCGAGGCGGTAATCGGTGCTCAGGCTATGGAGACACTGGAGAGATACCATTTCACAAAGGGATTTTTCGGAACGAACGGGATTACCAAGAATGAAGGGTTCACTACTCCGGATGCAGGGGAGGCCCAGATCAAGCGCACGGCCATGTGCCAGTGCAGGAAATGTTACATCCTTGCGGATAGTACTAAGTTCGGGAATATCAGCGCGGTTACTTTCGCTTCATATGAGTCTGCCCTGATCCTTACCGAGAAGCTCCCGGAGGGATATCAGAAAGAACGGAAGATCATTCTCTGCGAATGATCCGTATTAAGAAAATAAGGCTTCGTATCTGCCGCTCCGGTATCCGCCGGCAGATACGAAGCCTTTTTAGAACCTGCGCTTACGGGAGCAGGAAAGCATACATTACTACAAAATGGCAGGCGCTTCCGCCCATTACGAAGAGGTGAAAGATCTCGTGGCTGCCGAAATTTTTATGCTTACTGTTGAAAAGCGGAAGTTTCAGCGCGTAGATGACGCCGCCCACTGTATAGATGATGCCGCCTGCCAGCAGCCATCCGAACGCTGCGGGTGACAGGTTGTTCAACAGCTGGGTAAATGCAAGTACACAAGTCCATCCCATTCCGATATACAGTACGGATGATACCCATTTCGGACAGTATACCCAGAACGCTTTGATAAGGATACCCGCGATGGCGATGGCCCACACGATCGAGAGAAGGATGATCCCGGTTTTCCCCTTCAGCACCAGTAGGCAGACCGGAGTGTAGCTGCCTGCTATGAGGACTGAGATCATCATATGATCGATCTTCTTCAATATAGTGTTGACCTTTTCAGAAATATCGAATGTATGGTACGTAGTGCTCGCCGCATATAATAAGATCAGGCTTGCAGCGTAGATGGCCAGGGAAATGATATAGACCCTGCTTGGTTCGCTGGCGGCTTTGATCAGCAATGGAACTGCTGCGAAAATGGCCATCAGCATGCCGATAAAATGTGTGATAGCGCTGCCCGGCTCTTTTATGTGTCTCTTTTTCTCGATAGTTTTTGTGTTTTTCATATTATGCACCTCCCCGGATGTCTGAAAAACAATAAGTGGTTTTTAAAACTACATCTAGTATATGCATATATTACATCAGAGATTCATAAAAATCAATTATAAAATTGTACAAAATAAAAGCCGGAGTGATCCGGCTTTTGTAAAATATAGAGATTATGTGATTTTTATTTGATAAGTGTGCCTGTTTTCCCTTTCAGCGCTTCTTTTACTTTGTCGAAAGAAGTAATGTAAGCGCAGCGGCCTTTCCCTTTCTCGATAAACTCAACGGCAGCGCGGAACTTCGGATACATATTGTAGACGCCGAAGTGTCCTTCTTCCATATATGCCTTTGCCTGATCAACACTGATCTCTCCCAGAGGCTCTTCATTCTCCTGGCCCATATTGATGCATACCTGCTCAACATTTGTAAGGATGATGAGCATATCCGCATTAATTCCTTCCGCTAATTTTCCGGCAGCCAGGTCTTTTTCGATAACAGCGCTGGCGCCTTTTAGATGATTGTCCTGTTCCATGACCGGAATTCCTCCGCCTCCTGCGGCAATGACAACCTGATCTGCGTCCAGAAGCGCGTTGACTGCGTCAAGTTCTACGATCTTCACCGGATTTGGGGCGGATACGACACGTCGGAATCCTTTTCCCGGTTCCTCGATCACATAGTTTCCTTTTTTTCGCTCCTCGTTAGCTTCCTGAGCATTCATATAGCGGCCAAGTACTTTTGTAGGTGTGTAAAACGCATCGTCATACGGATCAACGATAACCTGAGTCAGGATCGTGCTTACCGTGCGGTAGATCCCGCGGTTTAACAGCTCTTCACGGATGCCGTTCTGAAGATCGTAGCCGATATATCCCTGGCTCATGGCAGAGCAGACAGACATAGGGCAGGCAGTGTACTCGGGATGTGCTTTGGCAAACTCATTCATGGCTGTATGGATCATACCTACCTGAGGCGCGTTGCTGTGTGTGATGGCAACTTTGTACCCCTCTTCGATCAGATCAGCGATGCATTTTGATGTGTGCGCAATGGCAGCTTTCTGCTCCGGCAGCGTTGTACCCAGAGCGCGGTGTCCTAAAGCTAAAACAACTCGTTTTTTCATAATGTCTCCATTCCGCCGCCCAATCCGGGCGGCATTCTATATTTCATTTGGTTGTATAAGAAATAACTTATCAAAAAGTTTACTATCTTTTTCGATAAAAATCAACTGTCACGGCAGAGTATCTGAGTTCAGCTAATGACTATGGAAAGGACGATATCGGCAATAAACAGCAGATAGAGGAGGATGCAGAGCGATATCCTTCTGGAATGTCCTAGTTTCATGTACCTGTCTGTCCATTTCGGCGCCAGATAGTACAGGAAAGCACAGCCGATCAGAGCGAATGCGATGGATCCGCCAAGATAGATCCTGCCGTTCAGGTTCAGAACAAATTCGCTGTAATCCCGAAGCCTTTGTCCGGTCAGCAGTTCTGCTCCCAGGTTGGTCATATATTCGAGAATCGAATACAGGATCATATTCAGCAGAAATACAAGGACCGGCTTTTTGAGCAGGCGTTTCCATAATAACAGGATAAGAATACCATATATACCGTAGAGTGGAGTCCATGGATCGAAAAGTATGGAAGTTCTGTCAAACGTTCCGGTATTGAGCAGACGTATCACTGTTTCCAGCAGCCATCCGAAGATGGAAAACGCCGGGAATAAGAACAGGTAAGAAAGAAGATCATATCTTCGGTCCGCTCTGAGCGGTGAACGTACTGCCCTGAGGGGAGGCTGTACGGAAAACAGAAATACCGGGTACTGCTCAGGAGCAAAATAGGAGATCTTCGTGTAAGGCCCCTGAGAATCGTCGTACAGAGCCTTGCTGATAAGAAGCTCGTCTTCGGAAGGAACATGCTCGAGATAGGAGTCGTTCAGCATCTCATATCCGGGGGATCTGGATAGTACATAGTTTCTGCGCAGTGTCGCGTAAAGTTCTGCCCGGCAGGATGCAAGATATGGATTCACAAACACAAAATCAAGCAGTCCGAACGTAAACAGCGAAAGAAACTTCCAGCCGAAAAATGAAAGATCCAGCATAAAATATTTCCTTTTATTGTGTTTCATAAGCTGCTTTGAGAGAGAAAACACCTCTTTCCTGCTGATCTTTGGGTTTTCAGCCAGAATATAAGGAATAAGAATATATTCATAATGTTTTATGATTCCACCTGCGATCGTGAAATTCCACAGGAATTGCAAGAGAGATCTCGTAAACATTACCCATGCGGGATGAGAAAGATAGCGCAGCTTATACAGGAAAAATATCTTTGAGATCGGTGTTCGCCGATAGTTGCGGTTTTCGAGAAAAAAGCGCTTTTCACCGATCAGCAGCAGATTGCTGATAAAGATCTGATAGAAAAAGGCAAATATTATGCTGATGGCCGGCACTATGGCGGCGACGGTAATATTTTCGGTCAGAAAATAATTGACTGCCCGTAAAGTATTAAAGAAAACCGATATATTTGTTGAGAACAGGTCAATCGCCAGAGAACCGACGCCGTATACTATATCGCTGGATATATCGGAAAACGGCGTGCCCTCCAGCAGATGACCAAGAGTGTCGAGTACTGTCTCGGAATTGGGAATATCAGGTGTAAAAGCGGCGTCAGAAGACGGCGCTGCGGATGGAAACTGCAGATTGAGAAAAGTGGTGGATACGGCGTATGCTGTTGTGAGCATGGCAATGAGAAAGCAGACAGATATCATACTCAGATAACTCTGCTTCATCAGTGCGATAGCTTTCTTTTTTATTGTCTTACGTTTCCACATGGTAATTCCCCTTTCCTATGCTTTCGGCTGTTTGTGCAGTGTCTCATGTTCCAGTCTGATCTCGGAGAAGCAGTCCGGAGCAGTCCATGTACTGTTTGTCGGAGTCAGGATCGCTTTGTACGGGAACGGACCGGCGCCGCATTTCCGAAGCGCTGCGAGAGCCTGGTTCAGTCTGTTGTCACTTAAGAAACAGAAGATAAGCATTGGATCCGGAAGCTCATCGCCTTCAAAGACGCCTTGTGCAGGTTCTATGTCTTTCATACCTGCAAGTAGGCCCAGGGGCTGGTTGTAATCTTCTATTGCCACTTTCTTTAACCGGATATGGAGCGGGAATAGAGCCATTTCAATTTTCAAAAGCTCCTCCTTTGCCGGCGGATTAAAAAGCAGGATCGTTTCTTTCATATTTATAACCTCCATGATATTCAGAATTTTTAAAAAGTATATATCTACTATTGTAAGTCATTATGCCCGAAAAAGGAACTGTTTTTCAGATTCCGCATATGTTGTTTATAGAAGAAAGCTGCAGTTTGTAAAAGATTCGGGGAACAGGGAGAATTTAGAACGGCGGTCATAAGCGAACTGAAAGTGTTGGGAGGGAAAGAAATGAGGCTCTGTGAACTTCGGAATAAGGAAGTGATCAATATATGCAGCGGCAGACGCCTGGGCTGCATTGTGGATGTGGAAATCAACGTATGCAGCGGAGAAGTGGAGGCCGTTATCATTCCCGGCCCCGGAAAGATCTGCGGCTTCCTCGGAACGGACAGCGAGTATGTAATCCCTTTCGCCTGTGTGCGTAAGATCGGGCCGGATATTGTGATCGTGGAGATACAGGAAGAAAAGTTTTTGCAAAAGTTTTAACGATTGTGTATAATGTACGCAGATTACTAACTGCTCCTTTTGGGAGCACGTGAGAAAGGCGGAATATATTATGAGATGTCCATACTGTGGAAACCCGGATACCAGAGTTATAGATTCCAGACCGGCCGAAGATAAAAGCTCCATCAGGCGGCGCCGTTCCTGCGATGAGTGCGGACGGAGATTTACGACTTATGAGAAAGTGGAGACGATCCCGCTGATCGTCATCAAGAAGGATAACAACCGGGAGCAGTATCAGCGGTCCAAGATTGAAAAAGGCATCCTGAGCGCGTGTTATAAGCGCCCGGTTCCTGCTGATGCCATTCAGAAGACTATTGACGCTGTGGAACTGGAAATCTTTAACCGGGAAGAAAAAGAAATTCCCAGCAGCGTGATCGGAGAGATCGTAATGGAGAAGCTTGAAGATCTGGATCCGGTAGCTTATGTCCGGTTCGCATCCGTCTACAGGGAGTTCAAGGATGTGAATACATTTATGGACGAGCTGAAGAAGTTTCTGCAGTAGAATATGCGTACTTATAAGCTTACGATCGCATATGACGGTACCAGATACCAGGGATGGCAGAGGCAGGCGAATACAGACCAGACGATACAGGGGATCCTTGAACGGGTGATATCCGGTGCAGCAGGTTATCCGGTTGAGGTAAACGGCTCCGGAAGGACGGATGCGGGAGTCCATGCGTCGGGGCAGACTGCCAGCGTGGCGCTTCACGGGCTGGAGAAAGAGATATTTTTCACAGAAGAGATCAACCGGATGCTCCCGGGAGATATCCGGATCCTCGGGGCGGATCTTGTGAAAAACGGATTCCACGCCAGAAAGAGTGCCGTGGGAAAGGTGTATGAATACCGGATCGATACTGGTAACAAGCCGGATGTGTTCCGGCGCCGTTATTGTTACCACTTTCCACATGAACTTGATCTGGAGGCAATGCGAAAAGCGGCCGGATATCTGACGGGAACCCACGAATATGCGGCATATACAGATAAAAAAGATGAAAAGTCCACAAAACGGACGATTTATGATATAATAGTCAGCGGACAAGGCGGCAGTGTCTCTATCCGATACGACGGAACGGGGTTCTTGTACCATATGGTAAGGATCCTGACGGGAACACTGCTTGAGGCAGGGATTCACGAGCGCACCCCTGAAAGTGTGCTGGAAGCTCTGCATACGAAAGAGAGAGGACAGTCGGGGTTTCTTGCTCCGGCGCGAGGCCTGTTCTTAAGGAAAGTTCGCTATCCCGTCTGACAGGGGCGCAGAAGAGATGCGCCTCTGCAGGATGATGAGGAGAGCTCAGGGGCAGGTAGAGATATCTGCCCCGCTTAATTTTTCTGGCGCCGGAACTGCAGGATGCAAGAGGGCGCAAAGGAGGTATGCATGAAACTGATATCATGGAATGTAAACGGGATCCGGGCGTGTGTCCAGAAAGGATTCCTTGACTTTTTTAAAGAGGCGGACGCCGATATCTTCTGCATCCAGGAGACGAAGATGCAGGAAGGGCAGCTTGAACTTGATCTGCCTGGGTACCACCAGTATTGGAACTATGCCGTGAGAAAAGGCTACTCGGGAACAGCGGTATTTACAAAACAGGAGCCGTTGAGCGTCACTTACGGCATCGGGATCGAGGAACATGATCAGGAAGGACGCGTCATCACCTGTGAGTTTGACGACTTTTATTTCGTTACAGTATATACCCCGAACTCGCAGAACGAACTGGCAAGGCTTGACTACCGCATGAAGTGGGAAGACGACTTCCGGGTTTATCTGAAAAAGCTGGAGGAGACGAAGCCGGTTATCGTGACCGGGGATATGAATGTGGCTCACGAAGAGATCGACCTGAAGAATCCAAAGACGAACCGGAAGAATGCAGGATTTACTGATGAGGAGAGACAGAAGTTTACAGAACTTCTGAATGCGGGATTTATCGATACGTTCCGCTATTTCTATCCGGATCAGACCGGGATCTATTCCTGGTGGTCGTACCGCTTCAGCGCCCGTGCCAAGAACGCGGGATGGCGCATCGACTATTTCTGCGTGTCAGAGAGTTTAAAGGACAGGCTTGTGGACGCGAAGATCCTGACGGACGTTATGGGATCGGATCACTGCCCGGTGGAGCTTGACATCAAATAGCTTATTATAGGAGGATGGATTGAAATGACAAAGATAGATATTATCTCCGGTTTCCTCGGAGCCGGAAAGACGACACTGATCAAAAAGCTGCTCTCAGAGGCGTTTGCCGGAGAGCAGGTCGTACTGATCGAAAATGAATTCGGAGAGATCGGGATCGACGGAGGTTTTTTAAAAGAATCCGGGATTGAGATCCGTGAGATGAACTCGGGGTGCATCTGTTGCTCGCTTGTAGGCGATTTCGGAAAATCCCTTCGTGAAGTAGTGGATACTTATCATCCGGACCGCATCCTGATCGAGCCGTCAGGCGTGGGCAAGCTCTCCGATGTGATCAAGGCAGTGCAGGATGTACAGGCTGAGATTGACGCGGAGCTCAACAGTTTTACAACTGTAGTAGATGTGACAAAATGCAGGATCTACAGAAAGAACTTTGGAGAATTCTTCAGTAATCAGATCGAGTATGCAGGCGCGGTCATCTTAAGCCGTACAGATAAGGCGAAACCGGAGAAGATCGAGGAGAGTGTTGCCCTGCTCAGAGAGCTCAATGACAAGGCACCGTTTATCACCACTCCGATCGCTCAGCTTCCGGGCAAAAAGATCCTTGAGACAATGGAGTCAGGCAAGTCTCTGGAGGAAGAACTTCTTGATGAGATCATCTGCCCGGAGTGCGGTCATCACCATGAAGAAGGCGAGTGCTGCGGTCATGACCATGAGCATCATCACGAACATGACCATGAAGACCACGACCATCACCATGACCATGAGGATCACGATCATCACCATCATCACGATCATGAGCATGATCACGAGGGTCATCACCATGATCATGACCACCACCATCATCATGACCATGCAGGGCATCATCATGCGGATGATGTGTTTACGAGCTGGGGACGCGAGACGATCCATACTTATACGAAAGATCAGATCAGCGATATTCTGAAAACGCTGGAATCAGACAGCAGCTATGGCAATGTCCTGCGCGCCAAGGGAATGGTAGCCGGAGCTGACGGCGAGTGGATCTACTTCGACATGGTTCCGGAAGAGCATGAAGTCCGCACCGGAGCGCCGGAGTATACAGGACGTATCTGTGTGATCGGAGCGGAATTGAATGAGGACAAGCTGGCAGAACTTTTCGGAGTGGCTTAGGCAGGTTCCCGGTGAAAAGTAATTAAAGATGGGAGAGAACGGATATGACTGAACCTGATGTTATGGTTTATCTTATGAC
>ERZ1643246.4199-NODE-4199-length-11598-cov-7.759768_pt1 | contig 11598 bp, 10 predicted proteins | sample MGYA00579265_ERZ1643246 | MGnify/ENA primary metagenome ERZ1643246 (study PRJEB29033, sample SAMEA4952261) | chicken gut metagenome | biome: Broiler Chicken; feature: Gastrointestinal Tract; material: Caecum | place: Ireland | collected 2018 | study: Broiler...
TTATTCAGTTTTGGACTTGAACGGGCTGCCACTTAGGAGGCGGTCGCTCTATCCAACTGAGCTATAGCGACATGATGCAATATCTTCTGACGCAAGCTCCGGGTGCGACATATATTCTACTATATTTTGTACAAAAATACAACCATATTTTTTCCACAGCGGTCAAAATGCATCTGTCAGAAATTGATAGCTCCCTGCAGCCAGATAATCCCCTTGAACCGGCGTCCCTCCCGGGGTACTCCCATCAGATCTTTCTGGTTGATGCAGACGTCAAACTGCATATCATTACACAGGAGCGTCATCTGATACAGCTTTTCTCCCGTAAAGGTATTTCTGGCCTCCGTCACTTCCAGGATTTCTCCCAGCACATTGTAACGGTCGCATTCCATCCCATACGGCATGAAATAGGACTCCACAATGGAAAATACATCTTCCCTGGATATTCTTCTGGAAATCATGGAGTAAGTATCCATATCTTCCATGGTGAGGCTTTCCATGGCGTCCTCATTTCCCTGGCGGGCTTCATGAATCAGCTGGCACCGTTTTTTTACGCTCTGCTTCTCTTTTTCCGCCTGCTCCACGTCCTTTTTTACCGGAAGCAGCACCTTACCCTCCACGGACAGTCCCGACAGGGTCACTGTGGTTCTGCTTCTGTCCAGCGCTCCTTTATACCTGGCATCCAGATATTCTCCCGCGTTCTGCAGATAGAAAATCAGCGTCACGCCAATCCGCACATCGTCGCAGGCGCCGGCAAAGGATTCCTTTTCCGCATGGCGCTCCACCGCCACGTCTTCCCCGCTGGTGATCCCGGTACCGCGGAAAAACGGAAAGCAGTATTCCGCCTGAAATTCATCTTTCTCATCGTATGCGCCGCAGACCGTGATACCGATATTGTAACCGAAATCCCTGGAAAGCTCCGCAAACAGTCTGTTATCCCCCTCATCCACAACGATCTTCTCATCACAGGAGGCGATCACCTCCCGGATCAGGCGATCCATATCGCTTTTTCCCCGGATTTCCGGAAAACCAACTGCACGAAGATAGCTGTGCATACGCGCACCTCCTCTCAATCAGGAATACAGCCGCACTCCCCGCGGCGTTCACGTCAGCTGCGCTGACATCTTCCCCGGCCCGCATCCGCGGGATACCGGGTCTGCATATGGTGTTTCAGTCAAAAATGCCGGGACTATTTTGTTTACATAACCCCTAAACATAAGATATTGACATAATTTTTGTGTGCTTATTTCTCTTCTCAGTGTTTGGGAACAATCTTTTCGATTCCGCCCATATACGGCTGCAGAACCTTGGGAATGTTTACGCTGCCATCCTCATTGAGATTATTCTCCAGAAAAGCGATCAGCATACGGGGCGGAGCAACCACCGTATTATTCAGTGTATGCGCGAAATACTTTCCGTGTTCCCCGTTCACACGGATCTTCAGTCTTCTGGCCTGGGCGTCTCCCAGGTTGGAACAGCTTCCCACCTCAAAATATTTCTTCTGTCTGGGGGACCAGGCCTCCACATCGATGGAACGCACCTTCAGATCCGCCAGATCTCCGGAACAGCACTCCAGCGTTCTCACCGGGATATCCAGAGAACGGAACAGATCCACGGTATTTTTCCACAGCTTATCAAACCACATTCTGCTGTCCTCGGGCCTGCATACCACGATCATCTCCTGTTTTTCAAACTGATGGATCCGGTAGACTCCTCTCTCCTCAATGCCGTGGGCTCCTTTTTCCTTGCGGAAGCAGGGAGAATAGCTGGTCAGGGTCCGGGGCAGCGTGTCCTCCGGAAGAATGGTGTCGATGAACTTTCCGATCATGGAGTGTTCGCTGGTTCCGATCAGATACAGATCTTCTCCCTCGATTTTGTACATCATGGAATCCATCTCCGCAAAGCTCATCACGCCGGTCACCACGTCGCTGCGGATCATGAAAGGCGGCACACAGTAGGTAAATCCTCTGTCAATCATGAAATCACGGGCATAGGCAATCACGGAAGAATGAATTCTGGCGATATCGCCCATCAGATAGTAAAATCCGTTTCCAGCCACCTTTCTGGCGCTGTCCAGATCCAGGCCGTCAAAAGACTCCATGATATCCGCATGATAGGGAATCTCAAAATCGGGAACTCTGGGTTCTCCGAATCGTTCCACTTCCACATTCTGGCTGTCGTCTTTTCCGATGGGAACCTCCGGGGCGATCATGTTGGGGATCACCATCATGATTTTGTGGATCTCTTTCTCCACTTCTTTTTCCCGGGCAGTCAGCTCATCGATCCGGGCACCGGAAGCCGCCACCTGGCCTTTGACCTCCTCCGCCTCTTCTTTCTTCCCCTGTCCCATCAGGGCGCCGATCTGTTTGGAAAGTTTATTCTTATTGGCGCGAAGTCCTTCTACTTCCTGCTTGATGCTTCTGTTTTCTTTATCCAGCCCGATGACCTGGTCCACCAGTTCCAGCTTGCTGTCCTGGAATTTTTTTCTGATGTTCTCTTTTACCGCATCGGGATTTTCTCTGACAAATTTGATATCTAACATAGTATCCTCCCTGTCTGTATGACAATTCACGATTAGCTTATTTTATAATAGTATTACCCATTTTTCAAGTGTTATCTTGTATTATGTCAAATGGAACCTCTTTTCCGAAAAGTTTTTCCGCATCCGCCGTCCCTCCTTATCCGCGGAAATTCCGTCCGATGTATACAAAACGGACGGCCCGATCAAAGGCCGTCCGTTTTTTCATGCTTCCGTCCGCTGCTTTTGGCACATTGTCGGAAATTTCTTTTATAGTTTACATAAATATATTTACATAACATATTCACATAAATTCATCTTCACTCGGCTGTTTCTACTCACGCCACCTCATTGAAGTGAACCGCACGCCGCAGGGCATCTGTCTCCTCGGAACTCAGCAGCGTGTAGGACTCGCCATTTACAATTTCCTTAATATAGAAGAAGCAGTTATCTCTGCTGTGAATTGCATTCAGGATAAATCCTGTATTTTCCGCATCCAGCATGGCCAGAGCAAAACTCAGTTTCCCTCCCACATCATCAAACGCATCGTATTTGACAATACCATATTTGGTAATTGTCTTTTTCATGATGCTTTTCAGCTGACGCAGTTCCATGCTGTTATCCTCATTGGCCCTTGCCAGCCGCTCAAATTCCTTCATTTTCTGGCTGAACATCCGTTCCAGGCTCTGTCCGTCCGCCCCTTTCATAAACATGGTATATTTTCTGTTCAGCCTGTGCAGCGCCAGTGATACGTTCAAAAATACAACAATCAGAATCAGTACCAGCACCATCAGCAGAAGTACCAGAATTCCCTGGTCAATTCCTATTCTTGCGAAAATTTCATCCATATGTATTCTACCCCTTATCCGATGGATTCAAACAGTTCTATCAGGCGCTCCAGTTCCACCTGAGAATAGTATTCAATCTCAATTTTCCCCTTGTTTTTCCCTTTTTGATGGATTTCCACTTTGGTTCCTGTAATAGCTTTCATTCTTTCTTCCAGTCCATGGTAGATTGCTTCCATCTGTGAATCGGTTTCCTTTGGCTTTGCTTTCCTGGGATTCAGCAGCTCCTTCACCAGTTTTTCCGTTTCCCGGACACTGAGTTTTTCATCAAAAATCTGCTGCGCCGCTGTATACTGCTGTTCCTGATCTTCTATGGCCAGAAGCGCTCTGGCATGTCCGGTGGTTATCATCTCATCCACTACCATTTTCTGAACTCTTGCATCCAGTTTCAGCAGGCGGATAGAGTTGGTGACTGCAGTTCTGCTTTTTGCCACACGCTCCGCGATTTCATCCTGTTTCAGATGAAATTCCTCCATTAATCTTCTGTATGCCTGCGCTTCTTCAATGGGATTCAGATCCTCCCTCTGAATATTCTCAATCAGAGAGATTTCTACCACTTCCTGATCGGAAAATTCCTTGACAATCACAGGAACTTCCTTCAATCCTGCCAGTTTTGCCGCTCTCCACCGTCGCTCGCCGGCAATAATCTCATAATAATCTTCTTTCTTTTTCACCAGCAGCGGCTGAAGAATTCCAAACTGCCGGATGGAATCCGCCAACTCCAGCAATGCATCTTCATCAAAGTTTTTTCTGGGCTGCTCTCTGTTGGGTTCCACCTCGCTGATCTTCACCTGGAGGTCCGCTGGTTTTTCAACAATCTTCTCCACTACTTTCTCCACAACTTTGACAGGCGACTGCTGCGCTTCCTCTGTATGTTTTTTCATTTTGGGATTGGCGGCTGGCGCAATCAGAGAATCCAGTCCTTTGCCAAGCCCTCCTCTTTTTACTGCCATTCTTCATCCCCCCTGTGCATCACTTCCTCCGCCAGAAGCCGATAGCTCTCCGCCCCCGTGGACTTTCCATCATAGTAATTGATCGGCAGGCCATGGCTGGGAGCCTCTGCCAGCCGTACATTTCTGGGTATGATTGTTTTGTAGATTGTCTGATTCAGATTACTTTTTACATTTTCTACTACCTGAAGAGACAGGTTTGTTCTTGCGTCGTACATGGTGAATACGACGCCTTCCATTTCCAAATCCGGATTCAGCCGTTCCTGAACCAGTTCAATCGTGTGCATCAACTGTGATAAGCCTTCCAATGCGTAATATTCACACTGAATGGGAACCAGAACCGTATCCGCGGTGGTCATGGCATTGATTGTCAGCATATTTAGAGAAGGGGGACAGTCGATGATGATATAATCATATTGATTTTTCACAGAATCAATGCTGTTTTTTAAAATATATTCCTTTCCCTCTACCCCGATCAGTTCAATTTCTGCGCCCGCCAGATTTACATTTGACGGGATCAGAGATACTCCCTGAAATTCCAACGTCTGAATACATTCCTCCAACTGACATTGTCCCAAAAGCAGTTCATAGACGGTATTCTCCTGTTCTTCTTTTTCGACGCCCAAACCGCTGGTGGTATTACCCTGGGGATCCATATCTATAGTCAAAACTTTCTGTCCCATCTCTCCCAGGCAGGAAGAAAGATTAATGGCTGTTGTCGATTTTCCGACGCCGCCTTTTTGATTCGCGATTGCAATAGTTCTGCCCAATTTCCTGTACTTCTCCTTCCTTATATAAATAGGATAATTTCCTTCGGCTAAATTCTGTTTTGGAAGTGCCGAGGTTTGCTTCTATCCTTCCAGGTGTTGAGACTATTATATCACTCCTTTTTCGATAATTCTACCGAAATGTTTCACGTGAAACATTTTTGCCATTTTTCATAATAAATGATTTTCTCGGAAAAAAATTTGATTCAATCTGTTTGCCGTCATATTCACTTTTCTCAAAATGTTTCACGTGAAACATTTTGAGAAAAATAAAATCTGCTATTCTTATAGGAAAGCCCTCCATTATTTTCCGCGGCAATTTTATCAAAAAACCATTTGTAACTTTACTCTGTTTGAATTATAATAGTATTATGTATAGATTTTCAGATCAGGAGGTCGCTATGAAAAAAGGCAAGCATAAACTTTTGACTATAAGTATTCTTATAACGCTAACTTCTGCAGCTATTTTTATCATTAACAAACTGATCGCCGCATCTGCCGTTATGAAAAATCTTCTCCATTCCCGTGAGGAGAATTATTATAACTGGCGTTTTGGTAAGATTCATTATACTAAGCAGGGCTCCGGTTCTCCCCTTCTTCTGATTCACGATCTCAATCCTTACGGAAACCTTCATGAATGGAAGGCTGTAGCAGAAGAACTGGCCAAAAAGCATACGGTTTACTGTATTGATTTGCTGGGCTGCGGATGTTCCGATCGTCCCAAAATCACATATACCAATTTTCTCTATGTACAGCTGATTACAGATTTCATCAAAACAGTGATCAAAGAGAAAACGGATGTAATTACCAGTGGTCTTTCCGGATCCTTCACGGTGATGGCCTGTCGGAATGACGACGCCATTATCAATAAGATTATGATGGTGAATCCCACAGATCTTGCCGTTCTGAATCAGATTCCCACAAAGCAGTCCAAGATTGCCAAATTTCTTCTGGAACTCCCGCTTGTGGGAACACTTGTATATAATGTCATCGTATCCAAAGGAAATGTGGATCTTCTGTTCACGGAGCAGCTGGTTTACAATCCATTCCATGTGGATACGGAATTGGTGGATACCTGTTATGAAGCCGCCCACCTGGAGAAAGGCAATGGTAAATATCTTCTTTCCAGTATTGCAGGAAAATATATTTACTGCAGCATTGCCGCCACTCTGAAAGAAATCAATAACAGCATCTACATCATCGGCGGCCAGGCAGAAAAAGGGATTCAGGAAACGGTTGCGCTTTACACTTCCATGAATTCTTCTATAGAATCCGAGATTTTTTCTCATACAAAGCATCTTCCGCATCTGGAAGCGCCCAGACAGTTTCTTGCGACTGCCGACATTTTTTTCTGACAGGCCGCACGGGATTCGACACAGACAGACGATACAACAGAAAGGATAAACCGATGCAGGGAGTATCCTGCAAAACGGCGACCTAAGCCCGAAACTTCTATTATCACGAGCAGCAGCTGTTTTCACACTTTCTGTTATCATAAAAACAATTCCCACAAAACAGGCAGAAGGAATTTCCTGTTTTGTGGGAATTTTATTATTTTTCAAAAACATTTATCTTTTCTATATTTTTTCAGATATTTTTCTTCTTTCTTCCTTCTTTTCCCATATTTAAATTTTGTTACATTCTGTCACTGTTTTTTAAAATTACCTTAAACAAATAGAAAGTTTCTGGTGTCTTTCTCCTGTTGACATCCCTTCTTTATTATTATATTATAGTAAACAAAAGTACGTTTTTGCCGTATTTTGTAGATTTTTGTTGCCACGTACAAACGATTAATTTTATACAAATCTGCTGTATTCATGAAAAAGCCAGCAACAGATCCACAGATTTTTGACTGTTGCCAAAACAACCTGCTGTCTGTAACCTTCTTTTTGGCAGAACGCGGACAGGCTTCTGATTTTCAGCCTACACAGAGATTGCGCAGAAAGACGGCTGTTTCTGCGCGAATCCAATATTTGCAGCCGTTCATTTTGCAAACGTCCGGTCACAACACATTTCTACAAAATATTTTCCGTGCTTTTATGATAAATGCCGGCATGCACCGGCACACCCCCGGAAACGCATCTGTGAGCTGTCCAGGGGAATGAGGTACAGCAGCTTTTCAGTTTTTTCCTGTTCAATTTATACTGCCGTTCAAGGCGGAATAAGCATTTTTTATTTCCATATGTATTGCCTGACAAGCTGTTGTGTTATTTTTACACGATTTTGAGGACACCTTTGTTTTCAAAAGGGGTACGAGGGAGTAACATGGTTTTTTCAAGCTTATTTTTTGTATTTTTCTTTTTCGCGCTGAATTTGATTGCATATAATCTGGCGGGCAATATAAAGCAGAAAAACATGGTATTGCTTGTGTTTTCACTGATCTTTTACTCCTGGGGCGGACCAAAGTACCTGCTGCTTCTGCTCAGCATGGTGTTCGCTTCCTGGATCTTTGCGATTCTCATTGAGAGGGCCAGGGATACGTCTGCCAAGCGATGGTATCTGATTGGGAACTGCGTATTCATGCTGGGGCTTCTCGGTATTTTCAAATACCTGACTTTTTTTGCCGGCGTGACTCATTCGCTTATCAATCTTCCCAAAGAAGTGCCTCAGATTGCGCTTCCCGTGGGTATTTCCTTCTACACCTTCCAGCTGCTTTCCTACGTCGTCGACGTTTACCGCGGAGAGATCCAGGCACAGAAAAAGTTCTGGTATCTGCTCCTGTACGCGTCGCTGTTTCATCAGTGCATTGCCGGTCCTATTGTCCGGTATCAGCTGGTGGCAGATGAGATCGAGCACAGAAGGATTCGCCTTGATGAACTTGGCCGGGGCATCAAGCGCTTTTCCATCGGCCTGGCTAAGAAGGCAGTTCTGGCCAACGGATGTGCTTCCGTGGCGGACACACTCCTGCCTTCTCTGACCGCTGACATTGCGGAGATTCCCGCAGCGGGACTGTGGGTGGGCCTGCTGTTCTATGCGCTCCAGATTTACCTGGACTTTGCCGCTTATTCTGACATGGCAATCGGCATGGGACTGATGGTGGGCTTCCATTATAATGAAAACTTTGATTATCCGTATATCGCCAATTCCGTGAAGGATTTCTGGCGGAGATGGCATATTTCGCTGAGTACCTTTTTCCGGGATTACGTTTACATCCCCCTGGGCGGAAACCGAAAGGGCCCCCGCCGCACCACCATCAATCTTCTGGTGGTATGGGGACTGACCGGTATGTGGCACGGAGCCAGCTGGAACTACATTCTCTGGGGTCTGTATTTCTTTATTTTCATTTTCCTGGAGAACAATTATCTGTCCGCAAAACTGAAAAAGCTTCCCGGTTTCGTAGGGCATATCTACGCGATGGTGGCAGTTTATTTCGGATGGATTCTCTTCCGCTGCGAAGATCTGGGAAATCTGGGCGCCATCCTGAAAGGCATGGTCGGGCTTAACGGAAACGGTTTTCTTGATATGAGTACATCCATCACCATACAGAACAATCTTTATCTTCTGATTTTCTGTATCATCGCGTCCACCCCGCTGCTGAAGTGGATACACAATTATATGCAGAAGCTCCAGGAGCTGAGACGGCGGATTCCTTATATGGTTTACGCTTATGACCTCGCGGTTTCTCCGGTTCTTCTGATTCTCTCGCTGATGGCTTTGGTTGGAAACAGCTATAACCCGTTTTTGTACTTCCAGTTTTAGAGGCAGTGACCAGCTATGAGAAAAGAGATTTTTAATGAGGAAAACAGAAAAGCGCGGAGAAAATTTCAGCGTATCTCTGTCCGTGTCTTTTATGGAATGATTCTGGGAATCGGCTTCATCGGACTTCTGATTCCGCTGCGGCCCAAAACTTCAGAGTCGGAAAAAAGAGATCTGACAAAGTTTCCCACCCCGACGGTGGAAACCGTGATGAACGGTGAATTTTTCTCTGATATCAGTACCTGGTATGCGGACACCTTCCCCTTCCGGGAAGCATTGTCCACTGCCAACTCCAAATTCCGTCAGCTTTATGGCCGAACCACCGAGGAGCTCCACGGAGGCCCGGTGGATGCGGATGCCATCCCGGACGCGGACGCGGAGATTTCCGCCACTCCCACGCCGGAGGCAGAAGTTACAGCGACCCCCACGCCGGAAGCGGACGGTACGGTTCACGCAGAGCCCGAGAAGGCCGGCACCATATACATCGCGGATGACCGGGGCTTCGAGCTCTACGGCTTCAGCATTGACGGAGCCAATGATTATATCAGCATGATCAACAACGCCGCTTCCCAGCTGGCCGGAAAAGCTACTGTATATGACATCCTGGTACCCACCAGTATTGCCGTCAATCTGGACGAGGAAATGCAGGAAGCCGTGGGATCCAGCAATCAGGGCGATGCCTTTGATTATATCTATGGCCATCTGGATGATTCCATTGTCCAGGTTCCCGTTCTGGATATTCTCAAACAGCACAACAGCGAGTATCTGTATTTCAAGACAGACCACCACTGGACGGCGGACGGCGCCTACTATGCTTATCAGGAGCTGATGAACAAAAAGGGCGTGCAGCCTTCCCCGTTGACGGATTACATAAAGAACGAATACCCGGGGTTTGTGGGAACGTTCTACTCCTTCAGCGACAAGTCGGATACGCTGCTGAATAATCCGGATACGGTGGTCACCTACACACCAAAGGCCACCAATGATATGACCTACACGGATGTGAATGGCCAGACCAACAGCTGGTATATCGTCATGGATCCCACCGACTACAGCCAGGGTTCCAAATACAGCTGTTTCATCGGCGGCGATCAGCCTTACTGTGTCATCGACAATCCGGAAATCAACGACAATTCTTCCTGCGTTGTTATCAAGGAATCTTACGGAAATGCTTTTGTTCCCTTCCTGGTGAACAGTTATGACAAGGTTCATGTTATTGATTACCGGTACTATACGGGGAATCTGGTTGATTTCGTGGAGCAGAACAATATTCAGGATGTGATCTATCTGAACAACGCCAACGCGATTATCCAGAGTGCCGTGAAGAATATGAACCGGCTCTTACAGTAAAGCCGGGAAATCACGCTCGCACTGCGGATTCAGTTACTTTGGATCTTCTCTTACCCGCAGTGGAATATTCAATCATCCGGTTATTTTCCGGGGCAGATATTATTGGAACTTGGTTCCTTTTTATCTGCCCCGGTTTTTCATCTCATCAAACCAGATGGACACGTATATGCCCCTTTCATGGCAAACTTCGCCTGAGTGTGATAAAATATCACGAAAGGTTATTTCTTACCATTATTCCAAGGATTACAGGAGAATTACAATCGATGAATGATACAAAGAAAATCCTCCTTGTGGAGGATGATCCGGAAATCGTGGAAAATCTTACGGAATTTCTGCGGACGGAAGGCTATTCGGTCACTTCTGTTTCCACGCAGAAAGATACCATGGAGCTCCTTGACCGGGAGCGCTTCGACCTGATGCTGCTGGATGTGACGCTGAAGCAGGGAAACGGCTACAGCGTGTGTACAGCAGTGAAAGCGAAGTACGACATGCCGGTTATTTTTCTGACCGCCCTGGACGATGAGTTCAGTGTGGTCACCGGGCTGGATATGGGAGCGGACGATTATATCAGCAAGCCCTTCCGGCCCCGTGAATTGGTATCCCGGATGCGTTCGGTACTCAGGCGGGCAGGGCGGACACAGTCCGTGGTCAGCGTCAGGGATATCCGGATCGATACGGAAAAGGGAACGGTGTCGAGAGAGGGGGAGGAGATCTTCCTTTCAGCTCTGGAGTACCGCCTTCTTCTTGTGTTTGTGAACCACAAAGGCATGATCCTGACCCGGTCCATGCTCCTGGATGAGATCTGGGACGCGGCGGGAGACTTTGTCAATGATAATACCCTGACAGTCTATATTAAGCGTCTCAGGGAAAAAATAGAGAAAGACCCTCAGAATCCGGAGATCATACGCACAGTGAGAGGGATGGGGTACAGGCTTGGTGAATGAACTGATCTGTTTACTGCCCGCCGCTGCAGCAGCATTGCTCTTTGGCGGGCTCTATGTGTATAAGATGCGAAAATATAAAAGGTCCCTCCGGCGGCTCGGCGGCGAAATGGACCGGATCCTGCACGGCGGCGGGAATCTGGCGCCGGGCAGTTACAAAGAAGGCGAGATATCGATTCTCCGGGATGAAATCTACAAGATGACCGTCCGTCTTCGGGAGCAATCGGAGACGCTGGCTGAGGATAAGGAGGCCCTGGCGGACTCCCTGGCGGACATTTCCCATCAGATCCGCACGCCGCTGACAACCCTGAATCTGATGACCGCAAGAATGATGCGGGAAGGAGATGACCCGGAGCAGCGGAAGCGGATGCTGAGAGAAATGAACCGGATGCTGGAGCGGATCGAGTGGCTGATCACTGCCCTTCTGAAAATCTCCAAACTGGACGCCGGCGCCATCCATCTGGAACCGACGGAAATTTCCATGGAAGGATTCTTGACGAAGGTGATGGAGCCCTTTGAGATCCCGATGGATCT
>ERZ1643246.4200-NODE-4200-length-11597-cov-4.132559_pt1 | contig 11597 bp, 12 predicted proteins | sample MGYA00579265_ERZ1643246 | MGnify/ENA primary metagenome ERZ1643246 (study PRJEB29033, sample SAMEA4952261) | chicken gut metagenome | biome: Broiler Chicken; feature: Gastrointestinal Tract; material: Caecum | place: Ireland | collected 2018 | study: Broiler...
TAAACATGAAGATCAGTCCGACTACAAGTCCGCCGACCAGGGCGATGATCATCTTCTTGACAACGGACATTTTTTCCTTTTTCTGTGTATTGCTCATTTGTTCTTCACTCCTTTACGATACGTCTTTTACAGATGTTTGATCTCAATCCCCTCTTGTGCAAATCTTTCACGGATCTTCTGAACGAACGCCAGAGCCTTCGGCCCGTCGCCGTGTACGCACAGCGTGTCGCCCTTGATGTCCAGATCCTTTCCGTTGATCGATGTAACCTTTCCTTCCTTGATCATGCGCACGCATCTGTCAATGGCAATGTTCTCGTCTGTGATCATGGAGCCCTCCATCTTTCTCGGGACGAGGGAGAGATCGTCCATATAGGCTCTGTCAGCGAAGATCTCGGAGGCTGTGCGAAGTCCTCTGCTCTCAGCGATCTGTCCTAAGACAGCGCCTGCGCAGTAGTAGACGATAAGGTCCTTGTCCACCTCGCAGATGGCGTCCACGATCGCTGTGGATACTTCCTCGTCATACTGGCACTGATTTCCCATGGAGCCGTGGGGAGCCACATGCTGCAGCTTCATTCCGTAGCTCCGTGTGAAGGCGGAGAGAGCTCCGATCTGATATTTCACGTAGTTCTTGATCTCAGCGGGAGCCAGGACCATTTTCCGGCGTCCAAAGCCCATCAGATCCGGATAGCCCGGATGAGCGCCTACCATAACGCCCTGCTCCTTTGCCATGCGGACTGTCTTGTCCATTACCATGGGATCTCCTGCATGCCATCCGCAGGCCACGTTTGCTGTTGTCACGTACTTGATGATCTCCTCATCGCCGCCCAGCTTATAAGCGCCGAAGCTCTCACCCATGTCGCTGTTCAAATCCACCTGATACATAGTTTTTTCCATCCTTTCTTTTTTGTTTTGCTGTGTTTGCATCCGTCTTGAAATTATTTATGCATTTACGACATTCTGCGGTTTGCCGTCCACGTAGTACTTCAGGTTGTCAACCGCGATGTCCATCAGCCTCTGTCTTGACTCCTTGGGAGCCCAGGAAATGTGGGGGGTGATGATCACGTTCTTCGCTCCGATCAGCGGGTTGTCCATCTGGATGGGCTCTGTGGATACAACGTCCACGGCAGCTCCTGCCACCTTTCCGCTGTCAAGGGCGTCCCGCAGATCCTGCTCTACAATGAGCGGCCCTCTGGAGTTGTTGATGATCATAACGCCGTCCTTCATCTTTGCGATAGTGTCTTTATTGATAATGCCCTCTGTGTCCGGGAAGAGCGGGCAGTGAAGGGCGATCACATCGGACTCCCCAAGCACTGTGTCCAGATCCGCGTAGTGGCAGGTCTCGCTCTCCAGCTCTTTTTTCGGGAAGGAGTCGTATGCCAGCACCTTCATGCCGAGAGCCTGGGCGATCTTTCCTGTGTCCTGTCCGATGCGGCCAAATCCGATGATACCCATTGTCTTGCCGTCCAGCTCCACAAGGGGATATTTCCAGAAGCACCAGTCCGGATTGCTTGTCCACTCGCCGGCCTTTACCGCGTCAGAGTGCTCTCCGATGTGGTGGCACAGCTCCAGGAGAAGTCCGATGGCGAACTGGGATACAGCCGCTGTCCCGTATGTAGGGATATTGGATACCGGAATACCCTTTTCCTTTGCAGCCGCCGTGTCCACGATGTTGTAGCCGGTAGCCAGCACGCCGATAAATTTCACATTAGGGCAGGCGTCCAGCGTCTCTTTTGTGATGGGAGTCTTGTTTGTGTAGACAACCTCCGCGTCGCCGATGCGCTCTGCCACGTCCTCGGCCTTTGTCCTATCATAGACTGTCAGGTCGCCAAATGCCTCCATCCCCTCCCAGGAGATGTCTCCCGGATTTAATGTGTAGCCGTCTAATACTACGATCTTCATACTCATTTCTTCCTTTCTTGTCTTGAAACTTTGCCGGCCCGATGTCCGGCCTCTTGTTGATAGTGACTCTATATCCTACAGCTCATAGTGTCTCTCTATGAAGTCTGTACTGAACATACCGCTCTGGAAATCCGGATGATTGAGCACATCGTAGAGGAAATCCAGGTTGGTGGTCACGCCCCTGATCCTGAACTCTCCCAGAACGCTGATCATCTTCCGGATGGCGCTCATCCTGTCCCTGTCGTAGGCAATGATCTTGACGATCATGGAGTCATAGTAGGGCGGGATCGTGTAGCCGGGGTAAATGGCCGTGTCCATCCGCACCCCGTTGCCTCCCGGCAGGTAGAGCTTCTCCACTGTCCCCGGGCAGGGCATGAAATTATGTATAGGATCCTCCGCGTTGATCCTGCACTCCAGGGCATGTCCCCGGAACAGGATATCCTCCTGCTTGACGCTCAGCGGAAGTCCTGCAGCCACATGAATCTGCTCCCTTATCAGGTCCACGCCGGATACCAGCTCGCTGACCGGGTGCTCCACCTGGATCCTTGTGTTCATCTCCATAAAGAAGAACTCGCCGGACTGATCCAGAAGGAACTCGATGGTCCCCGCGTTCTCATAGCCCACAGCCTTCGCCGCCTGCACTGCTGTGGCGCATATCCGCTCCCTCGTCTCCGGGGAGATGAAGGCGCAGGGCGACTCCTCTATCATCTTCTGGTGCCTTCTCTGCACCGAGCAGTCCCTCTCGCCCAGGTGGACCACATTGCCGAATTTGTCGGCCATGATCTGGACTTCAATGTGGCGGGGAGACTGTACGTACCGCTCCAGGTACATGCTGCCGTCCCCGAAAGCGTTCACCGCCTCCTGCTTTGCCGCATGGAAGAGGGCCGGGAATTCCTGGCTGTTCCAGGCAAGGCGCATACCCTTGCCGCCGCCCCCCGCGGAGGCTTTGATCATGACCGGAAAGCCGATGATCTCGGCAGCCTCCAGGGCCTCCCCCGCCTCGTACACCGGGCTGTCGGTACCCGGCACCACCGGGATACCCGCCTCCTTCATGGTGTGCTTGGCCTCGGATTTATTTCCCATCTTGTCGATCAGTTCACCGGAGGGTCCGATAAACGCGATGCCAAACTTGGCGCATTTGTCCGCAAAAGCCGCGTTCTCCGAGAGAAAGCCAAATCCCGGATGGATGGCCTCCGCCTTTGTGGCCAGGGCCGTGCTGATAAGCCGGTCCATATCCAGGTAGCTGGCCGAGGGCGCCGCCGGCCCGATGCAGACCGCCTCGTCCGCCAGCCTCACGTGCATGGCGTCCTCGTCCGCCTCGGAGTACACCGCCACAGTGCGGATGCCCATCTCCCGGCAGGCCCGGATGACGCGCACGGCGATCTCGCCCCTGTTTGCAATCAGTATTTTTCGAAACATCTTTTCCCTGCTCCCTATCCTTCAATGACGAAGAGAGGCTGTGCGTACTCTACCAGGTCTCCGTCCTTCACAAGCACCTCGGACACAGTTCCGTCGCATCCTGCCACCACGTCGTTCATCATCTTCATTGCCTCGATCGCTCCCATTACCTGTCCCTGCTCGACTCTGCTGCCCACTGTCACAAGGGGCTCCGTGCTCTGGCTGTCGGAGGCGTGGAAGATGCCTACAAGAGGCGAGCGGATAATGGTCCCTTCCTGGATGGACACCGCCTCCTGCTCCCGGGGCGCCTCCTGCGGGCTCACAGCCCCGGAGGCCGTCTGGCATGTGTTCTCCCCATCCGCGGCCGCCGCCGTCTTCCGGATGGAGAGGCGGAAGTCCCCGTCCTGTACCTCAAATTCTGTCACGCCTGTCCTGTCCACCTCGTGGAGCAGGGCCGTGATCTTCTCAAGCTTCATTTTCTTCTTTCCCTTCTTTATGTCTGCCGCTATGCGGCGGCAGTGTCCGTCAGCTTCTCTGTCCCAGATATCTCTCCAGGTTCTTCAGCTCTTTTAACTGGCGCAGGTACAGCTCCTGTGCCAGCTGGATGCCCACTCTCACAAAGTGCACTCTAAACCCGGGCTGGGCCTGAGCCAGCTTGGGCAGATCCACGGAAATGACGGTTCCGATCTTCGTGTATCCTCCTGTTGTCTGCCGATCCGCCATCATGATGATGACCTGTCCGTTGGTAGGCACCTGGATAGACCCGAATGCCACGCCATCGGTCAGTATATTTCCGTCCTTGATATGGTGCAGGGGCTCCTCCCGCTCCAGACGGATCCCCATTCTGTCAGATTCATTGGTAATGGTGGCGCTGTACCAGAAAAATTTCCTCACTTCCTCTTCCGTAAAGGCGGTGTCCTGGGGGCCAGTCACCACCCTGACCGTAATATCCTTCTGGGGGAACTTTTCCGGCTCCAGCTTCCGCAGCTCCATCTTCGGCAAACTGGTCTTCGGGTTCACAAAACCGATATGATCGCCTTTCTCCAGCTTGCGTCCTTCAACTCCGCCCAGCTTGTTCCTCATGAGCGTAGACTTGCTCCCCATAACAACCGGGACATCCAGCCCTCCGCAAAAGGCTATATAAGCCCTGCTGCCGCCGTTTGCCACGCCAAAGGAAAGGGTGTCTCCCGCATGGACAAGCACTGCCTGGTACATGGGGATCGGCTCACCGTTCACTGTGGGGGACACGTCTGCTCCTGTCACCGCAATGATATTGTCTTTCTCAAACTTCAGCGTGGGTCCCATAAAGGTCACCTCAAGGGCGCTCTCCCCTCTCTTGTTTCCCGCCAGAATATTGGCAAGGAAAAAGGACTTTGTATCCATGGGCCCTGCCGGCGACACGCCGTACTGCTGATATCCGAAACGCCCCTCGTCCTGTACAGTCGTCTGTATTCCTGGATTTTCAACAACGATTCCCATCTTCTATTTCACCGCCTTTTTTACATATGTTTCCAGCTTATAGGTTCCTCTCTCCACATCCGCACGGATCTGATCATACTCCTTCCTGCTGACAGGCTGGTATTTCACCCAGTCCCCCGCATTGACCAGGAAAGGCTCCTTCTTGGAATAATCGCAAATATTTAAGGGGGTGCCAGCCACCACGTTCCATCCGCATGGCTGATCAAAGGGGATCAGGTTGGACTGGTTCTCGGCTGCCACGATAGAACGGCCATTAATCCTCACTCTCGGTTCAGTCCTCCTCTTAAAATGGAAGGGCTCCTCGAACCTTGCCATATAGGCATGTCCCGGAGCAACACCCAGCATATACGCATAGTATTCATGTTCCGAATGCATGCGGATAAACTCCTCCACAGAAACCTTCTCAAAGGCCGCACACTCGTCCAGATCCAGGGCAAACTCCCTGTCATAACAGATGGGGAGCACCTTTACAATCTGGGATACCTCTTCCTTCTTTTCCCCTGTCTCCACCATGCGTTTTTTGATTTCCCCCACCAGCTGGGCATACAAGATCTTCTCAGGCTTATAGTGGATCATCAGTGTAGCGTATGTAGGAACCATCTCCGCAATTCCGTCAACCGGATCCGCCTCCAGCTTGTGCATCAGATCCTTCACCTTCTGGTTGACCTCCAGGCTGATCTCATCGCCGAGCTGTACATAGACCGACTCATCGCCACCTGTCAGAAATTTTGCCTCCATCTCCTCCGCTCCTTTCGTTTGTTTACGTTTCACTTTCTTTCGGTAAATTGTCTCAATTTCTCGTTCAATTTACACGTTTCTTTATTAATTATTTACAGTATAGCACAAGGGTTTTCTTTCATAAAATAAATTATTTTTGTGGAATATATTAATTTTTTCTATATTTCTCCCTCTATTTGCCCACAAAGCCCCAGTCCTTTGTCCGCAGATAGGCGTTGATCTTCTTCTCAAAGGCGTTCACCGCCTTCAGAGTGGCCTCGTTCGGATACTTGTGCTTGATCTTGTAGGTGATCCTCTCCGGGGGCGGGCTGCTGTTGGCAATCTCGCTGATATGGACCGGCCGCAGGCTGGCGATCCGCTCCGCCACGGAGACGGGCACGATGGCCCACAGCGTCTCGTCCGACAGCAGGTGGAAGAGGAGTTCAAAGGTGTCCACCTGGATCCTGGGCCACTCTCCCTTGCTGATGGTCTGGTCATGCCAGATCTGATAGTTGGCCTCCCAGCTCACAAAGATTTCTTTCTGGGGATCCAGGTCGTCCGTGTGGATAGCGTTTTTCTGAGACGCCATCCGCGCGGACTGGAGGATGTACATTTTCTCCCTCATGATGGGCTCTGTCACGATATTTTTAAAGTGGAGATGGTGATACACAAAACCGATGTCGATCTCGTGGTTCTCCAGGAGACCATAGAGCTCATAGGAGTAGTGCGTTTTAATATCAAGGTTTATCACATGATCCTTCTCTTTTAAGATCTGCCTGTACAGGTCAAAAAAAATGGCGCTGTTCATGGTATCCGTACACCCCACTGTCAGGTACAGCCTGTCCTGGGTATGCTTCAGAAGCTGCATCTCCTGCCAGATAGAGACCCACCGCTCCGCAATGGGGATAAACTCCTCCCCCTGGGTGGTCAGCTCAATCTGCTTATAGCCCTTCTTTCTTGTGATGAGCTTGACGTCCAGCTCATCCTCCAGGGATTTCAGCCTGTGGCTCACGGTGGGCTGGGACAGGAACAGATTTTCCGCTGTCTTTGTAATGTTTTTTGTCTTTACGATCATCAGGAACGTCTCAATCTCCGCCAAGTTCATGTTCTTCCCCTCCTTTTGCGCCGGCAAATATAAATTTTTTCAATATTATACAACAAAAATATTCATTTCACAATTTTTTTTGTGCATGATATGATAAAGGCAACAAACAAAGGGGACTTAATCCTGATGAAAAGGAGGAAAAACTATGAACGCAGAACATGGAATTTTATTCCCGGAAGACTATCAGAAACACCTGAAAGCTCAGTTCTGTTACGCTGATGCGGATCCGCTCTACGGACCCCGTCTTTTCTTTGAGAACTCCGGCGGATCACTTCGCCTGAAAGCAGCCGTTGAGGCCAAGATGGCTGCAGAGCAGTTTCCGGACTGCCCGGAGAGGAACTATGCCAGAGGGCTGAAGCTGGCTCACTATGTATCCGAGGGAACAAAGGAAATACTGGAGGTTATCTTCGGCGCGAAGAGCGGCGCTCTCGTGACAGAGCTGTCCGCTTCCCAGACTATGTTCCAGATCGTGGATGTCATCTTAAGCAATGTAAAATGGGGAACAAATGCTGTTACATCCTGCCTGGAGCACCCGTCAGCACACGATGCTGTCGAGTACGCCTGCACAAAGACAGGAAGAGAGTTCCGGGAGGTTCCGGCCAACAGGACCACCGGCGGAATTGACGCGGACGAAGTGATGAAATATGTAGACAAGGACACCTGTCTTGTCAGCATCATGGCCGCCTCCAATATTTCCGGAAACATCATGGACATCAAGGAGATCGTTCGCAGGGTAAAGGAAGTCAACCCGGAGTGCTATGTGATCACGGATACTGTGCAGCACGCGCCCCACGCTGTCATCGACGTGGAGGACTGGGGCGTGGACGCCGCCAACATCGCGCCCTATAAATTCTTCGGCGTGAGAGGCTGCGGATTTGCCTACGTATCTGACCGGGTAGCTACCATGATGCACCACAAGCTGACCTTCAAGGACGCCAACGTGTGGGCGCTGGGAACACCTACCCCCGGCAACTTTGCCGCCATGATGGCTGTCATCGACTATGTATGCTCCATCGGCGAGCATTTCATCCACAGCCAGGACAAGCGCGAGCTCTTTGTGGAGGGCATGACCCGCATCCATATGCAGGAGCGTGCTCTTCTGTACCGTATGCTGGAGGGAACCCCGGGGACCCCGGGCCTTCGCCACATCCCGAACGTGGAGGTTTACGTGGACATGGAAGACCTTACATACAAAGACCTGATCGTTGCCATGGGCATCAAGGGGATCGACTACCCCGACTGCGTGGTCGAGTACATGAAGCGCGGCGTCACCGTATTTGAGCGCGTGAGAAGCAGCATGTACTCCAAGAGGATCGTGGATACGCTGGGGATTCCCGGAGCGATCCGCGTATCACCGCTTCACTGCCACGGCACAGAGGACATCGACAAATTCCTGAGGATCACAAAGGAGATTGCCGAGTCCGTATAAATATGCTCCACTCTTTACTCATTTCATGATATACATTGAGAGGCCCGCAGACATTCACAGTGTCTGCGGGCCTCTCGCCGTATTATTCCGCAAGCTGAGAAGTGCAGTGCGGGCAGCGGGTTGCCGCAATATCGATCTCGCTCATGCAGTAGGGGCATTTCTTTGTTGTCGGCGCCGTCTCCGCCTCCGGCTTTTTCCCAAGGCTCATCAGCTTATTGACTCCCTTCAGCAGGCAGAACAGCACAAACGCCATGATAAAGAAATTGACCAGAGAGGACAGAAAGGCAGAGGCAAATCCTGCCACATCCTGCAGGCTGTACAGCCGTCCCCCTGTAACCACATTCAGGATGGGGTTGATAAAATTGTCCGTGAGCGATGTGACGATCCCGGAAAAGGCACCGCCGATAATGACACCAATGGCCATATCCATCATATTTCCCCGGAGGGCAAATGTCTTGAATTCCTCGATAAACTTCTTCATTTTCTTCCTTTCTTCTTTTGTCCTGCCCGCCTCTGAGGCGGAGCGTTTTCCGCAGGGGGCGAATGCCCCTTACAACAAAAAAAGATCTTCGAGACTGCATGACTGCACTTCGAAGATCCTTCAGTGACTCCGAGGGGAATCGAACCCCTGATTCCAGCGTGAGAGGCTAGCGTCTTGACCTCTTGACCACGGAGCCGTATTGCTTGCTGCCTGATTATAATATCAAACATCCCGACAGATTGCAAGCATTTTTTTCATTTTTTTCAAAAATTTTTTCAGTCGTGAAAAAAGCCGCAAAAGAGGGGGGAAACCTCTACGGTTCCTTCCTCTTCTCTTCCACCTGCTCCTCCGTCGCTTTCCCGGCCTCTGACAGCTCGGCTATATGCTTTGCCGGCACCATGATCTGAAGCTGCTTCTGGAGATTGTGGATCTCCACCACATCGTGGTCTCCTCCAAACTCCCCGTCCAGTGTCCAGGGGATCTCCTCCAGGGACTCAAAGACCAGATGGCCGCTCTTGAAGGAATACATGTGCTTGCCGTTGGTCTGCTCGGTCAGAAGAGCTGTGATGATCTCCTGCAGCTCAATGGGGTTTTTCGGCATCTTGATCAAGGTCACCTCAAAGACGCCGTCGTCAAAGGACACGTTCTTTCCCACCATGTTCCGAAAGCCTCCCACAGAGCGGGAGTTGGTCACCATGCCGTAAATAAACTCATCCTCGATCACCTCTCCGTCGTGAGTCACCTTGATCCGGTAGGAGGGTATGTTGAAGAGCCGCTTTGTCCCCTCCAGCACATAGGCCAGATGCCCCAGTATGTTCTTGGCCGTCTGGTTGGTCTGGTAGGAGACATCCGTGAACAGGCCAAAGGCCGCAATGTACACGAAAATGCCGTCGTTAAACTGTCCCACATCACAGGGAAACGCCTGCCCGTTCACAGCGTTGTCCGCAGCGGCCAGTATATCCCTGGGGATCTTAAGGCTGTGGGCAAAATCATTGGTGGTCCCGGTGGGGATATAGCCCACGGGCACCCTGTCCTCCCTGGCCATCATGCCGGTCACCACCTCGTCGATGGTGCCGTCGCCACCGCTGCACACCACCAGGTCATAGTGGTCCGTGAATTCCCGTATCTTCCTGTAGGCATCGTGGTAGGCCTGGGTCGGATAGGCCGTCACCTCGTAGCCCGCCTTCACGAAAATATCGATAATATCCGATACCTTGGGCTTCAGGAGCCCCTTCCCCGCATGGGGGTTGTACACAAACAACAGTCTCTTCATCTCTGTCTCCCCTTCCGCTGTCTGCATAGGCCAAAAAAGGGCATTTACAAAATGCCCTTTCCCTTTACAGATCTTTTATTTCATCTATTTCTGCTCCGAGAGAAATCTCTCCACGCCAGCTACTGCCGCTTCCTCGTCTTCGCCATCCGCGACAACTGTAAACTCATCGCCCTCGCCCATGGTCAGGCTCATCATACCCATAATGCTCTTGGCGTTCACCTTCTTGTCAGCCACCTCTATGTACACATGGCTGGAATACTGGCTGGCTTCCTGCACAAGCAGCGCGATCGGTCTTGCGTCAAGACCGTCCCTAAGTTTAATTGTCACTGGTTTCTTGATCATATTGTACCTCCTTGCTATCCCTTAACTTATCTGCCATTTCACTTAACTTCCTGAGCCTGTGGTTCACTCCGGATTTCCCCACCGGGTTCTCCAGGAGCTCTCCCAGCTCCTTCAATGATGCATCGGGATATGCGAGGCGTGTAAGGGCAACGTCCCGCAGTCCGTCCGGCAATCCTGAAAGTCCCACCGTGTCGCGGATGTATTCAATATCATCCCTCTGCTTAACTGCGGCAGAGACTGTCTTATTGATATTGGCTGTCTCACAGTTTACCTTCCGGTTCACATTATTGCGCATATCCTTCAGGATCCGGACATTCTCCAGCTCCATCAGAGCCACCGGAGCGTCCATCACGTTCAGGGCGTCCACGATGCGGTCACCCTCCTTCAGGTATACGATAATGTTCTTTTTCCTTCTCACAATGCGGGCCTCCAGGCCGAAGTCCTGCATAAGCTGCTGAAGATACTGCGCTTTTTCCAAAGTATTACAGCCAATCTCAAAGTGATAGGATTTTCCGGGGTCGCTCATGGATCCTGAAGACAGGAAAGCGCCGCGCAGGTAAGCCCTCTTACAGCAGACCGCCTGCACGTCCGCGTGGCGCACAGCCCGCAGACATTCCCCGGACGCACACAAATAGTATACGCTGCTGTCCTTGTGCATATTTCTGCGCACCGCTGTCTGGACAGCAATTTCATTACCTATATTAAAGGTTTTTTCGATCAATGTAAAGCATTTTCTCACGACGGCAATATTTTCCGAGTGCACAAGGAAGGACAGACAGCCCTCCTCCTCTCTCCACTCCCCGCACATGCCTGTGATTGCGGCGAGCTCCGCAAGCCTGCAGTGCCTGGCTCTGGGACACACTCTCGCCAGCTCCTCTTTCACTTTGCCTGAAAATGACATATCTATCCCTGCTTCTTTTCTCCGCGTTTTCCGCTGCTATTTTCCCTTTGTCACCGCATCCTTGCCGATGTCCCTGTGCTCGATCTTGATGCCGTAGTCCTGCTCCTCCCTGGCCAGCTCCCCGTAGAGGGCGCCCGCCAGCGTGACAGACCGGTGCTTTCCTCCCGTGCAGCCGATGGCGATGACAAGCTGTGTCTTCCCCTCAGACACATAATTGGGGATCAGAAAGCGGATCATGTCCGTCAGCTTGTCAAGAAACTGCCGGGCCGTGTCGCTGGACATAACGTAGTCCCGCACCTCCGGATCAAGCCCGCTCTTGGGCCTCAGCTCATCGATATAGTACGGGTTGGGCAGAAAGCGCACGTCAAATACCAGATCCGCGTCGCTTGGGAGCCCGTATTTAAATCCAAAGGACAGCACGGTGATGTAGAGGTTCTTGTAGTCCTTGTTCTCCACAAAGATCTTGTGCAGCTCTGCCCGCAGCTCTCTTGTGAGCATCCGGCTGGTGTCCACCAGGTAGTCCGCCCTCTTTTTCAGGAAGGCCAGCTTCTCCCTCTCCTTGCGTATGCCCTC
>ERZ1643246.4204-NODE-4204-length-11589-cov-4.606294_pt1 | contig 11589 bp, 8 predicted proteins | sample MGYA00579265_ERZ1643246 | MGnify/ENA primary metagenome ERZ1643246 (study PRJEB29033, sample SAMEA4952261) | chicken gut metagenome | biome: Broiler Chicken; feature: Gastrointestinal Tract; material: Caecum | place: Ireland | collected 2018 | study: Broiler...
TATTCCCGCACAGGGGGCTCTTTTTTGTGCTGTCTGCACAATCTGGGGCGGTTCATCGACCAGGGGGCTGTGTGCAGAGGACAGGCGGCTGCGGCGGGGTCAAGACCCCGCCCTACAGGGCGAGGCAAAAGGACGGTTGGTTCCCGGCTCCGGCGCGGGGTGTGCCGTGGCGTCCATGCAGCCCGGTTTAGAATTTCTTTGCCTACTTTCTTTGTAAAGAAAGCAGGGGGAAAACCGTGCCGCCGCCGTTGTATGGCTCCGGCGCGGGGTGTGCCGTGGCGTCCATGCAGCCCGGTTTAGAATTTCTTTGCCTACTTTCTTTGTAAAGAAAGTAGGGGAAAAATCACTCGCAATCGGCGGAAGGTTCACCGCAGCCGTCGCAGTCGCTTTCGTAGCGGACGGCGTTGCGGGCCAGTTCGGGGTCGAGGCGCTGGGCCACCTGGATCATGAGGGCGCATTCCATCCGTTTGCGGAAGATCTTGCAGCCGTACTCGTAAGTGCCGTGGATGTCGCCGGTGGCATGCAGGGCATTGGCCGCGCAGCCGCCCGCGCAGTAGAGGCGGGCCCAGCAATCCTTGCAGTCGGGGCGGGCATAGACGTTGCAGAGCTTGAACTCATCCCGCAGGGCGGTGTTGGTGACGCCGTCCCAGACATTGCCCAGCTTGTAGTCGGGGTCGCCCACGAACTGATGGCAGGGATACAGGTCGCCCCAGGGGGTGACGGCCATGTACTCGGTGCCGGACCCGCAGCCCGAAATGCGCTTGTAGATGCAGGGACCGTGTTTCAGGTCCAGAATATAATGGTAGAAGGTGATGGGCTTGCCGGCTTTCTGGCGGCGGAGCATGTCGTTGGCCAGCAGCTCGTACTGGTCAAACAGCTTGGGCAGGTCCTCCTCGGTGAGGGCTTCGGGGGAATCGGGGGATGCCACCACCGGTTCCATGGACAGCTCGGTAAAGCCCAGATCGTCCGCCATATGGAACAGATCGTTGGTGAAATCCACGTTGTGGTGGGTGAAGGTGCCCCGCATGTAATAGCCCTGGCCGCCCCGGGCCTTGACCAGTTTCTGGAACTTGGGCACAATGCGGTCGTAGCTGCCATTACCCGCCAGGTCCACCCGGAACCGGTCGTTGACTTCCTTGCGGCCGTCCAGGGACAGCACCACGTTGTGGCATTCCTTGTTGGCCCACTCGATGACTTCGTCGGTGATGCCGATGCCGTTGGTGGTCAGGGTGAACCGGAAATTCTTGCCGGCCGCCTTCTCGATGCTGCGGGCATAGGCCACCAGCTGCTTGCAGACCTCAAAGTTCATCAGCGGTTCGCCGCCGAAAAAGTCCACTTCCAGGTTGCGGCGGGTGCCGGAATGGGCGACCAGGAAATCCAGCGCCTGTTTGCCGGTCTCGAAACTCATCAGGCCCGCTTCCCCGTGGAACTTGCCCTGGGCCGCAAAACAGTAGCTGCAGTTCAGGTTGCAGGTGTGGGCCACATGCAGGCAGAGCGCCTTGACCACATTGGACCGGTTCTTGAAGTCAAAGGCGTGGTCGGCGTAGACGTCCTTGGCAAACAGCTTGCCCTGGGCGGTCAGCTCGTCGATGTCGTCCAGGCAGTCCGAGATGTCGGCCTCGGTCACGTTGGCGCGGCCCGCGTACTTGGCGGCCAGGGCGGCCGCGGCCTCGTCCCGGGTCTTGCCCTGGTCAATGAGGGCGATGGCATCGTAGGCTACGTCGTCCACGGCGTGGACGCTGCCGCTGAATACGTCCACCACGATGTTGTAACCGCCCAGCTTGTATTGATGGATCATGGAATACTCCTTGTAAAATTACCATAGAAAATGCCGGGCGCCGCACGGGCTGCCCGGCACGATTGCCAGATGGGTGAAAAATCAGTCTTCTGCCTTCTCGCAGGGCTGGTTGGCGATGCCGCAGCTGGTCTTGCAGGCGCTCTGGCAGGAGGTCTGGCACTCACCGCAGCCACCGTTCTGGAGGCTCTTGGCCATGTCGCGGGTCTCGAGGGTCTGAATGTGCTTCATTGTAACAGTCACTCCTTTGCACAATTGTGGATTATTCTTATTGTACACACATCCCGTCCCGTTGTCAAGGCACGCCCCCGGTGTGCACAACCCCTTTGTGGAAAACTTATCCACCAAAAACCCGCGGTGAACGGCTTTCCACCGGGTTTTCCACAGTTTCAACAGAAAAAACCGCCGAGTTTTCCACCCTTTCCACAGAGTTTTCAACAAATTCAACGTGGATAACCCCTTTACACAGTGGATAACTGCCTGGAAATATACGGAATGTGTTTGTTCCTTTTGTTGATCCTTCTTTGCTTGTTCCTTCTTTGCAAAGAAGGAACCGAAGAAACTCTGAACCGGGTGTATGGGAGGCAGGGGGGGGCGCCTACTTTCTTTACAAAGAAAGTAGGCAAAGAAACTCCAAACCGGATTTCCCGGGCGGCACGGCACAATCCGCGCCAGAGCCGGGGAAGGGCGGCAGGGACGTTTCTGGAAGAAACAAAAAAGGCAGGGCCCGAAGGCTCTGCCTGAAATATCTTATCTTCTGCGCCGGTGGCTGACAAACAGCGCACAGCTCATAATCAGGAAGAACACCGCGATGGCCGCGATGATCAGCAAAAACAGCTCGAAGATCTTCACATTGAAGCTGCTCTGCAGCGTCTGGGTGGCGCCTTCAATGGCGGCACTGGTGCTGCTCACCGTGCTGGAAGTGCCGCTTTCCGCCGCGTTCAGCGCCGCCGACGCCGCGTCGCTGTCGCCCAGGGCGGTCAGCGCGTCCGCCAGGGCCTGGCCGCCCATGGCCACCAGCCGGTTGTTGGTTTCGCTTTTTACCTTTTCGCCGTTCACCGCGCCGGACAGATACTCCGCCAGCAGGTCGGTGGCGCCCCGCACCGCGGGGGCGTAGCTTTCCTCCAGCGACCAGCTGCTGGCCGTCCACATGTCGTTCATGTAGAACAGCAGCTGCATGCCGGAGTCCGCCAACAGGGAATTGTATACCGTGTCCCCGAAGGAGGCGGCCGAGGTGTCCACCGTGCCGAAGCTCAGCGAGATGAACTGGTAGCACCGGTCGTACTCGGTCAGGTTGGCGTAGTAGTCACGCAGGGCGTCGGCAATGTCGGTGTCCTTGGTCAGCTGGGAGCCCACCACCACCGAGTCCAGGTCCGCCCGCAGGTCCTGATCGCCGAACTTGCTCACCGACCCGTCGTCGTTGATGTTGAAGGTGGAACGCATGACGTCGGCATACCCCGCCGCGTCGCTGGCCTGGCCGTAGTAGGCCTGGGCCAGCTGCATGCAGTCGCCGCCCCAGCTGCCCGTGATGGGCAACCCGTTGTACACCAGGTTCATGGAGGCCAGCAGATGCCCGAAGTCGATGGCTTCGCCGTTGGGCAGCGTCACGCTGTTCATCCCCTGCAGCCCCGCCAGGTCGGCGTCGTTCTGGGCCACGTAGTTGTCAAACTCGGTGTCCCGGGCACCCGCCGTCAGCTGCCACATGGAGGTGTTGTAGTCCCCCGTGCGGGTGTAGGACAGGGTCAGCAGAATGGGGTCGCCGTCGTGGTCGGCGGCGTATTCGGTGGCCAGGTCCTGCAACCGGCCCAGACGGTCCAGCGTTGTGTCGTAGTCCTCGGCCGCGGCGCGGGGCGCCACCCAGAAAAACAGGGCCAAGACAAGCCCCAGCAGCAAGATCTGCCGGGGCAGTCGGATCGTATCGGAATGCGTGGTCAAGCACCTCCATGGGGTTGTTTCTGATTTGTAACTTTTATAGTATACCACACTCCACCGTACTTTGTCACGAAAATTTTTGTGAAAAATCCGTCCCGGCCCGCCCTTTACGCCGGGGCCCCGTTGCCGTATAATGGGACTGACAACCAAACGGAGGAACCCCGCTTTATGACAAAACAAAATTCCCGCCGCGGCTGGCTGTGGGTGCTGGCCCTGTTTGCGGTGTGCACGGTGGTGTACGGCCTGCTCAGCAGCTACCCCCGCGAGCTGGCCGTCTACAGCGACGAGCTGCGCTATCTGGACGTGGCCCGCAGCCTGTGGCAGGGCCGCGGCCTGCGGGTGCGCAACATGCCCAGCGATTACCAGAAGATTCTTTACCCCCTGTGCATCCTGCCCGCCCTGGCCCTGAAAACCACCGCCGCCCAGATCACCGCCATCGGCTGGCTGAACGCCGCCTGGGCGTCCGGCGCGGTCTTCCCGGCGTATGCCCTGTGCCGCGCAACGGCACAGAACCGCCGCCGCACGGTGTTCCTGGTGGGCATCACGGCGGTACTGCCCACCCTGGCCGCCTGCGCCACCTTCATGAGCGAGACGGTGTTTCTGCCCCTCTCCCTGTGGCAGATCTATTTTTTGTGGCGGGCCATGGCCGCCCCCGGCGCCCGCAGCCGGGCGGGGTGGAGCGCTCTGGCCGGGGTGTGGTGCTATCTGCTCTATCTTAATAAGGAAGTGGCCCTGTACTACCTCATCGCCTGGGTGCTGCTGCGCCTGTGGGTGGTGGCCCATGACCGCGCAGCCTGGAAGGGCGAACTGGCCGGGGTGGCGGCCATGCTGGGCAGCTTTGCGGTCTGCTTCGCCCTGGCCAAGGCCACCCTGTTTGCGGGAATGGGCAATTCCTACAACCAGACCGGCTGGCTGAACGCCGAACAGTGGGCCTTTTTGCCCTTTGCGGTGGCCTGCGACATTCTGTTCACCCTGCTGGCCTTCGGGGTCTTCCCGGTGCTGGTGCCCCTGTGCGCCTTGCGCCGCCCCCGCCCCGGCACCGACCCCCGCCGCACCCAGCTGCCGCTGCTGCTGGTGCTGGCCCTGGGTATCGGCGTGGGGGTGGTGGCCTGGAGCATCACCGTGCGGGAGGACCTGGGCTCGGCATCGCCCCGGCAACATATGCGCTACCTGGAACCGCTGCTGGTGCCGCTGCTGCTGGTGACGCTGGACGCCCTGGACGGTGCCCTGACCCCGGTGCGCCGCCGTCTGCTGGCCGCCCTGACCGCCCTGTGGGCGGTGGGCTTCCTGGTGCTTTGCCGGGACATCGGTCCCGGCGCCGGGGACAACACCTTTTTGCAGTGGTTTGACTTTGTGGCCGACCGGCTGGACCGGCTGCCGGTGCTGGGACAGACCGGCTGGCTGCTGGTGTGGCGGCTGGTCATTGTGGCGGGCACGGCGGTGCTGGGCCTGGTGCTGGTGCGCCGCAAGGCCCGGCGCCCCCTGGCCGCGGCGGCGCCGGCGCCCTGTGTGCTGTGCTACGCCGGGGAGTGGCGGATCAACCGCTGGGCCTACGGGGTGGACGAGGCCACCGTGCAGGCCGCCAGCGCGCTGAACGACAGCCTGAAAACCCTGGACGGCACCGTCCTGTTTGTGCCGCTGGGGGTGCGCCAGCGGGACAGCCAGCTGATGGACACCTACCTGGACCGGGACGTCTACCTCTGCGAGTATGAGACGCTGACCGCCTGGGGCCTGCTGGACGACGGCGTGCTGGACCTGACCGCCGAGGCCCCCGGCCCCGAATACCCCGGCCGCCCCTACACCGACCTGACCGGAGCGGACTGGATTCTGGTATCCGACGGGGTGCCGCTGGACACCACCGGGCTGGAGCCCTCCGGCCTTGCCTGCCCGGCGGGATACACCCTGTGGCATAACCCGAATCCCACCCGGGTGAATTTTACGGCCTAGTGGCAATTATTGCAAAAAAGGCGCCAATCTTTGCAAGGCTGGCGGGTCCTTTCGCGCTTTACAACGCCGAACAAATACGGTACAATAAAGGCACCCTACAACAAAGAGAAGGAGAGATCGCTTTGTTCACTATCATCAAGCGGCGGGAACTGAACCCCACCGTCACCGAACTGTGGATCCACGCGCCCCTCGTCGCCAAAAAGGCGAAGGCCGGGCAGTTCATCATCGTGCGCGCCAAGGAGGACTCCGAGCGCATTCCCCTGACCATTGCCAGCTATGACCGGGAAGCCGGTACCGTTTCCATCATCTTCCAGGTGGTGGGCGCCGGCACCATGGAACTGAACACCCTCAAGGAGGGCGAGGCGGTCCATGACTTCGTGGGCCCCCTGGGCAAGGCTACCGAGATCGAAGGCCTGAAGAACGTCTGCGTGGTCGGCGGCGGCGTGGGTTGCGCCATCGCCCTGCCCGTGGCCCAGGCCCTGCATGCCCAGGGCACCAAGGTCACCGGCATCGTCGGTTTCCGCAACAAGGACCTGGTCATCCTGGAAGACGAGTTCCGCGCCTGCTGTGATGAGTTCATCATCATGACCGACGACGGCTCCTACGGCGAGAAGGGCGTTGTCACCGCTCCCCTGGAGCAGAAGATCGTGGACGGCGCCAACTTTGACGAGGTCATCGCCATTGGCCCGCTGATCATGATGAAGTTTGTCGTCAAGACCACCAAACCCCACAACGTCAAGACCGTTGTGTCCATGAACCCCATCATGGTGGACGGCACCGGCATGTGCGGCGGCTGCCGCCTGACCGTGGGCGGCAAGACCAAGTTCGCCTGCGTGGACGGCCCCGACTTTGACGGGTTTGAGGTGGACTTTGACGAGGCCATGCACCGCGGCACCATGTACAAGCCCTTTGAGGCCCACGCCCGCGAGGAAGAGTGCAATCTGCTCAAACAGGAGGTGCAGTGATCATGCCGAACATGGACCCGAAAAAATGCCCCATGCCCAGCCAGGAACCCAACGTCCGCAATAAGAACTTCAAGGAAGTGGCCCTGGGCTATACCGCCGAAATGGCCGTGAACGAGGCCCAGCGCTGCCTGCAGTGCAAGAACCACCCCTGCCGTTCCGGTTGCCCGGTGGATATTGATATTCCCGGTTTCATCGCCCATGTGGCCAAGGGCGAGTTTGAGGAAGCCTACAAGGTCATTGCCCAGTCCAGCGCGCTGCCCGCCGTCTGCGGCCGCGTCTGCCCCCAGGAAAACCAGTGCGAGGGCAAGTGTGTGCGCGGCATCAAGGGCGAGCCGGTGGGCATCGGCCGCCTGGAGCGGTTCGTGGCCGACTGGTACCGCGAAAACGTACATACCAAGCCGGAAAAACCCACCCCCAACGGCCATAAGGTGGCGGTCATCGGTGCCGGTCCCTCCGGCCTGACCGTGGCGGGCGACCTGGCCAAGATGGGCTACAAGGTCACCGTTTACGAGGCCCTGCATGTGGCCGGCGGCGTGCTGATGTACGGCATCCCCGAGTTCCGTCTGCCCAAGGACATCGTCCAGCACGAGGTGGAAGGCCTGAAGGAACTGGGCGTGGACATCGAGTGCAACATGGTCATCGGCAAGGTGCTCACCGTCGATGAACTGCTGGGCGAGTACGGCTACGACGCGGTGTATGTGGCCTCCGGCGCGGGCCTGCCCCGCTTCATGGGCATCCCCGGCGAGAGCCTCAACGGCGTTTACTCCGCCAACGAGTTCCTCACCCGCGTCAATCTGATGAAGGCTTACCGCCCCGACTCCCACACCCCCATCATGAGATCCCGCGCGGTGGCCGTCGTGGGCGGCGGCAACGTCGCCATGGACGCCGCCCGCTGCGCCAAGCGCCTGGGGGCCGAGGACGTCTACATCGTCTACCGCCGCGGCATGGCCGAACTGCCCGCCCGCAAGGAGGAAGTGGAGCACGCCGAGGAGGAAGGCATCATCTTCAAGACGCTGACCAACCCCGTGGAAGTGCTGGGCGACGAGAACGGCTGGGTCAAGGGGATGACCTGCGTGGAGATGGAACTGGGCGAACCCGACGAGTCGGGCCGCCGCCGTCCCATCGTCAAGGAGGGCAGCGAGTTCGAGCTGGACGTGGATACCATGATCATGGCCCTGGGCACCAGCCCCAACCCGCTGATCCGCTCCACCACCCCCGGCCTGGACGCCAACAAGCACGGCTGCCTCATCACCAACGGCCCCGACGGCCTGACCAGCCGCCCCATGGTCTACGCGGGCGGCGACGCCGTCACCGGCGCGGCCACCGTCATTCTGGCCATGGGCGCCGGTAAGGAAGCCGCCGCCGCCATCGACAAGGCCATCAAAGAAAAGGAACAGTAAAAACTGCTTTTTATATCCCGCGCCCGCCCGGCGCGGGATTTTTTTGACGCGCTGCATACGGCGCAGACGGTGTTTAGAATTTGGCCCCGCGGGAGGGGGCTTGCATGTACCATCCGTTTTTTCAGTTTTTCCTGCCCCGGGTGGGGCAGGCGGCTCTGGCCGGGCTGCTGTACTGGAATTTTCTGCAGCTGCCGCCCCTGGAATGGCTGGCCCCCTGGCCGCTGCTGTACTACGGCGCGCCCCTGGTGCTGGTGGCGGTGCTGGGCTGGCTGGCCCGGGACCCGCTGGGGCTGGGCATCGTGCTGGTGGGGTATCTCACGGCGCTGTACTGCGCGGGCAACGCCCTGGGCCTGGCGGCCCGGCTGGCAGGGGGAACCTTACGGGATGTGTGGCGGGTCCTTTGGCTGGACGGCATGACCCCCTGGCTGCTCACCGGGTTTCTCTGGTGGTGGGGCCGCCGGCGGGCCGTGCGGCTGCGCACCACCCGCTATCAGCTCACAACAGAAAAACCGCTGCCCGGCGGCAAACTGACCATCGTGCAGGTCAGCGATGTTCACCCCAACCCGGCGGCGGCCATGCACAGCGGGCGCATCCCGGAACTGCGGGCCAAAATCGAAGCCTGCCGCCCCGACCTGCTGGTGTTCACGGGGGATATCTTCGACGAGTACACCGCGCCGGAGGAGTTCGCCGCTTTCTGCGGGCTGTTCGCCGCGCTGGAAGCCCCCCTGGGCAAATACTATGTGCTGGGTAACCACGACCTGTTCCACCACTGGCGGGAACCCAGCTTTGACCGCGCCGCCCTGGAAACCGCCCTGGCCAAAGCCCGGGTGCGTCTGCTGGAGGATACCGCCGTACTGGCCGGGGGCGTGCGCATCGTGGGCCGCAAGGATTACCTGTACACCCACGGGCGAAGGTTTTCCGCCAAGGAGCTGCTGCCCGGCGGCCCCGATGGCCATTACACCGTCTGGCTGGACCACGAACCCCGGGACTTTAAAAACGCGGCGGCGGCAGGGGCGGACCTGATCCTGAGCGGCCACACCCACGGCGGCCAGGTGTGGCCCGCGGGCGCCGTGGGCATGGCCGCCCGCAACGAGCGCAACTACGGCAAAAAGCGGGTGGGGCCTGCCTGCACGGCCATCGTCAGCGGCGGCACCGGCACCTGGGGCTACCGTTTCCGCACACAGGGCAAAACCGAGATCGTCTGTGTGGAGGTGGACGGTCCGCCTTTGCCCCCAAAACGATAATCCATGCAAAAAGACTCGTTCCCCTGGGGAACGAGTCTTTTTTTGTTGCAAACAACAACGGCACAGTGTTTATTTTTTCTTTCCGCAGGGGTACACTAAAGGCACAACGCTTTGTACGAGGGGAGAAAAAAGCACATGATGCTGGAAAGCCACCGACAGTGGATGCAGGCGCGGGAGTACAGCGCCGGGACCATGGAAAAGTACAGCCGCGACGTGGCGCGGTTTTTCCGGGAGACAGGGGCGCCGGACCTGCCCGATAAACAGACGGTGACCACCTGGCGGGACAGCCTGGTGGCACGGGGCTATTGCGTGGCCAGCGTCAACGCCATGCTGGCCGCCGTGAACAGCTATCAGGAATGCTGCGGCAACCCCCAGGGCAAAGCCAGGCCGCTCAAATGTCAGCGGCGGGTCTTCTGCGACGCGGGCCGGGAACTGACCCGCCCCGAATATTTCCGCCTGCTGGACGCCGCCCGCCGTACCGGGCGCAAGCGTACCCTGCTGGTACTGCAAACCCTGTGCGCCACCGGCATCCGGGTGTCGGAACTGGCGTATATCACGGCAGAAGCAGTGCACCGGGGCCGGGCGGCCATCCGCTGCAAGGGCAAATGCCGGGAAATTTTGCTGCCCGCCCCCCTGTGCAAACGGCTGGAACGCTGGTGCCGCCGCTGCCGCATCCACACCGGGCCGGTGTTTCTGACCCGCACGGGGCGTCCCCTGGACCGGGTCACCGTCTGGAAAGAAATGAAGGCCCTGTGCCGCCAGGCCCGCGTGGCCGAGGAAAAGGTCTTTCCCCACAACCTGCGGCACCTGTTTGCCAGGACCTTCTACAGTATTGAAAAAAATCTTGCCAAGCTGGCGGACCTGCTGGGCCATTCCAGCATCGAGACCACGCGCATTTATATCATGGAATCCGGCGCCGAACACCAGCGCCTGCTGGAACAGATGCACCTGCTTTTGTAAAAAACAAAAGTACGGTTCTGTTGCAATACAAGACCTTGCATTTGTGGAATCAACCTGTTTTTTATACATATAGGGCCGTGAAGCAGGCATAAGAGAAAAAGACGCACGAAACCAGTTGGGCAGATTTTGGGTCTGCCCAACAGATTTCGCGCGTCAATTTTTGTTGAAACCGACAAAATGGTGTGGGAGCGCTTGCTTTTTTACAAGGCCTGTGCTACCATACTTCTATGGCTTTTTATGTACAGCGTCTCCATGATGCTGTAGGAAAATGAAGTTTCGGGTTATATTGCAACAGAACCGTACTTTTGTTGTAAAAATTCTTTCAATTACGTCTAAATTTGCCGAGGGGATGTTTCCCAAAGCGATGTAACGCTTCGCAGGAGAAAATCATATGACCAAAAATCACAAGACAAAGTACTCTGCGGGCAGACCGCGATCCGTGCCGGACTGGTATCCCCCGTAGCCGCGGGGGGGCAGGCCCTGTGCACTGTGGGCGGAGGGGGATGCCCCGCCCACCTTGCAGGGAAAACTTTGATTTGCCCGCGTATCCCGCAACAGGTCCTACCAGCGGCAGGGCAGTGCACCCCCGCTTTGCCATCCACGCTGCTGTATCAAAAAGAAAGAGGGAATCATACATGAAAAGAAAACTGGCGGCCATGCTGCTGACCCTGTGTATGCTGTTCAGCATTTTCCCGGTCTCAGCGTTTGCCGATCTTGCCCCTTATAAAGTTATTATACAGGCTGTTATCCGCGATGCCTCCGGGAACTGGGTCAGCACAAATGCGCTCCCCAGCAAATTCTTTAACGGAACAACATCCGGAGGCTCCTCAGGAGGTTCTGGTTCCTGGCAATGGACAGCGCAAGATGGCGGTTATGTTTTGACCGGTCAGTTTGACTCCCATGCCAATGTGTGGGGAAACCTAAAGTACCCCACTTCCTTGTGGGAGTATGACTCCAGCGAACTTCAATTTATGGGAATTGGAAGATATTCCTATTCAACCGAAGTTGCATATCCCCAGGATGTGGATTCTTCCTACCTCTTCGAGAAAAATTCGTACCCGTTAGGCGTAGCATCCGGCACTGAGTGGAGAACCTATATCTTTGAGCAAAAAGGCTCTCCGACCCCCACTATCCCCGCCCCCACGCCGGATGATTTGGACGGCCTGGGCGAAATAGTCAACATTGAATGCACCACGATTGCTGCTCAGCATCCCGTCATCACCAGCAAAGTCCTTGGTAATAAAGATACCGACTACACCATTACGCATGCAGAAGATGCAGCCACGGCTACCGTCACCATCACCAAAACTGACCTGTATGTGTCGAAATACAACAAGACGTACCCC
>ERZ1643246.4207-NODE-4207-length-11583-cov-7.643563_pt1 | contig 11583 bp, 4 predicted proteins | sample MGYA00579265_ERZ1643246 | MGnify/ENA primary metagenome ERZ1643246 (study PRJEB29033, sample SAMEA4952261) | chicken gut metagenome | biome: Broiler Chicken; feature: Gastrointestinal Tract; material: Caecum | place: Ireland | collected 2018 | study: Broiler...
GCATGCCATTCGCTGTTTTCAGGCATAAAAAAAAGACCTACTTCCATGTCGCTCAATAACTATATCATGAAGCAGGTCTTCTGTCAAGTTCTTTTCATTTTACCCGCAGGGTCCGCAGATATATTTTCTGTTCCTGCGTGATCCGCCGGCTCTCAACGGCCTTCTGGATTGCCTTGTTATGGGTCCACGGCTCCAGCCGGTGTCCGGTCAGGTAAGGCAGCGCCGCCTCGTACTGTTTTGCCAGAGCCGTGGCAAAATACCAGGCCGTCATCATATTTACATAATACTCCTCCGAACGGACAGACGCCGCCAGCTCCAGGTATTCCGGCCGGAAGGCATCATCCAGATAATAGCGCATCAGCATGCCGATGCCGAAACGAATGGTATAGGTTTCCGGGGAGCGGATCCATTCCCGTATCTTTGGAAGCAGCTTCTCCAGATGCTTTCCAAACACCTTCGGACACATCATGTCGCAGGTGGCCCAATTATCTATATAAGGAAGGAATTCCTCCACCAGCCGCACTGCCTCCTCATAATCCTTCACCGTTTCCAGCAGAAATCCATGAAGATTGTTTTCTTCATAATACGTGTGGGGCAGATTCTTGAGAAAGGCCTCTGCTTCCGGCTTTTTCGCCAGTGCCTTTGCATATTTCCGGAGTTCCGGCGTCCGCACGCCGATCACCGTCTCCGGATCCACTGTGGGCATCAGCTTCCTCTGAAAATCCCGATACTGCAGATCCTGCATGGACAAAAGCTCTTCCTGCACCTCCCGCTCTACCTGTCTGTTCATAATAGCTCCTCCTGTTTTTCCGCGCCCGCAGCGGTCTCCTCTCCAATATCGGTGATTCCATGGCCCGTATTCGGGTGCTTTACCGAATAGGCCTGGTCCGCGGCAAAAAGGGCCAGCAAAACCGCGCAGGCCCCTTTTCATAAATACGGGCCTCCAGGGTTATCCTGCGGGCAATCACCCGGTAGGCATCCCGGATAAAATACCAGACCAGAAATACAAAAGCCAGGCTCAGCAGCACAAAAATCACTCTCGATGCCGTTTCTGAACCCGTGACAGCGTCCAGAGCGGACAAAACCGATACAAAAATACCTCCCGATGTGTAGGCATTTACCAGGCCGGCCAGTACGCCCCAGGTTCGCCCGAAGGCCGGATCCGCTTCCCGGGCGGCCTCGATCTCCGCCTCCTGAATCTGTTCCGACAACCGGCGGCCCTGCTCTTCCCCCCGCAGAAGCATGGTCTCGATCACGTCCGCCAGGCCCTGGCTGCCGGACACCTTCGCCGAGCCGGCGTTCTCCTCCACCACACTCTTAATGCTGGAGAGGGAACTCCCGAACTCTGTCCCCAGGAAAGCTGCCAGCAGGCATACGGCCACAAGCAGCAGATAATGGCGTTTCAGAGAGTGCCTGCCTCTCCGCTTCATCTCTTGTCTCGACAGCATATTTCCCCTTTCAGTCTTTGTAAATAAAACGGCCGTCCAGTTCCGTTGTCTTGACAATATTAATGAAAGCTGCCGGATCCGTTCTCCGTATCTCCCGCACCAGAGCCTTCACCTCCTGTCCTGAAACCACCGAATAGATCATTTTCTTTTCTTCATTTGTATAGCATCCCGTTCCGTCCAGTACTGTGGCGCTGTGGCGGGTCTGCTCCATAATCGTCTGGTAAACCTTCTCATACTGCTCGCTGATAATAAACAGGGTTGCCTTCTGATATTTCCGGTACAGAAGATGGATCACCTGGGTAGACGCATACTGAAAAATAATGGAGTACAGCGCCTTGTCCCATCCGAACAGCAGCCCGGCTGCCGCCAGAATCACACAGTTGACCGCCAGCGTAATGTTCCATGGGTCCTTGTTCAGCCGGTGGCCGTAAACATTGGCCAGTATGTCCAGTCCGCCGGTAGATCCTCCGGCCAGCATGGCCATGCTGATGCACGCGCCGTTGATCATGCCGCCGAAGATGCTGCCAAGCAGCACATCGCTGGTCACCGCGGCGGCAGGGATCAGATCCGTCAGAATACCGCAGAGTCCCACACTGAGGCAGGTATAAATAATAAAACGCTTTCCCAGATAACGGAAGCTCATGAGCAGCGCCAGAATATTCAGAGGATAGCTGATCAGAGAAAAGGCAAGGTTTACATTCCAGAAGGAAGCGCCCACCCTCTGAACCAGCAGGGCAATGCCGTTAAAGCCGCCGGGATACAGTCCTACTGCATCCACAAAAGTATTGATATTAAAAGCCATGCAGACCGCCGACAGCGTCACCAGCACTGCTGCGCGGATTTCCCGTTTCCACATACGCAACCCCTCCGATCTCTGCAGCTACACAAAGTATACCACAGAACTGCCGTCTCTTCCAGAAAGACCTCTGTAAAATGCAGATCGAAGCACTACATTTCCTCTCTGATTCTATTTCTGAATCTTCTGCTCAAATTCCTGCACGGATCCTGCCTGTACAGCCAGATGCACCCATTCTCTGAGTACCTCCGGGTCTCTTTCCCGACAGATCTGTTCCCGGAGACTCTCCTGAAGCTCTCCTTTCCCTGACAGAAAATCCAGTACCAGCTCCGTCATCCCCTCTGCTCTTCCTTCTGCTTTTCCTTCCAGAATCATTTCCTGTATCGCTGTACACATATCAATTTCCTCCTCTCCTCTTTCCGACAGCAGCGGAATATTCAAAAAGGTTCCTATAAGACCCGCCCGCTCCCGGTCCAGCTTCCGGTAACGCTCTTCTTCCCTTCCAAGCAGTGCAAGCATGGCTGTCTTGTCTCCCATGACTGCCAGCAATTCAAATACTTCTCTTAATCCTGTTCGAAAATCATTTTTGTTCACTGTCCGGCTGCTCACCAGATTCATGCGATAATCGGGAAACCATCTCCTCTGCCTCTGAAATTCTTCCGGGAAAGCCAGCATCTCGTGAAGGCTCAGCGGGCCCTCCCAATCCTGTTCCTCCCCGTAGTAGAATACCAGTGTCAGGACCGGCGGAAGCCTATCTTCTTTCCTGATTCCTGATAAAAATTCGGCTGGCCTCTTCAGATCCCCTGCTTTTTTATGAATCTGCTGAAGCCTTCTGTATTCTTTGCCGTATCGGGCTGCATCATACTGCATCACCCGCAGCGGCATCCCATAATGTACTTCTCTCTGACCTTCCACATTCAAGATCACCCGCAGCAGAGTTGGCACCGAAATATTTTCTTTTGACACGTCCCGGATCATGTACAGAATCTCCGGGTATCGGCTATCCACACGGGAGTGCAGTACCTCCTTCTCCTCCAGCGGCTTCAGATCCTCCGGACGTACCACAAGCCGGCCGCTGAAAACCGCTCCGTTAAATAGATCGGAGAATACTTCCGGATCCGACAGAGCCTCATAAACTTCCGCATCATAGGCGCTCACATTTCTTTTCTTTCCCATGCGTCTCCTCCTTTCCGAAAGAACCGCATGCTTCTGTCTTTATTATAGCGGAGGCCCAATAGAATTACAAGAATGCTGACAGCATCAGCCCAGGCCACAAATGCAGAACATGCGGTCATGTCTGTTTCCTGTTCATTTTTTTATTTGGGGAATTCATGGCGAACTGCCATAGAAACTTAGATTTCTGTTACCTGTATTTTAGCACGGGATTTTCCGGGGTGCAACGGAAAAAGAGCCATGCTCCGCGGATGATCCCTCCGCTTCGCATGGCTCCTTTTCTTTCATTTATTTATTCTTATTTCTGTTGCCGGGCATGCCTTCTTCGCACGGCTGCCGCAGCAATCAGCAGGATCAGCAGCGCTGCCCCCGCAGTTCCCCCCGCAACGTAAAGAGCAGTGGGCGTAGCATCGCCTGTATTGGCAGCTCCTACTTCACTTCCCGGTGCAGGAGTTTTCTCAGGTGTCTGGCTGGGCGTCTGGGTCGGCTGATCCGTTGTCCCCGGTGTGGGCTCTGCCGGTTCCTCTGCCTCTGTGTAGACATTCTGGAATACCGGGATCTGCCCTTCATCAAAGGCAACTTCTGCCGTCAGATTTCCTTCCAGGTTATCGGAAACCGTTACCGTCACGCCGTAAACCGTATTATCGTAAGTCACCTGCTCCGCGCTGCCCTGCACCTCGGAGATCGTATAATGATACGTTCCCGCCTCGTTCAGCGCAATCTCCGGGAAGGTAACTGCTCCGGAGGCATCATTGACAGCCTCGGCAATCACCGTTCCATTTTCATCCTTCAGCTGGAAGCTGAATTCACCTGCTTCCAGTGTACGTCCGGAAAGAACCTTCAGGGCCGACAGCCGGACGGCCGTGCCTTCTGCCGCATAGGTATTGTTAAATACTGCTCCGTCCACAGTCTGGCCGTTATTCTGATACTCGACCGCTGCTTCCAGATGACCGCCCGCGTCTTCCACAGTGATCACAACTGTGTATACCGTATCCGTATCATAGGTAACTCCGCCCAGACCTGTATTCACTTCCTGCACCGTGTAGTAGTACGTACCGGCCTCCGTGAAGGTCAGGTCTCCGAATACAAAGCTGCCGTCGGCACCGTTCACTGCAGTGCTTACAACCTGTCCCTCCGCATCCAGCAGCTGGAAGCTGAATTCCTCCGCTGCCAGTTCTCTTCCCGTCAGGACCTTCGTGCCGCGGACTGCGGTTTCACCGCTTAAGGTAACGGGAAGCGGACTGTAGCTGTTGCTGAATACAATCTCGCCGCCGCCGTCAATGGCTGTCTGCGCGCGCAGTACGCCGTTCTCATCCGTTACGGTTACGGTGACTGTGTAAACTGTTCCGTCATAAGTATATCCCTCCAGGCCGTTATTGACCTCCGAGATCCGATAGATATAGGTTCCCGGCGCATCGTAGCGGATGCTTCCAAAGGCAAAGCTTCCGGAAGCCGTATTGTAGGCCACAGGACCTGCCTCCGGCATGGGCGCGCCCTCCGTCACAGCCTCCAGCAGGAAGCTGAACTGATTCTCTTCCAGCGCCGCCCCGGTCAGCGTCTTCGTTCCGCCCAGAATCACGCTGGTCTGGGCCGGATCGTAACGGTTTTCAAAGGTCATGGCATCCGCCTGGGTTCCATCGTTTCTGGTGATGGTAAACGAAGTCACATCCAGCTGATGGTCTCCCGAATCCTCCACCACCACCGTGATGGTGTAAACCGTGTCATCGTAGAGGATTCCCGGCTGGCTGCCGCTTAACTCCCGCACCGTATACCGGTAAGTGCCGGCTTCTGTGTAAACCACATCTTCCGCGAAAATCACATTTCCGGCGGTATCATTGGTTACCGTCTGTCCATCAATGGGGTCGGAAGCGGGATTCGTCTCCGCCGGTGTCAGCAGGAAAGTAAATTCGTCTGCCTGCAGCGTATAGGTATTTCCATCGGAAGGAGTCACCGTCTTCACCGCCGTAATGTCAGGCACTTCGCCCACCTCGGTGGGTGCCGCGTAGGAGTTGGTAAAGGTGAAGGAATCACCCAGATCCTCTCCGTTTCTTGTCATCGTGCAGTCTGCTGTAACAAGGCCGGTGCCGGGATCATAAGATACCTCCACAACCACGCTGACCACACTGCTGTCATAAATCACACCCGAAAGATCACCGGAAACTTCGCTGATCTCGTAGGTATAGGTGCCCGCATCTCCCATGCCATAATACAGAGCCGGGAAGACAATATTGCCATCGGCGTCATTCTGAACCGTGGCCAGCACATCGCCGTCCGCATCCCTCAGCACAAAGCTGAATTCACCCGCCTGCAGGTCTCTTCCGCTTAAGATCTTCTGTCCGGAAAAGGCCAGGCTTACGGCTCTCGGGGCATAGGTGTTGGTAAAGGTGGAAGAGCCGCTGATTTCCGGTACGGCTGTTGTTATGCTCAGGCCGCCCTGTCCGTTGTCTCTTACATGCACCTCCACAACCAGCTCATGGCTGTCATAATCCATGTTTGTATCTGTTCCCGGCTGCTCCGTAATCACAAACCGGTAGTCGCCGGCCGCGCTGAAGATGATATCACCGAAACTCTTGGCATAATCCGCGGCTTCATCCGCAGCAGTGATCGTCAGCGTCTGGGCGGGCATCTGGATGGTTCCGTTATCAATGGCAGCCTGGGTTGCGTCATCTCCGGCTGACAGAAGGAAGGTAAATCCGTCCTTCACAGCCTCCGCTTTCCAGTCGATATTTACAAGCTCTTTCTTAACCGTCAGGTAAGTGGATCCGGGAAGGGTAGCTGTCCCGGTCACCGCATAGCTGTTGGTAAAGGTCAGATCCGCTGCCTCTGCCTCTGCCTCCAGCTGGCCGTCCAGATCTGTATCCGTCACATGGACTGTGATCTCTTTCTCTGAATTATCGTATGTCCAGCCTGCCGGCACGGTTCCGTCGGCCTCTGCCTCCGTCACCACAAAGGTGTAATCTCCGGCTTCCGTAAAGATCAGGTCGCCAAACTGGGCCGTCTTCGACTGTCCGTCGGTAAATCCATTTGCCACGGTGGTGGAGATTCCCGTCTCCGGAATCACCGCAGGGGTATCTCCCGTGTTAACCAGCACCGCGTTCCTGTTTCCATCTGTCAGCTGCAGGTTAAAGGTAAAGCCTGCCTCCGTGGACGCTCCGGTAACTTTCTTCGTCACCTGCAGATCTGTTCCGCCCACCGTTACGCTGTCCGGCACATAGCTGTTGACAAAGGTCAGCGCATCTCCCTCTATACTTGCCTCCAGCTGGCCGTCCAGATCCGTATCCGTCACATGGACTGTGATCTCTTTTTCGGAATTGTCGTATGTCCAGCCTGCCGGCACGGTTCCATCGGCCTCTGCCTCTGTCACCACAAAGGTGTAATCTCCGACCTCCGTAAAGATCAGGTCACCGAACTGGGCTGTCTTCTCTTCTCCATCCGCGAATCCGCCCGCAATGATTGTGGATACGCCTGTGTCCTCTATAGCCTGAGGTATATCTCCAACGTCCACAAGCACTGCGCTCTGGTTTCCGGAGGTCAGTTTCAGGTTAAAGGTAAACCCTGCCTCCGTGGATGCTCCGGTAACTTTCTTTGTCACCTGCAGATCCGTTCCGCCCACCGTTACGCTGTCAGCCTCATAGCTGTTGACAAAAATCAGCGCATCACTCTCTATACTTGCCTCCAGCTGGCCGTTCAGATCTGTGTCCGTCACATGGACTGTGATCTCTTTCTCTGAATTATCGTACGTCCAGCCCGCCGGCACGGTTCCGTCGGCCTCTGCCTCCGTCACCACAAAGGTGTAATCTCCGGCTTCCGTAAAGATCAGGTCGCCAAACTGGGCCGTCTTCGACTGTCCGTCGGTAAATCCATTTGCCACGGTGGTGGAGATTCCCGTCTCCGGAATCACCGCAGGGGTATCTCCCGTGTTAACCAGCACCGCGTCCCTGTTTCCGGAAGTCAGCTGCAGATTAAAGGTAAAGCCTGCATCTGTAGGCGCTCCGATCACTCTCTTCGTCACCTGCAGGCCCGTGCCGCCCACCGTTACGCTGTCCGGCGTGTAGACATTGATAAACGCTACGGTTGTTTCCGATGCATTGATCTGGCCCGATGCATTATCCGGGACAGTGGTGGTGTATCCCTGTACCGCTTCCTCGGTCACCTCATATAACGCTCCCTCGGGCAGACCGGTGATCACAATGTACTCACCGTGCTTCAGGGTGAAGGTATTCTCCACACGATCCTCTGTTTCCGGATCATCCGCGCCGGATACGGTAAATGCCGGACCGGTCATCTGGCCCGCTGCAGTATATACCTGGGCCGCATAACTGCCGGTCAGGTCAGCACCGCTGGTATCTTTCAGCTGGATCGTGAAGGCAAAGGATCTGTTTCCGTCAATCTCTGCTCCTGCTGTCGCCGTGATCTCCTTGGAAACAATCAGATCACCCTTCTCAACCTGACCGTCCGTGGTGTTGGTCTTATACGCATGATTATTCTCGCCCACCTTCACCTCGGCCTGGTTGGTCAGGGGATTCGTCACGGTCAGCGCGTTCTCGTTTACCTTCGCGCTGAAGCTTACAGCTCCTTCCGCGCCGGCCTGTACATTGTCAATGGTCCAGGTGATGGTACGCGTCTCATCGTCATAGGATCCCGTCTCATCGAGGCTGGATTCAACCAACGTCAGGCCCGTCGGCAAGGTATCCGTTACCGTTACATCAGCCGCGGCATCCGTATCGTTGCGGTATTCAATGGTATACGTCAGAGTGTCTCCCACCTGAATTCCCGTCTCCGGAGTGGCGTCTGACACTTCCTTCTTCGGAATGTCTGTCGTTACTTCATTGGTCGCCGTCTTGGGACCATCTTCCCCGATCTGAATATAGGCTGTGTTGCGAATGGTATCGTAATTTACAGCATCTTCCGTAATCTCAACCCGGAAAGTAGCGGTTCCCTTATCGCCCTCAGTCAGATTCTCGAAGGTCCAGGTGATGGTATTCGTTGCTTCCTCATAAACACCTTCGCTGTCCGCGCTTCCTTCTACGTACTCAGTCCCATCCGGAATCGTATCTGTAATAATCAGTGTACCGTCTGCTTCTGCGGCCCAGTCGATGGTGTAGAGCAGCTCGTCGCCCACACCTGCCATGCCTCCGTCCACAGAGATGGTCGGCTCATCGGCCAGGGCCACATCCTTTCTGGAATCGGACGGATACGGGGTGGTAACTGTGTTGGTCTCATGTCCGTTTACGGCTGCTGTATTATCCACCGATGCCCCCGCGTCACGGGTTACGGTTACGGTAAAGGTAAGGGTTACCTGCGCGTCCGCAGGAAGGTTATTCAGATTCCAGGTCAGAGTCTGACCCTCTGCCGCGCTGCCCTCTATTCTATCGGGCTCTGCGGCCGCTGCTTCCCCGCCATTGATCTGCACGGACGCGGACCCCTGGTTATAGGACTGCCCTTTGGTCAGTGTATCTGCAACGACTGCGTCCGCATCCTCTCCATCGGTATTGGTGAAGGTAATCTGATAGGTAAGTACCGTTCCTTCCCCAATTGTTCCAGGATTGCTGGTTTCCTGTTTCTCCGGTACCGGGTTGGTAACCACATTCGTCTGGTGCCCCGTTCCGCCGATGGTAATATCCGCCTGGTTTGTAATCAGATTATTATCATTATTTACCGCATCTTCCGTCACGCGAACTCGGAAGGATACGGTACCGGAAGCTCCCGGCTCCTGATTTTCAAATGTCCAGGTGATCCTACCGCCGCTTTCAGCGCCTTCATTACTGATACTTCCCGCAACCAATTCCGTTCCGGCCGGTACCGTATCCGTAATTACAATATTTGCCTGCGCCGGCGCTCCATTCGTATCCACCGCATTGTTGACCCAGTCAATGGTGTAGGTCAGAATATCGCCTACGCCCACCAGCTGGCCGTTGATTTCGGTAGTAGAATCTTCATTGTATACAGATTTGGCTTCTTCCGGATTAAAATAGGTGTTCAGGAACGTGGGATTATTGTCCTCCACGGAAGCAGTCAGCTGGCCATTGCCGGTATCGGTTACGTTTACTGTAATCTGCTTCGTGGAACCGTCATAGGTCCAGCCTACTGGAACTGTCTCCGGCCGAATTTCTGTCACATTAAAGACATATTCGCCGGCTTCCGTAAAGGTCAGATCACCAAAACTTACAGTGCTGCTCTCTCCATCCTGCAGACCGTTCTCTACAATAACAGTTGTTCCATCCGCAATGCTTCCCGGTGTATCTCCCGTATTCAGCTGGACTGCATCCGCATTTCCTTCTGCCAACGTCAGCTCGAAGGTAAAGGCTTCCACCGCATCAGCGCCCGCCACTTTCTTCGTTACCTGCAGAGCCGTGCTGCCGCTCAGGGTCACCGATGCAGGCTGATAGGTGTTGGTAAATGCCGCAGCAGAAGTCACTGCCTGATCAAAAGCAGTTGTAGCTTTACTGTTATTATAAGAAACCGCGGCACTCAGAGTTCCGTCCCCGTTATCTGTTACGGTTACCGTCACGGTAGACACATGGCGGTCATAGGTGATTCCGTTGCCGGCCGCATCCTCCGGCACTTCTTCCGTTACTGTGTATTCAAATGCTTTAGAGGCTGCGCCCTGCAGATCCTCGCTGGTATATGTGATATCCCCGAACATGCCTGTCACACTGGTGCCGCTCTGCGTGCCCTCTTCTGCGCTGACTGTCACAGAAGCGTTTTCCGGCATGGGAGCTCCATCTGTCACAGGCTCCAGGGTAAAGGTAAAGGAATCACCCTCATTCCAGCTGCGTCCGTTCAGGGTCTTCTGCGCACGGATTCCGTTATCCGTACTCGCTCCGATGGTCACATCTCCGGCGGAGTAGGTATTCACAAAGGAAACTGTGGGAATCGTTGCCGCGTCCTCTGCATTATAATTTCTGCTGTCATACTCGGTCTCTACATTTCCTTTACTAACGGTCGTGATGGTATAAAGGGTTCCGTCCCCATTATCTTCCACCTGGATCTCCACCGTAACCGGCACGCTGTCGTAGCCAATACCGTTCCGTGTCCAGCCGGCCTGTGCTTTCTCTGTCTGCGATGCATCGGAATAAACCGTATCTCCGCTGTTTACATTGGGATTTACGGCATTGTCCGGCACGACTTCCTGCACAGTATATGTGTAGGTCTCTCCCACCTCTCCGGCGGTAAAGGTCATATCCTGGAACTTGCTCATCAAAGCCGGCGTTCCGTCATCCGCAGCTCCGGCCGAGAACTCCTGATCCGCCTTTCCAAGCTTCGCTGTGGAAAGAGCATCGTTTCCTGTAATCTTAAACGCAAACTCATCTGCTTCCATATCGCGGCCGTTCAGGGTCTTGCTGACCACAAGGCCGCCGGAGGCTGCATAGTCCAGATCCGATACAGAATAGGTGTTGGTAAAGGTTACCACTGTATCGCTGGCAATGGTGCCCGTCACCTCACCCTCATTGTTGGTGCCTGAACCGGTCACCGCCACATTACTCAGAGTAAATCCGCCCGGCAAATCGGTTTCTCGAACTGCGTAAGTGACTCCCGCCATTTCAGAGATTACCAGCTTCTGTCCGGCCTTCAGCTTGAAGGAAGCTTCCCCATACGAGTCAAACTGCAGGCTTACTTGCTCTGTATCGGAAGAGCCCTCTGTCTGTTTCGAAGCATCTACGGTCTTCCCGGCCAGAGAATCTGCTGCCAGTACAAAGGAAAATTCTGTATCCGCCGGAGCAGTCAGTCCTTCAGAAGCATCCACGGTCTTGGCGATGGTCAGAGACAGTGCCTGATCCGCAGTCAGCTTTCCGTTATTTCCAAGATAAATCTCAAACTGCCCAGTGGAAGGATCCCCTGTAAAAGTGGGATAAAATTCATAAGCCGCCGTACCTGTAGAATTCTCTTCTTTCAGACGCATGGAATCTTGCAGATTGCCCAGCCGCGGCGCTCCCGCGGACAGATACAGCTGGCCATTCTGCATGGTAGTATAGCCCTCCAGCATGCTGCCGGAGCGCTCCACTACATACCAGACTGTCTGTGCATTTTCGCCCTCTCCCTGTACATAGCTGGATCTGAAATAATAGGTAGCTTCCGGGTCGAACGCCGTTGCGGGCGTCTGGCAGGCTTCATCTGTATACAGCAGGGTATCTTCCTGTACAAAATAGTAGGGATTGCTGTCAG
>ERZ1643246.4209-NODE-4209-length-11581-cov-4.140986_pt1 | contig 11581 bp, 11 predicted proteins | sample MGYA00579265_ERZ1643246 | MGnify/ENA primary metagenome ERZ1643246 (study PRJEB29033, sample SAMEA4952261) | chicken gut metagenome | biome: Broiler Chicken; feature: Gastrointestinal Tract; material: Caecum | place: Ireland | collected 2018 | study: Broiler...
CGCTTGTCTGCATAGCAAACAGTGCAAATCTCTGGGCGACAAGCAGCAACATTACAGGTGTATATCTGCTGGGTGACGGAAGCGTCTGCATGAGAAATGCAAGAATGGCCGGAGAATGATAAGACATACTGAGGCGCAAGCCGAATAGGACAGTATCACAGTTTTTACAGAAAAGAATCAGCGTCCTGAAAAAGGGCGCTGGTTTCTTGTGAGAGATCGGCAGGAAATAATCCGCAGGGATTGTACCTGCTATTAAGAAAGTAGGAGATGCAATATGCTAAAATATCTGCTGAAGCGTATTGTGGGTACAATTCCCACACTGATTATAGTAGTAACATTTGTTTTTCTGTTTGTGAGGATCATACCTGGCGATCCGGCAAGACTGGTGGCCGGTGAACAGGCGACTCAGCAGGATGTGGAAGCTGTCCGTGAACAGCTGGGTCTGAATAAACCTGTGACAACTCAGTATATTACATATGTTTCAGGACTTCTGCATGGGGATCTCGGAACATCTCTGAGAACGAAACGGCCTGTACTGGAAGAAATTTCCGGAAGATTCGGAAATACGGTTCGTCTGGCAGCAGTTACTCTGTTGTGGAGTGCAATAGCAGGCGTCCTGTTTGGTGTCTGGTCCGGCACACACAGAGGAAAGTGGCAGGATTATACAGGTATGACGGTCGCGGTATCAGGTATTTCGCTGCCGTCGTTCTGGATAGGTTTCCTGCTGATTATGCTGTTGGCGGTGAAAATGAAAATTCTGCCTACCACCAGCAGTTCTGACTGGAAAGGTCTGATTATGCCTTCCATTACGCTTGGACTTGGAATTGCTGCAATCATAGCGCGTTTTACCAGATCTTCTATCGTGGAAATTCTTAAAGAAGATTATATCCGGACAGCAAGAGCAAAAGGAATCAGAGAAAAGGTGGTTGTGTGGAAACATGTGTTCCGCAATTCCATGATTTCTGTTGTTACAGTTGTAGGACTTCAGTTCGGATTTCTGCTGGGCGGATCTGTTGTCACAGAAACGGTCTTCGCGTATCCGGGGCTTGGTTCTCTTCTGATTGAGTCGGTTAATTACAGAGATTATCCGGCGATTCAGTCACTGATTTTGATCTTTTCTCTGCAATTTATTGTAATCAATCTGTTGGTGGATGTTCTGTACGCAGTACTGAATCCGGAAATCAAACTGCAATAGGAGATGAGTGAAAATGAAAAAAAACAAAAAAATACAGACTCAAAATCAGGACAGGATTAGGACTCCTTTTTCAGAGGCAGTTCGTAAATTCAAAAAACAGAAAAACGCAGTGATTGCTCTCTGCTTTATTATCTTTCTCATTTTTCTTGCATTTTTCGGGGATATAATAGCTCCTTACAAAATCAATGAATATGATTATTCTGCCATTCTTCAGGGTCCTTCCCTCAGACATTTTTTTGGAACAGATGAATTTGGAAGGGATCTGTTTTCAAGAATACTTTCAGGAACAAAAATTTCCCTTGCGGTTGGTTTCGGTGCTGTTACGGTAGGTGCTGTGTGCGGTACTATTCTCGGACTTCTGGCGGGATATTACGGCGGAATCATTGATTCCATTATTATGAGAATCTGTGATGTTTTATTTGCATTTCCAGGAATTATTCTGGCGATTGCCATTGTGGCGATCCTCGGAAGCGGTATGACGAATGTTGTGATTGCAGTGGCTGTGTTTTCCACTCCGACCTTTGCCCGTCTTGTGCGAAGCAGGACACTTACGCTGAAGAATTCCGTGTTTGTCATGGCGGCAAAAAATATAGGCGTTTCGGATGCGGGAATTCTTTTCCGCCATATTCTGCCGGGAGCAATTCCCGATATCATTGTACAGTATTCCATGTCATTTGGTTCTTCTATTCTGACGGCTTCCAGTCTGTCTTTCCTTGGAATGGGTGCTCAGCCGCCGACACCGGAGTGGGGACTCCTGCTTTCCAACGGAAGAAACTACATGACAAGCGCAATGTATGTGACGATTTTTCCGGGACTTGCGATTTTCCTTACTGTCCTGAGCTTTAACCTTCTGGGCGATGGGCTTCGTGATGCTCTGGATCCAAAACTCTCTGAATGATAGGAGGATCAGAAGTGGCAACAGATAACGTACTTGAAATCAAAAATTTACATACTTACTTCTACACCGACGACGGCGTGGTAAAGGCTGTTGATGGTGTGGATGTGGAACTGAAACGCGGTTCCACGCTCGGGATTGTGGGAGAATCGGGCAGTGGAAAAAGTGTTACCTCGCTTTCTGTTATGGGACTTCTCACAGGAACGAAAGGCAAAATTGCAGAGGGAGAAATCCTGCTGGACGGTGAAGATATTGTAAGCCTGAGCAAGGAGGAGCGGAGAAAAATCAGGGGAAATAAAATTTCCATGATTTTTCAGGAACCGATGACGAGTCTGAATCCGGTCATGAAAATCGGAGATCAGATTGCGGAATGTGTTCTCCAGCATGAAAAAATTTCCAAAAAAGAAGCATATGAAAAAGCGGAAAAAATGCTGACAATGACGGGTGTGCCGCGAGTACACCATATGATGAAAGAATATCCGTTTCAGCTTTCCGGAGGACAGCGCCAGAGGGTCATGATTGCAATGGCACTGGTGTGCAAACCGGAAATTCTGATTGCAGATGAGCCGACGACGGCACTGGACGTAACAATCCAGGCGCAGATCCTTGATCTGATGAATCAGCTGAAAAAAGAAACGGGAACTTCGATACTGTTTATCACACATGATCTCGGTGTGGTGGCAGAAATCTGCGACGATGTGGCGGTTATGTACTGCGGACGCGTGGTGGAAAAAGGAGATGTAAAGTCAATTTTTTACAACCCTTCCCATCCGTACACCCGGGGACTGCTGGCGTCAATTCCAAGAGTCGGAGATGCGGGAAAAGAATTGCAGTCAATTCCGGGAAATGTTCCAAATCCCAAATATATGCCGGAAGGCTGTAAATTTGCTCCCAGATGTCCTTATGCAAAAGAAAAATGCCGGAAAGAGGAGCCGGGATTTTTCAGAATGCCGGAAGAAGGACATATCAGCAGATGCTGGATGTGTGAGAACAGTACTGCATCGGAAAATGACGGCCAGAAAGGTGGTGTCTGAACTTGAAAGACGTTTTGCTGAAGGTGGATGACCTGAAGGTTTATTATCCGGTATCAGGAACATCTATCGGGAAAAAAGACTATGTAAAAGCAGTAGACGGTGTCAGTTTTGAAGTCAGGAAGGGTGAGGTTTTCGGAATCGTAGGAGAGTCCGGGTGCGGAAAATCCACGCTGGGAAGAGCAATCTGCAAGCTGGAGCAGCCCACGGCGGGAAAGATTTTTCTCGATGGGGAAGAAATCACCGGCTATAATAACAAAAAGATGCGTTCTGTCCGCAAAAAAGTGCAGATGGTATTTCAGGATCCTTATGCATCTCTGAATCCCAGAATGTCAGTCTTTTCAATTATTGCAGAACCTCTGAAGGTGCATAAACTGTACAAGGATCAGGCGGATCTGGAAAAAAAGGTAATTGACCTGCTGCACCGGGTCGGCCTTGACACGTATCATGCCAACCGTTATCCTCATGAATTCTCAGGCGGACAAAGACAGAGGATCGGAATTGCAAGGGCTCTTGCCGTTGAACCTCAGTTGATTATTGCAGATGAGCCGGTATCCGCACTGGATGTTTCCATTCAGGCACAGGTGCTGAATCTGCTCAATGAGCTGAAAAAAGATCTGAATCTTACTTATATTTTTGTAGCGCACGACCTCAGTGTTGTGGAGTATATCAGTGACCGGGTGGGTGTTATGTACCTGGGAAATTTTGTGGAGGTCGGAGATAAAGATAAAATTTACAGTAACCCGATGCATCCGTATACCCAGGCGCTTCTTTCGGCAGTGCCGATACCGGACCCGGAAGCGCCAAGAGACCGTATTCTTCTCTCCGGAAGCATTCCGTCCGCCCATAAACCGCCGGCAGGCTGTAAATTTCATACGCGTTGTCCGAAATGTATGGAATGCTGCAAAAGTATTCCGCCGGAACGTTATGAGGTGGATGAGGGACATTATGTGTACTGTCATTTGTATGATGACAGAAAAAAAACAGTCTGAATATGACTGTATTGAAACATACGGATGAAAAAGGAAGTTTATCGGAGGTTTACAGATGAAATTGTTTCTCAGTGCTGATATTGAGGGGTGCGCGGGTCTGGCAATGCCGGCGGAAACGCATAAGACGGAAAGTGTATATCGCAGCTATGCAGAAGAGATGACAAAAGAAGTTGTAGCTGCCTGTGAGGCTGCTCATGAGGCGGGAGCGGACGAAATCGTTGTAAAGGACGGGCATGGAGATGCTTCCAACATTGACCCTCTGAAAATGCCGGAATATGTGACGCTGATTCGCGGAAAGAGCGGACACCCGTATAATATGATGTACGGTATTGATGATACATTCGACGGAGTTTTATTTCTCGGCTACCATGCGCCTGCGGGGAATCCCTGTTTTTCCATCAGCCATACGTCAACGGGAAACAGCCTGTATATCCGCCTGAACGGAAAATTTATGAGTGAATGTATGCTGAACAGTTACAACGTGGGGAAGGAGCAGCGACATGGTGCGTCTCACCTGAGAAGGTACAGGAGAGAATCCGTACCGGTGTTGCAGATGCTGTCAGGCGTATCGGGGAAATCCGCTGTCTTCCGGTGCCGGAACATTTCACTTACGAGGTGACGTACAAAGACTGGAAAAAGGCTTATACGATGTCGTTCTATCCGGGAATGCAGAAAATCGATACATTTACCAACAGACTGGAAACGGATCGTTGGATGGATGTTGTTACAGCACATTGTTTTGTGGTGTACTGATGATGGTATTGTAAATAGTGAGAAGGAGATCAGAAAAATGGATATACAGATGATAGAAAAGCTTTCCAACGCTTTCGGACCAAGCGGTTTTGAAGAGGACGTTGTGCGTACTCTGGCAGAATACTGCGGAGAGTTTGATATTTCAAATGATGCGATGAACAATTTTTATGTCAGAATGCCTGGCGTACAGTCGGAAAAACCTGTGGTTCAGCTGGATGCGCATCTGGATGAATGCGGAATGATGGTGCAGAGCATTCTGGATAACGGTGCGCTTCAGATGCTTCTGCTTGGAGGATTTCATCTAACCAGTCTCCCGGCACATTCTGTGAAGATAAGAACAAGATCGGGAAAGATGGTGCGCGGAATTATCTGTGCGAAGCCGGTTCATTTTATGACGGATTCCGAACGCAGCGGACAGAATCTTGAAATTGAAAAGATGTATCTGGATGTGGGAGCCACAAGCCGTCAGGAGGCAGAGGAAGTTTTCGGAATTCATATTGGTGATCCGATAGTACCGGACGTGACATTTTCCTATGACAAAGAAAACGGAATCTGTTTTGGCAAGGCTTTTGACAATCGTGCCGGCTGTGCCTGCATTGTGGATACTATGAAACAGTTGTACGGGGAAAGAGACAGTCTTCCGGTAAATGTTGTCGGCGCAATGGCTGCACAGGAGGAAGTCGGAACCCGGGGAGCAGCGGTGACGGCACAGATTGTAAAACCGGACCTTGCGATTGTTTTTGAAGGTTCACCCTCCGATGACTTCTTTATCAGTGCCGGACAGGCGCAGGGGCAGATGAAACACGGTGTTCAGATCCGTATTGTTGACAAGAGTTATATTTCGAATGCACAGTTTATTGAGTACGCCGAGGAACTGGCCGGAAAATACGGAATCAAATACCAGGAAGCGGTGAGAAGAGGCGGAAGTACCAATGCGGGAAAGATCAGTCTGACGGGAAAGGCGGTACCGTGTCTCGTTCTCGGTGTTCCGTCCCGTTATGTGCACAGCCATTATAATTTCTGTGCACTGGAAGATATGGAAGCAGCCAGCAGCCTTGCGGCTTCCGTAATCCGTGGTCTGGATGCGGAACGTATCCGCCATATCTGTCATCAGGATCTTTTTTGATCAAAATTAAGGAAACGAGGTAATCTGATTTATGATAAAGCCTATCATTGGTATTCTTGGAAATACATATAAAACAACGCCGGCTAAATTTTCCAGTTCAAAGCGTGAATATGTAAACAGTGATTATGTGGAGGCTGTGCTGAATAACGGCGGAATGCCGATTGCTGTTCCCTCCGTCAGCATGCTGGACGATCCGGAATCGGCCTTATCCTTCTGTGACGGTATTCTGGTGCCGGGAGGAGAAGATGTCAGTCCATGGTATTACGGGGAGGAACCTTCTCCGGGGATTCAGACAATTCGTCCTGAGATTGATGAGGCATGGATGGCGGCAGGAAGATACGCGCTGGAGAAAAAAATTCCAATGCTTGGCATCTGTAAAGGAATTCAGTTTCTGAATGTACTGTGCGGCGGAACCCTGTATCAGGATCTCTATCTTCAGAGGGAGGGTTCTATCCTGCATATGCAGTCTCTGGAACGCAGTTACCTGTTTCATCACGTGGATATCAGAAAAGACACATATCTGGCCGGGATTCTCGGTGAAGGAAAACATGCGGTTAATTCCATGCATCATCAGGCGGTTCGTGAACTTGGCAGAAATCTGACAGTCTCAGCAGTAGCTCCTGACGGAACAGTGGAAGCCATTGAGAGCAGTGACGTACAGATTGTCGCGGTTCAGTGGCATCCGGAAGGACTGATTCATACCGCTCCTGAGATGAATAAGTTATTTGCGGATCTGGTACGGAGAAGCGAAGCATATCACAATCGGTAAGGAAAAGAAAGCAGGGAAAATTCCGGATATACGGCATAAGAAACCGTTATCCGGAATTGACTGGTTTGAGGCAGAAAAATATGAATGATACAATTAAAATAACAGCGGCAGGAGATATTCTCATTATGAAACGTCTGATACCGGGCTATGAGGGAATATCACCGATCCGAAAATTTCTGATGCAGGGAGAAGTGCGCGCCGCAAATCTTGAGACAACGATTTCCGACGGGACATGTTATGCTTCTGCTTATTCAGGAGGTACCTGGCTTACGGCAGAGGAAGAATGTCTGGACGATATTCTGCAGTACGGATTTAATGTCCTGGGTGTGTCAAACAATCACACAATGGATTATTCCTATGAAGGTCTGCAGTCGACACTGTTTCATCTGAAAAAAAGGAAAATTGCATATGCGGGAGCAGGGAAGAATCTGTATGAGGCATCCAGACCGGCGATTGTTGATACGACTGCCGGACAGGTGGCGGTTATTGATATCTGTTCGACGTTTGAGGATGCGGCGCGGGCAGGAAGCCAGACAGAACGGCAGCCGGGGCGGCCGGGGCTGAATCCTCTGCGCTTTCATGAGACGTATTATGTCACAGAAGAACATATGAAAGTTCTGAAAGAGATTGCAGGGGCGACAATGATCAACGGGCTTCGCGATCTTCACCGGCAGGAGGGATTTGTGGCTCCGCTGCCTGAAGGTGTAATGGAATTCGGAGGCAGACGTTTTGAAGTCTGTGAAGACGGAAAAGAGGGCAGATATTCCAGAGCAGATGCAGGGGATCTGAAGCGGACGACGGATATGATCAGAGAAGCTCTGATGACGTGCGAAGCGGTCATTGTGATGGTACATTCACATGAGATCCGCAGTGACAATGATGAAGAAGCAGATTACTTTCTGGAGGAATTTGCCCATGCATGTATAGATGCCGGAGCCTGTGCGGTGATCGGCGGGGGAACTCATCAGCTCAAAGGTATTGAATTTTATCGCGGCAGACCTGTTTTTTACTGCCTTGGAAATTTTGTGTTTGAAAATCAGTATGTTCGTCTTCTGCCTTCTGATTATATGGAAAAATATGGACTGAATATCCATACGGCAGCTTCTGTGGGGATCGCAAAACGTCAGGAGCAGTCCAGCCATTCTCTTTACGAAATCCCGGAAGTCTACAGGAGTGTTCTGCCGTATTTTGAAATCAGGGACGGAAAATGTGAACAGATTGAGCTGCTTCCGGTAGAACTCGGCATGCATCGTAATCGTCCGGAAAAGAACATTCCTTATAAAGCGGAGGACGAGACGGCGGCAGAAATTGCCGGATATCTCACACGTGTGAGCAGGCGTTACGGAACAGCATGGAAATATCAGAAAGGAAGGATAGTGCCGGATGAGGAGAAGATGGGAAATTGAAGAGGATTTTTCAGAATTCAGCAGAAAGAATCTGCCTCTCGCAAAGCGGACGCTGAAAGAGCTGGTATTGATTCCGGCGGCCACCGGTCATGAAGAACAGAGAGCGGAGTATTGTCTGCAATGGATGAAAATGCAGGGCATCTCAGGTGCTTACTGTGATGCAGCAGGCAATGTTATCTGGGAATATCAGCCGGAATGCGAGAGAAAGATTTTGTTTACCGCACATCTGGATACGGTTTTTTCCATGGACGAAGTTCTTGAGCTTGTGGAAAATCAGGACAGATGGTGCTGTCCGGGGATCGGAGATAATACGGTGAACGTCGTGATGCTTCTGATGGCGGCGAAATATCTGAATGAAATATCTCCGGAACTTCCCTGCGGTCTGATTCTGTCTGCAGATACGGGAGAAGAGGGGCTGGGAAATCTGAAAGGAATCCGCGCACTGACAAGTGCTTTTCAGAAACAGCTCAGTGCGGTAATTGCATTTGATCTGTACAGAGATAAAGTTTATCCCAGGTGTATCGGTTCTTCGCGCTACCGGATTGAGGTCAGGACGGAGGGCGGTCATTCGTTTCTTGACTTTGGAAAGAAAAATGCAGTTGCCGAACTGGCCGGATTGGTGACAGAACTGTATCAGATGAAAATACCGGAGCATTCACGCACAACTTATAATGTGGGAGTCATGGAAGGCGGTACTTCGGTCAATACAATTGCCCAGGAGGCTTCTGCACTGTTTGAATTCCGCTCGGATTCGGCAGAAGCTCTGGAAAACTGTGAAGAATATCTGCGGCAAAAAATCGAAAGCCGGAAGTGCTGTGATGTATCATATCGCTGCGAGCAGGTCGGCAGACGTCCCTGTGCGGGAGAGACAGACGCGATTCAGATGGCGCGGCTGACAAACTGCTGTGTCAGAACACTGCAGGCGGCAACGGGAGTCGAACCGGCTGCTTCAGAAGCGTCGACCGACTGCAACATTCCTCTGTCACAGAATATTTCCTCTGTCTGTGTCGGGTTCTGCCGCGGAGGAGGAGCTCACACCAGGGAAGAGTGGCTGGATATTTCAACGCTGGAAAGCGGACTTGCGGCCGCTCTGGCGCTTGTATGCCGAATTCCTTTTTTCTGTGAGAGCAGTGAGACTGTTTTGCGCGATACAATATCTTCAGCCGAAGAAAAAGAACAGATTTACGAATTGCTCAGAGTCTGTGACAAAGATTTTGTTCCTCCGCTGTCCGCGAGGAACAGTACATCCCAGAGTGACTGGTCCGGGGCAGAGAAAGAACAGGATGGCATCAGGGCATATCTGGAAGACATCTGTCGGCAGCATGTTCTTCTCTGGAAAGAAAGAGGGAAGGTTCGTGCATTTATTACCTGGAAAGATCATTTTCAGTGCGGACACCTTATCAGCTATCCGGATTCCTGTTATATGACAACGCTCTGTATTGATCCGGAATGGCGCGGTCAGGGGATATCAGAGAGTCTGTATATACTGGCGGAAAAAGAGATAAGAGCCGTATATCCGGGTGCTCCCATTACGCTCCGTACATGGTCTTCCAATCAGGCACAGAAGCATATCCTGGAAAAAATGGGATATCATACGGTAAAAAGATTGAAGGACGACAGGGGAGAGGGGATTGACACTGTTTATTATGTAAAGGAATGAAAAAACGTCTGAAATCAGGCGGTGAGAATCAGCAACGATATTCCGCAGCCGCGGATATCATATTTCCTGACAGGCAATACAACTGAGCAGGGAAACAATAAAAAAGAATAACAGAATCATCAGATATCAGATCCGGCAGAATACAGTGACTCATTTATTTTGCCGGATTTTTTATTTTACGCTTATTTGATAATTTAAAGTGCTAAAGAGGGAAAAGTGTGATATACTGATTCTGGGTTTCGTTTTCAGGAACGTTATTCCGGCAACATTCATCAGGGGGGGAGACAATGAAACATAAATCATTCAATAATATTTTACTGGCACTTACGGCATTCATATGGGGAAGCGCTTTTGTCGCGCAGAGCGTCGGCATGGATTACCTGGGACCGTTTACATTTAATTCGATCCGGTGTGTGATGGGCGGCATCGTTCTTTTGCCTGTTATTTTTGTATTACATTGTCAGAACGGGAAGAGAAATGATACAAAGAAAGAAAGTGTGAATAAGAGAAAAAACAGAAAGACGCTTTTTGCCGGCGGAATCTGCTGTGGATTGGCTCTTGCCGTCGCAAGTTCGCTCCAGCAGGCCGGTATCGTATATACAACTGCAGGAAAAGCGGGATTTATCACGGCGCTCTATATTCTGATCGTTCCGATGATCAGATTATTTTTTGAAAAAAAAGCAGGAGCAAAAATCTGGACAGGTGTAGGTCTGGCTGTTGTGGGAATGTATTTTCTCTGCATTAAGGAAGGGTTTACGATCGGGACGGGAGATCTTCTTGTGTTTTTATGTGCTGTTGTATTTTCGATACATATTCTTATCATTGATTATTTTGCTCCGAAAGTGGATGGAGTGAGTCTTTCATGTATTCAGTTTTTTGTAAGCGGAATCCTGTGTTCTGTTCCGATGTTTTTATATGAAAAGCCGCAGATGGGTGATATATTTGCAGCATGGCTGCCGCTGGTCTACGCCGGAGTTTTTTCCTGCGGAGTAGCGTACACGCTTCAGATCGTTGCTCAGAAAAATACGGATCCTGCCGTAGCCTCTCTCGTTCTCAGTCTGGAATCTGTATTTTCAGCGCTTACCGGATGGCTGGTTCTGAAAGAATATCTTTCCGGAAGGGAACTGTTTGGATGTATTCTTGTATTTTCGGCTGTAATTCTTGCCCAGCTTCCGGATAAAAAGAAGTCACTGAAAAACTGAGGATAAATTCAGGAGATGTATCGGTTTAACAAGAGAAATTGAGGTGTGGATAATGATATCGTTAAACGACTATTTATATTCAGGAGATACGGTACTGAAAATTCTGAAAAAATACAGCAGAGATCTGAAAATCTCGGCAGTCAGAGATAATAATGAGGTGGACAGAATACACTGTGAATTTTTGAATCGTACTTCGGATCTGCTGGAGCACAATGACTTTCTGACGGCACAGTCCCAGAAGATCAGGGAATTCTACAAGTATATGGCAAAAGAATACCCGTATCTTTCCTTTACGTTTAAAGGCAGGATCAAGTCCCTGATCCGGGCGGAAACAAAATTTAACGGTTATATTGTGGAGTATATCTACGATTACTATACAGAGAATGGTTCCTGTCCGCCTCTGGAAGAACTGAAAAAGAAGCTGAACGGATTTCGTGACCTGATTGCATACCGTATTGTCATTTCCATGCCCAAATGTCATATCAGAGATGACGTACATAACTTCTCGGAATCTCAATGAATGAGATTCCAACCGAAACTTGACAACTGAAT
>ERZ1643246.4210-NODE-4210-length-11579-cov-15.934485_pt1 | contig 11579 bp, 12 predicted proteins | sample MGYA00579265_ERZ1643246 | MGnify/ENA primary metagenome ERZ1643246 (study PRJEB29033, sample SAMEA4952261) | chicken gut metagenome | biome: Broiler Chicken; feature: Gastrointestinal Tract; material: Caecum | place: Ireland | collected 2018 | study: Broiler...
CTTATTTTAATTATACCATGGGAATGGGGTGTTTGCGGCTTTTGTCAACAGGTCCCTTATTCTACCTGACCTAAGCCATTCCTTTTCGACAAAGTTAAAAAACTAAGATATATCAGTGCTTTGAAAAGAAGAGGGTTGCTTTTCGTCTTTACAGTTCGAAAAACAACCCTGCTTCATCTTAATCCTGCACAATAAAGTAAAACATGCTACTTCGTTGTTCTGTTACTATGATTGGGTATTTATGTGCCATCAAAATATCTTTTACCACAACTCCATGAGGGTGACGAGATTGGTTTTCTTTTCCCGCTGAAATGACATAATACAGACGTTGATCCAGTTCTGATAGATCATGGTTATAACTGTAACAAGAACCGTGATGAGGGACTTGAATGCACCCAATATATTCCTTATATTCTTTATATGCATCCATAAATTGCTCCCAGCTACTCGTGTGTTTTGCATTGTAATCACCGGTATAAATACAGCCGTTTGGTACGGTGTAACAATTACAAAATGGGCAATGGTATCGCCAGAAGGGATACTGGCGTATCCTTTTATCCTTTGTCATTGAAAGGAGGGTCATTGAGTTAGTATTAAACTCACCAGGAACTTTTTTGTATGCCTCTTTCACCCTGGTGCATATTGTTTTATCGCGTTTTATCATATCGGATAATTCGCCACAAGAATAAGTTTTCCCGAGTTGTGCATTTAGAGCGTCAATTAAATGTTTCAAATTTTCTTCATTATTAAAATTGTATGGAATATACTCCCATTTTTGAACGCCTTTTATATCGCAATATTCAGAGGAGAATATATAATCTGCTACATTCTCACTGGATCGCAAATATCGTATATTGTTATTGAAGGAAGAATCATCTATTTGTGTTTGACTTGGATGATATATGTAATGAATTACGGGAGGTGTTTGAGTGATTTCGGAAATAGCGAGATAAGGATCTTGCAGAAATTTACGCACAAAATCTGTGTCGACTGGGCTTAGTGAGGATGATTCAACCAAGTCCTTTAATAAAAGCCACTTTCGATTTTCTTCTGTGATCAACGGCAAAAAAATATTTTTCACATTACAGTATTGTAGCAGATACGGGAGTCCATTGATATGATCTCTGTGCAAGTGAGATATAAAAACTGCGTTTATGTTTTCTTTCTTTTGAAAGGTATTGTGGATTTCAGCCTTTAAAATCTGCTCTTTGCTCAATGATCCGCAATCATAAACAATATTGATGGGCTGTTCCTTGAATACTTTAAAACTCTCCAGATAAAATGCACCTTGACCAACTGGTAAAAAACTTCGAATCATCCTTTTGATCACTCCTTACATTCATTTTACACAAAAATTTAAAGACAAGTATAAAATTATAATATAGAGTAACTATTAGCTGTTAATAGTATAGCACGTGTCACAATAATTGCCTAGTATTTCCACATAACATCAGACAGTAAAACTGAAACTATCTTATTCTTTTTTTGTTATGTCACTTGGTATTGAGACTAATCGTGGTGGCAGTAAATATCCTATTCGCTCTTGTTGAAAAAAGCGATCTAATAATACTAGAAAAAACAAATAATCCGAACCCATCTCCTATCGGAAAAAAGTTCGGATTATATTGGTTTGGTGCGCCTGAAGGGACTCGAACCCACACGCATCGCTGCACGAGAACCTAAATCTCGCATGTCTACCAATTCCATCACAGGCGCATATTCCATTATCCAAAAGGTACTCAATGGAGGAGAGAAGGCTCTGGTTTTCTCTCAAACGAACCCGCTTTCCTTGCAGTTCCACAGATGCCCTTCGGAGCTTGAAATTCAGTTTATCATCAAGGAGAAAAAAAGTCAATTGCACTTCTATGGCGATACAGGTATAATAAAGCCTGTTGACGGAAGAAGGAGGGAGCGATATGGCGCGTGCGCCGAGAGTTGCGGCAATTCAGGATATTTCAGGCTTCGGGCGCTGCTCGATGACGGTGGTGCTGCCGGTGCTGGCCGCCATGGGCAGCCAGTGCTGTCCGCTGCCCACCGCCTACCTGTCCGCCCACACAGCGTTTCCCGCCAGCGATAAGGCCACCTTTCTGGATATGACGGGCCAGATGGCGGGCACAACCAGCCACTGGGCGGAGTTGGGGGTGGCGTTTGACGCGGTATACAGTGGCTTTGTAGGCAGCGAAGGGCAGATCGGGCTGATCGAAGCGTTTTACCGCTGGTTTCGGGGCGGGAATACCCTGGTGCTGGTGGACCCGGTGATGGGGGACCATGGCCGGCCCTATCGCACCTACACGCCGGATATGTGCCGCCGGATGGGGCAGCTGGCGGCACAGGCTGATGTGATCACGCCCAACCTGACCGAAGCGGCCCTGCTGCTGGGAGAGGATTATCAGGCGGTGCCCGGCGACGAGGCGGGGCTCCGCCGTTGGCTGGAGCGTTTGAGTCTGGCGGGGAAGCGCTCTGTGGTGCTGACAGGTGTGAGTCTGAGCGACGGGGAGATCGGGGCCGGCTTTTTTGACCGCCGCACCGGCCGGACCGGTTTTGCCATGGCCCGGCAGGAGCCGGCCCAGTTCCCCGGTACCGGCGATCTGTTTGCCAGCGTGGTGCTGGGCGCCCTGCTGCGGGGCGAAGGGCTGGAACAGGCGGCACAGCGCGGCGCCAACTTCGTCCAGCGCTGTGTGGCCCACACGCTGGCCCAGGGTACGCCCATTCTGGAAGGGGTTCAATTTGAGCCTCTGCTGGGCGCACTCATGGAACCCTGAACAAAACGCCGCCCCCGACGCATATGCGTCGGGGGCGGCGTTTTCATGCTCAGGCCCGAGCCATGGCGTCCTCCAAGGCCCGCTGCCGGATCTCCAGCATCCGCATCACATAGAGAGAATCAGTGATCACCTTCAGCGGTCTGGAATAGTCCAGCGCAAACAGCCCCAGGAAGGAGCGGGCGTCCACCCGGATCTGGTCGTCTTCATTGGCAATATATACGGGCTTATCCGCGTGAGCAGCAAGCTGCTGAAGTTCGGCCAGCTCGGAAATAGATTGAAGTTTCAGATCAAAAACCATAAGTCATACCTCCTTGTGTTTGATCGTGTGAGAGTATAGTATAGATGCCTTGCAGATACAATGGGCAGACTAAACGAAATTAGTGGGCAGAAAAACGGGGGAGAAGCGTCAAGATGATGAAATAAGGGTTTTATTAAATATTGAACTGATTAGTTAAAATTAGAAATGAGAAAAAATGTAGTCAAAAATGCAGTATAAGAAAATGCTTAAGCAAAAAATTTGTAAAATATTTTATTATTGACATATGCCGAAAACATGCTAGAATAAATGGCATAAGTCAGAAACGGAGGGATGGCGATGCCGCGGCCCAGAAAATGCCGGAGGATCTGCGCGCTGCCCCGGTGGAACACCTTTGGTCCGCTGGAGGGGGGCGCGGACGGGCCGGTGGAGATGGCGGTGGAGGAGTATGAGGCTATCCGTCTCATCGACCTGCTGGGCTGCACCCAAGAGGAATGCGCCGGACAGATGGGGGTGGCCCGCTCCACGGTGCAGCAGGTCTATGACCGGGCCAGGCAGAAGCTGGCCCTGGCCCTGGTGGAGGGGCGGCGGCTGGTGATCTCCGGCGGGGACTATATGCTATGCGCCCAGGCGGAGGGCTGTGCCGGGCGGGACTGCGCCCGGCGGCGCTGCGACCGGGGCCGGTGCGGCTGCGGCGGCTGCGCCGGACAGGAAACAGATTAAGGAGGGATTTTCCATGAAAATTGCGGTTACTTATGAAAACGGACAGGTGTTTCAGCACTTCGGGCACACGGAGCAGTTTAAGCTCTATGAGGTGGAGGACGGACAGGTCCGCGCCTCCCAGGTGGTGGATACCAACGGCAGCGGCCATGGAGCCCTGGCTGGGTTTCTGAAGGAGCGGGGCGTGGAGGCCCTGATCTGCGGCGGCATCGGCGGCGGAGCCCGGAATGCGCTGGCCCAGGCGGGCATCCGCTTGTATCCCGGCGCGGCGGGGGATGCCGACGCCCAGGTGGAGGCGCTGCTGCAGGGCAGCCTGTGCTACGACCCGGACACCGTGTGCGCCCATCACCACGACCACGGGGCGGGACACGACTGCGGCGGACACGGCCACAGCTGCGGCTGAAGATTTGTTGGTAAAATTGCGCAGAAAATTTTCAAATTAGTTGTGGCAATTAGCGAACTTCGTGGTATAATCAAAGCAGGGAACCGGCCAGGTCCGGATCCAGCAAGGCCCTCCCCAGAGGGCGGAAGGAGCTGAAAACTATGAAGTTCGTGTTTACCGACAAAAAGATCAATCTGCCTAACAAGGTCCACGCCTATGCGGAGAAAAAGGTGGGCAAGTTAGATCGTTATTTTAAGGCGGACGCGGAGGCCGCCATCGTCTTCAGCGTAGAAAAGGGCCGCAACAATGTGGAGCTGACCATCCGCTCCGGCGGCACCATCATCCGGGTGGCGGAGAGTACCTCCGACATGTTCGCCACCATTGACGCGGCTGTGTCCTCTGTGGAGCGCCGTCTGCGCAAGAACAAGAGCCGGCTGGAGAAGCGGCTGCGCCAGGACGCCTTCTCCCGGACGGTGGATGTGGAGGAGCTGTCCTCCTTTGTTCCCGAGAGCGACGAGGAGGAATACCGCATCGTCCGCACCAAGAAGTTCCCCATCAAGCCCATGACGGTGGACGAGGCGGTGCTCCAGATGGAGCTGGTGGGCCACACCTTCTTCGCCTTCAAGGATGTGGATCATGACGGCCGGTTCTGCGTGGTGTACAAGCGCAACGACGGGGACTACGGCCTGATTGAGGACGAGATCTGATAGTAAGACAAAAAAGAGCCGGCAGGGTACGCCCTGCCGGCTCTTTTTCTCTTATTCCACAGGCTTGAACATTTCCTTGTCCACGCCGCACAGGGGGCAGGACCAGGAGGAGGGGATGGCGTCAAAGGGGGTGCCGGGGGCCACGCCGTGAGCGGGATCCCCTTCGGCGGGGTCGTAGATGTAGCCGCACAGGGCGCAGACAAACTTGCCGCCGGCGGGCTTCTCCTGGGGGGCGTCTACCGGCACGGTGCACAGGGCGGCCACACTGCGGGCGTAGTCGGCTATGGCGGCCAGGTCGGTCTGGGCGGGGGTGAACAGCATCCGGAAGGGGGCCTCGGGGGCGGCGTAGCGCAGGCCTTTCAGGAAGGTGTGGAGCATGGGGGCGGCCTCGCCGCTCCAGCCGTAGGCGCCGAAGGCGCCGGCGGCCTTGCCCTTCAGATTGATGGGGTCAATGGAGGTGAGCACGTCCCACACCGCCTTGGGGGCGGCCCGGTTGATGGTGGGGGAGCCAACCAGCAGCACGTCTGCCTCGTGGGCCAGCTTGACGCAGGTTTCGTAGGATTCCACCGTAACGTCGGCCAGGGTGACGTCGTACCCTTCCTCCTCCAGCGTCTTGGCGGCGGTCTCCGCCAGGGTGCGGGTGCAGCCGTAGGCCGAGGCGTACACCACAAAGGCGGTGCGGCGGGCCTTGGGGGCGGGGGTGCTCCAGGCACGGTAGAGCTCCTTGGCCTTGCCGATGGTCTCGGTCAGGCAGGGGCCGTGGCTGGGGCACACCAGATCGGCCTCAGCGGGCATCTTGTCCAGGCCAGAGAGCACGTGGGGTTTGAAGGGCCCGAAAATGCCGTTATAGTAGTAGGCGAACTCGCCCTCGTAGGCCTTCTTGGCGTGGATATGCTTGTCCAGCATGGTGGGCTCGCAGAAGTGGCAGCCCAAAAAGTCGCAGGTGAACAGGGTTTTGTCCTTGGGATCCCATGTAAACATGGAGTCGGCCCAGTGGAGCATGGGGGCGGGGATGAACTCCAGCACCCGATCGCCCAGGTCCAGGGTGTCCCCGGCGCCCACCACCCGGCAGGGCAGGCTCAGGTTGGTGATGTCCTCCAGGTGTTTCTTGCCCGCCTTGGTGGCCAGCACCTGCAGCTTGGGACACACGGCCAGCAGCTTGGCCACGCTGCCCGAGTGATCGGGCTCGTTGTGGTTCATAATGAGGTAGTCCACGTCCTCCACGGGAATGACCTGGCGGATGTTGTCCAGATACTCCTCAAAGTAATCGGTATGTACCGTTTCAATGAGCACATTCTTTTCTCCGGTAAGCAGGTAGGCGTTATAGGAAGTGCCATATTTGGACTCCATTACGATGTCAAATACCCGCAGGGAGGGGTTGAGCACACCCACCGACCAGAGATTTTCTTTCAGTTTGATCGCGCTCATGGCGATTCCTTCCTTTCTTTTCACACATTTTATTTCCTAGCAGAACACAGTATATTATTCCAGCCCACCCTTGTCAAGGGCATTTGCAAAAACTGGTTGGTCTGTTTTCCGGGACTGGGGCCGCCTTGACTTTCCACAGGGCGGAGGATACAATGGGAGGGCGAAAAAACACAGTTTTTGAGGTGAATCTGTATGCCCATTTATCTGGACAGCGCCGCCACCACACGGGTGTGCCAAGAGGCGGCCCAGGCGGCCTATGAGGCCATGACCGAGGGCTTTGGCAATCCCTCCTCCGGCTACGCCGTGGGCCAGCAGGCCGCCGCCCGGATGAAGGCCTGCCGGGAGACGGTGGCGGACAGCCTGGGCTGCCTGCCGGAGGAGCTGACCTTCCTCTCCTGCGGCACCGAGGGGGACAACTGGGCCATCCGGGCCGCCGTGGAATATGGAAAGCGGAGGGGAAAGCACATCATCACCACTGCCATTGAGCACGCCGCCGTGCTGGAGCCCATAAAGGATCTGGAGCGGCAGGGGTATGAGGTCACCTATCTCAAGCCGGATCGGAAAGGCCATATCAGCTTGGACGAGCTGACCGCCGCCCTCCGGCCGGACACGGTGCTGGTGTCCATGATGCTGGTGAACAACGAGCTGGGCACCATCCTGCCGGTGGCACAGGCCGCCCAGGCCATCCGGGACAGCGGCGCTCCCGCCCTGCTCCACTGTGACGCGGTCCAGGGCTTTCTGAAGGTGCCCTTTACCCCCGGAGAGCTGGGGGTGGATCTGCTTACCATCAGCGGCCACAAGGTGCGGGCCCCCAAAGGCATCGGCGCCCAGTATATCCGCAAGGGGCTGGAGCTCAAACCCCTCCTGCTGGGGGGCGGGCAGGAGCGGGGCCTGCGCTCGGGCACCGAGCCCACCGCCCAGATCGCCGCCCTGGCCGCCGCCTGCGCCGCCTGGCGGGCGGAGGACCGGGAGAAGCTGGCGCACACCAAGGCCTACACCCTGGATCGGCTGCGCCGGGTGCCGGGGCTGGAGGTGGTCAGTCCCGGAGACGCCCCCCATATCTGCGCCGTCGCCCTGCCGGGCTACCCCAGCGAGATGCTGGTACGGGATCTGTCCGACCGGGGGATCTGCGTCTCCTCCGGCTCGGCCTGCCACAAGGGCAAGCCCAGCCATGTCTTTGCCGCCCTGGGTCTGCCCAAGCGTACCCTGATGGGGGTGCTGCGGGTGTCCTTCTCGCCGGAAAACAGGCAGGAGGATGGGGACGCCCTGGCGGAGTGCCTGACGGAGATTACCAAAAATCGGATTGCAATGAGGTGAGGTCTTGTTCTCCTACCTGAACCGGGGTAGAGCCTTTTACCGGGACGCGGCGCTGCTGGCGCTGCCCATCCTGCTGCAAAATCTGTGTACCACCCTGCTGGGTCTGACGGATACCTTTATGGTGGGAGCCCTGGGGGAGGCTCCGCTGGCGGCGGTGCTGGTGGCCAACACCCCGGTGTTTGTCATCCAGCTGGTGATCTTCGGGCTGCAGAGCGGCTCGTCGGTGCTCATCAGCCAGTTCTGGGGCAAGGGGGACACCGACTCCATCAACCGGGTGGTGGGCCTGGGGTGCTATGTGGCGGGGGCCATCTCCCTGGTCTTTGCCGGGGTGATGTTTTTCCTGCCGGTGCCTTTGATGGGTATGCTCACCGACAACCAGGACCTGGTGCCCCTGGCGGCCAGCTACGCCCGGATCGTGGGCTTCTCCTATATCCTCAACAGCATCACCGGCGTCTACGTGGGGGCCCACCGGTCCATGGAGAATCCCAAGCTGGGCATGGTGATCTTTGCCATTTCCATGCTCACCAACACCTTTTTGAACTGGGTGTTTATCTTCGGCAATCTGGGGGCGCCCGCCCTGGGGGTGGAGGGCGCGGCGCTGGCCACACTGCTCTCCCGGACGGCGGAGTTTGTCATCATGGTGACCTACGCCCTCACCAACGCCCGGTTCCGGCTGAAGCCCGCCCTGCTGCTCCGGCCGGGGAGCGCTCTGCTCCAGAAGTTTGTCCGCTACTCCGGCCCCGTGGTCCTCAACGAGACCCTGTGGGGCCTGGGCAATTCTCTCTATAAGGTGGTCATGGGCCACATGGAGGGGTCCACCGAGATCTTGGCCGCCCGGGCCCTGGCGGGCAATATGGAGGACCTGTGTACCGTGGCCATCTTCGCCATTTCCGGTACCACCACCATCATCATCGGCCGGGAGATCGGCGCCGGCCGGCGGGAGCAGGTGTATGAGATGGGGGCCGCCCTGAACACCATGGCCATGGGCTGCGGCCTGGTGATTGGCCTGGTGCTGATTGGGGGAGCCTGGTGGATTTTTCCCGGCCTGGTCTATCCCTTCTTCCACCTGTCGTCGGTCTCCGGGGGGATCACCACCATGATGCTCACCTTTACCGGCGTGTTTCTCCCCCTGCGGGCCTTCAACACGGTGAATACCGTGGGGGTGCTCCGGGGCGGAGGAGATGTGCGGGCCGCCACCGTTATCGACTTGCTCCCCCTGTGGCTGGTGGCCCTCCCGCTGGCGGCAATCTTCGGCCTGGGAGTGAAGTGGGGGATCTTCTGGGTGTACGTGGGGATCATGATGGAGAGTACCACCAAATTTTTCCTGGGAGTACCCCGGTTCCGCTCCCGGGCGTGGATCAACGACGTCACCCAGTTTTCCCACGTCAAGGAGGGGGAGCCCTCCCTGTGAGACCTACCTGGACAAACTAAAAAACAGAGGACGCGCTGGGCGCGTCCTCTGTTTTTTTATAAAGCTCGCTCCATTCTGATATCGGAGAGTTGAAACCGCTTGTCAGAATACGTCACGTGTTCAAAACCAAACCGCTCGTACAGCCGCAGGGCGGCCTTCAGCTTGTGGTTGGAGGTGACCACCATGGTGGTCTGGCCCGCCTCCCGGGCGGCCTGGAGGACGGCCTCCATCAGCGCGGTGCCCACGCCCCGCTCCCGGTACTCCTCCTTCACGCCGAACTTCAGGGCCTCGCAGACGCCGTCCCCCTGGAGTTCCAGCATCACCATGCCCACAATCTCGTCTTTCACCCGGGCCAGCAGCACCCGCCCGCCTCCGGCCACAAACCGGTGGGGGTCGGCCAGCATTTCCAGGTCCACCGGCTCCAGCAGGTCGTACTCCAGCAGCCAGGGCAGGGAGATGTCCTCCAGCGCCTGCTTGTAGCGCTCTTCATAGTCGATGATCTCCACCGGCAAGCCCTCCAACACGCATACCCCCTCTTTAGTGTCCATCATACCATTGAAGGGTTTCCCCGTCAACCGTGGGTCATTCGCAATCGGGCCGTTTCTCTGCTATCTTTTTCCGTTCACATTTAATTTACAACCGGACCCCTTGACTTTTCCGGCGGACGGTGCTACATTATGGTTAGCACTCAGGGGGTGTGAGTGCTAAAAACGCGAAAGGGTGGCCGGAATGGATTTAACAGAGCGAAAAAAACGGATTCTCCGGGCCATCATCGAAAGCTACATTCTCTCGGCGGAGCCGGTGGGCTCCAAGGCCATTGCCCAGGCCATCGGCATGGAGGTCTCCTCCGCCACCATCCGCAACGAGATGGCGGACCTGGAGTCTATGGGCCTGCTGGAAAAGCCCCACACCTCCGCCGGACGGATTCCCTCTCCCAAGGGCTACCGGCTGTATGTCAACGAGCTGATGGAGGAGCACAAGCTCTCCCTGCAGGAGACCCAGCGCATCAACCAGGCCCTGCGCATGAAGATGCAGGAGCTGGACCGGGTGCTGGATCAGGCGGGCCGGGTGGTGTCCCAACTCACCAATTACCCCGCCTTCGCCCTCTCCTCCGGCATGAGCCGGGTGACCATCCGCCGGTTCGATCTGCTGATGGTGGAGCGCAACGCCTTTATCATCGTGGTGATGACCGACAGCAACATCGTGCGCAACCGGCTCATCCGCCTGCCCTCTGATCTGACGGAGGCCCAGCTGCAGATGCTCAACACCCTGCTGAACACCACCTTTACCGGCCTGACGCTGGAAGAGATCACCCCCGAGCTGATGCGGGTGGCCCAGCACGCCGCCGGAGAGGCCTACGGGCTGATTTCCCTGGTGGTGTCCTTCGCCATTGAGGTGCTGGAGAGCCTGGAGCAGCGCACCGTCCACACCTCCGGTCTGGCCCATCTGCTGGAGCTGCCGGAGTACCGGAGTCTGGAGCGGGCCCAGCCTCTGCTGAGCTACCTGTCGGAGGACGCCGACCCCGCCCGGTTCCCCGTACCCAAGGACGACCCCATGAAGATCCTCATCGGCCCGGAAAATGTGGCCGACGCCCTGAAGGACACCAGCGTGGTGGTGGCCAGCTACGACATCGGCGAGGGGATGCGGGGTGTCATCGGGGTGGTGGGACCCACCCGTATGGATTACGCCAAGATAACCGCCCGCCTGTCCTACCTGGCCGAGGGCCTGAGCCGTCTGTTCGGCCAGGGCGAGCTGCCGGAGGGCAGGGACGATCATAAATAGGAGATGAGTGTACTCAATGAGCAGCAAGAAAGAACAGAACCCGGCGGAGGAGCTGGAGCAGACCGCCTCTCAGCAGCCTGAGGAGCAGGCCCCCGAGGCCGCCGCTGCGGAGGAGACGCCCGATCCCCTGGTGGAGGAGCTGGAGGCCATGAAAAAGACCATCAGCGAGCAGGAGGACAAATTCCTCCGGCTGGCCGCGGAGTACGACAACTACCGCCGCCGCAGCCAGAAGGAGAAGGAGTCCGCCTGGGCGGATTCCAAGGCGGAGACCGCCGCCGCCTTCCTGCCGGTGTACGATAACCTGGAGCGGGCCCTGAAGCAGGAGACCGCCGACGAGGCCTATAAAAAGGGCGTGGAAATGACCATGACCGGGCTGAAGGAGGTCCTGACCAAGCTGGGCATCGAGGAGATCCCCGCCCTGGGCGAGACCTTTGACCCCAACCTCCACAACGCGGTGATGCACGTGGAGGACGAGAGTGCCGGGGAGAACACCATTGTGGAGGTGTTCCAGGCGGGCTTCCGCACCGGCGAAAAGGTGATCCGCTTCGCCATGGTCAAAGTGGCAAACTGAGTTTCCATCAAATTTATATAAAACCAATTTCTTTATTATTGGAGGAATAGATTATGTCTAAGATTATCGGTATCGACCTCGGTACGACGAACTCTTGCGTGGCCGTTATGGAGGGCGGCGAAGCTGTCGTCATCGCCAACGCGGAGGGCAACCGCACCACCCCGTCGGTGGTGGCCTTCTCCAAGGATGGCGAGCGTATGGTGGGCCAGGTGGCCAAGCGCCAGGCCATCACCAACCCCGACC
>ERZ1643246.4211-NODE-4211-length-11579-cov-4.380684_pt1 | contig 11579 bp, 9 predicted proteins | sample MGYA00579265_ERZ1643246 | MGnify/ENA primary metagenome ERZ1643246 (study PRJEB29033, sample SAMEA4952261) | chicken gut metagenome | biome: Broiler Chicken; feature: Gastrointestinal Tract; material: Caecum | place: Ireland | collected 2018 | study: Broiler...
CCGGATGCTGGAAACGGGTGGGGTTGGTGGAGTTTCCGGTGATGGAAACGTCAACATCCTCTTTCCACATGATGGCAACGCCTTCACGAACATCATTGGCGCCGTAGCAGTTTACTTTCGCACGAAGTCCGGTGGAGTACGGTTTCCGGAATACTTCTTTCAGTTCTCCGGTGTAGTAGTCATACTGAGTCTCAACATATGTAAATCCATTGATACGCGCGATGATCTGAGCGGCGTCTTTTCCAAGACCGTTCAGGATAACACGCAGGGGCTCTTTACGAACCTTGTTGGCCTTCTCGGCGATACCGATGGCTCCCTCTGCAGCGGCAAAGGACTCATGGCCTGCCAGGAAAGCGAAGCACTTGGTATCCTCTTCCAGAAGCATCTTTCCGAGATTTCCATGTCCCAGACCTACTTTACGCTGGTCAGCAACGGATCCCGGAATACAGAAAGCCTGCAGGCCTTCTCCGATGGCGGCGGCAGCGTCCGCAGCTCTTCTGCAGCCTTTCTTGATGGCGATGGCAGCGCCTGTGATGTAAGCCCAGCATGCATTCTCAAAGCAGATGGGCTGAATGCCTTTGATCATGTCATAAACTTCCAGGCCCGCATCCTTTGTGATCTTCTCTGCCTCTTCCAGGGAAGCGATCCCGTAGCTGTTCAGAACAGAGTTGATTTTATCAATTCTTCTCTCATATGATTCAAATAAAGCCATTCTTCTATACCTCCTCGATTACTCTTTTCTCGGGTCAATGATTTTCACTGCGTCAGCTACACGGCCGTACTCGCCTTTTGCTTTCTCCCATGCAGTGGTGGGATCATCGCCTTTTTTGATGAAGTCTGTCATCTTGCCCAGGTTTACGAACTGATATCCGATGATGCAGCCTTCCTCATCCAGAGCAATACCGGTTACATAGCCCTCTGCCATCTCCAGATAGCGGGGTCCTTTTTTCAGAGTTCCGTACATGGTACCAACCTGAGATCTCAGACCTTTTCCCAGATCCTCCAGACCGGCTCCAATAGGCAGTCCGTCCTCGGAGAACGCGCTCTGGCTGCGGCCATATACGATCTGCAGGAACAGTTCTCTCATAGCGGTGTTGATGGCGTCACATACCAGGTCGGTATTCAAAGCCTCGAGAAGGGTTCTTCCCGGAAGAATCTCCGCTGCCATAGCTGCGGAATGGGTCATTCCTGAACATCCGATAGTCTCAACCAGCGCTTCCTGAATGATACCCTCTTTGATATTCAGGGTCAGCTTGCGGGTACCCTGCTGCGGTGCACACCAGCCTACCCCGTGTGTCAGACCGGAGATATCTTTGATCTCTTTTGCCTGAACCCATTTTGCTTCTTCCGGAATCGGGGCGGCGCCGTGGGCAACACCCTGTGTCACCGGGCACATCATTTCTACTTCGTGCGAATAAATCATGTTAAGACTCCTTTCAAACTTGAAATACTTTTTTGAGATGTCACATCTCTCGTGGCCAGCGATCTGTCAGACGCCGAAACAGGCGGAGAAGACCTGTCCACATTTCATAACTATTTTCGCATAAACCGGCAGATTAGTCCAGAAAAAAATGTGATTTTACGAAACTTTTTGCTGTGGTTTGTCCCTTTGGCGCCTCTGGCGCACGGCCGGCTGCTGTGGTATAATCAGAAAAACGTATCCGGACGCAGGGGAAAAACCTTCCGATGGCTGCCCCTGCGTCCGATTTTCAGAAAGGATGGACGATATGGATTCTGTCAAAAAATGGCGCTGTCTTTCCGGCAGTACGCTGAAACTGATCGCACTTTTGGTAATGGCGGTGGATCATCTGGCCGCCAGCATTCTGTACTATCGTATCCTGCTTCCCGCAGCTCCTCTGTCACCGGATATGCCCCAGTGGACGATTTACCGGATTTATAACGCGATGCGCTTTGTGGGACGAATCGCCTGGCCTGTCTTTGCCTTTCTGATGGTAGAGGGATTTTTCCACACCTCCAGCCGGAAAAAGTACGCATTCCGGCTGCTGCTGTTCGCTCTTATCTCGGAATATCCCTTTGATCTGGCTTTGGGAAGTTCCGTGCCGGACTTCTCGCACCAGAATATCTTTTTTACGCTCCTGATCGGCTTTTGCGTTCTCCAGGCCATGGAAGCGGTCAGAAACCTGCCGGGTTTTCTCTTTTTTCAGACGGGAATTGTCTTTGCCGGCTGCCTGCTGGCCTGGCTGCTCCACACGGATTATGACTGGAGGGGTATCATCCTCCTTGTGGTTCTGTATCTGTTCCGACCCAACCGGCTGCTGATGACAGCCGCCGGCTGCGTCAGCCTTCTGTGGGAAGCTCCCGCCTGTCTGGCTTTTCTTCCCATCAATCTCTACAACGGGAAAAAGGGGGTCTCCATGAAGTACTTTTTCTATCTGTTTTACCCTGCCCATCTTTTAATTCTGGGGCTCATTCGTCATCTGCTACGGTGATTCACTGTTCCATTCTGGAAAAGCTCACCGATCCGCCCCAGGCCAGCAGCACTGCCAGTATCAACAAATACAGGCTGGCAGCCAGAAGTCCGGCGGCGATGCCGCCGAGGGTCGTTACCAGTACCGCAATGGGAAGCGCCGCCAGGATCACCAGCCAGGCCACAATCATATGGAGGCTGCGCAGCAGCGTATCCCCCACCACATTTCCCAGCAGATACCGGCAGACCGTACTGGAATACAGGAAAACCGCGTTCATGCAGATCTGCATCAGCACATAAACCGGCAGATACCACCAGGATATTCTCATGGCAATCATAGCCGGTATGGTAAACAGCAGGCCATGCGCCGCCGCCCGGATATGATCGATCACCGTCGCATACCACATCTTCCGGAACGGGCTGTCCGGAATCAGGAACACATACGGATTTTCCAGTTCCTTCGCCCAGCGGGTCTTATACCCGCTGAAAATGAATCCCAGATACATCAGGATGCCGGGAATCAGGTAGTACCTCCATACGGCCGTCTGCATTGTATCCCCCTCCTGTACGGCCAGCCAGGCCACCAGCAGTCCTGCCCCCAGAAATACCAGCGTGAGAAAACCGAAAATAAAGAAACGTTCCTTTTTGTACTCCAGCAGCTGACGGTAAAAAATAGCGCTGGCTCCTCCGCCGCGGTAGTTCACACGGGCGGTTTTGTATTTTTTCTTTTTTCCCACAAAGGCTACTTCGCCTGACTTGTTTCTTTTCTGCGCCTCCTGATAATCATCAGCGAATTTTTCCGCATCCTCATAGTACTGGCCGGTACACTTCATCCGCAGCGCCATGACTGCCAGAAGGACGAAAGCTGCCGCATACAGCAAAGATCCGAGAACCGTCACCAGAGAAGGCCCCAGAATTATCAGCTTCATCACTGCCAGCGACCAGCCAATGACCGGAATCAGGCAAAGCCAGGGGCTGTCCAGATAGTGGAAAAACACTTCCCACCGGAAGCCCTCCCGATACAGAAAGAATACCGCAAGAAGCACAAAACACGCCAGAAGTCCGTACATGACTCCTCCGAAAATGCGGATTCCTTTTTTTCCGAGCCGTTCATTTCCATACAGAAGCACAACAATGGACGCCTCCAGAATGCTTTCCGCCACCACGCAGACCAGAAAGTACAGTATCATTTTCCATGCCGGCACATGAAACCAGAAGATACCGGCCGGTATCAGAACGATTCCGAAAAACAGCGACATCTGCAGCGTCTTTCCATAAGCATACAGCAGATTCCCCTTGGGGCTTAAAGGCGAACCGAACAGAAAGTGTACGTCCGCCGGAAGAAAAATCAGCCCTTTTCTTCTGGCGTAGGAGGCAAAATTCGCGGGCGTCAGATAAATCACGAACGCGCACATTACCCGACTCATATTCAGCGGTGTACCAAAACCGCCGGTACGGATCCAGTCCTGCATCATAAAAATCAGCCAGACGAAATAGGCAGCAATGGCAATGGTATAAATCAGGGTTGCCGGTTTCTTTACCAGCCTCCGGATCCGGTTGATCCACATTTTCCGATAGAGAAAAAGATAGGCACTCATAGGCTATTCCTCCGACTTTCTTCCGGCGCCAAACAGCTTTCGTCCGGTGTCCGGCGATGCTTTCCGGTCTTCTTCCCTGCGGCTTTCCTCCCCGGATTTCCAGTTCTCCGTCACTTTAAAGAAGAGTTCCTCCAGTTCCTGTCCATAGGCCTGCTCCCGGTCGAAACCCGCAATGATTTTCCCCTGCTCCATCACAAACACAAAATCCCACAGTTCCTGGACCATTTCCAGCATATGGGTACTGATCAGTACGGTCACTCCCTGCGCTCTCAGCTCCATCACCACTTCCTTCAGTTCCTTGATGGCCTTGGGATCCAGGCCCACCATGGGTTCATCCAGCAGGATCACCCGGGGATGAATCAGCAGCGCGCAGCAGATGCTCACCTTCTGCATCATACCCTTGGACAGTTCGTCGCCCAGCTTGTCTTTTTTGTCCCAGAGTTCAAACCGGGTTAAGAGGGCGCGGATCTCTTCTTCCGTTACCGAAAGCCGGTACGCTCTCCGGATAAATTCCATGTGTTCCGCCACTGTCAGAGCGCTGTACATGGCGGGAATCTCCGGCACATAGGCAAACATGGCCCGGGCCTGCCGCTGTCTGGCGTCGATCCCCTGAATGGCAATCGTTCCTTTATACTTCAGCAGTCCGGCAATACTTTTAATGATGGTGGATTTTCCTGCGCCGTTGGGTCCCAGAAGCACGCCTGTCGCGCCGTCCGGAATGGAGAAGGACACCTGGTCAGCGGCCAGTGTCTTTCCATAATACTTGGTAACATTCGTCAATTCCAGCATTCGTTTTCTCCTGTCTTTTTGCGGCAGTTCAGCACAGATGAAGTACCGCGTATTATTGAATTTATTTAATATGCCGGAAAATCTTTCTGGGGTTTTCCGGCATATAGTTACGTTCTTATTTTACATGATTTCATCTGGAATTTTCTTTACAATTTCCTGTCGATTTTTGAAAATACTTTTTTCCGGGATCACGCCTCTGACACAGGAGAGCGGGTAAATGTTGGACTCGCGGCCCACCACGGTACCGGGATTCAGCACGGAATTGCATCCCACTTCCACGCAGTCGCCCAGCATGGCGCCGAACTTTTTCAACCCGGTCTCAATATGATAGTCCTCTCCGTGAACCACCACCAGTTTTTTGTCGGATTTCACATTGGAGGTTATGGAGCCGGCTCCCATATGCGCCTTGTATCCCAGAACAGAATCCCCCACATAATTGTAATGCGGTACCTGAACCTTATTAAACAGAATCACGTTTTTCAGCTCTGTGGAATTCCCCACCACGGCATTCTCACCCACAATGGCACTGCCGCGAATAAATGCGCACTGGCGGATTTCCGCGTTTTTTCCAATGATACAGGGGCCGCTGATGGCTGCCGTGGGCGCGATTTTTGCTGATTTCGCCACCCAGATATCCTCGCCCACCTGGTTATATTCCTCCGGGCTCAGCGTCTTTCCCAGACGGATGATAAACTCCTTAATCAGAGGCAGCACTTCCCATGGATACGTTTTTCCCTCAAAAATTTCTGCCGCGATGGTTTCCCTGAGATCGAACAGATTTTGAATCGTAATTGCTTCTTTGACCATTTAATTTTCCTCCTTTTTGGCCATGCGGCCATCCCGGGCGCCCTTTTTCGCGGGTCCTCCCGATTTTTTCTTATAATTTTCCGCAATCCGGTCATACAGCGCGCGCAGCGCATACTGATTATGCAGCTTCATCACCCCGCTGGTGCGCACCCGGATAAAATGTTCCAGCTTATCCATATACTCTCCGGAACTGATACTTCCCTCCGCCACATAGGTCAGCCCCTTCTCCCAGCTGGCTGTCAGCTCCGGATTGAGCAGAGAACGGATGGAAGCATTGACCACCTCGTAAACCATCTCACCCAGCTGGGTCGGCGTAATTACCTGCGTTTTTTTGTTGAGCGCGATGTATTTGATGTTCACCAGTTTTTTCAGAATCTCTGCCCGGGTGGCGCTGGTACCGATACCGCTGCCCTTGATCTGTGCCCGCAGTTCTTCATCCTCGATCAGCTGTCCGGCATTTTCCATAGCCAGGATCATGGTACCGGAATTGTAACGTTTTGGCGGGGAGGTCTCTCCCTCCTTTATAAAGAAGTCTTCCACCGGAAGACGGGAGCCCCGGCGAAGTTTCTGCAGTATCTCCAGAAATGCTCCGTCACAGACCAGATCCTCCGTTTTCTCTCCGTCCTCCTTTTCCTCCTCCTTCTTTTTGGCGGATGGAACCTGTGCCACTTTCAGATAGCCTTCCTCCACCAACACCCGGAAGCTGGCGTACAGCCTTTCTTCCTTTACTGCGGCCGTAAGGCTTACCTTCTGATAAACAGCCGGCGGATAGAAAATTCCCAGAAAACGCCGGACGATCACCTGGTATACCTTCCGGGCCGTCTCGGAGGTCCGGGAAAGGGCAGACAGCCCCTGCCCGGTGGGGATGATGGCATAATGGTCGGTGATCTGCCTGTCATTGACATATCTGGTCCTGGAGATGGTTTTCCAGCTGTCCGTCTCCAGCACTTCGCCGGCAAATTCTCCCAGGCCCGGAAGAGCGCGTAGTCCCCGCAGATTTCCGGAAATTTCTTTTGCCACTGCCGAGGACAGCACTCTGGCATCCGTTCTGGGATAGGTGACCAGTTTTTTCTCATACAGTTCCTGCACCATCCGAAGCGTCTCATCGGGACTGATTTTAAACATCCGGGAACAATCGTTCTGCAGCTCTGCCAGATTATAAAGCAACGGCGGATTTTTCTTTTCCTTCTTTTTTTCAACCTTTTCCAGTAGTGCCTGACGCACATCGGCCGGCGCGTCTTCCGGATGCGATGCGGCGCGCAGATATTCCATCAGTGCCTCCGCGTCTTCCTTCTTTTTAAATCCGTTTTCTTTGTACAGCAGCGGCGACTGGAAATAACGGCTGCCCTGAACCGCTCTCCATTCCCCGTCAAAGGAACGGCCTTCCAGAGAAAATTTACCCAGCACCCGATAAAACGGAGTTTTCACAAATTCCCGGATCTCCCGCTCCCTGCGCACCACCATTCCCAGCACGCAGGTCATCACCCTTCCCACAGATATCACCTGATACTTGCTGCCAAGATAACCGGAAATGCTGTTGCCGTACCGCAAAGTCAACAGACGGGAAAAATTGATTCCCATCAGATAATCCTCTTTTGCCCGCAGGTATGCGGATTCCCCCAGGTTATCGTAAGCGGAAAGATCCTTTGCCTCGCGGATACCCCGGATAATTTCCTCCTCCGTCTGAGAGTCGATCCACACCCGTTTCTGTTCCTTGCCCTTTACACCGGCCATCATTGCCACCAGACGGTAGATGTACTCTCCTTCCCGCCCGGAGTCGGTACAGACATAGATCGTGGTCACATCCGGGCGGAGAAGGAGTGAACTGACGATGTCATACTGCTTTTTCACCGCGGGGATGACCTCGTATTTGAATTCTCCCGGAAGGAAAGGCAGCGTTTCCAGACTCCACCTTTTATATTTTATGTCATAGGCTTCCGGATAACTCATGGTAACCAGATGCCCCACGCACCAGGTGACAATGGTATTCTGTCCTTCCAGATAACCATCCCTCCGGGCTGGGGAAAGCTTCAGAGCCTTGGCAAATTCCTGCGCCACGCTGGGCTTCTCCGCAATAAATAAAGATTTTGTCATACTTATCCTCCGATACCGGACATGGGACGCTTCTCCCAGCCGTTGTTTTCCTGCCCACTTTCGAAAGCGTGGCAGGCCGGTTTCTTTCTTATGGCCTCCGCGATGGCGCTTTTCAGCTGATCATCGGAATCTCCCCGGCGAATCCTTTCGGCAAGGTTCAGCCCTGCCTCATACTGCAGACACGTTTTCAGCCATCCGTCAGCCGTCAGCCTGATCCGGCTGCAGCGATCACAGAATTTGTGACTGAGGGCGCTGATCCACCCGATGCTGCCGCAAAAGCCCTTCGGCCGCCGGTAGATAGCCGGGCCGCTGCCTTTCGGTCCGGCACAGGATTCCATCGGCCCGAAAGCCTCCGTCAGTTTCTTCATTACTTCTTCTTCCCGAAGGCCCTCCACAAAAGCTCCGCGGCCCACCGGCATCATCTCGATAAACCGCACATGAACCGGCCGGCGGGCCGCAAGTCCGGCCAGCGGGATCAGCTGGTCTTCATTGCGCCCTCTCATGGGAACCACGTTCACCTTCACAGTCAGCCGGTCTCCGCAGGATACCGCCGCCTGAAATCCTTCCCAGGCTTTCTCCCACAGATCTCTTCCTGCTATCTCCCGGTAGCAGTCTCTCTCAAGGGCGTTCAGACTGAGATTCACCCCCGAAATTCCGGCTTCCAGCAGCTTGGGGAGCTTTTGGGCCAGCAGTACGCCGTTGGTGGTCAGACAAACCCTGCGGACGCCTTCCAGGGAAGTGATATGGCCCGCAAGTGTGGCAATATCCTCCCGGCAGAGGGGTTCGCCTCCGGTCAGCCGGATATCACGAATTCCCATCTGCACCAGAAGCTTTACGATCCGCAGCAGCTCTCCGCCGGTAAGCAGACGCTCCTGCGGCAGCCAGCAGGGAGCCTCCCCGGGTATACAGTAAAGGCAACGCAGATTGCACCGGTCTGTCAGTGATATTCTCAGATAATCAATGGTTCTTCCCTGTCCGTCAAGCATTTCTCACTCCACCAGCAGGCTTACATCCTGCTTTTCTTCCACCTGTCCGATTCTGACCGCCGGAAATTCTCCTTCCGACAGCCGACGGCAGAATTCTTCCGCCTCTTCGCCGGCCACAGCAAAAAGCAGTCCTCCCGACGTCTGAGGATCAAACAATACATCCTGAAGCCACTCTTCCACCTGATGCAGCCGGATCTTGGTCCCCACAAATTCTCTGTTCCGGTAAGCTCCCACCGGCACCAGGCCCATGGAAGCGTATTCCCTTGCCCATGGAAGCACCGGTATCTGTGAAGCCGCAAGACGGATCGATACGCGACTGCCTATGGCCATCTCCAGCGCATGGCCCAGAAGCCCAAAACCGGTCACATCCGTACAGGCATGAACGGAAAATTCCGTTCCCACATCCCTGGCGAACCGGTTCAGCGTCGTCATCACCCGAAGCACCTCATCGGCCGCCTCCGAAGACGCCAGCCGTGCTTTTACAGCCGTATTGATCACCCCCACGCCCAGCGGCTTTGTCAGCACCAGCGCATCCCCGGGACGGGCACTGCAGTTTTTCCAGATCCGGTCCGGGTGTACAAACCCGCTGACACTGAGACCGTATTTTGGTGTTTTATCCCGAATCGTATGGCCTCCCGCCATCACAGCGCCTGCCTCCAGCACTTTGGAAGCGCCGCCCTCCAGTATTTTCTTCAGGATGCCGGTATCCAGTCCTGAGGGAAACGCGGCAATATTCAGCGCCACCTTCGGTTCTCCCCCCATGGCATAAATATCACTGAGAGCATTGGCCGCTGCCACCCGTCCGAAATCCCAGGGATCATCCACCATGGGCGGAAAGAAGTCCAGGGTCTGAATCATGGCCACCTGATCATTGATCCGGTAAATGGCTCCGTCATCTGAGGTTTCCGCTCCCACCAGAAGATTTTCGTCCTCTCCCCGGCAGATTCCCTCCAGCACCCCGGCCAAAAGCCTTGGCTCCAGCTTTGCCGCACAACCGCAGGAATCCGCCAGCTCCGTCAGCCGGACACATTCCGGCACGGTCAGCGGTATATCCTCCAGCCAGTTTTCCTCATGCTTGTTCATCTGTCATACACCTCATCTTTCCTTTCTGCGGTTCCGCAGAAATCGCCTATGCACAGGTACAATAGCCGCTCTGCGGCTATTATACCATGTTCGCTGCGCGCTCATGGCGCCTCCGGCCGGATGTGCAGCGACTTTCTGCGGTTCCGCAGAAATCGCTTATGCACAGGTATAATAGCCGCTCTGCGGCTATTATACCATGTTCGCCGCCGCAGAGAAATACCCCCGGGGAAATTCCCGGGGGCAGAAAGCTTTCCAAATATTTATTTTGCTGTGATGTATCCTTTGGCTTTCAGGGTCTCCGCACACAGAACAGCTCCGCCTGCGGCGCCGCGCACAGTGTTGTGAGACAGGCCCACAAATTTCCAGTCGTATACGGTATCCTCTCTGAGACGACCCACGCTGACACCCATGCCGTTTTCATAATCCACATCCAGGCGTACCTGCGGGCGATCATCCTCTTCCAGATACTGGATAAACTGCTTTGGCGCGCTGGGCAGCTCAAGTTCCTGAGGAAGTCCTCTGAAATTCACCAGTTTTTCAATCAGCTGCTCTTTGGTGGGTTTTCTGCGGAACTTCACAAAAACAGCAGCCGTATGGCCGTTCAGCACCGGCACACGGATACACTGGCAGGTAATCACCGGCTCCTTGGCCTTTACGATAACACCGTCCTCGATATGTCCCCAGATTCTTAACGGCTCCTGCTCGCTCTTTTCTTCTTCTCCGCCGATGTAAGGGATGATATTTCCCTCCATCTCCGGCCAGTCTTTGAAGGTTTTTCCTGCTCCGGAAATGGCCTGGTAGGTGGTCGTCACCACCTCGTAAGGCTCAAATTCCTTCCAGGCAGTCAGCACCGGGGCGTAACTCTGAATGGAACAGTTGGGCTTCACGGCAATGAATCCCCTGGTGGTTCCCAGACGTTTTCTCTGGAATTCGATCACGTCAAAGTGCTCGGGGTTGATCTCCGGCACCACCATGGGAACATCCGGCGTCCATCTGTGAGCGCTGTTATTGGAGACCACGGGAGTCTCTGTCTTTGCATACGCCTCTTCGATGGCACGGATCTCCTCCTTGCTCATGTCAACGGCGGAAAATACAAAGTCCACGGTGGAAGCTACCTTCTCCACCTCATTTACATTCATGACAACCAGCTTCTTTACGGCTTCCGGCATGGGAGTGTCCATTTTCCAGCGGCCTCCCACAGCCTCTTCGTACGTTTTTCCCGCGCTTCTGGGGCTGGCTGCCACTGTAACAACCTCAAACCAGGGATGGTTCTCCAGCAGAGAAATAAATCTCTGTCCCACCATACCTGTTGCTCCTAAAATTCCAACTCTCAGCTTCTCGCTCATTTTCCACTCACTCCTCATCTCATTTCCTGCATCCGGAAAGCCGCCGCAGGCTTTTTCTGCCGCAGCCGCTGCGTCAGCATGCTTTGGCACACTGCGTTTTGTGTTTCTGCTGCGTACATTTGTTTTTCATGGGTAATATACTATAACAATCCGAAAGAAATTGCAACTATTTTTTTGAAATTTGTAACAGTTCCGGTTAAAGTTCAGTCTTCCATCAGGTACCGGCGATTCTCCTCCACAGCCGCTTCCATGGCACCGGGCGCCCCTTTGGTTGTCCGTTTTTCCACACACGTTTTAATGCTGATCGCCTGGTAAATATCATCCTGGAACACCGGGCTGATTTTCTGGTACTCCGCCAGGCTCATCTGATCCAGGGATATATTTTTATCCAGACAGTAAAGCACCAGCCGTCCCACAATGCCATGGGCGTCCCGGAAAGGAACCCCAT
>ERZ1643246.4213-NODE-4213-length-11572-cov-12.229834_pt1 | contig 11572 bp, 9 predicted proteins | sample MGYA00579265_ERZ1643246 | MGnify/ENA primary metagenome ERZ1643246 (study PRJEB29033, sample SAMEA4952261) | chicken gut metagenome | biome: Broiler Chicken; feature: Gastrointestinal Tract; material: Caecum | place: Ireland | collected 2018 | study: Broiler...
CCTGGCCGGGACCCAGGGCCGCTTTCGTCCCCCTACATAATCTGCAGCTGGTAGAGTTTTTTGTAGATTCCGTTCTGTTCCAGCAGTTCCTGATGCGTCCCGCTCTCGCGGATCCTGCCTTTATGCATGACGATGATCTTGTCCGCATGCTGGATCGTAGAGAGACGGTGCGCTACCATGATCGTCGTCCGGCCGGTCATCAGTTTCTCCAGGGCTTCCTGGATCCACTGCTCTGTCTCCGTGTCGATGTTGGCCGTCGCCTCGTCCAGGATCAGGATTGTCGGATCGAATGCCAGCGTTCGGGCAAAGGACAACAGCTGTCTCTGTCCGGCGGAGAAGGTAGCGCCCCGCTCGGAAACGTGTTCATGATATTTTCCGGGCAGCCGCTGAATGAAACGGTCCGCGTTGACCTCATGGGCGGCTTCCATTACCGTCTCGTCGCTGATCTCCTCATTGCGCAGGCGGATATTGCTGGAAATATCGCCGGTAAACAGGAACACATCCTGCTGCACCTGACCGATCGCGGCGCGCAGCTGTTCTTTTTTCAGTTTGCGGATATCCACGCCGTCCAGAAGGATCTCCCCTTTCTGGATATCGTAATAACGTCCGATCAGATTCAGGATCGACGATTTTCCGGCGCCGGTGGCGCCCACAAAAGCCACTCTCTGTCCGGGTTCAATGGTAAAGCTTACATCCTTCAGGATATAGTCTTCCCCGTCATAGGCGAACCAGACATGCTTAAATTCAATGCGTCCTTTGATCTCTTTTAACTCCACAGGTTCTTCCGGGTCCTTTACCATCGGTTTTACATCCAGGAGAGTAAAAATTTTTTCCGCAGAAGCGATGGCGGACTGGAGCGTGGAGAGCTGTTCCGCCAGTTCCTGGATTGGCTCAAAAAATGTGTTGATGTATTGGAGAAAGATATACAGCGTTCCGATGGACAGTGTGCCTGAGAGGACGCTGTTGCTGCCGCCGGCCAATACAATGACAAGGGCCAGAACCGACAGCATATAGATTAGGGGACGGAAGATGGCAAAGACCATCAGTTCCCGGTAATTGGCCCGGTATAATTCCTCACTCTTTCCCTTAAACTCTTCGTTTTTTTCCTTTTCCCGGTTAAAAATCTGAATCACCTTCATGCCGGAAAGATTTTCCGACAGGAACGTATTCAGCGCGGTGATCTTTGTCCTTGTGATCTGGTAAGTCCGTCGGGAAATCCGTTTGAAGATCACGGTCAGCACAACGACCGCAGGGACAAGCACAAAAGACAGCAGCGCCATCCGGACGTTCAGCATCAGCATCACCACCGCCAGGCCCAGGATTTTGATCAGGTTCTTGAACAGTTTGATCAGGATATTGGAGTACATATCGTTCAGCGCCTCCACATCGTTCGTGATGCGGGTGACGATCTTCCCCACAGGGGTCAGGTCGAAGAAACGCATGGACAGGCTTTCCACATGGGTGAAAAGTTCGTTGCGGATCTCATAGATGATCTTTTGGCCGGTGGACTGCAGAAGAACATACTGGATCCGGTTGCAGACGAACAGCAGAAGCAGAACGCCTACGTAACGGGCAGCCGCCCACAGGACGCCGTGAAACCGTTCCTGCGCCATCTCGCCGGGCGCATAGTCTCCGGTGATAAAATTGTCGATGGCATCGCCGATCAGGATCGGTTTATACAATTCCAGAATCGTGATGACTACGACGAGAAAAAAACAAAACGCGACGGTCGGCCAGTAGGGCTTCATATAGGACATCATCCGGACGACCGCGTTTCCCTCATAATTCAGTTCATCCTGATCATCCTTTTTTGTTTGAAACAGTTTCATCTTACGCCTCCTCACTGAGTTGTTTTTCCAACTGCTGCTTTTCATATATACTGCGGTACAGGCCGTTTTGCTTCATCAGTTCCCCATGGGTTCCGTACTCTGCGATCTTTCCCTCATCCAGCACCAGGATATGGTCGGCGTTCTGGATCGTGGAGATCCGGTGGGCAATGATCAGTGTGGTCTTTCCCCGGCGGTTGGCCTTGAGATTCCGGAGGATCTGTTCCTCGGTATCGGTGTCTACAGCAGAGAGCGCGTCGTCCAGGATCAGGATCGGTGAATCTTTCAGCAGCGCCCGGGCAATGGAACTCCGCTGTTTTTGTCCGCCGGACAGGGTCACGCCCCGCTCTCCGACCATAGTCTGGTAGTTGTCCGGAAAATCCATGATATTGTCGTGGATGCACGCGTCACGGGCCGCCTGCCGCACTGATTCCGGATCTTTTTCTGCCACGCCGAAGGCGATATTATTCTCCAGAGTATCAGAGAAAAGAAAATTATCCTGGGGTACATAGGCAATCTCCTCGCGCAGGACGTGGAGCGGGATCTGTTTCAGCGCGTGACCGTCGATCCGGATCATACCCGGCTTGACGTCATAGAGACGCATCAGCAGATTTGCCAGAGTGGTCTTTCCGCTGCCGGTCCGTCCGAGGACCGCCAAAGTGCTCCCTTTTTCCACGTGAAGACAAATATCTTCAAGCGCCGGTTCCTTTTTCTCTCCGGGATATGAAAAAGTCAGATGATCAAAGGTAATGTCCCCGTCCAGATGATCGATCGGCTTCATTTCCGGACCGTCCACGATATCCGGCTGTTCCTCGGAGATCACCATAATACGTTTCAGGGAAGCCAGGCCCTGGGAGACATAGGTGATACAGTCGCCTGCAGCGATCATCGGCCAGACCAGCATACTGATATAGGAATTGAACGCCACGAACTGTCCCAGGCTGATGGTTCCGTTGATAGCCAGGTATCCGCCGTAGAGCAGAGTCAGCAGACTGCTGACGCCGACGATCAGATCCAGAATCGGCACAAACAGCGCCTGCAGCCGGACAACGCTCAGGTTTTTCTCCTGATTGACTTTATTTGTCACTGCGAAAGCGGCCAGTTCTTTGTGCTCCTGCACGAAAGCCTTGATCACCCGGATACCGGAAACCGCTTCCTGTACCTGATCGGTCAGGTCGGAAAAAGCCTTCTGTTTGCGGATGAAACGGCGGTGCATCAGTTTCCCGTAGAAATAGTCCCCGAAAATGATCAGGATCAGCGGCAGGACGGCGACCAGCGTCAGTTTCATATCCACATACAGGATCATTTGCCCGAGGACCAGCACCAGCATGACGGTGGCGTCGAAGGCGGTAATGACCGTCGGACCGAGAAACATTCGGATCGACTGCAGGTCGTTGGTAAAATGCGCCATCAGATCGCCGGTTTTGTGTTCGTTGTAGTAACGCATGGACAGTTTTTCCAGATGGGCGAAGAGATCGTTGCGCATCTCCTTTTCAATGGAGCGGGACGAGCCGAAAATAAAATAACGCCAGAAAAAACGTCCCAATGCGACGATTGCGCCCAGGATCAGGATCCGTAGGATCAGCCTCAGGACTCCGTTCATGTCCAGAGTCTGAGCTTCCAGGCCGTCGGTGATCTCTCCGGTGTACCGTGGAATGTAGACATTCATCAGATCCACGGCAAACAGTGCCACAATTCCCAGTATGTACTGGAGACCGTGCCGCTTTACGTAGCGGCTGACAAACTTCAGTTCCTTCATATCTTCTCTCCCTCGAATTTATTGCGGCAGCTCTCGTCATCTGCCGACAGTATAAGAAAAATTATATACCTTTCGGGCGCAACAGGCAACTGTCAAATCAACCGGTTCCTGAAAAATGAAATTGTGAGTTACGGAAGTTTTGATATACAAAATTCCGGCGGAAGTGTAGAATAAGGGTATGTTGGAGTGTACTGTGCTATTTTTGCGGGTAACGTGCCGGGCGGACATGCCTGCATGGTCAACAGGAAACATCAAGGTAAACGAGGAGGATGAAGATGCGGCTGCTTTTTGAGATGGACAGAAAAGACTATGATCCCAATGGTTCGCGCCTTGTGCGGCCCTCTGCGCGAGCTATCATTGCGAAAGGGAACCGGATCGTGATGGTGCGCAGCCGGAAGTATGATTACTATAAGTTTCCGGGCGGCGGGCTGGAAGCAGGGGAAACTCCGCGCTCGGCGTTGATCCGGGAAGTGAGGGAAGAGGCGGGAATGATTGTTATTCCGGAATCAGTGAGAGCGTTTGGTTATGTGCACAGAGTTCAGAAGGGAGAACAGCAGGACATCTTTGTGCAGGACAATTTTTACTATTTCTGCGAGGTCGAGGAGCAGATCCTGGAACAGAAGCTTGACCCTTATGAGGCGGATGAGGAGTTTACGCTCGAATTTGTTCTTCCGGAACAGGCGATCGCAGTAAACAGGTCGGCGGAACACGGAGACAGATCCGATGATCCGTATCTTCTCGCGATGGCGGAGAGAGAGGCAAGGGTTCTGGAACTGTTGATATGTACCGATCGCAGAAAATAATGATTCCAAGCTTAGTAGGAAGAAAAATCTATGGAAGTATTTTGGATTATAATCTTGGTATTCGTGCTATATATTCCCATGATTATACTGATCTCATTTGTTCGGGCTCTTTTTAGTCTAAGAAAAGGGAAAACATATGCTAAGGAAAGATTTCGTGATACTTTTCTACATTTTTTTGTTGAATTACTCAATCCACTAAACTGGTTCTTGTAAAACACATACAAAGTACGATTTGTCGGACTGGACTAACAGGCTATTGTGTTCTTTATATATATGAAATATAATGATAAATGCTGTCGGAGGTATGTACATGAACGATATGATGTATGAAGCTCAAAGAGTTGAGAAAAAGTGAATGTTCATTCCCGACAAATAATTATTACTGCGTCAATGGGCGTATTCCCGGCGCTGTAAAAATGGTTGGCGTTTGACTGCTATCCGTGGACGCGGACAGGCTCGCCGATAAACGATATATACACGAAAGGAACAGATAAATGAAGATATTGGTTGTGGAAGATGATTTATCGCTAAGTGCGGGAATATGCTTTGAATTAGACTGTAACAATTACTTAACTGTTGCTGCCTATAATTGTAAAAAGGCAAACCAGCTTATTCAAAGTGACCATTTCGATTTAGCGATACTGGATGTGAATTTGCCTGATGGGAATGGCTTTGACCTGTGTCGTACCATCAAAGAAACCCACCCGGAACTGCCGGTTATCTTTTTGACCGCCAATGATTTGGAAAACGATGTACTCAACGGATTTGATTTGGGTGCCGAAGATTATGTGACGAAGCCTTTCAATATGCAGATCTTTCTGCGTCGTGTAGAGGTGGCCATACGCAGAGGCAGCCAATCCGCCGCCGTACCGGCCGAACAATGGAGCGATGGCTGGTTGTCACTGGACTTTTCCGCTCTCACGGCTCTGCGAGGCGGCGAGAAACTTGCCATCACCCCCAATGAATACAAATTGCTGAAAACCCTCACTGCCCACGCAGGGCAAGTCCTTACCAGACAGCAGCTTCTTGAGCGTTTGTGGGACAGTGAAGGCAATTTTATTGACGACCATACGCTGACGGTGACATTGAATCGTCTGCGTGCCAAAATTGAGGATGAGGAGCATAAATATATTAAGACCGTGCGAGGAATGGGGTACATCTGGGCGGGAGGCAAGGTATGAAGCACCGTAGCATGACGATTATGCGTTCAGGCGTGTTCCTGCTCTCGGTGGTGTTATTTGCCAGTCTTGTATGGCTTCTATGGCAGACGATCCCCTGGGCTTCCGTGCGCTGGGGTGTACTGGCCCTGTGTGCAAGTATATATGCTGTTGTGGGGCTATGGGCCTGGTATCAACGACGGCAGGTGAGCCTGTTTGCCGATGACTTGTGCGCAACGTTGGACGCGTTGATGTCCGGCCATGAAATCGAAGGATACCAGCCCTACGAGGACAGTCTGATTGCCAAGGTACAGGGCAAGCTGATGCAGTATTTTGATATTATGAACGAAGGCAGACGCCAAAGCCAGCGGGACAAACAGACCATCCAAAGCCTGGTCAGTGACATTTCCCACCAGGTCAAGACACCCATAGCCAACATCAAGATGTTTACCGGCATTTTGCGCGGTCATAACCTTCCTGCGGAAAAACAAGGGGAATTTTTGGCAACTATGGAAGAACAGATCGACAAACTGGACTTCTTAATGCAGTCTCTTATCAAGATGTCTCGGTTGGAGACCGGGACATTTACCTTACACATGGAAGAAGCGCGTCTGGCCGATACCATTGCCCGTTCCATGAGCACGGTGTGGGCCAAGGCGGAAGCAAAGCAAATCGAACTTTCGGCGGAGTGTGACCCCGCGATTACTGCCCGGCATGACCCCAAGTGGACAGCAGAGGCTCTCGGCAACCTCTTGGACAATGCGGTGAAGTATACTCCATCTGGTGGCAGTGTGACCGTAACCGTGCGTCCCTGGCAATTTTATACCCGTGTAGACATCCATGACACCGGTATCGGTATCCCAGAAGAACACTATAATGATGTGTTTCAGCGGTTCTACCGTGCTCAGGAGGTGGCCGGCCAGGAGGGAGTTGGCCTGGGGCTATATCTGGCCAACGGCATCATCACTCGGCAGAAAGGATATATTAGCGTGAAATCCAAGATTGGTGTAGGTACCACCTTTTCGGTTTATTTATTAAGTTAACAAAGAGAGGAATGAACCCATGAACATAGTAACCGTACATCATGTGAAAAAATACTTTGGCAAAGGAGAAAATCAGGTAAAAGCATTGGATGGCATTGACCTGGAAATCGAAAAAGGTAAATTTACCGTTATTATTGGTGCTTCCGGTTCCGGCAAGACCACACTGCTGAACATGATCGGAGGCATGGATCTTCCGGATGAGGGTGAGGTCATTGTAGACGGCGTGAACTTGCAGGGCCTGAAAGAGAAAGAACTGGCTGTGTTCCGGCGCAGCAAGGTGGGCTTTGTATATCAGAACTTCAATCTGGTACCCACCCTGACGGTGAAAGAAAATATCCTGTTTCCGCTGAGTCTGGCAGGAAGTACGCCAGATCCCATGTTTTTTGAGGAAATCATCGACTTACTTCGTATGAAAGAGCGACTCAATGCTTACCCTGGTGAACTCTCCGGCGGCGGACAGCAACGGGTGGCCATTGCCCGTGCACTGATTGCCAAGCCTGCCATCCTGCTGGCTGACGAACCCACCGGAAATCTGGACAGCAAAACCGGACAGAATGTATTAGGGTTATTGAAGTTGTCAGTCGAAACGTATCATCAAACCCTGGTCATGATTACCCATAACCTGGAACTGGCCCAGATGGCCGATCGGGTCGTTCGCATTGAGGACGGCCGCATTCGTGCATAAGGAGGGTCGGCTATGTTTGCAAACAACAACTTGAAAGTCTGCTGGACGCTGGTTCGTCGAGACTTTCGTTTTCATAGAGTAAAAAATGCTGTCTTGGCTTTGGCTGTAGCACTGGTCACCGGACTGTATGCCTTTGTATTTCTGCTGGGAGGCGCAGTAGAGGGCGCGTTCCTGCTGAACTACCAATACACTTACGGCTCCACCAGTCATATCCTCTACAGCGGACTGACTGACCATCAAGCGGACCTGCTCTCCCAGCATCCTAACATCAAAAGTGCCGTCCGCCTGAGCACTGTGGGTATCCTTTCCGACCCTATGATGGGTCAGCGGTCTGTGAAACTGGCGGTCACCGACCAGGACTATGCGAAAACTGTCCTGTCTGTTCCTACAACCGGCAGCCTGCCCCAGCAGTCCGGCGAGATTGCTTTGGATGAGTTTACGATGGGGTCCTTGGGGATTTTGAAGGAGATCGGGGCACCGGTGACTCTTCAATGGACGGATGTAAATGGACAGACCCATACCGACGAGTTTACCCTATGCGGCTGGTGGGCCAGTCCTACCAACTTCACCGAATCCTGCGCCTGGATCACAGCGGAGACGGCTCAGATGCTGGTGCCGGACTACAACGATGAAGCAGCCGCCAATATCACTCTGGGTGTAACGCTGCATCAGCCGCGGGATCTGGACCAGCAGGCCGCCCAGATGTTGACCGACCAAGGGCTGCCGGAACTTACCTTTACCACCAATCTGGCTTACAACGATGCTCGTCTGGAATTGGCCGATCAGCAGGCCCGGCCTTACTATGCTCCGGCGATTCTGGTGCTGGTGTGCGGCTTCTTGATGATCTTCGCCATTGTACAGGTCACCGCCCAGCAGGATCGAACTTATTTTTCCGGGCTGAAAGCCCTGGGCCTGTCACCCCGCCAGCTGCGGAGGTATCTGCTGGAAAAAGGTGTCGCTGTGACGGTGCTTGGGCTGATTCCCGGATTTCTGATCGGCTTCGGTCTGAACCTTGCCATCACGCCCCGCGTGGTGACAGGCATGGAGCAGAACCCGGCCTTCTATTTTGTGAGCTGGCAATCTTTTGCACTGGCGGCGGTATGTGCACTGGGAACTGTGCTGCTGTCCTATTTGTTACCCACTCTGCGGTTATCCCGGTTGACACCTGCCCAGACACTACGCATGAATACTCCGCGGACCGCACACGGCAGCAGTGCGAAAAACGGAATGGTTTCGTTACCCCGCCTTGCCTTGCGTACACTGGCCCAAGGCAAGGGGCGTATGGTTCTCTCAGTGGTTACCATGTTGGCTGCAGTGTTGCTGCTTACGAACATTCGGCTGCAATACGTGAGCCTGCAGGAGGATTTGTATCTGGCGGCGCTGTCTCCCTGGGACTATTCCATTGCAGATGCCTCTGCAGCTACCTCCTACCAGCGGTACAATGAAAACAATTTGGGCGTTGCCCAGGAGATGGTAGATGAGTTGGAGGCCCGCCCGGAGGTCACTTCGGTAAGTGCGCTGAAAAGTCGGGAAGTACCTCTGGTCGCGGATGAAACGCTGCATCAGCGGGTCGTGGACTATTACAATCAGCCTTATGACGAGAGTATGACGCTGCGGGAGTCTCAGGCAGCTTTCCCCGACTGGATGGAAGGAATCGACCGCTTTACGCAGACTGGCGAATACACCGCTATTGTGGTGGGACTGGATGGTGACTATCTGAACTATGTGCTGGAAAACTGTCCCTTCACCAGCGGCAGTTTCGACCAGGCGGCGTTTGAGAGCGGCGATTATGTGATTGCCGGTGGTGCGTATCACGAGGGCGTTTCCTGCCTGGCGGCGGATGAGACGCTGGAACTGGAGGGCCGCACCTTTACCGTGCTGGGGTCCCTCATGCACGACAACGCCTATCTGGAGGGGGCTAACAGCCCGGAGGCATCCTTCACGTTTTACTATCTGGTTCCGCTTTCCGTCTTTGATGAGTTGTTCCCTGACCAGGGCTACCGGCAGCTGGCGGTGAACATTGACCACAGCCAGCAGGCATCTTTTGAAGCGTTTTTGTCCCAGTATGAACAGGGACTTAATCGGGGTATCAGCGTCACCATGCGCAGCGACTATCAGGAAAACTTCGAGAACTCCCGGTTGAATATGGTGCTGATCCTGGGCATGGTAGGTGTAGTATTACTGGGAATCGCTCTGCTGAACTTTGTAAACCTGCTGGTGTCCAAGACGGCAAGCCGCCGCAGGGAATTCGCAGTCTACCAAAGTCTGGGCATGACGATGAGTCAGCTTAAGCGGCTGATGCTGTTGGAAGGTGTATTTTCCGCCCTGATCATGGCAGTAGTGCTGGTGCCGGTGACCATCGCTTTTGCTGCGCTTGTGATGCCCGGCTTCATTGCGGATCTTTCCTGGGTGGCTGTCTATACCTTCGATGTAATGCCCCTATGGATCACCTTGTCTGTAATCATCGTGTTAGCCTTGGGCACTCCGTTGGTTTGTCTGTATTTTGTAACCAAAGGTACCATCCAGCAACGGCTGGGTAAAGTGGAATAAAAAATCAAAACTCGAAACGCTCCTGTTTTCTCCGGCTTGAGAGAACAGGGGCGTTATTTTTTGAGGTTGCCTGCACAAGGTCACAAAAATGTACCTTTCCTGTACCTGAATTGAGACATTGATTTGATATGATTTGATCAAAGAGAAGAAGAAAATTTCTTAATTCAATGAAGGAGGAACAGTTATGGAAACAATTTTACAGGCACGCGGCCTGAAAAAATACTATGGAAAGGGCGAAACGCAAGTGCGCGCCCTGGATGGTGTGGATCTGGATATTGAGCGGGGAAAGTTCACTGCCATCATCGGTACATCTGGTTCTGGTAAATCTACTCTGCTCAATATGCTGGGCGGCCTGGACACCCCCACCGAAGGAAGCATCCGGGTGGGAGATACGGAGCTTGCAAAATTGAACAGTGAGCAGGCCACGATTTTCCGCCGGAAGCAGATTGGTTTCATCTTCCAGAATTACAATCTGGTGCCGGTGCTCAGTGTATGGGAAAATATCATTTTCCCCATTTCTCTGGATGGGCGTAAACCGGATAAGAAATTTATTATGGGGATCGTGAAACTGTTAGGCCTGGAAAAGAAACTGGACAGCTTGCCTAACAATCTCTCCGGCGGTCAGCAGCAAAGAGTGGCGATTGCCCGTGCTCTGGCCTCTAAACCTTCCATCATTTTGGCCGATGAACCTACCGGAAATCTGGATTCAAAGACCAGCGACGATGTGGTAGGACTTCTGAAAATGACCAGCCAGGAATTTGATCAGACCATCGTGATGATTACCCACAACCCGGAGATTGCAGCACAGGCAGACCGCACCATCCGTATTGAAGATGGCCGGATTGCAGAGTAAGGCGGTGATACCATGAAAGGACAGAAATCAATCATTCGTACATTGACAAACCGCAGTTTCAAGGCGAATAAAACGCGCAATTTGATTGCCGTTTTTGCCATCGTCTTAACAACGGTCATGTTTACATCCCTGTTTGTCCTGTCGCAGAGCATGGTTGAAAATATGCGGAACATGAATTTCCAGCAGGCCGGATATAACAGCCATTTGAGTTCCGGCACCATGACGGACGCCGATGCGGAGAAAATCGTTGCCCATGAAGCCGTCCGGGACTATGGGAAAAGCACGGTCATTGGCGTGGCCGAGAACGAGGAATTGACCGGGCGGCAGGTGGAAATCCGTTATGCCGATGAAAACTATGCCCGTTCCAGCTTTTCCTATCCTACAACGGGAACCATGCCGGTGCAGGAAAATGAAATTGCTTTGGACACCATTACCCTTGATAAGCTGGGGTTGCCCTATGAATTGGGACAGGAAATCACCCTTGAATGGCGCAAGGACTTAACTTCCGATGAATACACCACCGGCACCTTTGTCCTCTCCGGCTATTGGGATGGTAATTCCGCAGCTATGGCGAGTATGGCATGGGTTTCCGAAGCCTTTGTTCAAAGCCAGTGTGCAGGCATCGACCAAGAAGCACAGCTTGCAAACGGGCAGGTTTTTGGAACCGTGATGCTTCACCTTGACCTGTACAGTGACAGCGATCTGGAAGGGGAAGCGGAGCAGATTTTAGCCGACACCGGCCTGTCCGATGTGTCCCTTTCTCCCAATGCGGCCTATGATTCTACCATGAACCAGAATATTATCCGTGAAGTGCTGCCGATGGTAATTTGCATGGTACTGGTATTTGCCAGCGGGTATCTGATTATCTATAACATTTTCCAGATTTCCGTTGCCAG
>ERZ1643246.4214-NODE-4214-length-11572-cov-7.425719_pt1 | contig 11572 bp, 9 predicted proteins | sample MGYA00579265_ERZ1643246 | MGnify/ENA primary metagenome ERZ1643246 (study PRJEB29033, sample SAMEA4952261) | chicken gut metagenome | biome: Broiler Chicken; feature: Gastrointestinal Tract; material: Caecum | place: Ireland | collected 2018 | study: Broiler...
GCTCTGGCCAGCATGGCATCCCGGCTGCTCCTGACCTTTTTGGTCAGCAGCGCATGCCCTCTGGGAATGGCCAGCAGCCCGCCCGTGGTCTTTGTCACCGGCTCCGTCAGATCTTCTGTGATCCTTCCCATCAGCGGACCACCCACAATATAGATACAGTCACCCGACGCTCCGCCTGCCGCCTGAAGCAGCAGCGACAGCGGTGTTCCGATGGGGCAGGATACGGTGACGGGATGCGCCACGCTGCCGGAAACGGTAACCATCTTTTCGGTCACCGGTCGCCCCTCCATGGCCTGCGCGATGTTCAGCACCGTACTCACATTGCTGACCACACAGCCCACATCCAGGGGAATTCCTCCCGTTGGGACTGTTCGCCCGGTCACACAGTGAACCAGCGTCTGCTCATCCCCGGCCGGATAAAAGGATTCCGACAGATACAGCTCCACCTTCGTACCCTTTACAGCCGCCCGCAGAGCCTCCACCGCCTTTTCATAATGTTCCTTTACGGCGATTACCGCCCGCCTGGCCCCCAGGCTGTCCCGGATGGCGCGCACGGTCTTCACGATCTGCGGCGCGTACTGTTCCATCACATGACGGTCCGTCCGCAGCAGCGGCTCGCACTCAATTCCATTTACAATAAATATTTCCGCCTTGCAGTTCAGTTTTTTGTCGGTTGGAAATCCGGCGCCGCCTGCACCCACGACACCGGCATCCCGAATCTGTTCAATCAGTCCCATAGGCCGTCAGATGATGCGGAAGCCATCTTCCAGCACGCAGCGGCGGGCTCTTGTGAAGCTTCTGGCGGAAGTCAGGCCCTCTCCGGTGGGGGTTGCGATGGTCAGGGTTGCGTAGCCCTCTCCGTTGAATCCCACGCCGGCGGTGGAGGGGCCGTTTTTGACGAAAATGGTTGTATTCAGAGCCTTCGCCGCTTTCGTCATGTTTAGATAGTTCGTTGAGTGCATCAGCGCGGAATGCCAGCACCCTCTCTCCGCCCACACAGCCCAGTCAATGGCCTGATCCACGTTCTGGCAGCGGACGCAGCCCAGGACCGGCATCAGCATTTCCACTGTGACAAAGGGGTGCTCTTTTGGCACCTCGGCGATTACCAGGCGGGGATCTCCCGTATAGGAAACGCCGGACTGCTCCATTATGTAAGTGGCATCGCGGCCGACAAATTTCCGGTTAATGACATATTTGCCGTCTTTCTGGATGAGCACGGTGCGCACAATCCTGTCGATATCTTCCCCGCGGACCATCCATGCCCCGTTTTTCTGCATTTCCGTCATCAGCTGGTCAAAAACAGTATTTACCGCAAAGCATTCCTTCTCCGCCACGCACAGAACGTTGTTGTCAAAGGACGCGCCGTCCACGATATCTTTCCCTGCTTTGGGAATATCCGCCGTCTCGTCCACGATGACCGGCGGATTGCCGGGTCCTGCGGAAATACATTTCTTTCCGGTCTTCATGGCAATACCTACCACTGCCTCTCCGCCGGTTACCGAGAGAAGCTTGATATCCGGATGGTTCATAATTACATTGCTGGTCTCCACGGTGGGATCCGTGGGACAGCAGATCAGGCCCACAGGCCCGCCCGCGGCCACAATCGCCTCATTGAGAATCCGCATGGTTTCCTGGCAGCATTTTTTTGCCGCCGGATGCGGATTGAACACCACCGCATTTCCTCCGGCGATCATGCTGATGGAATTGTTGATGACCGTTCCGGGCGGATTAGTGGAGGGGGTAATCGATCCGATCACGCCGAAGGGTGCCTGCTCCACAAGAGTCAGTCCCTTGTCGCCGGTGAACACCCTGGGCTGAATATCCTCTGTCCCGGGCGTTTTGTTTGCCACCAGCAGAATTTTCTGAATTTTATCCGGAACCCTGCCGTATCCCGTCTCATCGTGAGCCAGCTGCGCCAGATATTCCGCATTGTCAACGGCGGCCTTTCGCATGGCCCGGATGAAAGACTCTCTGGCCTCCATGGTCATGGAAACCAGCTGTTTCTGCGCGGCGGCGGCAGCTTTGATGCAGTCCTCCGCGCGGTCGAACATCCATCCGTTTCCCGCTGCCGGGGCATTTCCGGCCGGCGCTTTCGGCTGTCCGTTCATCTGAGCGACTGTCATTGCGACAATCTGCTCAATCTGCTCCTTCGTAAGCATTAGCTATCCACCTTCTTACTTTCTTCTTTTTCTTTGCTGAATATACGTTTATTATAAAGATCAATATAATCGATGATGGCGATGATCGCCGTGTCTGACGGACGGTTCTCCGTCACTTCCGTCTGTCTGGAGGAGGATCCGGAGACGATCATCACAACCTCGCCCTCTCCTGCGCCGACTGCGTCAAAGGCCACCAGAATACTGCCCTTCTCCTGGAAGGTTTCCAGGTCAATGGGCTTTACCAGCAGCATCTTAAGCCCTGTCAGCTTCTCGGATTTACTCGTGCTCACCACGGTTCCGACTACTCTTGCAATCTGCATACAGTCAATCTCCTCCTTTCATTCGGATAATCTGAATTCCGGCCGCTTTGGCCCGGTCCGTGGCTGCCGGGGTAATCAGCGCTCTCTTCCCGCAGTAGACCCGGGGTTTATTGTCGCGGAAGGCATCGTTGATATCCCGTTCCGTCACAAGATCCAGTATTTCCTCCTCCGGCACCTGTGGAACCGGAGCCGGCTCCGGCTCTCCGGCGCCTTCGGACGCTGCCTCCCTCCGGCCGGGAACCAGCACTTCTACCAGGTCCCCGTTTCCCAGCGCGCAGGCGTTTGCCTCGTCTGTGTCCAGGTGCAGTTCCAGTTCATGGCCGCGGCCTGTACGGCAGATGACCTGATCCAGAATACAGGGCCGTGCGCCTGTTATTTTTACGGAAACCACCTGTCCGTCGTGAATTCCGAAAGCTCCGGCCTGCTCCTCATTCATATGGAGATGCCGGGCTGCCACAATGAGTCCCTGCTTCAGCTCCACCTGACCCTCGGGTCCCAGAAGCTTCACGCCCGGAGAACCCTTAAGGTCTCCCGACAGACGCACCGGGCAGTTTTTTGCGCCCAGCACAAAGGTATCCGAACAGGAAATTTCTACCTGGCTTTCCCTCCGGGCAGGCCCCAGAACCCTTACGTGCTCCAGCCGGCCCCGGGGACCGACGACTGTCACCTGCTCCCGGGCCGCAAACTGTCCCGGCTGCGACAGGGGCCGGATGGGGTGCAGATGGTACCCTTTTCCAAACAGAACTTCTATGTCTGCTTCCGCCAGATGGACATGCCGGGCCGAGATCCCTGCCGGGACAAATCTGCTTAAGCCCCGGCGGGCCAGCTCGGTCAGAACCGCTCTCTGGATCTCGGGCTTTTCCATGCTCAAGTTTTCATCACCCTCTTTCTCTTCCGGTTTTTCTTTTTATTTTCCAAAATTCCCCTTCTCGAGAATCTGTCTGACAATCTGCACGACAGTCTCCACATCCTTCTGATCTTCCAGACTGTCCGCCTTCTCCGTATGGCCGCAGCTGCTGCAGGAAGCCTTTTCTTTTTTCCCGCCGCATTGATTCTCCATGCATGCGGGCCTTCCGTCGGAATCGCAGTTGTGGCAGAGGGGGCGTCCGCCCGTATAGATGCCGCTGTTTGTGCGGCGCTCAATCAGACGGTCCACCTGGTCACAGGTCAGTTCGTGCGCCTCCCCGATCAGTCCGTTTGTATACATGCTGACCAGCGCGTAATATTCCACAGACTCCATCCGCATCCAGGCTTCCATGGCATTTTTTCCCCAGGTCAGGGCGCCGTGATTGGCCAGCAGACATCCGTTGTGGGTGTTCACAAAAGGCGCGATAGAATCGGGAACTTCCTCTGTTCCCGGCATGGCGTAGGGGGCCAGCGGGATCTCCCCGATCCCCATCACTGCCTCGGTCAGAATCGCCCGGTTCAGCGGCATGCCCGCAATGGCGTAGGAAGTGGCTGCCGGCGGATGCGCATGCACAACCGCCTGGATCTCCGGATTTTCCCTGTAAACCCGCAGATGCATCTTCACTTCGCTGGACGGCTGCAGATCTCCTTTCAGGACATTTCCGTCCAGATCCATCAGTACCAGCATTTCATCGGTCATATATCCCTTGGATACGCCGGTAGGCGTACACCAGATGGTATTTTCACTGACTTTGGCGCTGATATTTCCATCATTGGCAGCCACAAAATTTTTGGCGTACATTCTTCTGCCAATCTCCAGGATATCGCGCTTGACCTCAAAATCGCTGGGATATTTGTTATCAAACTGATAACTCATCTTTTTACCTCTTTTCTGTGTTACTTTACTCTTGCTCCAGTTTTCTGATAAAAGCGCGGCAGTTCTCTGCCAGATCAGGGCCGTGGGTAAACAGCCCTCCCCCCATCAGGAACGCAACGTCTGTGCCGTAAGCGTCTTTCATGTTACCCAGCCGCCCGAAGGTCATGCCTCCGGAGGGACAGGGGAGAACCGGCGGCATCCCGCCGTAATCTCTTCTGCATTCTTTTACTATATCCATACATTCTTTCTCTGTCAACGAGAAACGCCCGCCGTAGTTGGGGAAGACTGTCAGATCTGCCCCGCAGATCCGGGGCAGCAGGCCCAGAATCAGACCGCATGCGAATCCTCCCGCCCCCTTATCCAGATAGCATCCTGCCATGGCCGGATGCGCGGTAACCGGCAGTTCGGTATGGGAAGCCGCATACTGCATGGTATCATACCCCACAAGTCCCGGGGCCAGCATAATCCCCCCCGCTCCGCACTCTTCCGCATAACGGATCCGGTCCATGATCCGGGAGGTACTTCCGGAAAGATTGGGGAAATAGAGCGCATGCCCCCCCGACTCCTCATTTCCTCTTCGCACGGCTTCGCAGACAGCTTTCACGCGGCTTTTGTAATCGGAAAAAGGCTGATTCATCAGGCCGTGGTCATCTTTAATCAGATCTATTCCTCCCAGGGCACACTGATAAGCTTCCCAGGCCAGAGATTCCGTCGGCAGTCCCATGGGCTTCAGCGCTGTAAAAGTTAAGGGACGGCCGCTTACACCCAGCTTTCTTCGGATTCCTTCTGTCCCGTACTTCGGTCCCGGAAACCATTTCATCATCTCCGGGGACAGGAGAATATCCTCCACGGTAATCCCTGGAAGCAGACTGGAATTTCCGAATACCACATTAAAAAACTGGGCAAATTCTTCCGTAGCGCATGCTTCCGCGTAACTGACCGCCGCCCGGTATCCTCCCTCACAGGGCGAAAATTCCTCCAGCCTTCCAATAATCTCCCTCTGAATGGCACTGCACTCAATCTCATCGGCGGGAAATTCCACAGTCTGCTCCACGCAGAGATTTCTGGCCGCCTGCAGAGCCGTTTTTTCTTCTCCGCATATACGGTAAATCACCGTAAAACGTCTGTTTTCTCTCAGCTGTGCATACAGCCCCTCCTCTGTATATCCTTTGAATTTCATTTGTTTATCCTCCGAAAACCGGTTATACTTTTCTGAAAAATTGCATTTTTCCTATATTTGTGTTATTTTGTAATAAGGAAAAAGCAAGGGGGTTTCTTTACATGCTAGCTATCGCACGAAAGGCCGCTATCCGTGAGCGCCTTCACGAACACAAAAGTGTCCGGATCACGGAGCTTGCCGCAGAGTTAAATGTCACGAAAGAAACGATCCGCCGCGACCTCCGGGAAATGGAACAGGGCGGTGAGCTGATCCGTACCCACGGCGGCGCCTATATTCTGGACGGAGTCCAGAACGACATAGATGTAGGCACCAGACAGGTGCTGAAGATCCCGGAAAAAGAGCGTATTGCGCAGAAATGTGATTCCATCATCCAGTCCGGGGACTATATCTATCTGGACGGGTCTACCACCTGCTGGTCAATCGCCAGAAAAGTTTCTCACCGAAAGCTGACCGTGCTGACCTCTTCCCTGGAAATCGCCAATATCCTGTCTCCCTTTGATACGATCAAGCTTCATGTGATCGGCGGTGAATTTTCCCCGAAAAACAAAGATTTCGTCGGCGAGGGCGCTATTAAAACTCTGGAACGCTATTTCGTGGACAAGGCCTTCATTTCCTGCCGGAGCGTACATATCCGCTATGGCATCACGGATACAAACGACGGGCGCGCCCGCCTTCACCAGACCGCCCTGGAGCACGCGCGTGAAAAATATCTGGTGGTGGATCACTCCAAGCTGAACAATGTCTCCTTTTCCCGCATCGCGCCGGTGACCTCCGTGGACGGCATTATCATGGATCAGGAATTCCCTCCCGAATGGACTGACTATCTGACTGCTCATCAGATCAAAATGTTTTAAAAGAGATCCGGGCAGGCGCCGGCACTCTGCGCCGCCCGGATCTTCGTTTTTTTATTTGTCCACGTATTTTGTTACGGGTTTGATCCCCATCTTTTCAAAGGATTCTTTAAAGGGTTCATAAGCGATTCCCTTCTCGGTAATAATACCCGTCACGAGACTGTGATCTGTCACGTCGAAGGCCGGATTTACAACACCCACGCCTTCCGGAGCCATCCGCTCCTTATACCACATCTCCGTTACCTCTTCCGGCTTGCGCTGCTCAATGTGGATTTCTTCCCCCGTCTCCATGGTCATGTCAATGGTGGAAGAGGGCGCGCACACATAGAAGGGGATTCCATAATGTTTCGCGATAATGGCTACGCCGCTGGTGCCGATCTTGTTGGCAAAATCTCCGTTGGCAGCCACCCGGTCGCATCCCACAAAAATGATACCGATTCTGCCTGATTTCATGGTATAAGAAGCCATGTTGTCACACTGCACATACGTGTCCACACCTGCCGCCTGCATTTCATAGGCGGACAGTCTGGCTCCCTGCAGAAGCGGTCTCGTCTCATCACAGTATACGTGCAGATCCTCCTTAGGATCCCAGCCGTGCTCCAGGGCGATATAAACCGGAGCCAGGGCCGTGCCATATTTAGCGGTAGCCAGCGTCCCGGCATTGCAGTGGGTCATAATACCCACGCCTCTTCCCAGCTTCTCCAGAAGCTCAAAGCCGTAGGCTCCGATGCTGCGGCTGATCTGGATATCCTCCTCGCGGATATCATTGGCCTCCTTTTTCAGGCGCTCCTTCATCTCAGCCACAGTTTTTCCATCTTTCTCATTTAACAGCACTGCGTGCATCCGGTTCAGGGCCCAGCTCAGGTTCACCGCCGTGGGCCGGGAAGAGTTCAGATATTCCATCATTTTAGTGCATTTGGCTACAAACTCCTCCATATTTTCTGTATCGAACTGGCGGGCCAGCACATAATAACCGTACGCTCCGGCCACCCCAATGGCCGGGGCTCCTCTTACCCGCAGCTTATAAATTGCCTCCCAGATATCCTCCGCTTTGTCCAGGGTCAGATATTCTGTCTTCCCCGGCAGCAGAGTCTGATCCAGAATCACCACAGCCTCTCCGTTCTCGGAGAGAACGACTGTATCCAGATTTAACGCATTTTCCATTCCGGATATTCTCCCTTCTGTATTTTTTATGGAAATGCCGGCAGAACCGGCCTTTCTTCATTACTGCTGATCTACAGCCTTCACCGCGTCCTTCAGTGTATTCAGGAAACACTTTCCGCAGGCCTTATGGGCGCGGTTTTTAATATAGTCAATGGCTGCCGTAATGCAGATCCGCTCCGCGCGGGTGCGGGCCTTCTCATCTGCGATGGTGGTAATATCCTTTACATTAGCCATGCCGACAATTCTCCGGATCAGTTCCAGACCGGTAACCGCAGAAGTATCCTCCAGAATTGTCTTCATATACCATTCCTTGAATCCCTTCGTCTTACACATGGTGTCTGTCACATGCTCGTCATAATATTTTCCCATCTTTTCCATGGTCAGGTTGACCACATCCGCAATTACAGACTCGACCCAGCGGCAGAACTCCTCCGCTCCGGCCGCGTCCCCGCTGCACCAGGCAAAGATCATGTTTGCCACCACATTGCCGATATCATAGCCCATGGGACCGTACATGCAGAATTCCGGATCAAAAACAATCGTGCTCTTCTCGTTAATAAAAATCGAACCCGTATGCAGATCTCCGTGGATCAGGGACTGGGCTCTGGTCATAAAATCCATCTTCAGCTTGGCCACTTCCAGATGCAGCTCCTCATCCTCATACAGCTTCTCTTTTACGAATTCCGCATTTGGCGCATACACATTGTTGCGCCCTCTTTCATCATTGTAGGGCTCTGTGTAGACCAGCTGCTCTGTGATATCGCACAGATCCGGAGAGATAAATTTTTTCTGCAGTTTCTTCTTCTCCTGATGATCCATCACCACATCCGTGGTTCCCATCAGCACCCGTGCCATATAGGTGGAAATATCATCGGCAAACTTCGGAAAAATTTTATGCTCCATCATGGCTGTCCTCATAACTTCATGATCCGACAGATCTTCCATGCAGCAGGCGCACATGACAGTATCATAGTTGTAGATCTCCGGCACCAGACCCGGCGCCAGTTTTCCGTAAAGCATCAGGATTTCGGATTCCACCCGGTTCCGGTCTGTATCGATTTTCATTTCCTTGGATATACGCAGCTCCACGCCGGCCTGCTTAACAATAACGCTGTGTCCCTTCGCGTCCTTGACCTTAAATACATAATTCAGGTTGCCGTCACCGATCTCCCTGCATTCCATGGTGGATACATCCCACTCTTTCTGGGGAACCTTGAACTGTGCATACTCGATCACATCCGCTTCCTTCATCAAAAAATACGTATCAAAACTTGCCATTTTCCCATCTCCTTTTCTTACTGCATTCCGTGTTCTCAGCTGATTTTCCGGGTCCGGAAAATCATATTTTCTTATTCCCTATTGTAAAGGAAAAGTGGAAAAAAGTCAACAAATTGCAAAAAATAGCAACACATTTTTTCATCTGTTTTCTCCGCTCTATAAGCAAGCAGGGCGCCGTATTTTCTACAGCGCCCCGCCTGATTTCTGCACTTTTTCCGCAATCCGGAACTGCAGATAAAATCAATCCTCTTTTGTTGTGATATATGCCGCGATCAGAGCGAGACAGAGCACAGCTCCCTTCATTGCCGGCAGTATGTAATAGGGCACACCGCACATGGTCATGCCGTTTTCCAGCGTTGAAATCAAAAGTGCGCCGATGGCTGTACCGATGGCATTGTACTTTTCACGTCCGCCGATGGAACGTCCGATAAATACGGCGGCCAGGGAGGTCATCAGATAACTGTCGGAACCGTTAACCTGTGCTGCCGAGTTACGGGAGCAGACTACGATACCGCCGATGGCGATAAAGGCTGCCGCGAACATACCTGCCATAAAACGCATCTTTTTAACATTGATACCGGACAGTTTTGCGGCCGTTTTATTTCCGCCCATGGCATACAGATAACGGCCATATTTCGTCCGCTCCAGAAGGATAAAGCACACCGCCACACAAATCAGCATGATGATGATAATATAGGGGGATTTTCCGATATTCTGGGAGGCTTCCGTCCAGCCGCTGCGAAGAGGTGTACTGTCGCCGCCCTTTAAGGCTGCCGCCCAGCCGGCTGTGCTCATACCTGCGGAAATTGCGCCGCCGCCGGTGAAGGCAAGGCCCAGGCCCTGGTGAACGAACTGCAGGGCACAGGTAGCCAGCATATCCGGCACCTTGCATACAAGGATCAGGAACATATTCAGAAGATACATTACCATGGCGAACACGATGGTCAGCACAATGGCCAGCCACAGAGGCATATTAAACCACAGGAACAGTGATGCGAACACGTACGCACAGAAAGAACCCAGGGTTCCGGCCGCCATATCAAAGCCGTCCGGCGCCATGGATACAGTCGCCGCCAGGGCGAAAATGGTAACCGTGGACATGGCCCTTAAGATATTGATCGCGTTGGCCACCGAGAAAAATGCGGTTCCTCTCATGGCCGTAAAGATGATGATCGAGGCGATCAGGATTACAACGGCAGCCCAGTCCACTAATATTTTTGCTTTACTTCTACTTGTTGTCTGCATTTTTAATTCCTCCAGTATTATGGAAAGTCTTGCATTGCTCAGCCCGCGGCATAGGCATCCGTGGAGCCTGTCGAATAATGCATAATTTCTGCTTCATTCGTCTTGGCCGTCTCAAGTTCCGCCGTAATTTTGCCGTCAAACATAACATACATGCGGTCCGTGATAGACAGAAGCTCTGAATTCTCACAGGTCGCGTAGATTACACAGTTGCCTGCCTTGGCAATATCATTAATCAGGCGGAAAATTTCCTGCTTTGCGCCCACATCCACGCCCTTGGTGGGCTCGTCAAAAATGTAAACATCACAGTCTGCCGCCAGCCATTTTCCCACGACAACCTTCTGCTGGTTGCCTCCGGACAGGAAAGCTACTTTCTGCCGGATGGACGGTGTCTTAATGCCCAGCTCCTTCACATATTTCTCGGCATTTTTCGCTGTAGCTTTCGTGTTGACAAAGCTCATATTACAGAAACGGGACAGACAGGCAGCCGCCAGATTGAAGGTCACCGTTTCCGCCACCAGTACGCCCTCCTTACGCCGTTCTTCCGGAACCAGAGCAATTCGGTTCTTTACCGCGTCTGCCGGTGTACTGATCTTCAGCTCCTTGCCATTGAGCGTGATTTTTCCGGAGGCCTTTTTGTAAGCTCCGAAGATCGTCTTACACAGCTCCGTCTTGCCGCCGCCCACCAGGCCGGCCAGCCCGACGATCTCGCCTTTCCGGACATACATATTAATATCCTTCACCCGGCCCTCACGCTCCGTAAGATTCTCGATCACAAAAGCCTTCTCGCCGATCTCGCAGACTTCCTTGGGGAAGTTTTCTTCAAATGAACGTCCCAGCATCTTCTCAACAATCTCCGTAGAGGTTGTCTCCTTAGTGATGGGGGTAGTATCTACGACCTCTCCATTCCGCATAACCGTGTAGCTGTCACAGATGCGGAGCACCTCCTGAATCCGGTGGGTAATAAAGATGATCGCGATATTCTGTGTTTCTCTTAAATGCCTTACGACCCGGAACAACTCCTCCGTCTCCGTATCAGACAGGGGCGCTGTCGGTTCGTCAAGAATCAGGAAATTACAGGAGTTCTGGATCGCACGGGCGATCAGAACCATCTGTTTCTGCGCCAGGGAAAGCTTTCCGCAGATCTGGCGCACATCGATGTCAATTTTCAGCTGCTTTAAAACCTCCTGGGCTTCTCTGCGCAGCTTGCTGTAATTTACAAACAGTTTGCCCTTCATGTTCATGACTACATCATTGAACATAACATTTTCTGCCACAGTCAGATTCGGCATCAAAGCCGTATCTACTTCCTGATATACAATCTGGATACCCAGTTTTTTAGCCGCCATGGGAGTTCTTACCTCCACAGGCTGGCCGTTGTACAGAACCTCACCGGTATAGCCTGGATTCGATCCGGCAATAACCTTCATCAGAGTGGATTTACCGGCGCCGTTAGCACCCATAACGGCATGAATCATACCAGTGCTGACCTCAAAATCAACATCAGAGAGTGCCTTCACGCCGGGGAACTCGATGGAAACTTTTCTGGTTCCAAGTGTAATTTTATCCATAATTTCCACAACTCCGTTCTCGCT
>ERZ1643246.4215-NODE-4215-length-11567-cov-6.634034_pt1 | contig 11567 bp, 13 predicted proteins | sample MGYA00579265_ERZ1643246 | MGnify/ENA primary metagenome ERZ1643246 (study PRJEB29033, sample SAMEA4952261) | chicken gut metagenome | biome: Broiler Chicken; feature: Gastrointestinal Tract; material: Caecum | place: Ireland | collected 2018 | study: Broiler...
ATCGGGGACTCGAACCCAGGACCCACTGATTAAGAGTCAGTTGCTCTACCAACTAACCAATACTAATCATCCTCGTTCACCTTTGCAAACAAAGCCCATCAATAATCTGCAGCTGCGGCATAAACTCTGATCTTGCCGCCTTAGTAATGATATATCACATATTGCTCCTGTGCTGAATCATTCTCTTGATGTTGGAAGACTGGAACTCCACCTCTTAGCGAGTACGCAGCCCTCGTTGCTTCAGCATCCGTGCCATAGCATATCCGCCGACGCCATTCTCCACCACTTTCATAAAGGCTTCCTGGACCTATGCTGCTTCATCTAGATTAATTATCAGATCCTTTACGAGTTGATATCTCTTGTTTATTCTACCTTTATTAAAGGCACGATATCCGTAAGGGACAAAGAATCCGGCGAAATATCCGCTGGAAACGATTTGACGGATGCGGTCTCTGGTACGCATAGAGGTCTTTTCGCGCTCCCCCACCACCCGCCAAAATCGAATATAGTTCATATAGCATTCAGTCGTAAGATAACGCTATGCAAAGAGGCAAAAAATGGATATAAATGCTTCAATTCATGCAATACAAAGTATGGCACTACAGGCAGCCCCTTCTCCGGCCGCACCAAGTATTGTGAGCGGGTGCTGAATCCGGAAACCGATGCTACCTGCAAGGACATTGCTGTCAAGCTGGCCCTATGTCAAAGAGCTGAAGCCAAGGAACTTTGCAACAAAGTGCGCAACCGCTACCAAATGCGCTATTCACGCCCCGACAATCAGAAGATGCGGAACGATTACAATGCTTGGCGCAAGCAGACCCTGTTGGTGCTGAGTAAGTACCACTTGGGGGAGATAAGATAGGATGATTTTCGGTTATTAAAATTCTAATTCTAGTTATCTATCATAAAAAGACATTTGTTCTGCTTCTTCAAATACTGATACTTCTATTTTCCACGTTCCATTGCTACGTTCACCAGTTACTTTAATATCGATATTATTTGCATTTACCTTTGGTGAGATTTCCCATTTATCCAATGTAACCGGAATCTTTATTCTTGTTAACGACTCATTAGCATTGGAATATTTACGTGAATCCGTTGATTTCGACACCCTTTCTTTTATTTCGATAGGTGCATTTTCAACCGTAATTTTTCCATTTTTATAGGGGTAACTACTTGCTGTCTTTTTTAGGAACACTCCTTTTTCAAAACCGCCTGCCTTGTCACGTTTTTTCTTTTTCTCTTCTAAAACACTTTTCATGCTTATACGATTCTGTTTTCGAATTCCATCAAGTACTTCCAAAATATCTGCAATTTCTATTATCAAATTTTCTTTATTGTCAGCATCCAAGACTTCCAGTGCTTCCTCAACAAGTTTCCGTTTTAGCAATTGATCTAAAATTTTGCTTTCTAATTGGGTCGTAAACGCTTCTTCCCCATTATTGCTAATTTTTTCTGGAATTTTATCTCTTACCAGCTTATTAAATTCTAAACTTTTTTCTTTTTCAAAAGGATTTCTGACTTCTACTTTCGCACCTGTTCGCATTAATTGGTAATATGCGTGCGACAAGACACCTCCTTCAAGAAGAATAGTTGCTCCTAGATTCTTGGCCAGCTCTCCAACCTTGTCTATAATCTGCCTATCTCTTAATATACTGACATCTGTTGGTTGCACCAGAATGTTTCGAATATTGGATACCCCTTTATAGGACAATTTCATTAAAGTTTCCAAGTCCTTTGTTGTATGGATCGCACATGTTTTCTCGAACGAGAGTTTGTTTCTAGGCAACGTTCTCTTTTCATCATACTCGAACTCTTCATGATACCAGGGGAACACATCACACCCATAACGCTTTTTATCAACTCCTACAAACCACATTACACTAACGCTTTTCTTCTCTACTTCGGAAATTTTCCTCGTAACATATGCGATTTCTTTTACCCAGTCTTCTTTAGGAATCGCCGGATCCCAATCGTAAGGACTTGCCAAAGTTTGAACTTCCCAGCATCCACTCTTCATTGGGCACACAAAATATTTTTTATAATTTTTGATGGTTTTAACCTTATAATTACTATTTAAAGAATTTTCTATAGCCGCTTTTACCGTATCAACTTGATACTTATCGTGGCTATAGTAATACAAGCCCTCGGGCAATCCCCACAGGGCTTCTACTTTAACTATACGCTCTCCTGGCTTTGCATAGGCAAATGCCGAAGAAAAGGCCGGAATATAGTTATGCATAATAAAAATAGGTTTTTTGTTCTTTTCCTTTGCCACCTTTGCGTAATTTTCGCAAAGCCACTGTTTTGCATTTTCAACTTCCTGTATGCCTTCTGTGCGAGGCAATAATTGCCGGTCTTCCTTACTATCTGTTGCTATATCGGTTCTTATTATTAACGGATGTGCGACAAGCACCTGCAAGTCTTTCTCAAGTCGTTGATCTATTACCCCTTGCAGCAATTTATCGAGAACAATTTCATCATCCAAAATATAAAGTGGCGCAGTTTTTTCTCCTATCTGCTGATACAAAAGTGGATTGTGAATTTTAGCGTATGTTTCATACTTTTCAATATCTTCTGCCCTCAGCAAATGTACACAATGCGGAAATTCTCTATCAGCTATTTTCTGAGGAGTTGTTTCTCCATAATGTAGTACTTTGGGATTAACACCTATTGTTTCCTTTTCCTCATCTGCTTGTACAATATAGATATATCTTCCATCATAAACCCATTCAAAATGCTCGCGAATACGTTGCTCTGTTGCCCATGTGCATGGAATAGTGAGGACTTCTTTAATATTCCTATCGTTAGGACACACTAACATAGAGTCAAGGTATCCCTCTACATTTACTTTTTTTCTCCATTTTCGTAAAGAAACTGAAAACACTGTTGAGAGACCTAATTCTACTTCTCCCTTCCAGTCTCTCATTTCTTTTGCCACACGCCGTTCATTTGACACATGTCCTCGTAATAGTACCGACGCTCTTTTCTGAATAATAATTGGCATATACGCCTTTTCGCCCTGTTCCTGTTTTAAAGCCTCGTCGAAACATTTTTTTATTAATTCAGGCCACTTTTCAAAAGAACCCTCATCAGAGAAATATTTTCCCCGTTCTTGTAACCCTTCCGTATAAGCATTAGACCGGACAATGATCTCATCTTTCTTGTCTATGCCACAGAGCTTTGCAACACTTTCAATATTTCTTTCCCAGTTATTGTCTTTGGTATCAAATTTTTCACTTACTACATATTCTCTGAATAACTCATCTGACACAACAAAAAAAGGCAATGTCCATTTTATTGGCAAAGTTGATAATCCAAAAGCTTTTTCTCCAACCAACTGTATGGTTATCTCTTCGGGTTCGATTTTCTTTATTCCTGTATTCGACACCCAAATAATAGCATTTATAGGTTTCCTTGCCATTATATGCACCTCACCTTCTTGCGCTATTTGTTCCAAACAATGCTACTGCCACTTCAGACATCTTACCTACCGCTTCATCAGCAAAATATCCTGCGATAAAACCAACGCATACTCCTACAGAATCAGAAGGTGTTTTAGTCGCATTAAGATACCCTGATAAAACCATACATCCCACAATTAGTGCTATGCATGCAGAAATCCACGGAGAAAAAAGCCTCCAATATCTTCTGTCTAGAGACCAATATCCTCTCGCAACAACCCGATAAAAATACTTGATTCCAAAAACAGTGCCCCCGAGTAAACCAGAAAAAAAATAGATTCCTATTTCAGTGAGGGACTTATATGCTACTTCTTCAATTCCCATTATTTCCCAGAATAGATCACTCCAAGTAAAAAACAAACCGATAAGCGCTATCAAAAAAATCAGTGAAATATAGATTGCCTCTAGTCTTATTTCATGCCTTGCTGGAGGAGGATAACCGGATTCCCAATGATACAAATCTCGCCCATCGGTATTGACGTTAGGCTCTCCATTATCACTAGTATTCTGGTCTTTTTCTGCTTTTTTAATTTCAGGAATATTACTCATATCAGTGTCAGTCACAAATTGATCCTCCGGTATCACGATTCAAAAGAGCACGATTTTAGTGTTTTAATTGTTTTTAATGTAAAAGTCAGATCCGGATTTATTTTATAATTATATTTTTCTTCGTTACCTTGATCAATTGCTATCATTTTTCTAAAGAATTGAGAAATAGGGCTTTGCAAAATATGCAATTTACCCACAGGATTTTGCCACCCATCACTTGGCTCACAATAGAATAAGTATTCGCTATTCCCAACTTGGTTACTTATTTCCGTAGTTGCACAATCTTGCCATTCTAAATTTGTTTTTGCCAAAGACTTTAGCAGGGAGTGATATGGAACCAAGTGAATATGTGCATGATCTGTTCCACATGAAGTTTCTGATCCCTCTCGATTAGGACCATGTTCAAAAGCAATAATATGTCCATACTGTTTTTGCAGAATCTGCACCATTTCATTAGTAAATTCCACGAAATCCTTATCTGCGTATACATTCTTCATTGAACAGCTGTGCTTCTTAGGTATAACCAATGTCCATCCTTCAACCAAAGCCCCCACAGAAGAAATAGCAAAATACTTATTACTTTCTGCAATCTTTGTATTTTCTTTTCTGAAAGCCATTTCTCCACCATATGCTATATTACAAAATCTACACCCACTTATACGTTTCATAGTACAACTCCCCCAGCAACTTCATCAAAAACAACTGCATGTGTCAATTTACTAAGTGCATCAACTGTTGGAATACATGATTTATCTTTACAAATCATTAACTCCCTCCCTTTTGATTTGTTGGATAAACTATAATTAATCGCGAAATGACTTCTAATAAAGTTAGAATAGAGATCATTAATTTCCGGCCGATCATCATATGTCATAATCCATTTGCAATTTAGTTCAACCACAGCATTTCTAAGATTCATGTGATCCAATTTTGAAAAATGGTTAAGGTATAATCGTTGTCCCTTTTCAAAATACGGCGGGTCAAAATAAATAAAAACTTTTTGTGTATCCGTTTCTCTCGGCAGATATCTTTCCAAAAACCTAAACACATCTTGATTGTAAACTTTTACCTTGTGTCTATATTTTGCCAATGTTTCTATTTTACTAATTAGCATTGCCTTGTTAAATCTACAGTCAATCTTATATGTTCCTTCTTGACTATATCCTCCAATAGGTCCTGCATTTATAATTCCTGATCGATTAGTCCTATTCAAATAGAACATTGCAAATCCCAGTTCTTTGCTAAAATATTTTCCTTCCAAAAAGACTCTTCGTTGTTTTTTCCATTCATCAATATTTACAGGGGTTTCTTGAATCTTTTGGATAAACCATTTCGGTGACTCCATCACGGTTCGCCAAAAAGAATAAACCGCTTTATCTGCGTCATTTATTATTACCAAATCGATTTCATTATTAATTAGCAATTTGCATGCAACACCCGCGCCCCCTGCAAATGGTTCGACATAAACTTGCTTTATCTTTTTATTATTTCCCTTATTTAGTTTGATCGCATTTAAAACGATCGGATACAATGCATGTTTTCCTCCCGGATAGCGAAGAGGAGAATAATTATCCATGCAAAAGCTACTCCAATCTATTATAGTATACACATACCCTATTTTATACTATAATAGCAATTTCACATGCATATGTCAAGATTTCGCAAATCAAAAAAGGACAAGCGGAAACATGGTTTACAGAGCTCTGATAGAATGAAGTCACAACACACCATTCTAATAAGAGACGGCAAACCATGTCCGAAAAGATTGTACAACTTAACGAAGAAGTAATCAAGGGCCAAATCAAAGAACTTGTTCGGGGCAGTGTAGAGGAAACTCTCAACGAATTGTTGGCAAACGAGGCGGAAAAGCTGACCCAGGTAGCCCGCTACGAGCGCAATGAGCAACGCCAGGGGTACCGGAGCGACCACTACAGCCACAACCTTACCACCACTTCCGGGGACGTTACCCTGAAGGTGCCTAAGCTCAAGGGGTTCTCCTTTGAGGCCCCATCATTGAGCGGTATCGCCGCCGGGAGAGCAGTGTGGAAGAAGCCCTCATTGAAATGAGCCTGGCAGGCGTATCCGTTCGGCGTGTGGAGGATATTACCGAGGCTCTGTGGGGGCTGCAAGGTGTCTCCGTCCACCATCAGTGAGCTGAACAAGAAAGCGTATGTCCACATTGAGGATTGGCGGAACCGCCCTCTGCAAGGTGGGCGCTATCCGTATGTCTATGTGGATGGGATCTGCCTGCGCCGAAATTGATGCGGAGAGTTTGAAAATGTGGCAATTGGGGTGGCGATTTCGGTGAATGAAGAGGGATACTGTGAGGTTCTGGGGGCGGCCGAAGGTATGAAAGCGAACAAGGCCAGCTGGATCAAATTCTTCCAGTGGCTGCGCGGCCGTGGTCTGGATGGAGTCAAACTTGTGGTTGGAGACAAATGCCTTGGTATGCTGGAGGCTGTGGGAGAAGCATTTCTCGAAGCCAAGTACCAGCGCTGTACCGCCCATTTTTACCGCAATGTGTTCTCTGTAGCACCTCGCTCCAAGGCAAAGCTGCTCAAGGCACTCCAAGACAAAATAGCTGCTCGGTGGAAAGTCAAAGCCGTGGTAGAGCAATTGCACTCTATGAAGTTGAAAGAGGCTGCCAAGAAGGTGGAGGACGGCATTGAAGAGACGCTGACTTACTGCGATTTTTCCAGCGAACTCTGGACTTGCATCCGTACCAATAATGTCATTGTGCGGCTGAATCGGGAAATCCACCGCCGTACTCGTGTGGTAAGCAGCTTCCCGGACGGCAATTCCGCCCTCATGCCGGTCTGTGCCCGGTCGCGCCATGTGGCTGGCATCCAGTGGGGCAACACGAAGTACATGAACATGAAGCACCTGGAAGCGCTCCTTGAGGATGCCTCTATCGCTGGCCGACTTCGCTTATGCCAGGTCCTGCAAACCATTTTGCGAAAATTCCTTGACACTACCATCATGTATAAAAGTGCTCAGCAATTAGATATTCAGACCTTTGGAACATCTAATTACTGAGCGCTGATAATTAGAGATTATCCTTTATATAGATTATTATACCATAAGTAGGAATGTCTCCGCATCGACACATTCACTAAATTATCAGCAGTATTTTTGGATGTTTCGTTACCTTCATTTTTTCGGTTTCTCAATACACAAAATGGCGAGGTTACCCTCGCCATTTAAGAAGCTGTTCTTTATTTTAACTGCATCGCAACGTGCGAATCTCCGTGGTCTTTGCTGCACCCGCTCACTGCGGCTCGGCCTGCCGCACATACTTGTCGGCATCTTCCTTGCTGAGACCATACTGAATCATCAGCTGCTCAACGATTTTGCTGGTATTCATTCCCATGCTTTTGAGGATATCAACCGCTCCTGCGATACCCTTTTCCATACCGTCATCATAGACGCCTTTGCTGTAATTGCACATAGCCTCAAACTTCCCTTCCAGGCCATTGGTCACTTTGATGTCATACTTGGTTTCGAGTTGCTGGATTTTTTCTTCAACCGGTACGCCATTGGCAGCGCCACATCCAACATTCCCACTACATTTTCCTTGCTAGTTGGTTTGCCATCGAGGCAAAGGAGCGTCACCTGCATCTTGTCGTAGTCGTCGTGGTCGGATTTCGCATTACCCAAGACGTTGATTTCACCAATCGGATAAGTCGCGATGAATCCATCCCACATGATAAAGAGAGGGCGATGCAAAAACTATGCACCGCCCTCTACCGCTTCACAGGTTGTCCTGTACAAACTTTCTATCGTCTTTGTTCAGTTCCAGCATGTCGGCCACTTCATCGAAATTCATACCGCGCGCTATGAGCTTTTTGACATTTTCCAACAGGTTCGTCAGCCGCCCTTCTTCCCGGCTCTCATTCGTCAATTCTTCCATGATACGGCACATACTGTTCACTCCCTTGTCTGTGTCTTTGTATTTTGCCACTTCGTCGGCAAGGATTTCGTTGTTCATGTCTTTCGGGTCTGCACAGAAGAAATCGTGCATAACCGAACCTATCGGATCATTGCCTCTATGCTGCCCATTCACATAGATGATATGCGCTTCATCCCGGAACGGCTTCGACAGTTCTTGGATTGTGCGTTCTACATGATAGAGAGGTAGCGATTCCTGGAAATAGTCGTTCTCCGTGATGAAGATTACATATGTTTCGGGAAGATTTTCCAACTCATCGCCTGGCTTAGTCACATTGGCGTCCAGCATGGCGCTGTTGTAGCGTGCCCGCTTGGGCAGCGCGCCGGCGTCCTTGCGCTGGACTTCGATGTTGTAAATCTTGCCGGTCGCATCGTGCGCCGTGATGTCCAGCCGCACCGACCGGCCACGCAGGTTTTTGAGCGAGTTTTGCGTCTCCACCCGGGTCACGGTCAGATCATCGTCTTGCAGGATCGTGCGCACCAGAAACTGCGTGCAATCCACATCCTGGAACACAACGCTCATGAACGTATCATCGATCAGGCGGAACTGCTGGATCTGGTCATAATAGCGATACTTCTCTCGCAAAGTGTTCTGGCTCATCCGCACCACATCCTTAAAATCTCTTATCTATATTGTATATGGAAGTCGTGTCTGTTTCAAGGGCTAAGATGTTAAATGTTTATGCACCTTCCAGTATTTCCAGCTTATCATCGTTTTCACCAGCAAGGAACTGCTGGTAACTTCCCCTTACCACGATCCTGACCTGATACCCTCTCCCCAGCTCTACCCGTTCCAGCAGTTGCGCCAGAATAGTACGCTTCCTTGGCAGTGATGCCAAATCAAATTCATTGGCCCAGCCAAGGAACTCGTCATAATACTTTCGAATCTGCTGAACTGTAGCGCGGCTCGAATTGTCCTTCAGCAGTGCGGTGTATTCATTTTTTGCCTGCTGTACCTCGGCTTCGGCCTGCTGGATCAGGCGGGCAAGGGTCGCTTCCGAAAAGGCGCTCTGCCCATCCAGGCAGCGGACAATTTCTTCCTCATACCTCTGCTGCTTGTGCTGGGCTGCCTGGATTTTCTTTTCGGCGGCCTGCTTTTTGCGGTTCAGCTCAGCGTCCTGCTGGCGGATACGCTGCTCGATGCTTCGGTCATAGGGTTCCTGCTTGATCTGCCGAAACATCTGATCCACCAGATTCAGCACAATCGCATCCACCCGTTCGGCCAGGTACAGCGCCTGCCCATCGCAGGGCCGCAGGTGCTGGCCGCGCTGGTAACAGTTGTACTTTGCCTGCACGTTCTCCTTGATGGTGCCGTCAGCCAGCTTGTACCTATCTTTATGTAAGAATGCCGACATCTTCGCACCGCAGTGGGCACAGACAACGATGCCCGCCAGCAAACAGGGGTTGTCGCTCTTTCTCGCGGCATTCTTGTTCTCCGCCGCATTTTGGCAACGGCTGTCCATCCGCTCGTTGGCCTTGGCAAACAGATCGTCATCAATGATCTGCAGCTGCGGCATAAATTCCGACTTGGCGGCCTTCGTGATGATATAGCCTGTATATCCCTCATGCCGGATCAGGCGGCGGATATTGACCGATTGGAATTTGGCCCCCTGCCGGGTGCGCAGACCGCGCTCGTTGAGCATCCGGGCCATCGCGTAGCCGCTGGCACCCTCATTGGCGACCTTTTCAAATACCTCCCGCACCCAGGCGGCTTCCTCCGGGTCGATCTCCAGATCTTTGACCGGCTGGTCGCGCTTGTTGACCCGACCCTTGTTTACCGCACGATACCCGTATGGCACGAAGCCACCGGCATAATGCCCGCTGGAGACGATCTGCCGGATGCGGTCGCGGGTGCGCATCGAGGTTTTTTCGCTCTCCCCTGCCGCCTGCCAGAAGCGGATGTAGTTCATCAGCTTGTCACCGTGGCTCTCGATCCGCTGCTGGCCCTCATGGGTACTCCACATCTCAATGCCGTGCTGGACGAACCATTCCAGCACAAACGGCGTTTCGCTCTCGATGCGCCCCAGCCGGTCGAACATATAAACCAGCAGGACATCGAACTCCCTGTTGCTGGCTGCGGTACGAAGTTCCTGGATCACATCCCGCTTGCTGGCGGACACCTTGGAGCCGGAGACCCCTTTTTCCGCCTTCTCCATCACCACGCGCCAGCCTTGCTGCTGTGCAAACTTGCGGCAGGCAATTTTCTGCATCGGGATGTCGTCATGATCGACCTGGCCCTTGGTGGAGACCCGGTATTCCAACGCCGCGCGCTTGGCATCCATCGGCAGACGGCATTGCAGCGCCGTGAAATAGGCATCGTCCAGCCACTGCTGGTCAGCTTGGGATATCTCTATTTGTTCCCCGTGTTGGTTTGTATAAGTCATTGCGCATTCCTCTGTCCTCTGTGTGTTGCATGGCTTTCCCGTTATCACAACCATACTATAGAACGCTCTGAATAGCTATCACCATAACGGAGAAAGGCCGCCCGGATTTTCGGCATAAAATCGACGGTTTATCCACAAAAAAGCAAAAAAGCCGGGAGCGTTTTCCCTGATTGGTATCCGCTCCCGGCCTGCTCATTCCTGTGCGTCCCTCGCTATTCGCTCGGCGTAGGCGCTCATAATCAAGTCTGTAACATTTTTCATCACTTCGGGATTGTCATCTTTGGCAAACACGACAGTTACGTTACAGCCGTTGATGACCGTCTCCACTTCCGTCCTGCCGTCCGGCAGTTCTTTCACCGTTTTCATAGTATGTATCTTCCTCAAACTCGAAGGCTGTAATACCTTATTATAATAGAACGCCATCCAATCCATGCCGGTAGAGGTCATATCGGAGTTCGCACTCGGTTGTGACAACTGTTACGCCGCGCTTATGGAACATCCGCAGCAGCCAACCCAACCATTGCCGATGAACAGCCAGCCGGGACAGGCGCGGTACAACCACGACGTCCACCAGGCGTGCGCGCACCGCCCGTAGCATGGTAAATAGCCCCGGCCGCCAGATACTGTGCCGTCCGCACCGGTCCTCACTGACGCCGACGATCTCGAACCCCTGCTGCTGAGCCGCCTGGAGCGTATTCAGTTTCTGTTCCGCCAGCCGGTGACGATCCCTCGATCTGACATAAACCCAGGCGCGGGGATAGAACAACGCCCGGTCTTTTTTCTGATGCAATGTTCTCCCCTCCCCCGTTCACTCGTCCGTCTCATCGTATCCCGGCAGCACCATCCAGTGACGGCCGGCCGGCTCGATCCACTGGCCGTTCTTAGCCCCGAATGTATGGATGCCATATTGCAGAAGCGACATGAGCAGGCCGTCCAGTTCCGCCTGCCCGCAGTGCAGGTGCTCTGCATCGATCACCATCAGCACATCCACCTCGCCCGCCGCGGCGGCGCGCATCAGATCCACCATGCCGGGGCGCAGCGAGAGCGGCTGTGCTTCGCTGCCAGCCTGAGCGAACAGTTCCATCACGCAGGGCCATTGCAGTTTGCGCAGCGCCCGATGGCAGATCAGTTGCTGCTGGCGCATGGTCAGGTCGGAATCTTTGACTTCCTGGATAAAACAGATTGCTCTCATGGTGTTCCTCCATTTTGTTATCCTGTGTTA
>ERZ1643246.4219-NODE-4219-length-11561-cov-7.151312_pt1 | contig 11561 bp, 11 predicted proteins | sample MGYA00579265_ERZ1643246 | MGnify/ENA primary metagenome ERZ1643246 (study PRJEB29033, sample SAMEA4952261) | chicken gut metagenome | biome: Broiler Chicken; feature: Gastrointestinal Tract; material: Caecum | place: Ireland | collected 2018 | study: Broiler...
GAATAAGCAAGTTTCATTATAGGTTACAGAGGGTATTTATTTTGTCAAAACCCGGCTGTCGAAAAAAAGAGAGTTTCGACAGGGTGGGACAGAAGTTTCCGCGTGACCTGTGCTATAATAAAATAGAATGATGGATATACACCCCACTTTTATGCTCATATCGGGGCGGGTCCCAAGGCCTTCCACCCACTGATGAGCAATCTCATGTGGGCTCAGACCTTTTGACCCTGGCATCATAAAATTATTTTTTTAAAACTGAATGGATTTCCTCTCCTTCCTCGTATTACAGATGAAACCATCTAAAGAGAGGAGGACAAAAAATGAAAAAAGTATTTACCGGTATTATTTCTGCAGGGGCAGTATCCCTGCTGGGGCTCCTGTGTGTATCCGCAGCTGACTTTTCCGGTCAGAAAGAAACGGCCGGCATACAGGCCCGTGACGGGAGCTGTGTCGCCCGCACAGAAGCTTCTCTGGCCGTCTGTGCCTGTGATGCGGACGGAGACGGAACCTGTGACCGCAAAGCAGATTCCTCCACTGTCTGTGTCTACAATGCGGACGGAGACGGAACCTGTGACCGCAGAGAAATCTGCGGCGGAACGCAGAACGGTTTTGGGGGCAGTGCTGGGGCTGCCGGCCAAGTACCGGGATGTGATCTATCTCCACTATTATGAAGGCTACACAGCTCCGGAAATCGGACAGCTCCTGAACAAGAACCCCAACACAATCTACACCCTTTTAAACCGCGGAAAAAAGATTCTCAAAGAAAAACTGGGAGGTGAAACAGATGCGTGACAGAATCCGAAATGCATTTGATAAGATCCAGGCAGAGCCGGAATTAAAGCAGCGCACCGCCCGGTTTTTAGCAGAAAAAATCCTTCAGCAGCCAGCGCGGAAGAAGGTGCCGCCCCTCCGGCGCGTCGCTCTTCTCTGCACGGTTCTGGCCGTTTTTCTTCTGGGGGCAGGATTTTTTCACAGTTATTACACGGTTTCCGCGGCCATCAGCATAGACGGGGCGTCTTCCCTGGAACTGGAGATCAACTGCTTTGACCGGGTAATCTCCGTCACAGGCTACGGAAGCAGCAGCCAGTCTCTGGCCGATTCCCTGGAAGTGAAGCATCAGAATTACAGGCAGGCAGTGGAAACCATCCTGGAGGACGAAAGAATCCGGGAATTTTTAGAGAATGGAGAGCTTCTGATCCTGACCGTTTCCGGTACGGACGCGGAACAGAGCGATGAAATTTTCCAGGAAATGGAATCGGATACGGCAGAAGAAGAAAATATCCGCTGCCAGGCCGGAAACGCGGCGGAAGCCCAGGCCGCCCGGGAGGCCGGACTCTCTCTGGGAAAATACAGGGCCTACCTGGAGCTTTTGGAACTGGATCCTTCCGTCACGCCCGGGGATGTCTCGTCTCTTACCATGCGGGAAATCCGAGATTGGATCGCGGAGCTGGGCGGAAGTGAAAACGGGCGGGGAGGCGGATACAGATACGGCCGCAGCCGCTAAAATACCTTCAGAAGCTCCAGCATCTCCCGCAGTTCCGCAGCCGGCAGCTGTCCCGGCGCCGAGGCATGGCCGGCCGTTCCGAAGGTAACGGCCGACCCGGTCAGGCTTCCGCTGACCCGGGACACCGCCCCCAAGGCCCCCATGGACATGGTCACCAGAGGCTGCTCTCTCCGCCTGTGCTCCCGAAGCGTGCATTCCATCAGCCGCAGCGCATCTTCGGGCCGCTCCGGCATCACCGCCAGCTTCAGGATATCCGCCCCGGAAGATGCCAGCTCCGCAAAGATCTCCGACAGCTCCGCCGCTTCCGGCGTCCGGTCAAAGTAGTGGCGGCTGCCCACCACAGGCTTTCCGGCCGCCCGGACCGCGCTGGCAATTTTTCTTTCCTTCCAGGCCGGATTTAACACTTCCACATCCACCAGATCGATCTCCGGGCGGCCGGCGGCCCAGAGATTCAGCTCTTCATAGTCTTCCGGGGAAATCTCCCTCTCCCCCCCTTCCCCTCTGCTCCGGAAGGTGAACAGGAGGGGAATCTCTCCCAGAATTCCGGAAAGCTTCCCAAGCATACCCGCCGCAGCTTTCAGATTCAGAATCTCAGGCCAGAAATCTACCCGCCATTCCACCAGATCCGGGGCGGCGGATACGGCCTCCCCGGCCTGGAAGAGAATCTCCTGTTCTGTCCTCCCCGCAACGGGAATGCAGATTTTCGGCGTTCCCGCCCCGATGACAGTGCCCTTTACAGTTACTGTATGTTTTTCCATGCTTCCTGCCTCCATCTTTTCTCTTCTATTCCAGCCCCGGGGTGGCCAGGTATTCACTCTCGCTCATCTTCTGCAGAAATGGGGTTGCTCTTTCCCTGTACAGATACTGGACATACCACCGGTCTTCATAGCACAGAAACGTCATGCCGCCCTGGTAGGTCTGGCCGTCATATTCATACAGGACCAAATATTCCTCCCAGTCATCCGCCCCGGAAATGGCGGCCAGCTCCGAATAAGGATCCTGCTCCCCCCTGTCTCCCCAGTACTCCAGCGGCGTGTAGGGATCCATCCGGAGGATGCGGAAGGTGTCCAGCTGATCCAGATCACAGACTTTTTCCAGCTCTTCCCCAAAGGCTTCCGCGCCCCCGGCCATTTCTCCGAATTCTATGTATTCCTCATCTGCCTTCAGGCTGAAGCACATCAGAAGAATCTGCTGAGCAGCCAGCGCCCTGCGTATCTCCCGCTTCGCGTCCCCGAAAATTGTCTCGGAAGACGGATAGGCGTCCGTCTGACCGGCAAACCAGCTTCCCATACGCTCAAGATAGGAGACGGAATCAAAATTCGCAAGAATGTGCTCAGTGCCAAACAGATCCAGGGCCCCCTCCAGATCATTGGAGGCGATTTCCCGGGCAAAGGCTTCTGCCGTCTCCTCCGGGGATCCGAAGCCCACATCCCCGGGTCCCCCGCTGAATAACAGGGGGATCACAGAAAGATTCTGCAGGAGCAGGACCAGGGCCAGAGCCGCTGCCGCGATGACGGCGGCCGCTGTTTTCCTGCTGTTTTTTCCGTTCCTGCCCCTTTCCTTTGGCGGCTCCTCCTTCAGTACCCAGTCCTGTCCCCAGTCTTCCCGGAAATCCACAGGCAGACCACATTCCGGACAGAATTTTTCTCCTTTCTCCAGCGGCTTTCCACAGTGTTCACAGCGCATATGCCACCTCCTTTGCCCATCCGGCCTCTCCCCTCTGATTCTGATACCATTGTAGCAAAAAAACAGCGGCGGCACCACTGTTTCCTTTTTTATCTGTTTTTTGGTATAATGGGCACAGATTCTGATACTTACGGAGGAAATACAAATGAATGAATGGAAAATCACCGGCCGCACGGGACTTACAGGACTGCTTGGCAGCCCCGTGGCCCACAGTATATCGCCCCTGATGCACAACGAATCCTTCCGGCTTCTGGGACTGGATTACGTGTATCTCTGCTTTGATGTGGGGGAAGCGCGCCTGGAAGACGCGGTGCGCGGACTTGCCGCCTGCGGCATCCGGGGCTTTAATCTCACCATGCCTGACAAAACCAGGATGGCGGAGCTGGCGGATGAACTGTCCCCAGCGGCCAGGCTCATCGGCGCCGTCAATACGGTGGTAAACGAAAACGGCCGGCTCATCGGCCACAATACCGATGGGGTGGGATTTCTCCGCTCCGTGAAGGATGCGGGGCTGTCCGTAGCCGGACAGAATCTCACCGTCCTGGGTGCCGGGGGCGCGGCAACCGCCATCTGCGCCCAGGCCGCCCTGGACGGAGCCGCCTCCATCCGGATTTTTGCCCGGCCCTCCAGCCGCTTTCACGCCCGCGCCCTCTCTCTTGCCGACACCATCTGCCGGACCACTGCCTGCCGGGCTGAACTATGGGATCAGGCCGATACGGCTGCCCTGAAAAAGTCCCTGGAAGATTCTCTGCTCCTCATCAACGCCACCTCCGTGGGCATGGCACCGGATACAGAGCATTCTCTGATCGAGGATATGTCTCTGCTGCCCCCCTCTCTGACGGTGGCCGACATCATCTATAATCCCAGGGAAACCCGGCTTCTTCGGCTGGCCCGTGAATCCGGCCACAAAACCTTCAACGGCATGTACATGCTGCTATACCAGGGAGCGGAGGCCTTCCGGCTCTGGACCGGGATGGATATGCCTGTGGACACCATAAGGGACAAATACTTCCGCTGAAACCTGCATCCTGCACAAGCAAAAGAACCGGCAGACGTCTCAGGCGCCTGCCGGTTTCTGCTGTTTCAGCTCTTATTTTCTGTTCTTCAGGAAATCCGGAATCTGAATGTCCTTCTTCGGCACATTGCTGGTGATGGGCCCGGACTTCGGAATCGTGTAGGAAGGTGCCTGCTGCTGGGGCTGTACCTGCTGCTGCGGCATCTGGAAAGTGGGCATCTTAAAGCCCGCGTTATTAAATGCCGCCTTCTTGGAAGCCTCCGCGGCCTTCTTGGCATCCGCCACGCTGGCCTGTCGGGCGGTGGCGTCATCCAGCCCGGTGGCAATCACAGTAATCTTTGCCGTATCCGGAATCGAATCATCGTACATAGCACCAAAGATGATATTGGCTTCCTCTCCGGCCAGATTCTGCACGTAGCTTGCCGCATCGTTGGCATCCATCAGGGAGATGTCTCCGGAAATATTGATGATTACGTGGGAAGCGCCCTGGATCGTTGTCTCCAGCAGCGGGCTGGCCACAGCCTGCTGTACAGCCTCCAGCGCCTTGTCGTCTCCCTTGGCCTCGCCGATACCGATATGAGCGATTCCCTTGTCGGTCATAACTGTCTGCACATCGGCGAAATCCAGATTGATCAGTGCCGGCAGGTTGATCAGATCGGTAATGCCCTGCACGGCCTGCTGCAGCACCTCATCGGCCTTGCGCAGTGCCTCCGGCATGGTGGTCCTGCGGTCCACGATTTCCAGCAGCTTATCGTTGGGGATCACGATCAGTGTATCCACATTCTGTTTCAGTTTCTCAATGCCCATGAGCGCGTTGCTCATGCGGGTCTTTGCCTCAAAACGGAAGGGCTTGGTCACAACGCCGACGGTCAGGATCCCCATCTCCTTGGCCAGTCCTGCCACTACGGGAGCAGCTCCCGTTCCGGTTCCGCCGCCCATGCCGCAGGTGACGAATACCATGTCCGCGCCTTCCATCAGCTGCTTCAGATCGTCCACGCTCTCTTCCGCTGCCTTCTCTCCTACTTCCGGCTTTGCTCCGGCTCCCAGTCCCTTCGTCACTTTCTCCCCGATCTGAAGAACTGTGGGGGCCTTGCACAGCGTCAAAGCCTGTTTATCTGTATTGACACCGACGAACTCCACTCCGCCGATGGATTCCTCCACCATTCTGTTGACAGCATTATTTCCGGCTCCGCCAACACCGATTACGATGATCTTTGCGGAAGATTCCGCTTCATTTGTCATGATCTCTAACAAAGTACTTCCTCCTTTACGGCAGCTCTGCCTATTTATAATCTCCTCGAAAAGTATTCTCTGACAGAAGGTATTCCTGAAAATATCCTTCCGTATTCCTCTTGCCTCATTGTCTCTGGATTCTTCTGCGCGCACCGACAGGGTGAGCAGCATATAGATATATAATAGTATTATTCCAAAAAATTATCAACCTCTTTTTCGATTTTTCCTCAATTTTTTCCGCTCCCTGTCCGGGATGTAAAACAGAAAAATCCGCCGTGTCCCTACTCCTGGCCAAACACAATATTCGGGGTATCCTCTGTAAAGTCCTCCAGATGCAGCACCCCGGACATTCCCTCCAGTTCCGGCAGAATTGCGGCCACCCTGGTCATTTTTTCTTCCAGATCCGTGTCCGCCCCAAGCCTCACCTGCACATCTCCATAGTGAAGCGTCACCGTCAGATCTTCCGCAAATTCAATACTTTCCGGCTGTATGCTGTACTTCTCCATCATGCGCACCAGAGCCTGAATGGTGTTGAATACAGACGCATCCTCCACCTGAAGCTTCTCGCCCACCGCCGCCGTATCCACAGACAGTCCGGTCACCAGAGGCAGATCGGTCAGAGCCGGAGAATATCCCTCCGCTTTCTGTTCCTCTGTACTGTCCGTTCCGCTTCTTTCCGCGGAGGAGGAAACGGAGCCTGAAGAGACGGAGGAAGAAGTATTCTCCTCTGCATTGCCGGCCAGCGCCGTCCCGCCCGGTTCCAGAGTTTCCGAGTCGTGGACTGCCTCCAGCACAAGGCCTTCCTGGTCAAAATAATACCGTATCCCGTTCAGGTTCACATATCCGATGGGATGTTTTTCCGTCACAAACAGACGGACGCTGCCGCGGTTCAGATATTCCACCTCTACAGACTCCATAAAGGGCACATCCTCCAGATTAATCTGTCTGCGAAACACCGAAAGCCATACGGAATTGTGATCCAGAAAACCGCTGATCACCATATCCTCCACTTCCTCTGCTGTATAGCGGGTATTTCCCACCACTTCCACTTCCCGAATATAAAACAGTCCCCAGAAAAGCAGAACAGCAGCAGCTGCTGCCCCCAAAACTGAACACAGTATGATTTTTCTGGTTTTCCTGGAACGTTTCTTTTTCTTTTTTCTGCTCATTCTCACTCCTCTGTATCTGCATAAACCGGCAGCCGGGATGTCTTCTCATATCTGACCGCGCCTCCCAGCTGGCGGAGATCTTTCTCTATCTGTTCATATCCCCGCTCCACATAACAGGAATTCTCTATCTGTGTCACTCCGGAGGCCGCCAGTCCGGCCAGAATCAGGGCCGCGCCTCCCCGCAGATCTCCTGCCCGCAGAGCCGCGCCCCGCAGCCTGCCTCCGCAGATCCGCAGTTCCCCGTCCCGCACAGATATATCCGCGCCCATTTTCCGCAGCTCCAGAGCTGCCTGATACCGGTCTTCAAAAATCGTCTCCCGAATTCTGCTGATCCCCTCTATGGTGGCACACACGGCTGCCAGAGGCGACTGCAGATCCGTGGGAAAACCCGGATAGCAGCCGGTGGCAATCTGCACGGGCCTGTTTCCGATTTCCCTGCTGTTCGTAAACAGTGTACCACCTTTTACTTCGTATTGTCCACCCATTTTCCCATACAGTTCCAGCAGCGAGCGGATTTCTGCCACCGGCGCTCCCTCCAGCGCCACCTCTCCCCGCGTGGCGGCCCCCGCCAGAAGATAGGTGCCTGCCGCGATCCGGTCCGCAGGCACTTCCATCTCCGCAGAATGAAGGCCAGATACGCCCCGGATTCGGATCATCCCGCTTTCTTCCCCCTGTATCACGGCTCCCATCCGGCGCAGAAAACGGCACAGATGCAGGATCTCCGGCTCTCTGGCGCAGTTGTACAGACAGGTTTCTCCTTCAGCCAGAACCGCGGCCAGCACTCCATTTTCTGTCGCGCCTACGCTGATCTTCGGAAAATGATGGCTGCATCCCCTTAATCTGCCGGCAGAGGCAGATATTCCCTCCTCCGTCTCCGTCAATTTCGCTCCCAGCGCCCGCAGAACGGACAAGTGCAGATCCACCGGGCGCTGTCCGATGGTACAGCCTCCCGGATAACTGACAAAGGCAGAGCCCAGCCGCGGCAGCAGGCCGCCCAGTAAAAAAACAGAGGAGCGCATTTTATCCGCATACGCCCCCGGAATTTTCCCTGTGACAATATCTCTGCAGTCCAGAAAGAGATCCCCCTTCTGCCACCAGGTTCTGGCGCCGGTGTACCGCAGGATTTCTTCCATGCACCGCACATCGTCTATTCTAGGGCAGTGTCTTAAAATCACCGTTCCCTTCTGCAGCAGGGAAGCTGCCATCATGGGCAGCACCGCGTTTTTTGAGCCCTGCACCCGGACACGGCCCTCCAGCCTGTGCCCTCCCTCTATTCGATATCGTCCCACGGCCGTTGCTCCTGTATAGACCTTCTCATAATATCATATGCTCTTTGCCGCAATCTGCCCGTAGAAATTTGCGGTCCGCGACACCGACAGGGCCAGCCCCATCTCGGCCAGCAAAAATACCACGGAGGTTCCGCCGTAGCTGATAAAGGGCAGCGTAATCCCTGTGTTGGGAATGGTGTTGGTGACAACCGCAATATTCAGGATTACCTGCACCGCAATGTGACCCATAATGCCTGCCGCGATCAGGGCCCCCGTCAGATCCCGGGCATGGGTGGAAATGACCATCAGCCGCCAGATCACAAGGCCAAACACCAGCATCAGGAGCAGCGCTCCCACCAGGCCTGTTTCCTCACAGATAATGGAAAAGATCATATCGTTCTGGGCTTCCGGCACAAAACCCAGCTTCTGCAGGGAATTTCCAAGGCCCTTTCCGAAAATCCCTCCGCTGCCGATGGCGTACAGCCCCTGGATGGTCTGGAAGCCCTTCTCATAAGCTTCCGGATTTCTCCAGATGGCAAGCCGTTCCAGCCGGTAGCTCTCCACGCTGAGAAATACGGCAATAAAACAGACGGCCGCCGCCCCGATCCAGAGAAAGGGAAGATATCTGGGATTGGATACGAAGACGGTGATCATTCCCACGGCCAGGATGATAACCGCCGTGCTCAGATTGTTGGAGCCCACCAGGGCGGCCACCGGCAGAATGCTTACAATGACCAGGGCCATGAAGCGGAAGCTGGTAGTTCTGCTTCTGGTCTTCTGAATCACCCAGGCCAGAAAAAGGATCACTGCCACCTTGGCAAATTCTGAAGGCTGGAAGGACAAAGGTCCCAGAGACAGCCACCGCCTGGATCCGTTGATCTCTTCTCCCACGAACAGCACTGCGGCGGACAATCCCAGCGATGCCAGATACAGAACAGGCGCAAAACGCAAAAGAGCCCTGTAGTCCATCCGGGAAACCATGCACATTCCCAGAATACCCAGAGCCGTGGCAAACAGCTGTTTTTTAAAATAATAAGCCGGGTCATGAAATTTCACCCGGCCATTATACGCGCTGGTGCTGTACAGAAGCAGCAGTCCGCAGACTGCCAGGATCAGCACCAGCACAAATAACGCAGTATCCATTTTCTTCTTTTCCGACTGTCCCATGGCCGACCGACCTGTCTTCTTTTCTTCTATCTTATTTGGCCCATCTTTCATTTATGCCTGAAACTGCCGGGCGGCGTTCTACAGCGCCCTTACATACTTTTTAAATAAATCTCCTCTCTCCTCATAGCTCTTAAACTGATCCCAGCTGGCGCAGGCCGGGGACAGAAGCACCGCGTCTCCCGAAACGGCGCGGGCCGCGCAGACGCGCACCGCCTCCGCCAGATCTTCGCAGAACAGGATCGCCTCCCCGGGGAATCCATGTTCCCGGGCTTCCCGGGCAATCTTTTCGCGGGTTTCTCCGATCAGCACCAGGTACTTTACTTTTCCCTCAAAGCTGTCGATCCACTCCCCGTAGGTGGACTGCTTGTCGTATCCGCCTCCGATGAGCAGGGTAGGCCGCACCATGGCCTGAATCCCCTTGATAGCCGCATCCGGGTTGGTACCTTTGGAATCATTGTAGTATTTCACTCCGTTTTTCTCCGCCACATACTCAATGCGGTGCTCCACCCCGGCAAATCCGCAGGCCGCCCTGCGGATCGTATCTGCGGGCACCCCGGCATACCAGGCCATAGCGGCGGCAGTCATAACGTTTTCATAGTTGTGGAGCCCCAGAAGCTTCAGCTCCTCTGTCCGGACAATGGGGACCTCCCTGCCGCCCTCCCGCAGGATAATGGCTCCGTTCTTCAGGAAAATACCCTGAGCCAGCTCCCTTCTGCTGGAAAAGTAAACCGTCCTGCAGGAAAGCTTCTCTCCGAAGGCACGCAGTACCGGATCCTCATAATTCAGCACGCAGACATCCTCCCCTGACTGATTCACGGCAATCAGCTCTTTTACACGGATATATTCCTCCATGGTATGATGCCGGTTCAGGTGATCCTCTGTAATGTTCGTGATAGCGCTGACGCAGGGATGAAAGGCATCGATGGTTTCCAGCTGAAAGCTGCTGATCTCAGCCACGGTCACCGCCTCTTCGCTCTGCTCCAGCACAACGTCCGTATAGGGGTTTCCGATATTTCCCACCACGTACACCTCCGGGCAGGCTGCCTTCATAATCTCGCCCAGCAGGGCCGTGGTCGTAGTTTTCCCATTCGTACCGGTAACAGCCAGCACTCTGCCTTTTCCCAGGCGGAAGGCCAGCTCCACCTCTCCCCAGACCGGTATTCCTCTCTTCCGGAATTCTTCCACCAGCGGCTGATCGCAGGGAACTCCCGGACTCATGACCACCAGATCCAGGGCATCCATAATCTCCTCCGGAACATGGCCCAGGCAGATCTGCCCCCGGCCGCACAGCTTCTTCTCTATGGCCTGCCTGTCCACTTTCTCATTACTGTCAAAAATAATCGGGCAGGCCTCCAGGCTGCTGAGAAGCCCGGCTGCTCCCATTCCGCTCTTTCCCGATCCGAAAACCAGAACCTTCTTATCTTTCCAATCCATTTTATCTCCTCCTGCTCTTCACAGCCGCCGTCACACACCCGCCAGAGCGATCAGACAGAGTATGGCGGTGATAATGGAAAAGACAGCCACAATCCGCGTCTCCGACCAGCCGCACAGTTCAAAATGATGGTGGATAGGCGACATCTTAAACAGACGCTTCCCGTGGGTAACTTTAAAATATGTAACCTGAAGCATGACGGAGAGAAGCTCCACCACGTAGATCAGTCCCACAATAAGGATGAACAGCGGCATGTTCATCATATAAGCCGCACCGGCCACAAAGCCTCCCAGGGCCAGGGACCCCGTATCTCCCATAAATATCTTGGCCGGGAACACATTAAATACCAGAAATCCCATGAGACTTCCCACCACTGCGCAGGTAATCGGCTCCAGGCCTGTATTCCGTCCCACGGCTACTACGCTGAAGAACACCGCTACAATGACGGTGACGCTGGAAGCCAGACCGTCCAGCCCGTCCGTAAAGTTTACGGCATTCACCGTTCCGATCACAGCGATAAAGAGCAGGGGAACAGCCAGCCAGCCGATATCCACTGCCAGTCCGCCGGAGAACGGAAGCAGCAGCTTCAGGGAAACATCCGAAAAACGTATCATATAAAAAGCAAAAATTCCGGTGACTATAATCTGGCACAGCATCTTCTGCCAGGGCAGAAGGCCGTCTGACCGGTGCAGCACCACCTTCAGATAGTCGTCCAGGAATCCGATGAGGCCGAAGCCCAGCATCAGAAACAGCACCGGAGCAATCTGCGGATGGCTGCCCACAAAAAAAAGGGAGGTCACGGTAGTGGCGATCAGAAAGATCACTCCTCCCATGGTAGGCGTTCCCGCCTTCTTCAGATGGGATTTCACTCCCTCCTCCCTCTCCGTCTGGTCTACCTTCAGCCTGCGGAGAAAGGGAATGACAATAGGACCCAGGAGCACACTGATCGCAAAGGAGACGATCACCGGAATTACGACTGTTAAACTCATACTTCACCTCTTCCAATGTATTGCCGGCAGACGCAAGGCTTCCCCCGGCCGTTTATCAGTATATAGCTTTTCCCGCCAAGAATCAACCGTTTTCCTTG
>ERZ1643246.4221-NODE-4221-length-11557-cov-6.686402_pt1 | contig 11557 bp, 15 predicted proteins | sample MGYA00579265_ERZ1643246 | MGnify/ENA primary metagenome ERZ1643246 (study PRJEB29033, sample SAMEA4952261) | chicken gut metagenome | biome: Broiler Chicken; feature: Gastrointestinal Tract; material: Caecum | place: Ireland | collected 2018 | study: Broiler...
TGAGTTGGGAACGTAATTCATCCATAAGACTATATTGTTTCAGATTTGCCCAACAATCAAGAGTGTAACGCGCGATCTTTACGGAATCCGCCTTAGAAGAATTATTCCGGTATCTGGAGATCTACCGGAATAATCTGAGTGCTGAAGATGAGATTGAAGATGTAGAAGAACTGATCCGATACTATGAAAAATACCAGAAAGGGCGGGAAGGGCTTGTGCACTATCAGTCTCAGAATCTGGATCTGCCAGATTCACCGGAGGGGCTGGAATGCCGGAACATGGGAACAATGGAAAACCATGTATGGAGTGTGAACGTGAAACGGATGAAACATGGGCACAGGAGCTGGAGCCGACGAGATGGGAGCCATCTGGCAAAGATACTGGCAAAAAAATGTAGTGGAAAGCTGTATGAGGTGACAGAACGTCTGAGAAAACCGGTATTTGAAGAAAAAGTAGAAGAGTTATACGGCGAGATCCTGATGTCAGAGAAAGTGTCAAAGAAAGACGGAAAGGGATATCAATATCCAGCAGTGGGACATATGGTTGGAAGACACACGGTGAGAGAAAACGACTGCTACACATGGCTGGATATTAGAAAACAGAAAAAGGATTGTTTGAACAGAAAAGATAACTAGAAGAGTAATTGCATACAAAAAACTTGAAAAGTAAGTAAAAATGAGCTATTTTTATTATATATACGGAAATATAGGTAATCTTTGTAAAGTAGACTAAGGTAGGGAATGCGATTAAGATGAATATAATCAAACAGAAACGAAAGGAATTAGGAATTTCGCAGAAAGAGATGAGTAAGAAACTTGGAACCAGTCAACAGACAATTAGTAGGCTCGAAAAAACAGCGATTGAAAATGTACCTTGTAGTTTATTAATGAAGTTAGCAGATATATTTCAGATTCCCTTAGATGTTTTGATCTATGATGAGCAAAATACTTTTTCCGATGTTCAGGGAGGGGAACTTTGGAGAATATATAAGATGCTTGATGAAACAAATAAGACCACCTTACTATTGCTGGGAAGAAGATTGAAAGAAACACAAAAGGAAGAGATACTTAAAAAGCAGATAGGTGAGAAAAGTGATAAAAATAGCAATATGTGATGATGAGAAATGTTTTATAGACACAATAGAAAAAATGTTGAAAATATATGCTGAAAAGAATGGACAGGATTTTTGCATTAAGAGATATACAAAACCGTTATTTTTGATGGAATCATTAAAAGAAGAGTTTCAGATTTTCTTTTTAGATATAGAGATGCCGACGATGAATGGAGTAGAACTGGTAAAGATAATAAGAAAACATGATGAAAGAGCAGTTGTTTTTTTTGTATCTTCGCATAATGAATTTTTAGGAAGTGGATATGAGTATGATGTGCAAAATTTTATTACAAAACCAATTACACAGGTCCAAATAGATTTTGAGCTTAACAGAGCATTAAGAAAGTTAAGCACATATGAACAAAAATATATTATGGTAAAAAATGAAAATGGATACTTTAAGTTTTTCCTATCTGATATAGAGTATATAGAAACTGTGAATAGGAAAGTTCTTTTTCACTTAAGAAATGGTAAAAAGGAAGCTGGTTACTTTAAGATGAAAGATTTAGAGGAGCGGCTAGAACCTTTTTATTTTGTGAGATGTCATAATGGCATTATTGTGAATATAGACTGCATTAAATCAATACATCTTCTTACTATAACACTGAATTCTGGAGAAAAAATTTATATGACACGTTCCAGAAAGCAGAACCTTATCAAAAAAATGGCAGAGCGAGGAGGATGTATTTGAGTGCATGGTCAAATTTTATTAAAAGATTTTTTTTCTATAATTAATATTTTGTTAATTACTTATTTATTTAAAGATCAGGGAAGTGCTGAAAGAAGTAGAAGAATACAAAATAAGTATTCGTATTTTTTGTGTCTTGGGAGTCTATTCTTAATCAGGTTATTAGAAAATGGATTGTCAATACATATTGTTTATAATTATTTGACAATTTTAATGACTGTTGTGGTTATAGGACATTTTTTGTTTCAGTGTGATATAAAATATTCTATACTCATAGGCGGGATTTTTCTATCTATCGTATTGTTTGGTCAATTGCTAAGTTGTATCTTTTTTTATCCATATAGCGACAAAACAATTTTGGCAGAGATGCCTTCAAAATATAAGCTAATGATGATTCTAGTTGCGGAAGGTATTATTGTTACAGGATGTTTTCTGCTAAAGAAAGCCATAGGAAAGATTCCCTCTTATCTTAAAAGAATTAGCGTGTTTATAATTATGATGCCGTTAACTTTAAACATTGCAATAATGGCAATATGTGCGGATCAGCTATATTATGAAGAAGAATTGATTATGAACAATATATATTCTTATGTTACCATTTTAACTGCGTGTATTATTATGTTCATAGGGACTATTTGTAATATTATCATTCTGGAAAATTATTTGAAGGTAAAGAATATTGAAAATGAAACGAACCTTCAGATAAGTGAGATAAGTTTGCAGTATAATTATTATATGAAACAAGTTAAAGATATGGAAAATATCCGAAGACTTTCGCATGATATAAAAAATCACTTGGAAGCTTTAAAAGGAGATATAGGCAATGAACGAAAAATGGAATACATTAATGGGATTGAACGGAAATTGAGCAAGTATCAAAGCTACTATAAAACGGGGAATGCATTTATTGATAGCCTGCTCCACGTAAAAAGACTTGAGGCTATCGAAGGGGGAATTGAGTTTACAGTATTTGCTGACTTTACTCCGTTTAATAAAATTAAAGATGAGGATTTATGCATTATTATTTCCAACATTATAGACAACGCTTTAAATGAATGCCATCTAGTAAAAAAAGAAAATTCAGAAGCAGAATGTTTAATACAGCTTAAAGCAAGAAAAGTTAAAGGTTTCTTATCTATTTTATGCGAAAATAGTGTTAGGAAAAGTCAGGAAGAATTATTGAGAAGTCAAGTTACATGGGAAACAACAAAAAAAGATAAGAAAAATCATGGGATAGGGATAAAGAATATTAAACGTGTAGTTCAAGAATACGGAGGAGAAACCTCTTTCCATGTAGAAAGTGGTATGTTTTCTGTTTCTATTATTATTCCGATAGATTCATAAAAGAGGGGATGATGATTTTATTATTCAGAGGAGTGTATACCTTATTTACTATTATAGAAGCTTCGTTGAAAACATTAGTCCAATTAGATATGAAAAAAGACAAGTTATACAAAGTTTATGGTTTTCTCGATTTGAAGGCGTACAATATAAATAAAAAGGAGAAAATCAAATGAGAAAAAGAGGAAGATTCATAGTAGCAATGGCGTTAGCTGGTGTTTTAATGGGATCAATGCCGGTAATGGCAGCAGAACAGCCAGAGGTACCGAGTAAGGTACAGGATATTGCAAATGGCTCGGATGATATTTATGGAGAGGGAGTACCTATTGAGCATGGTGCGAATCCTGCTTCAAGATTTAAATCAGGAGGAATCGACCATACGCATCAGTATATAATTGCGAATGCACTTACTATATTAAGTAACGATCAAGGCAACAGTACATTTAATGAAGAGTTGAACTCAGAAATTCTGTTAGAAGCAACAGATTGGCCAGATAAACTTGGAAATGAAACAGATTTTGGTACTTTTTCAGGGCATTTCTATGATCCAGATACCGGAAAAAACTGGCTGGGACAAACTTCTCCGACAGCCAGAACAAGAGCAGAGTCTTATTATCAAAAAGCAGTGGAGGCTTATCAGACGGGAGATGTGCAATTGGCTATGTCTAATTTAGGAAAAGGTACACATTATGTGTCCGATTTAAATGAACCACATCACGCTGCAAACTTAACTGCTATAAACAGCAATCACTCCGAGTTTGAAAAGTATGTGGATGATAATCGAAAAACTTATACTATAGAAGGTAATACGTTTGATGCCGATATATATGAAACAGCACTAAATACTCAGACTGGAGATCTGATGTATTCAGCAGCTAAACATGCAAAGGGGCTGGCAGAAAGTGCACAGGATAAAAATACTTATGACAGTGCAGGAAAGCAGTCGGTACAGCATGCGATCCAAACCGTAACGCAATACATGTATAAGTTTGGGAAGGAAGTTGGAATATACCAGTAATTCATTAGGCCCTAGTTAAAACAAGAAAACTGGGGCCTTTTTATGTGCTATTTAGACGCTGAAAAAAACAAAATACGCAAAAAATATGGCGAGACTTGAAAGTAAGATTTAAATTATTAATAAGTATACTAATGAAAGGAGAAAAAATTATGTATAACTTTACTTTATATATGACAACAGATTGTAATTTTAAGTGTCAATACTGCTATGAGGATTATCATAACCACTATCAGCTAAATGATAAGACTTTAGTAGAGTCTTTGGAATTCATAATGAACTATGGGGAAAAAGGAAAAGTACTTCTTGACTTTCTAGGAGGAGAACCTCTGCTTAAAAAGAATTTAATCTATCAGGCAGTAGAATATATTAAGGCACATTATCCAAATAGGGAAGTTAAATATTATCTTACTACCAATTGTTCTTTAATGGATGATCAGTTCATTGAATTTATGAAACAAAACAGTTTTACCATACGTCTTAGCTTTGATGGGAATAAAGAGACACACGATTTAAATAGGATTGCTAAGGACGGGATATCTTGCTATGAGAAAATTTTTGAGAACATTTTAAAAGTAAAAAATAGCGGGTTGAATTTTTCTGTAAGAATGACTGTGACAGAAAATACAATACCTCATATGTATGAGAATATTTGTTATCTGCATGAAAATGGGTTAAACAATATTTGCATGATTATGGATGTTTATTTAAAAATATCGGATAGGCTAAAAGAAGAGTTTCAGAAACAAATACAGTTAATAGTTGGATATTATTTGAAAGAGGCTTCTGCCGGCAGAGCTTTTTCTATTGATCAGTTTGATGGAAAAATTTTTAATATGCTTTGCAATTTTGGAAACTGCTTTGGAATGTGTGATGCCGGAATAGGAAATTTTAAGATATTTCCTAATGGTCAAATTTATCCTTGCGGATTTCTTACAAATGATGAGAAATATAGTATTGGAAATATTTGGGAAGGAGTCGATATTCGGAAAGCAAAGCTGATAGCGTTGTCTAATTTTGATAAGTCAGATCCTAAATGTAAAGATTGTACTATACGCGATTTTTGCCATGGAATGAAGTGTGGATACATGAATTTTGTAAATACAGGTAAAATTAATGTGCCGTCGGAAGCTGAGTGCGTATTTGAACATATTTTTTATGAGGCGATGGTAGAGATTTTTGAATATTATTTGCAACAACCAACAGCAGTATTAAAAGAAAAAATGGGAATGTTTATAACATATATTCAGGAAGAACATTTAAAATTGAATAGTTATGGGGAAAAGATTTCCCAGAGGTTAAGAAATGAAGAGTAAAGATAAGCGGCCGTATTTAAAATTTTTGAAAGAATATGCTTTAAAAAAAAAGTTAATTCCTTTATACGGCCTGGTAATTCTGATTATTATATTAACTGTAGGAGTTTCACTAGTCCGTCCAGAACTACAGGGAAAAGTCATTGATGATCTGGGAGCACCACAGAATACGAATTTATCTTCCTTTATGTTGTTGCTGGCTATATTTTTAGGTCTGTTACTAATCAATTATCTTATGAATTATGTGCAACGGTATGCGGTGGCAGTGATATCAGAAGAAATAGCAGCAGATATGAGACAAAAAATGGAAGATAAACTTTCAACTGTTAAAGTGAGATTTTTTGAAAAAATTAAGTTGAGCGATATCTTACTAAAGGTTGATAAAGATGTGCTTGCCATTAAACAGTGTGGTATTACTAGTATTATTACTTTGGTATCTAATATTGGCATTCTAATTGTTGTGCCGCCGTATATGTTTTCTATCCATAGAGGAATTGCAATATCTAATATTCTTTTGCTGGTAAGTGTTCCCTTTATTAGCCGGATCTTAGGAAAAATGATACAAGAGACCAGTGAAAGGGTATTAGAAGGATATAATAGCACGACTAATGTATTGACGAATACATATGATAATTGGTTTGTTATTAGACTTTTTCAATGCGGCAAATATATACATGATAGATATTTTGAAAAAAATCAACAGTATAAAAAAGAAACAAACAGACAGAACTTGCTGTATATATTGAACACTTCAACGATTCTCGTGATTCAATTTTTAGGAACCGTTATTATATGGATAATTGGAGCACAAGAGGTATTCAAAGGAAATATGACTGTTGGTACCATTATGGCACTTATGAATTATCAGACCATAATTATGAACCCAATTATTGGTATTGCACAATTTGCAAATGAATACCATACGGCAGTTGTTTCTTTAAAAGATATAAACCAGCTACTCGAATATCCAGATAAGCTAGGAAATAGTGCAAAAAAGGTTGGAACAATTGATAGTATCCGGCTGGAGCAGATGAGTTTTTCCTATCCAGGCTCCAATAAAAATGTATTTTCTAAAGTGAGTTTTAACTTTAAGAAAGGATGTATATATGGAATTCATGGTAAAAGCGGTCAAGGGAAAAGTACTCTTTTTAAAATTTTAACAGGCGTATATCAACCGACAGAGGGGAAGGTATTGATTAATGAAGTAGATCTGCAAGATTTGGATATGAGTTCCTATTGGAAGACTACAGGGTATGTGATGCAGCGGACTCAATTTTTTAATGACACTTTACGTAGAAATATGGAACTTCTGCACCCTGTTACAGATCATGAATTAGCTGCAGTTGCTAAAATGTTAGATTTGTACGATGAGATTTATTCTTTGGATACGATATGGAACACAGAGGTAAAGACGGAATCATGTAATTTCTCGGAAGGACAAATGAGACGTTTGGATATTATGAGAAATATTTTAAAAAATTCTCAAATCCTTATTTTTGATGAAGCAACAGCAAATATAGATGAAAAACGTAGAGAACGTTTCTATCGGTTGCTGCATGAATTGGCAACAGAAAAGATTGTCATTTTTTCGACACATAATGCAGAAGAACTGAAAGAAGCAGACATTATTATTGATTTAGAAACGATAAATACAAATTAGAAGGATACATGAAAAATGAAAATTGGAGTATTAGATTCTAATGGTGCCTTTAACAATCCATTCTTTAAAAATAAGAAAATAACCAAGCTAGGTAATGAATGGAAAGACCAGGAATATAGTACAGACATTATAGGGTTTACACATGCTGAATATGTATGTTCTTTTATTTTAAAGGAAAATCCTGATGCAGAAATTATATTGGCTCCTATCATAAAAGAAAACAAAAAAAGTTCAGTAATGGATCTGATAAGAGGTATTGAGACATTAATGAAAGAAAATGTAGATATTATCAATATGAGTCTGGGAGACGAGTATAAGTATCATGCTGAGGTTGAAGAAATTTGTCGTGCCGCTATGGAACAGGGAATATTGCTTGTATCGGCTTACTCTAATCAAAAACCAGAAGTAACTTATCCGGCATCTTTCCCTTTTGTGTTAGGCGTGAAATGTTTAGACGTGGAAAATCCGAAACAGGTGTTTTGCTATGATGAGATCAGGAACGATATAATATTCTCTTCTAAGTATTTTTCTTTGTATCATTTGGGTATTCCTAAATTTTATCCAGGTAATAGCTTTGCCTGTGCAGTAGTGACGGGATATCTAAGTAATTATGAAAGAAAATATAAAGAGATAATTTTTCAGTTTATAAATAGTATATTTAATAATTACTATCCATATCAACTATTAAAGCAAAAGAAATGCTATTTTTTAACGAATCGCATAGATGAACCTTTAGAGCAACGTTTTATACGGGAAGTTATGAATGCAGACAAGTGTGATGTGTTTGACATAGGAATAGAGAGACTGAAAAAAAATATAAAATTGGAATTATGTCCAGTAATCTTTATTGATCATAATAACTATCAGGAGATTTGTAAATATAAAGAACAGATTATGGAACATGCAATAAACTATCCAGAAAAAGAATTAGTCTTACGTTATCCTTTATTTAGTATAGCAGATAGGCTACGATTTCAAAAAGACACGAATAGGCTATTAAATCAATTTACCATTTAGGAGGAAAAATGTATACATTATCATTAGAAATAATTAATAAATGCAATTTGAATTGCGCGTATTGCTATCTGGGTGAAAAGAAAAATACTTATATGGATTTTGAAACGGCTCAAAAGGCAGTTGATATAGCGATACATGAGGCAGATAAGCAGTATGACCGAACGCTCACAGTCTATTTTATCGGCGGAGAACCTCTTATGGCGTTTCATACGATACAAGACATAGTAGAATATACGAAAAAAAGATGTAACGAAATGAACTTAATATATAAGTTTAGCACTACGGTAAATGGAACACTAATTACAGATGAGATAGTTAACTTTTTGGCGGAAAATTTGTTTGATGTAAAAGTAAGTTTAGATGGCCCGGAACAGGTCCATGATTTAAATAGAAAAGACTATGCAGGAAATGGTAGTTTTAAAAAGATTATGGATAATTTTTTACTTATTCAAAAATATGAAGAGAAAACAGGAAATAAAATTTCTGTAGCAAGTGTGATAACAAATAATAACTATCAATATTATGCAGGAAGCTTTCAATTTTTGCTTGATTTAGGGGTTAAAAAAATAGAATCCGGGATTGATTATTATTGTGACTGGAGTGATGAAGATATACAGGGACTGAAAAAACAGATCCAAAAAGTTTTTGAGTTATATAAAACGCATATACAGAAGCGGCAAGAAGTGATTTTTTGGAATCTATGGGAACAATATCTCCGTTCTTTTTTATTACCATGTCCGTTCTATGCATGTAAGGCAGGATTAACAACCTGTTATGTAGCAACAGATGGTGGAATTTATACCTGTACAGAAATTCCTGAATTTAAAATTGGCACAGTGGAAGATGGATTGGATGTAGCGAGAATACGGGAAATCATTTATTTGGAAGATCAGGAAGATGTGATGTGTCAAAAATGCCAATATATAAGACATTGTAAAACTAGAGGGTGCCAGGCGGCAAATTATGAAATACATCAGAATGTATATAAACCAAGAAAGGTAAACTGCGAAGTGACAAAATGTATGTATACTTTGATTAAGTCAAATTTGACAGAAGAGCAGCTTGAAAAGATGAAAGAGGAATATGAAAGGAGATATATTGGTCATGGGAAATATAACAAATGATTTTATAAAGATTGTAGAGGGCGAAAAAGTTGCGTTAATTGATCCTGTTGGAAAAGTTTGCTTGGGCGTAAGTAAAAAACTTGCAGATAATTTAGATAAACCAGAAGTCCAGGAAAAACTATATCCAATATGGAAGAAACAGACTGATTTTGTAAAAGAAATTGAAGAAAGGCACGAGAAAATTAATACGGTATATTTAATGGTTACCAGAAAATGTAATATGAATTGCGATTTTTGTGCTATTAGTGCAAATGATAAAATGCATCCGGAAAAAGAGTTTAGGCTTGAAGATATAGAAAATAAGGTCATTCCATTCTTCAAAAAAAATACACCGCACAAAATGATTATTACAGGTGGAGAGCCTCTAATTAAGGAAGAAATTGTTAGGTTTTTAAAAGTATTACGTCAGGGAATAGACTGTCCTATTACATTGCAGAGCAATGGACTTACCGTTACAACGGAATTAATAGAAGAGGTAAAAAATTGTATTGATGAAATTGATTTTAGTACAAAACATATGTTTGAAAATGCAGAAAAAGAGAAACAATTAATCGAACATATTGAAATATGTAAACAAGCTGGGATAAAAGTACTGCTTAGCTTCATTTATGAGAAAACAAATGAAGCAGATTTGTATAAAATGATTGATATAGCTGCTAAATATAACACAGATGTTCTTTTTAATATCGTTTCATCTGTTGGACGAGCAACAGAAAATTCAGAAATTCTTACAGATATAGAGCATATCGACATGAATTTGAAAATAGCAAAATATCTTATTGAACAAGGATATGAGAACACTAAGATGGCAGATGGTTTTCACCAACGAATACAGGTTAGAAATTCGTGTGGAGGATATGGGAAAGTTATGGCTGTTTATCCAGAAGGCGATATTTATATGTGCCAATGTATGGAAAAAGAGCAAGTTAAGATGGGAAATATTCTTACGGAAAATTCGGAAAAGATTATGGAAACATTGGATCAGCTATTGCATAGCAACGAGATAAAGACGTTGTTTTGCGTAGAATATAAGGAAATCTGTAAAGACTGCGAGTATAGATATATTTGTGGCGGACGATGTGTGGCTAGTGAGGTTTACGATTATAGGTGCATATTTGTAAAGGCAATGCTAAATTATGTGCTATTTCATTATAATCCTCAATATGATAGAAAGAAAAATTTAGAAACATATATAGAATATATGGAAAATGTAAAGGCGAGAAATGTTGAACATAAAATCCAATAAAGAAAAAAAAACAACAATCTATACAAGAATTATAGAAGTCAAATAGTAAAAGATTTATCTTTATATTATGAAATAGATTGAAAAGGAAATGGAAGAATTAAATAAAGATGAGATAAATGCTTATACACTAAATTGTGGTAGTAGCAAATTACAATATGTAATAGAGTGCTTTTGGGTATCGCCATTTCTTACAGAAATGGAATAAAATTAATATACCATATAGAAAGGAGAAAAGATTATGGAAGCAGAAAACAGAGTTGAAGAATTAACAACAGAAGAAGTCAATGTATATGACGCAGATTGCGGAGAAGTTCAGTTTCACTGCAATAATGATTGTTTCGGTGGCGGAGCATTCATTAATTCAGATTATTAAAAATGGAGGGAAAAATATGATTGAAAATAAGAATAACGAAAAAAATTTGGAATTAGAAAAAGAAGAAGTAAATGTATACGGAATACCGGAATGCGATCAGGTTCGAAAAGATTGTTTGAATGACTGCATTGGTGGTGGGGCATTTATTTCAACCACTAAATAATTTAAAATGAGAAAAAAGGATATTCGAAAAGAAAGATCGAATATCCTTTTTCTTTAGAATTGAAATATATAAGGAGACAGACTATATGAAAATATTGGAAGCAAAGAGTTTGAAGAAATATTACGGAATGGAACCCAATATTACAAAAGCATTGGATGGAATTGATTTTTATGTAGAAGATGGAGAATTTGTAGCAGTAGTAGGCACGTCTGGTAGTGGAAAGTCCACATTGCTTAATATGATTGGCGGGCTTGATATTCCGACAGAGGGGCATGTACAAGTGAGGGGGAAAAGCCTTTCAAAACTAAATGACGAAGAACTTACTGTATTTAGAAGACGAAATATAGGATTTGTTTTTCAAAATTACAATTTAGTTCCATTTTTAAATGTATATGAAAATATCGCATTACCATTGGCTCTTGATGGCAAAATAATAGACAAAGATTTAATGAATGAAACGATTGAAATGTTAGGTATAAAGGATAAATTAGAGAGTATGCCGAACA
>ERZ1643246.4222-NODE-4222-length-11556-cov-7.128771_pt1 | contig 11556 bp, 20 predicted proteins | sample MGYA00579265_ERZ1643246 | MGnify/ENA primary metagenome ERZ1643246 (study PRJEB29033, sample SAMEA4952261) | chicken gut metagenome | biome: Broiler Chicken; feature: Gastrointestinal Tract; material: Caecum | place: Ireland | collected 2018 | study: Broiler...
CTGTTAAGGGCCTGGATGAATGGCTTAAAAGCATTTATAAGGACTCCACCAACGATGGAGCCTAATTGTTCAAATGCTCCGGTTAATAAACGGAGCTGATTTGCCCAGCTGTTCTGAGTGCGGATGAAGTCATTGGTAGCTTGTCCGGTAGAGGCTAGTACAAATTGATACCGAAGCATGGTCTTTTCGGCATTTGTCATGCTCCGCATATCAGCGTCTATTCCTTGCGATAACGCCCATGCTTCAACGGATGTTTGAGCTAGGTCAATTCCCAGCGACCTTAACGGTTCTGACTCCCCGGTGAAGATAGACTGCAGCTTTGTTGCCGCCTCATTTTGCGTAATGTTATAGAACGATGCCAGGTCTCCAGCTAACTGTGTCAATCGAATAGACATATCAGACATTTCTTCTTGGGTAAATCCCATGGAAACGCCCATCGCTTGGAACCGGCTTCCAATCTGCTTTGCTGTCAATTCAGACATGCCGTAAAGCTGCAATGCAGAGTCGGCGAATTCGTTCATTTTGTCTGCCATGTTCCCGAACGAAACATCAACTACGTTCTGAACCTCGGTTAAAGCAGACGAAATATCTATAGCTTTTTTAAACTGATCAAGCCCGCGAATCAAAAGCCAATATGTAGCGTAAAATTTCCCAATTGCACTAGCAAGGCCACCAAATCCAGATTTAGCTTTGGATGTAGCTGTCGGAAGTGAGCTAAAACTACGTGTCAAACTTGCTGCCGCTGTCCCAGCCCTGCCTCCAGAAGATGCTAACTGGGCTAATGCTTGGGTCATTTGAATAATATTTTTGTTTACCGTTGGGGCCGTGGACAAAGTTTTCATCATGTCCTTAAGAGCCACGGAAAGCTTTTGTATATTTCCGCTTGCAGCAGCTGTTGCCGATTTTCCACCAAGCTTAGTAATTGATGCGGTAAGCTGGCTTAATCCCTCAAAATTAGCATTATTAATTGAAAAATTACTTAGCCCATCTTTTAGACCTTGCAACGCCGTTGTCAATTTAGGGATATTTTCGGAAGCCTGCGTTACTGTTTTTCTTCCAAGCTGGGCGATAGAATTTGAAATGTTTGCGATGCCCTGTGAATCAAACGCAATAGTCCCGATTCCGCTAAGGTTTGCCGTGAGGGCGCTTATTGCCCTTGACGCATCGCTTACACCCTGAATATTGACATTTGACAGCCTGTTTAGGCCGGTCGCAATCCGGGTAAAATCCGCTGTTTTTGTCCGGGTAGAAAAATTTTGGATTGATGTAGACAGCTGATTTATTCCGTTTGCCAGCTGTTGAAATCCGCTTGTGTCAATTCCGCCAATTGAAGTCTTGATACGATTTAATGATGCGCTTAATTTTTCTAGTCCCGCTGAAGCCGAAGTAGCATCCGCAGATATTTGTATCTGTAAAGAATCAATATCAGGCAAAAAATCCACCTCCTAATTATTTGAGGTCAGCAGCCATTACTCGTTAATGGCCGGAAATAGGCTGATGGATTTGACCCCAATCAGCCTTTCTTTATCTTTGTTTCTGGAAGGCCTCTCTGTCTCTCCAGAGCAATCCATTGTTCTTCCGCAAGAATCATTTTGCGGATTTCTCTTGCGTCTATTTCTTCTTGCGTTAATCCTTCGTCTTCAAAGGCATGCATTAGCATGGGTTCCTTCATGTATTGATTTTTGGATTTCTTTCCATACAAATTTCGTTCCACAGCCACCTGGACTGCGCTCTCCACATACATCCCAAACATATGCATTAATTGGTCTGTTTGTTTCAGCTTTTCTTTGTATGCTATTTCGAACGGCTTTAGCTTTGCCGGGCATGAATCCATAAAGAAATCATACGAAACCCCCATGTTCAAGAATCCAGGAAGGATGTCTTCATATACTTTCCGAGAATATGGTTTTACCGGGCCTTCTTTTTGCTCTGAGCTTTCTGCTCCTGATTGCTCATAATCCCTGATAAAAAACCCTCTTCAGTCAGCTCATTCGTTAACATGTTGAAAATATCCATCATGTTACGGCTCTCTCCTTCCGGGGCTTCTGCATTGTATTGGTCAAGTAAGTCTCCCGCAATCTCGATGGGGTCAACAGGATTATGCTTTTTGAGTCCAACATAGAAAAGTTCTCTTGTTACTCCAAATAATGAGCGGATTTTTCCCATGTCTACTTCCTTATCAGAAAACAGAGTAGACATTTCCTGAACACGATCCATCAAATCTGTGTCGCAAAATGCATTAAACCCATACTGTACCTTATACTCTTTTCCACCAATTTCAAAAATCGTCATATAAATTCCCTCCCGTTTTATTAAATTATTCTGCTTCGGTTACCGTGAACGTGCCGTCTTTGTTGTCAACAACAGTGTAATTATCGGTTACAAGCTTTGCTGCAGTATTTGGGATGATGGTTACAGCCATTTCAAGAATTTCATCTACTCCACCAACATCAGACGGAGTTGCAGTTGCCTGCCCTACATAAGCGTATTTTGCGACGCTTCCAATTCCATCCGTTCCATAAAGTTGCAAAATGTCGATTTTCTTTCCTGCAAGAGCTTCAATCTCATCCAGGTATTTTTTCTCAAGATTCCCTGTGATTTCTTTACTATCAGAGGTTTTGATTCCCATTTCGTATGTTTGAGCATCGTCTTCTAAAGTTGTACTTTCTACTGTATTTGGAGCGGACACTGGTGCAGGCATTGTTTTTGCTCTCACGAGCAGATTGTATGTTCCGGCGAAATCGGTTGCATCATAATCATCTCCGCCGGAATGCTCTTTAAAAATGACTCTCGCTAAATATGATGTGCTTGCCATCTTTATTCTCCTTTCTACCGCTTAACTTTTGCGGTTAGCAGCTACCTGTCTGGTAGCCGGTGAAAATCATTTAACCGTATACGTTTTCATACGGTTGACGCTTAACCCTGCATCCGGGAGACCGAGAGGATCACGCTCCTTTCTACTGCTGAGAAATTTTCTTGATTTGATCAGCCCCCGTGGATGCAAGCCCGGAAACAATTCCTACTGCCAGAGCATTAATAACATCCGATGCCGGAAAGTCTGCAATAACATACATTCCGGCCACGCCAAGGATTGCTCCCGCTGCGCCTACAATAACAGGAATCCATTTGTTATCAATCGCTGTCGCTTTGGCTACCATTCCAATTAAATAGCAAATAACCGTGATTCCTATTACGCTTGCTACGCCTGTGAAATCCATAGTTCACTCTCCTTTCTGCATAAAAAAATAGAAACCTCCCGGCTTCCTTCATAATTTATTTGCAAACAGGTTTTCCCTGAATGCTACAAAGTATCGTCATATCCGAATGTTCTTCTGTACCTCGACGTTAGTCTCTTTATTGACGGATCGATGTTTTGAATCATCTCCGGGCCTTGTATTCTTTCGTATCCCATTTTAGTCATGGCAGAATGGCTCTTCTCGTCAATGGAATATGCTGACGAAACGGCTTTTTGCCCGTTAGAAAAAATATCGATCTGAACTGTCGCAACCACACCGGATTCATTTTTCTCAAAGTCCATTCCCTCACTTGGAAGGCCGACAAAATACATACTCGCGTATGGGAGGGAAGATACAATAGTACTGTTTTCCATCGAATAATTGTTTCCGACTATATCCTTTATCGATGCGATCCAATTTTCGTAAGTCTTTTCGACAATATAGGTGGCTGTGATCACCCTCCAAACACCTCCTTGGCAATGTTTAATACTTGCCTTCGCATTTCTTCCCCGGCTTTATACGCAGGCATAGTGGCCTGCGTTCCATGAGACATCACTGCCTCTCCAGAATCCGCATAATAAAACCAGAATTCGTTCTTGCCCTGACCTTTTCCATATGAGCCGATTGTATAACCAAGCTCCTTACCCATTGGGTGGGGAGAACCGCCCAGATGACCGTTCAAGCTCACCCCTGCCCCAAATTCTATGAATAGAAGATCTTTTCCTTCGCATATCAATTGTGCTTGTGAATAAGGGCCAAATGAATTGATTTTTATGTAAGTATTATGGTTTTTATCCGAATCTCCTTGTGATTTTAATATGTTTTCATCAATGATAGGGATTCCAACCTCGGCCAACCTTCTAACAAACGTAGTGCATTTACCGTTCAAGCTATTTTTGTATTGATTTATTTGCCTTATTGCCTTATCAAGGCTTTCCTCATCAAATAGGTTAATCTTAATTGTCTTGCCTGGCATAATCATTCCTACCTATTTAGCAAATAGTTGCCACCAATTTGTTTTATTCCAAATATGTCTATCTTCCCCCTGGCCGTAGAAAAGATTTTTTCAACTCGGTAATCAGGTGGAGTTGTGGGAGTTACTCCATCCGCACTCATTTGTAAGTTTCCATCATCTGATAATTCGGGTGAAACATCAACCCAGCACACATCCCCCTCGGAAATTTGTTTCCTTAGGCCAGGATGATAAGAAATAATTTCCCTGTCATAATCTACAACTAGTCCAGCAGAAATTTGCGCAGGGGTTCCGGCCCCAGAGGATACTGTTAGTTTTGCCAAAACGGGGTTTCCATATTTTTGTATAGTATTTGTTTTATTTTTTTCTTCAGTTACTTTAGAAAACCAAATATTTTGCCTTTGCGATACAGGGCTTCTCATTCAAACGCCACCTCAAAATATTGTCCGACGAGCTGATCGGGAGAATATGCAAAACTATATTCTTTTCCATCTTCATCACCGCTTCTTGTGCATTTATAAATAATATCGTTCCATCTATAATATTTTCCAATTACATAGGTAAATGCATTTGAAGTTACGTCCAGAGGAACATCTATCGGATCATCATAAGTACCGGACTGAGAATCTACAACCTGAGTATAAATGGACGAGGTTCCTTCTCCAGGAATCCACTGCGATTGAAAAGTAAAATTAGGCTGAATGGTTTTATAAAGTTTAACGTCTCTACCACTCTCATATTTGAACTTAAATCCAGAATCCTTGGCAGTATACCCAGACTGGCACAGATATGACCACTCTGGGTAAAGCTCTTTTACGGTCAGCGCAGAGGCATCGTCAAGATTCATCGCATTCAGCACAGCCATCTTGCATAAAGCTCTAAACTTTTCAGATTGCACTATTTACTACCTCCTCAAAGATAGAATTCATTTGGGCTTGTTCTTGCTCTAGCGCAGAAATTCTTTGTTCAAGATTGTTTGGATCTTGTTTGGAATATGAATAATCCAAATATCTTTCTGGATTTTCCTGAATATCACTTATCGGAAGCTCAGAAGATGGCCCACATATTTCATTGTAATCGTACTCATAATAAATTTCTTTTGTGGGATTGTCTCCCATGTCTGGGTATTCTTCCGTCCCTTGACTTTCGTTTAAACAAATAAACACATACGCCACTCCATCCGATTCCACAATCTTAACCGGCTGCTGCTGGCTGGAAAATCTTGCTTTTTTCAAACTTTATCAACTCCTTTTTAAATGCAGTATTAAACTGGGTATTTCATATTTTATCATATTGTGGTATAATATATTTGAGGTGATAAAACATGATTTTAACTAAAACTTTTACATATCGAGGAAAACAGGTAACTTATGAACAGTTAAAGCCAAATTCGCATATGGAAGTAGAAGTCCGGTGTGACAATTGTGGAAAAATTTTTTCAAGCTGGAAATTCCAAATTGAGAAAAATGGACATCAATTATGTCAACAATGTGCCTTAAAATCAAAGCGAGAAAAACCATTAACTCCCGGTCAAAAGTTCGGAAGATTGACCGTTGTCGGAAAATCCGAAAAAACTGGTTATTCAGAATGTATATGCGATTGTGGCACTAAAAAGACTGTATACAATACCTATCTCCGAGATGGTTCAATTGTTTCCTGTGGGTGCCTGAGAAGTGAAATTGCCAGACACCATGCGGAAGAGCACCTAAGTAAATATCAACACGGCGAAACTAACGGAAACTGGAAGGGTGGTGTCGCTCCAAAAAGGAATTGTGAAGAAAGCACCGCCGCATATAAAGCATGGAGACAATCCGTATTTCTAAACGCAGTAAATCGTTGCCAAAAATGTGGAGGTACAGATCATCTTGAAACTCATCACATTAAAAACTTTGCTGATTATCCAGAACTCCGTGAAACCGTTTCGAATGGAGCTTGCTTATGCCGTAAATGTCATAAAAAATTTCACTCCATTTATGGCTTAAAATTCACAAATGAGGAACAATTTAAAGAGTTTATGAGTAATTAGCCTGTTCCTGCAGTTCAGGTAGGAGGCGCCAGCGTTCGAGCCGTTCCTGAGGTTCCCGCCTTTGCGCCGTGAGTCCTTATTTATTAAGGGGAGATCCCCTCTTTCCCCTCCGGGGAAATTCACCCCCGGAAGGCCATTTTAATCGCGCGACAGGCAGTCCCAGTTCCCGTTCCTGAGCCCGAGCCTGCAGTCCAGGAAGGATGAGCCCGCGCTCGAGCTGAACCAGAGGACCCCGCCCTGTAAATACTCGCGGAGACCAGATGTTGCTGTCGAACCACCAGCATAAACCCTGTCACCAGTACCCTGCGAAGATCCAGAACCCTCAACGGATGGAAACCATGCGCCGGTGTCATTGTCCAGGGTTACGTCCCCAACCCACCAGTCCGCGTTGTTGCCTGCGGCTGCCGCTGGGATTGTGCCAATCTCTGTGTATGTACTGCGGATAGTCGCGTCAGAAGAGGAGTGCGCTACGCCCTTTGGCGCTACCAGCACCTTTTTGGTGTAATCGGCCTGCAAATCCATGACCGTATCCGATGCAACCATATACCCGCCCACTGCATACTCGCGGCCCTGTACCCGGTACGGATATTTGCCGTTAGTGTTACTGCCCGGCGAACCATCATGCCGCCCTTTGACCGCATCCGTGGCCCCAGACCGCCAGTGCATTGTTGACAGGATGATGGGGGCTGACAGTGCTTCTGTATAGACATGCGGCATCGTGTTAAACGCCGACTCCTCCGGGATGTCCAGGTATACCGCCATGTTGCTGTCGTCCAGGGTTTCGATGGACAGGATTTTTACATCATCCGCATGGGCATGTACTGATGATTGTCCTCTGTCCTGGTTAACCGCGCCATTGTTGTTGCTTCCGTATCCCACAGATACATAGCTTCCCACTACTAGGTTTGCCGCCTGGGCATTGGTGACCGGGAAATAGGTATGGGCAGTTTCGGACTGCACAGCCGCCTCATACTGATAATTGTAGTTTGTACATCCGGCGTACAGCGTCTGGCTGTTTTTGGTTGCGCCCTTGATGGCATTCATGATAAATTGGAACGTATTCGCCTCGGAACCTGCGCCCCAATAGCCCTCTCCCTTTTTCTGGTAATTGGTGATCATGTTATTATGCGATTGGGCACGTTCCGGCTTTAACCCCGGCTGTGACCGCAGCAGGCCGTCAGATGCAATGCCGGAAAAATAGGCGCTGCCAATGCACCAGGGCACAACCGTACCATCTGCCTTTTTGCATTCAGTCCAAGGCTGTAATCCCAATTCTGGGTGCGGCAGATCAGAAATGGTAATCAGGTCATAATCTGGATTGCTGGCATCCCATTTAAACCACCAGCCCATTTGCATGGCTCCCACGTCCACCGCACCGGTAGTTGCGTAATTGCTCATGCCCTCGATTGCAATGGGACGGGGTGTGCCATCGCTGTCCCGGATGTAGTTTACGTGTACCCAGTCAAACAGGTGGTTCTGGCCGTTCAGGTAATCGTCCTCGGCCTCAGACACATCTGTGGACGGGGCAAATGCCAGACCTGTATTATCCAACAGCTTTTCTCCGGCACTGGATGGATTGCTTAAAAACTTCCATAACTTGGTCTGGTAGACTTTTCCGGTGCGGCGGAGAGCGTAGTAGGTTTCAATGGCTCTTTCTAGTGAGGTCTGCGGGACGCTTAAATCCCTAATCGGCACCTCTCCGTCAGGCGTTTGTATATATGCTGCATAATCGTTTTCAATTACTGCCATCTAATGCATCTCCTTTCATTGTCGATAAACCGCTGCCGAAGATCAGAACATGATTCTCTACCCGCGACAAACTTAATACACTGTTGAGTGCATTTTTTCGTGCGTTCTCAACGGCTTCAACTGATTTGTCCGCTGTGTCTATAGCCTCCTGCAATGTCTGCGCTACAATATCCATACCCGCCCTCCTATGTAACAGTTTCGCCGAAAACAACAACATGGTTTTCTATTGTCGGCAGGCCTGACAGTCGTTCTACAGTTTCGTTTTTGATTGCCTGTATCTGGCTGACCGCACTGCTTGACGTGTCCTGAATGATCTGTATTAACTGTTCAATCACATCTGATGATTCCTCATCTATTGTGCTTTCAATCTCAAGCCCTTCCAGTACCGTTGCCTCCGCCAGCGTTGTGTTCCATTCATTTGTGATTTCTGAACCAGATACCTTTACAGCACAGACAATGAATTGCACTGTTCCCTGATATGCAGTTACTTTTCGTGACAATAGCCAGGAAAATTCAATGTTGTCCCCGTTTACTGTTACATCCTCAATGATGTACTGATCGTCCTCTCTATTTGCATTCCGAAAATTAATCCGCAGTTGCAGTTTTGAGAGGTCAATGTTGTCGCCGACAATTTTTGGGCACTGAAACTCTATTCTTTCAACTTTTTCATCAGATTCTACGCCAAGAATTCTGTATGTGCTTGGTATGGATATTTCCCTGGTTTCCGGGTCAATAATACATTTTTCATCACTTTCTATAGAATTAACAGTAGGGATATTATCGCTAATTTTGAGCAACTCTTCTGCTGTCATATTATCCCTCCTGTTCAACGGTGATTTTGTTTGTCGTTATTCTATATCCTTCCTTAACCCCAGTTAATGAAACCTTAAAATTATCCCACGTAAGTGCTTGATCAGGAATTATACATGTTCCATCTTGAGAGACAAGAGCCGCATATTCTTTTCCTAAGCACCAAAAAGAGGCGGCAATTCTACATCCGCCCCATCCTTTTCTAAGTATAAATTTAGCTTTTAAATACCCGATTGTGTTTGGAGATATTTGAGAAAAATCACATCTTGGGTCTTTTTTAATTTGCTGCTCATTAACAATAAATGATAAAGTTCTCATTTCATCATCCTCCCATTTCCTTTAGAGAAATGATGTGATTGTCTACGGATAAATAAGTATCAGATGTACCGCCACCTCCGCCTGGAGGAATGACAACATTAACCGGAGAACTTCCGTCATATTCCGCACTTACCGCCCCGGAAAAAGTAAGTTTATTGGGGTTTGGGACTTTTAGTGTACTTAAATCTATTGTAGGTCCCATAGGGTCCCAAATTTCACCAGTCCATGCAACATTCATTCCGGCAGAACCGTATGAAGAATCGGACTCAATATTATAAAGCGCACCAACCTCTGGAGAAGACGGAAGATCATTTTCTGTAGCAACGCTTCCGGCATAAAATATTGCGGTTCCGATTCCGCTTGCTACCTTCTGTATTTTCCCATTCAATATTGCATAAACTTTTTTCGCTGTTAACCCTGCCATATCGCACCACCTTACAATTTATACCAAGTGTCAGTTGGCTTGTGGAATTCATATACCTCGGTATTTCCCTGGCCATCATATAAAAGTGCGCTGCTTCCAGACTCAACATAATGAGGAAGCTTTGAAACATCTGTTAAAAGCCCTTCGTAATCTCTCATATTTCCATCTGCGCTTACGCAAACAAGGCTTCCTAAATCCGGGATTGTGTCGCCCGGATAATAAGTCTGCCCGTCTACTACCATTGTTTTGTCTGCTACTGCCATTTACGCCACCAGCCTTTCTTGCATCATATATGGTACAAATTGTATCGCTTCATCTCCAACTATATCATATGCTCTCTCAAATATTTCTTCTGCTTGTTGGGCGATTAAATTTGCTATCAGTTCTTCCATATCAATCCAGTATCGTTTCTTACAATACCTGTGTATCTGTTCTAAGTATCCGTAGCTTATCATCATCGCATGGCTCAATTCATGAAGAACTACAGTGGTTAGGAAACTTCCACGTAATTCATTTGACAGATAAATGGTCATGGCATCCGGGTCGGTAACGGCTACGGTCAAACTCCCGGTTCTGTCTACCAGTATGGGGTCTTTCGATTTTGTCCATCGCACATTCCAATGCAACCCGTTCATGTAAAATTCATCTATCATGTCATCACCGCCTTATAAAATATCCAGTTCCTGAAATACTTTGAAGATTTTCGGACTCTGAATTGCGAACCAATCCACCGTGGTTTCCTCAACCCCGATTGTTTTATGTTCAAAGTTGCTAGACAGCCCGGATTCCTCCATGAACGCATGAATGATTTCGTGCCGGAGACAAGTTTTCTGATAATCCTTCAGATTGCCTTTTGCTCCAACCCGTCCTTCGTTTTTTTTCATATCGTCCACAACGATTTCCTTTGTCGAAGAATCGCAGTAACCGTCAATCCCTTCCAGCGAAGGATATTTTTCTTCATTACCGAACTTTATGTCATATTCCGTCCCCAGAATATTTACTTTACAATCCTGCATAGTTCCTCCCCGATCCGATTATATTCATTCTGAATTTCATCAAATGCCTTTTCCCACAATTTACCATGTTCTTCCTCTGCTCCTACCGCTACATGAGCTAATTCGTGAGCAAATATCTCGATAGCATTTTGTATTGAAAGAGAGGAATCAATAAAAATAATAGGCGTATCACAATCATTAAACTGCGTGCACCCATAAACTTTTTCTCCACTCTCATCTTTCATATCAAAATCAATAAATGCAATATAACTTTTGTCGGGATAGAGGTTTTTAAATGCTTTATCCAATATTTCAAAAGGTGAATTTTGAAAAATCATAGTTCCTCCCAAAATCTATAATCAAAACCTTTGTATCGTTTTTCCACTATTATTCAAAAGGTAAAGCGTTGTATTTCCAGAGAAAATCAATGTCCTATTATTGTTAGAAACTTCTCCATCCGACAGTACAACAACCTTAACCTTCTTTTCCTTCTTCATTTTTTCATCATCAGATAACACATCGTCCATATCAAAATAAGTTTTATTTTCTGGATTCACCTCTAAATTCAAGGTTTCAATCAAATCATTTTTTGAATATCCAGATGTTTCAAACAAGTCAATTTCGCTTAACGTAATGCATTCTGCTTCTTGATAAATCCTCTTGTTACCCTTGTTAATCTGTAAAATCATCTTTCTTCCTACCTTTCTGTCTTTCTTATTTATAATCAAAAAGAGCCAACCTCTCCTTTTGAGAAGTCAGCCCTTTTCGTATTCAATATTACTGTAACTGCTGAACCATCTTTGTGAGGTCGGCTTTCATTGTCTGCCTCAGTGTCGGGTCAGCATCTTTCCACATTTCGCGAAGATTTTCGCTTATGTCCGACATGTACTCTTTCATAGAGTCATCCATCTGCTTTTTGGACTCAGCGTCCTTTGTCTCATGGTAATGTCTGCGCCTGTCAGAATATCTATCGTAGCTTTCGCCATATCTGGACGGCTGTCTCATGCCCTCGTACCCGGAGCGAC
>ERZ1643246.4223-NODE-4223-length-11555-cov-6.640348_pt1 | contig 11555 bp, 10 predicted proteins | sample MGYA00579265_ERZ1643246 | MGnify/ENA primary metagenome ERZ1643246 (study PRJEB29033, sample SAMEA4952261) | chicken gut metagenome | biome: Broiler Chicken; feature: Gastrointestinal Tract; material: Caecum | place: Ireland | collected 2018 | study: Broiler...
CTATACTGAAACATCACGCATTCTCCTCTTCAAACTTTTTCATAAATGCCACCAGAGCCTCTACGCCCTCCATCGGCATGGCATTATAGATGCTGGCACGCATGCCTCCCACCGTGCGGTGACCCTTCAGGTTTTCCAGGCCTGCCGCCTGCGCTTCTTTTACGAACTTGGCATCCATATCCTTGTCTCCGGTTACAAAGGGAACATTCATCAGAGAACGGGATTCTTTCTCCACCGTTCCGCGGAACAGCCTGCTGGAATCCAGGAAATCATAGAGCACCTTTGCCTTTTTCTCGTTTCTCTCCTTCATGGCAGAGAGGCCGCCCATCTTTTTCAGCCATTTGAATACCTTGCCGCAGATGTAGATGCACCAGCAGTTGGGCGTATTGTACAGCGATCCGGCGTCCGCCTGGGTCTTAAACTTCATCATGGTGGGGGTGCCCGGCAGAACATCATCCGTGATCAGATCCTCCCGGATAATGGAAATCACCATGCCGGCCGGTCCGATATTCTTCTGCACACCGCCGTATACAATGCCGTACTTCGTCACATCCATGGGCTCCGACAGGAAGCAGGATGAAACGTCAGACACCAGAAGCTTGCCCTTGGTGTCGGGCAGCGTCTTATACTTGGTTCCGTAAATGGTATTGTTTTCACAAATGTATACATAGTCCGCATCCGGGCTGATGGGAAGATCCGAGCAGTCCGGGATGTAGCTGTACGTCTTATCCTCCGAGGACGCGATCTTATTGGCAGTTCCGAACTTCTGAGCCTCCTGCCACGCTTTCTTGGCCCACTGGCCCGTGACAATGTAGTCGGCCACACGGTTCTTCATGAGATTCATGGGAATCTGCGCGAACTGCAGGGAGGCTCCTCCCTGCAGAAACAGAACCTTATAATCATCCGGAATATTCAGAAGCTCCCGGAGATCTGCTTCCGCCTCGTTCAGGATATCATCAAACATTTTTGAGCGGTGACTCATCTCCATTACGGACATCCCACAGCCGCGGTAATCCAGCATCTCCTCCTGGGCTTCCCTCAAAACCTCCTCCGGCAGAACGGCGGGGCCTGCTGAGAAATTGTATACTCTGCTCATTTCTCTCTCCTCCTGTTTCCATATCTAGCATCCTAATTTTTAAACAACATTATCTGCGGACCCGGAAATTCGGGTCCGCACGATACCATCATACATCTATTCTGTCTTTTCCGTCAAGCGTTCTTTTCCGCAAGGTCTTTCTCATCAAATACCTCGCTGTTGGCGCCGCCGGCGGCCACCATGGGAAATACCTTGTCATCACAGTCGATCTGGCAGTCGATCACCACCGGGACTCCCAGGGAAATTGCCTTCTCCAGCGCCGGGGCAAACTCTTCTTTCTTCGTCACCCGCAAACCTGCGGCCCCCATGGACTCGGCAACTTTTACAAAGTCTGTCTTATCATTGAGGATGGTCTGGGAGTAGCGTTTGTCGTAGAAAAGCGTCTGCCACTGGCGGACCATTCCCAGTACATGATTGTTGATCACCACTTCTACCACAGGAATATTATATCTTACCAGAGTGGCAATCTCATTCATATTCATGCGGAAGCAGCCGTCTCCGGCCACGTTGATGACCGTTTTATCCGGCCGGCCGCACTTCGCGCCCATGGCGGCGCCCAGGCCGTATCCCATGGTTCCCAGGCCTCCGGAAGTAAGCAGCGTGCGCGGCTTCGTATACTTATAATACTGAGCCGTCCACATCTGGTGCTGCCCCACATCGGTGCAGATCAGCGCATCGCCCTTCGTCACCCGGTAGATCTCCTCCACGATGCCGGGGCCGCTTAAGCCCTCCTGGTGATAGGTCATGGGATATTTCTCCTTCAGCGCCTCCATCTCCTGAAGCCACTCCGGATGCTTCTCCTCCGGCAGCATGGGCAGAAGCCGGCGCAGGACTTCCTTTACGTCTCCGATGATCTCCGCGTCCACCCGCACATTCTTGTTTATCTCCGCCGGATCCACATCAATCTGCAATATCTTTGCCTGATTTGCGAAATGCTTCGTGTCTCCCACATCCCGGTCTGAAAATCTTGCTCCCAGCACGATTACGAGATCACAGGCGTACATGCCCAGATTGGAAGCCTTGGTGCCGTGCATGCCAAGCATGCCCGTATAAGTCTCATCCGTACCCGGGAAGGTTCCCTTACCCATGAGGCTGTCGCAGACCGGCGCCTGGATCTTTGCCGCCAGCTCCCGGACCTCCTGGTCCGCCCCGGCGATGGCCGCGCCGCCGCCCACAAACAGAAAAGGCTTTTTCGACGCAGAGATCATCCGGGCCGCCTTCTCCAGATCCTCCTGGCGGATCAGATCGGTCTTCGGCAGGATCTTTTCCGGCTCCATATAAGTATATTCACACATGGCCGCCGTGACATCCTTGGTCACGTCCACAAGCACCGGTCCCGGACGTCCCGAGCGGGCGATGCGGAACGCCTTGCGGATGGTCCTGGCCAGCACCTGTATATCCTTAACAATTACGCTGTATTTTGTAATCGGCATGGTAACGCCCGCAATATCAATTTCCTGGAAGCTGTCCTTGCCCAGGAGGGACGTTCCCACATTGGCCGTGATGGCCACCACCGGCACGGAATCCATATAGGCCGTGGCGATTCCCGTCACCAGGTTTGTGGCTCCGGGGCCGCTGGTGGCAAAACACACGCCCACCTTTCCCGTTGCCCTGGCATATCCGTCCGCCGCATGGGAAGCCCCCTGCTCATGGGATGTGAGAATATGGCGGATCTCCGGGTGCCTGTATAACTCATCATAAACATTCAGGATCGTGCCTCCGGGATACCCGAACACCGTGTCCACTCCCTGCTCCTTCAAACATTCAATGATGATCTGTGAACCATTTAACTGCATGGCAATATCTCCTTTCGCTCTATCGTATGCCGTCCGGCGGCTTCTCTTCCAAAAACCCTGGCCCCGTCAGTCCGGGATCTCCAGGATCGCCCCGCGATTGGCGCTGGTCACCATTTTGGCGTACCGGGCCAGATAGCCGGTGGTTACATTGGGCTTTCTGGGCTTCCAGTTCTTCCGCCGCTCTTCCAGCACCTCCTCCGGAACGGCAAGCTCCAGCTTATTTTCCGGAATATTAATGCGGATCCGATCTCCCTCTTCCACCAGGGCGATGGGGCCGCCCACGGCGGCTTCCGGGCTCACGTGTCCGATGGAAGCGCCCCGGGAAGCGCCGGAGAAGCGGCCGTCCGTAATCAGGGCCACGGTGGAGCCAAGCCCCATGCCCGCAATGGCCGAGGTGGGATTCAGCATTTCCCGCATGCCCGGGCCGCCCTTCGGTCCCTCATAGCGGATAACCACCACATCGCCCGCAACAATCTTTCCGCCCTTGATCGCCGCAATGGCATCCTCTTCACAGTCAAAGACTCTGGCCGGGCCCTCATGAACCATCATCTCCTCGCAGACGGCGGAGCGCTTCACCACCGCCGTATCCGGAGCCAGGTTCCCCTTCAGAACGGCGATGCCGCCCGTCTGGCTGTAGGGATTGTCTATGGGACGGATCACCTCGGGATTCTTATTCTGAACGCCGCGGATATTCTCACCCACCGTCCTGCCCGTAACAGTCATGCAGTCCAGATGCAGAAGATCCTTCCTGGAAAGCTCGTTCATCACCGCGTAGACGCCTCCCGCCTCGTTCAGATCTTCTATATAGGTATGTCCGGCCGGCGCCAGATGACAGAGGTTCGGCGTTCTGGCGCTGATCTCATTGGCCAGCTCCGGCAGGAAATCAAATCCCACCTCATGGGCAATGGCCGGAAGATGCAGCATGCTGTTTGTGGAGCAGCCCAGAGCCATATCTACGGTCAGAGCATTCAAAAACGCGTTCTTCGTCATAATATCCCGGGGCCGGATATTTTTCTTCAGCAGCTCCATCACCTGCATGCCGGCATGTTTGGCCAGCTTCAGGCGTTCGGAATAGACGGCGGGGATGGTTCCGTTGCCCCGAAGTCCCATGCCCAGCACCTCCGTCAGGCAGTTCATGCTGTTGGCCGTGTACATGCCGGAGCAGGACCCGCAGGTGGGACATGCCTTGCACTCAAACTCATCCACATCTTCCTCTGTGATGGTTCCCGCCGTGTACGCGCCCACCGCCTCAAACATGGAGGAAAGGCTTCTCTTCTCTCCGTGGACATGGCCGGCCAGCATGGGGCCTCCGCTGACAAATACAGTGGGAACGTTGATTCTCGCCGCGGCCATCAGAAGACCCGGCACATTTTTATCACAGTTGGGGATCATGACGAGAGCGTCGAACTGATGCGCCATGGCCATGGCCTCTGTGGAATCGGCAATCAGATCTCTGGTTACCAGGGAGTATTTCATTCCGATATGGCCCATGGCAATCCCGTCGCAGACAGCGATCGCCGGGAAGACGATGGGAGTTCCTCCCGCCATGGCCACGCCCATCTTTACGGCTTCCGTAATCTTATCCAGGTTCATGTGTCCCGGTACAATCTCATTATAGGAGCTGACAATGCCCACCAGAGGCCGCTCCAGCTCTTCCTTCGTCATTCCCAGCGCGTTAAAAAGGCTTCTGTGGGGGGCTGACTGCATCCCCTTCTTCACTGCATCACTTCTCATCCTTCTCATCTCCTCCAACTTTCGCTGCCACCAGAGATCCCATCTCCGTGGTAGATACTTTTCTGCATCCCTCCGACATAATATCGCCGGTGCGGTACCCTTCCTTCAGCACCTTCTGCACTGCCGCCTCCACGGCATCCGCCTCCGCGTCCAGATCGAGAGAATAGCGGAGCAGCATGGCTGCGGAGAGGATCGTGGCCAGCGGATTGGCCAGATTCTTTCCCGCGATATCCGGAGCTGAACCGTGGCTTGGCTCATAGAGACCGAAGCTGGTCTCATTCAGGCTGGCGGAAGAGAGCATCCCGATGGAGCCCGTCACCATGCTGGCCTCATCGGACAAAATATCTCCGAACATATTCTCCGTCAGGATTACATCAAACTGGCCCGGATCCCTGACCAGCTGCATGGCGCAGTTGTCCACCAGCATATGCTCCAGAGTAATGTCCGGATATTCCCGGGCTGTTTCCTCCACCACGGAGCGCCACAGTCTGGAGGAATCCAGCACGTTGGCTTTATCGACGCTGGTGACTTTCTTTCTTCTCTTTCCGGCAATCTCAAAGGCCCTCTTTGCGATCCGCCGGATCTCATTTTCATTATAGATCAGGGTATCCACAGCCGTACGGACGCCGTTCTCCTCATACGTTTTTCTCTCGCCGAAATACAGACCGCCGGTAAGCTCCCGCATGATCACCATATCAAAGCCCTTCCCGATCACCTCATCTCTTAAGGGGCAGGCGGCCTTAAGCTCGTCATACAGGTAAGCCGGACGCACATTGGCAAACAGGTTCAGAGCCTTGCGGATTCCCAGCAGGCCGGCCTCCGGGCGTCTGGAGGGCTCCAGCCGGTACCAGGGAGAGGTGGCCGCGTCGCCTCCGATGGATCCCATCAGCACCGCATCGCAGGTTTTCGCCTCCGCCACTGTCTCCTCCGTCAGAGGCAGTCCGGTGGCATCGATCGACGCGCCGCCCAGCAGCATATCTGAATAATGGAAGGTGTGCCCGTACTTTTCACAGACAGCATCCAGCACCTTTTTTGCTTCATTTACAATTTCCGGGCCGATTCCATCGCCCCGGATCAATCCGATCTTATATTCCATAGCTATCCCTCTTTTCTCTTTCCACTCCGTCCCGGCGTCCAGCCGGGCCGATATAAGTAATATGATACTTCAATATTACGGAATTTTCAACAAAAACCGCAAGAAACTCCGTCCAAAACGCCTGCCGCTGTAAAAAATCCACAGAACAGGACTCCCTTCCGGCCATCCTGTTCTGTGGACTTTCCGTTTTTCTTTTATTTCTTTTTTGTCTCGACCTTTTCCGTCTTGGAGTCCTTCTTCGTCTCCTTCTCGGCAGCCGCCGCTGCCTCCTCCGGCTTCTCAACCGCCGCAATGGCCGATTTTCTCATGGGGATCCGGCAGTTTCTGTTGTTGCCGAACTCCACGATCACATCGTCTTCGGTAATATTGATGACCGTTCCGTAAAAACCGCTGTTGGTCACGATCGCATCGCCCACGGCCAGATCGGAAAGCATGGACTGCATCCGCTTCTGCTCCTTCTTCTGGGGACGGATCATCATAAAATACATCAGCGCCACCAGAACTACGATCCAGATAAGCATCATTCCCATGCCGCCGGAAGATGATGCTGTTGATGTCTCACTTGCAAAAATCATTCTTTTCTTTCCTCCTGCTATTTTCAGCTACTCTTAAACGCATCCGCGCACTAGTAATATAATACACAATCGTTTCCTAAATGGCAAGCGTTTTCTTTACCCCATCTCCACATCCTGGGTAGGTTCCGGTCCCACAACCTGGTCCACGCTGTAATACACAACGACCGGATATCCGATCTCCATGGCATTAAAAATCGTCTGGGCCGCGCTGCGGGGTGTATTGACGCAGCCGTGGGAACCGTTGGTCTGCCAGATATCCCCGCCGTAGCCGGATGCGTCCTCCCCCCGCCAGGAGGCATCGTGGATGCCGCAGTCTCCGTTAAAGGGCAGCCAGAAGTCTACATCACTGTTATACGTGTCAAAGTGGGCGCCCTCCTCCTTTGCATCGATGGCCCACACGCTTCCGGAAGGCGTATCGTATCCGGTGGAATGGCAGCCGGTCACCACCGGAGTGTCCACGATCAGCTGCCCATCCTGATAGCACCACATCCGCTGTTCCACGATACAGATTTCCACATACGTATCTCCGATATCATTGACCGACCGGTCCGCTCCCTCATACAGGTAAACCGGCTCGACCGTTGCCGTCTGTCCCTCCTGCACCATCTGAAGAAGAGCCTCTGTTGTGGCCTCCCGGTCTATCACCCAGCCGTAATCCCCGCCGGCCGCCAGTGTGATAACCGCTCCGGAGGTGGTTGTAAATGTATGCTCCAGTCCGAATGTATCCGTCTCATAGGCCATCTGCGTGACCCACTGAAGCATCTGGCCGCGGTCTAATACATATTCTCCGTCTTCTCCCTTTACAATCCAGTTTTTGATTGCTTCCCGGTCCACCGTCATCTGCCGGTCCCCGAAATCGTAGGTGATGCTTGCGGCCGTCATACGGTTCAGAAAATCCGCCTCCTCCTGCAGCTTCGGGTCCGTGCTAAGCACAGAAGGCTGTTCGTACAGTCCCAGCGCGTCCAGATCTATTTCCGTTTTTCCGGTTTCCACAGCTTCTTTGACCGCAGCCGCAGTCCTGTCTCGGTCCAGAAGATTCCCCTGCACTTCCGGACTCACTGCAAAGGCCGTTCCGGTATCCTCCACAAAAGCATCGGAGGGCGGCGTTATATTTTCCTGCTGAAAACATTTCAGCCGGCCCAAAAGTTCCGAAATTCCCGCCTCTTCATAAGTAAATGCCTCTGCCACCTGGTAAGAATGACTCCGGCCCACAGCCAGGAACCAGAGGCTGTCCTTCTGAGCGGAGAGCAGCGCGTCCACACCGCCGTCGTCTGCATATCTGACAGCCAGCTGCTCCCCTGTAATCGTTTCCTCCGCTCCTCCCCGTTCCCGGAGTACCAGCGTATATCTCTGCAGCTCCTTCTGGATCTCCTCCTTTACTGCTTCCGCAGTCATTCCTCCGCAGTCGATCCCGTTGACCACTGTCCCCGGATAGAAATGAGAAGAAAAATAATTCTTTCCCCAAAAATAAACGGCAGCAATCCCCACGGCCAAACCAATCAGCAGCACAATCTTAACGGATGCTCTTCTTGATGCCTTCTTCATGACTGCTCCTCTCTCATCTTTTCTTAAATCTTATGCTATCTTTGCATGTATAAAATGTCAAGCAAAACCCTCCTTCTTTCCTCATGAGTTGTTCTTTTCTGACAATTATGGTATCCTGATATCCATCATTCACTTTATAGGAGGTTTCTGACATGCTCACAGTCACTGCTGACACTACAGGTATCGGACAGGGAATGGATTACCTTCAGGAGACCCTGAAGTCTTTGCGCCTTAAGCCGAAAGCCGTCAACCGCATACTTCTGGCAGCTGAAGAATCCCTGGTCAAACTTTCTTCGCATACAGACGCGGGAGCCCTGCTTCAGATCGCTGTCATTCGGCGTCTTGGCACCATCTCCATCCGTCTGTCATCCTCCGGGGAATCCTTTGACCTGGCAGAGAATTCCAGTTTCGGTATTCCTCTGGAAATAGAGGATGTGGACTACGATACGGAGATGGCCATCCGCAATCTGGTGCTCCGTTCTTTTCAGGACAATCTGAAATATAAACATAAAAATCATCGGAATACCATTGTCATCACCGCAAAAAAATCCGAAAAAAAAGCCCTGTGGATGACTCTGGGAGCTCTGGTGCTGGCCATTGCCCTCGGCTTCCTCCTAAAATTTGCCTTCCCCGAATTTCTGACTCAGGGCATGGACACCTACTGTTTCACGCCGGTAAAAACCATGTTCCTGAATGCTTTGAAAATGGTGGTCGGCCCCGTCGTATTTTTCTCTATCGTCTCCTGTATCTCCAATTTCAGCAATCTGGCGGAGTTCGGCAAGATCGGCGCAAAAGTTATGGGTATGTATCTCTTTACCACTTTTATCGCCATCGGCGTAGGTCTCGGCATCTTCTTTCTGTTTCAGCCCGGCAGTCCCAGCATGCTGGATTCCGCTCAGGCAGCTGCCGCTTCCGTGGAAACCACGAGCGTTTCCATGCTGGATACGGTTATCAATATTGTGCCGGATAATTTTGTGCTGCCGTTCCTGAATGCAGATATGCTGCAGATTATTTTTATCGCCCTCCTGTGCGGCATTGCCGTGGGCATGATCGGGGACTATTCCAAGCCTCTGAAAGACTTTTTCGAAGCCTGCAACACTCTGTTTCTGAAGATTACTACTTTGATTATCAAATTCGTACCTCTGGCCGTATTCTGCTCCGTGATCTCTTTGATCCTGCAGACAGGCACCGATACGCTCCTGTCCCTGCTGGGACTTATGGGCACCGTCATTGCCGGAATGGCCTGCATGATTGCTGTTTACTGCCTCCTGATCCTGGTAATCGCCCGCGTCAATCCCCTGATCTTTCTCAGAAAATACGCGCCGGCCATGCTCACCACGTTCAGCCTGAGTTCCAGCAGTGCCGCCATGCCGGTCAATATGCAGACCTGCAGGGATCAGCTGGGAATCTCCTCCAAGGTATGTTCCTTCTCCATACCCCTGGGCGCAACCGTCAATATGGACGGCAGCTGTATTTATCTGGCAGTGGCCGCTCTTTTTCTGGCAAAGATCTACGGTGTTTCCCTGTCCGGCTCGGAAATGTTCTCGCTGGTGTTCTCCATCCTGATCCTGTCAATCGGCGCTCCCGGAGTTCCCGGATCCGCTTTTATCTGTCTGTCTGTACTGCTGGTACAGATCGGTGTGCCGGTGGAAGCGGTCGGCCTTCTTATGGGCATTGATCCGATTCTGTCCATGTTCCGTGCCACCTCCAACACTACCGGAGACGCCGCCGTCTCCCTGGCCGTGGCCAAAACAGAGGGACTGCTGGATCTAAATGTGTATAACCGCTGAAACTTTTCCTAAGCCGCTGTAATCCCGGGTTCTCCTGAATTACAGCGGCTGCGTCTCCTTCCCTGTTTTGAAAAATCCTACAGTAATACTTCCTGTGCCGGCAGCGCAGACACACACGCCAGTGATACAGATATCTGAAATATTTTGAAACGCTTCCAGCTCTATCTGCCCCGAACTCACCTTATGGATGGAAATCAAGCTTTCCTCCGGAAGTTTTTCCACCTCGTACGCTTCACTGCCGGCCCCATCATGCCCTCCTTAATTTCTACGCGAAATGTATCATGCAGGTCCAGTCCGTTCCGTTTCGCCAGATTTTCAGAAATCACCGTTTTATAACGATCCCCCGCCTGTACATTCCGCCCTCGGATGACCTCAAAGGCCCCACTGCGGAAATACGGATGAAGTTCTCCCGTCCTGCAGTTTAAAGCGTATGTCGTTTGGCTGCTCATCTCTATATAATCCGCTGTCACCAGTTCATTCGGAGGGGCTTCCGACTTCATCCAGGCTCCCGGCCGTAATTTCAATTCTGTCCATATGTGCGAATATGTATTTATTTCGTAAGCGCTCACTCCTTCTATCTGGGAGATTTTCTCAATCATGCCATCTGTAACAAGTGGACCCCATGCTTCTCTTCAGCTCAGTTATCTCTTCAGCCACGCTTCTTTGAATACTGACAGAAATCAGTACGGCCAAGGATAAAAGGAACAATATCAGAAGCGCCAGAGCCGTTCTTCCCTTTTTTTTTTTGATATAAAGCAGAGATCGATGAACAGTTCCCATCCCGGCCACCTCCTTTATCCCGAACGATTTGCTTTCTGCCAAACCATTCCATTTCTTTCTTAATTTTCTTTGCCATAAAATAGACGTTCCGTCTTGCTCTCCTGCTTCCGATCCATCGATTTTTTTCAGGTCTCTCCTGCCGCAAAGCCTTCCAGCTTCTCTTTCTTGTAGGCCGGGAACCGTCCCTGATCCAGAGCCTCCCGGATCTCTTCCATTAAATGATTATAAAAATACAGATTGTGCAGCACGCAGAGCCGCATGCCCAGCATCTCCTTTGCCTTCAGAAGGTGCCGGATATAGGCCCGGCTGTACCGGCGGCAGGCCGGGCAGCCGCAGCCCTCCTGAATCGGACGGTCATCCAGCTCATACCGGGCGTTTAAAAGGTTCAGCTTGCCGCGGTTCGTGTACACATGTCCGTGACGGCCGTTGCGGCTGGGGTACACGCAGTCAAAGAAATCGATGCCCCGCTCCACGCCCTCCAGGATATTGGCCGGCGTGCCCACGCCCATCAGATACGTAGGCTTGTCCTTGGGCAGATAGGGAACCACCTCCTCCAGGATGTGGTACATTTCCTCATGACTCTCCCCTACGGCCAGTCCGCCAACAGCGTAGCCGTCTAGTTCCATCTCGCTGATCCTCTTGGCGTGGTCGATGCGGATATCCGGATAGATGGCCCCCTGGTTGATGCCGAAAAGGAGCTGCTGCCTGTTGATCGTATCCTCACGCTGATTCAGCTCCTGCATCTTCACTTTACATCTCTGGAGCCACCGGGCCGTCCGGTCCACGGATGCCTGGACGTAGGATCGCTCCGCCACGCTGGAGGGGCACTCGTCAAAGGCCATGGCAATGGTGGAAGCCAGATTGGACTGGATCTGCATACTCTCTTCCGGGCCCATAAAAATTTTCCGCCCGTCCACATGGGAGTGGAAATAGACGCCCTCTTCCCTAATCTTCCGCAGCGTGGCCAGAGAAAACACCTGGAAGCCGCCGGAGTCGGTAAGTATGGGTTTGTTCCAGGACATGAATTTGTGAAGACCTCCCAGCTTCTTTACCACCTCATCACCGGGACGCACATGCAGATGGTAGGTATTGGACAGCTCCACCTGGGTGCCGATGCCTTCCAGATCCTCTGTGGAGACGGCT
>ERZ1643246.4224-NODE-4224-length-11554-cov-46.262110_pt1 | contig 11554 bp, 17 predicted proteins | sample MGYA00579265_ERZ1643246 | MGnify/ENA primary metagenome ERZ1643246 (study PRJEB29033, sample SAMEA4952261) | chicken gut metagenome | biome: Broiler Chicken; feature: Gastrointestinal Tract; material: Caecum | place: Ireland | collected 2018 | study: Broiler...
GGCAATGCGCAGGTGTACGGCAATGCGCAGGTGTACGGCAATGCGCAGGTGTACGACGATGCGCAGGTGTATGACGATGCGTGGGTGTACGGCGATGCGCGGGTGTGCGGCAATGCGCAGGTGTACAGCAATGCGTGGGTGTACGGCAATGCGTGGGTGTACGGCAATGCGCGGGTGTGCGGCAATGCGCAGGTGTACAGCAATGCGTGGGTGTACGGCAATGCGTGGGTGTACGGCAATGCGCGGGTGTGCGGCAATGCGCAGGTGTACAGCAATGCGTGGGTGTACGGCGATGCGTGGGTGTACGGCGATGCGTGGGTGTACGGCGATGCGCGGGTGTGCGGCAATGCGCGGGTGTACGGCAATGCGTGGGTGTACGGCGATGCGTGGGTGTGCGACGCCAGGCATTATCTTAATTTGGGACCAATCGGAAGCCGAGACGGATATACAACCATCTATCGCAACAAAAGCAAAAAGGCCATTGTAGTTTGTGGATGCTTCCATGGGGATTTGGATAGCCTCGAACAGGCAGTCCACGAAAAGCACGCCGGGACAAAATACGAAGCCGAATACATGGCCTTGATTCAGCTGGCGCGGCTGAGGGAAAAGGAGTGGTTGGGAAATGAACGGGACTCTACTTGATTTAGTAAAAGAACTGAACACGCTGAGCGATGATAATCTCGCGGCTCGTGTGATCGCAAACAGCGACGTACAGTGGTGCTTGGGAGAGCTACAAGACATCCTAGAAGCTGAGCCCACTATCACCATTGACAACCTGATTGAGCTCCTTAAAGAGTGCGGTACATACGGCTTCAAGGTCGCTGAAGCTCTTTGCGAAATCCAAATAGAGCTGCAAGCCATGCGTGGTGCGGCGAATAGCTACAAGGCAGAGCTGGAAAGGATAAAGGGCGAAAGGGACCGGCTGATAGCACGAACCAAAGGCGAGTGCTGGACCTGCATCAGGCGATATGAGTGTAACAGCCGCCGAGGGCCGCACAAGAGGTGCTGGGAGTTCGACAAAATGTTGCTGAAGGAGCATCACGACAGCAGATTAAGGAGGTTGGTGACATGAGCTACGACATCACCGGCCTTGTGACCCACTGGATGCCGCTGCCGGAACCGCCGGAGGAGCGCTATAAATGCCGATATGCCGATGATAACGGAGTGTGCAGCAAGTGCAGCGCAAACGGCGAAATCATTTACTGCGTAGAGGGGCCGTGCCCTTACATGTTGGAGGAGGCTAGAGACGATGGCAAAAGTAAACTGGATTAACGGGAGCATCGAACCGCCGGATGCCGAACGATGCTATGTCATCGCCGAGGCGCTGACGGATTACGGTGCACTCAAAAAGGGCGATATAGTGATCGACAGCGACCAGTGGACAGGCAGCCAGTGGGGATACTATTACGGCGTCTTCCGGGTGCTCAGCTGGGCGCGGAGGCTCTACCCCGACATCCCGAAAGATTTACAGGGGAGAGTAAAACGGTACTTTGGACAGGAGGTAAAAGACGATGGAAATTAAACCTTGCCCGTTTTGCGGGAGCGAAAACGTAAAATATAATTCTTTGGCCGGCTGTGTGATGTGTAAGGATTGTTACTCATACGGTCCTAACACGGCAAAAAAAGAAAACGCTGTCAAAAAATGGAACGCCGCGCCGAGAAAGGAAGATGTGGAGATGGGAAAGAGTTGCGCGAACTGCCGACAGCTTTATAAAGCCACAGAGGGTAAATACAGATGTGGAAAAAGCATAAATGAAACATATAATTGCCGTTATTGGGAAGCTACTATTATGCCATATGAATCATGCTTAAAAAGCTGCACAACGTGTAAACACATCGGCGTCAAATTTGTTGACAACAATACGGTAATTTTAAATTGCTGTGATCACGAGATCCCACACCCGGAAAACTATGTATGCCACAAGTGGGAAGAGACATCAGCGCCGTTGCCTCTCTGCAATAAGCCTTTAAACTCCGAGGATTCGAACATGAAGCCGTTTATAGACCTCGTACCGGATGAACTGGACGTCATCCAGACACTGGAAACGAAGGTCAATGAATACCTGATGGCGGCGGAGGAGGCGGCGAAGCTGGCGCAAGCACTACTGAAATACTGCCGTATGTGCGGGCACGGGAGCTACACGCCGCTAAACCCCAAAGACGCGACAGACGCGGTGATCGAGGAGTATGCAGACCTACTGCTGGCGATGGAGGCCAGCTTCTCGCGATGCGAGGGGAACAAGATGTTTTATAATAACTTGGAGCGGGTATACAAAGAAAAGGCCAAACGGTGGGCGGAAAGGTTAAAAGATCATGACGATTGACGGCAAGCAAAGTGCGTTTGATACGCTCAGGGCGGCGTCCACACAATCCAAAATTTCGTTGGAGCAGGCGGTCAAGCTGCTATCCGTGAGGCGGGGGTACGAGATCAACTACCGGACGCTGCGGTCAAAATTGGAGGCCGGCACCGCGCGGTTTGCGGACGTTAAACACCTGATGGAGATTATGGGGTACCGGCTCGAGTGGAAATCCATAGGAGGAAAATAAAATGTATGCTGTAATTATACTCATCTCTATGCTTGCCGGGTGGGCGGTGCGCCGGAAGGCGGCAGATGTCCTGAAAATCCGGCGGGCTAACCAGGCGCGAAGGAGCCGGAGGCAGAAAGCCGCGCGAAATGAAAAATGCTGGCGGCAGATATTGGAGGTGCGGGTCTGATGCGGGTGTATCTCAATGTGGATACGATTATCCTGATTTGCTACCATCAGCGGATTACACGGGCAGCACTTTCGCGAGATGCCAAAATCACGCCGGAATATCTGGGGCAAATCCTCCACAGGGGGTATTGCGGCGCCAAAACCGCACAGAAGATCGCCGACGCGCTGAGGTTACAGCTGGATCAGGTAGTTTTGCCGCGGGTTTTGCAGATTTCCGCGAGCGATACACCGTATTACAAACCAAAGTGGTTTACACTGCGGGCGGGGATGGTCTATCTTAACCGGGATGTAATCTATGGCATAATGAAGGCCAAAAGTATTACGTTTGCCCATCTGAGTGACGTGCTGGGCGGAACGCGGCAGAACGTCCACCATCAGATACATAGAGGACACTGCCGGCAGGACTTTGCGCAGAAAATCGCCGGAGCGCTGGGCGTATCGGTGGACAGTATTATTTTAAAACGGGAGGAAAGCCAAAATGAAACTCTATGAGTATGCCGAAAGTTACCGGTATCTGCTGGACCAGGTGGAAAGCGGGGAGTACACCGAGGACGATGTAAGGGACACGCTGGAGGCGATCGGCATCAGCACCGCCGAGGCGGTCGAGCAGGTCGGCAAGATCATCCTCGAAGCGGACGCGGGCACCGCTGCGCTGAAAGCCGAGGAAGACCGGGTCAAGGCCCGGCGGATGGCGCTGGAACGAAAAGAGGCGGCACTAAAAGAATACCTTAAAAACGCCCTCGAAATGATGGGCGAGCGGAAGGTCAAGACGCCGCTGATTACGGTCAGCATCCGCAAAAACCCGGACAGTGTGCAGCTTACACCGCAGTTTGTCCAATGGGCAGCGACAGCCGGGCGGGACGACCTGCTGCGGTATAAGGAGCCGGAGCCGGACAAACGAAGGATTTTGGAGGCGTTAAAGGCCGGGGACAAGCTGCCGGCGGTGATTGTCCGCAGTGAAGGGGTGACGGTACGGTGACACTTAAATATGCAGATGAAAAAGAATTAAAGAAGCGAATAATAAAGCATGCGGACGTCTTAGCTAAAGATATCGCCATAGCCATAAGGCACAAATATATGACGTCAAACGAAATTGGTAGCATATATGACCTTGTAAGAGATAAGTCATATTATTGGCTTCTGAAATCGTATTGTGAGGAGGATCAAAAATCATGACCACTTTTACACCGGTAACGCGCCGAAAATCCAAACTGCGGCTGGCGCTGACAGGCGTTTCGGGCGCAGGAAAGACGCTGGGGGCCTTATATATTGCCTACGGCATCACCGGGGACTGGAGGAAAATCGTCTTGATTGACACCGAGCACGAGCGGGCGCGGTTTTACGCCGACCGGTCGGATTTGCAGACCGGGACGTTTCTGTATGCCTCGATGGAGCCGCCGTACAGCCCGGACAAGTACAAAGAGTATGTGCAGGACGCGGCGCTGGCTGTCGGGCCGGACGGGTGCGTGATTGTAGACAGTTTTAGTCACGTGTGGAACAACGAGGGCGGCGTCCTCGACATCAAAGACAGGATCGCCCAGCAGGCGGGCAAAAACAGCTACACCGCCTGGAACGAGGCGGGGAAGGAGCAAAACAGTCTCGTCAACACGATCCTGTCGGTCAACTGCCACACAATTGTGACGATGCGTTCGAAAATGGCGTATGCGCTAGAGGAAAACGAACGCGGGCGGATGCAGCCGGTCAAGATGGGATTATCGCCGGTACAGCGGGACGATACCGAATACGAATTCGACGTTGTCCTCGACATCGCCCGGAACCACATTGCGACGGCCAGCAAGGACACGACCTTTTTGGACAAATTCGGGCAGGTGATCACGCCGGAACTGGGGCGGCAGCTGCGGGAGTGGCTGGACGATGGCGTCGAGCCGGATTTCTGCACCGACTGCGGGAAGGTGATCACATCGACACAAAAGTATACCGCAGCAGAGCTTGTGGAAAAGTCGGTGAATAAGTTTAAAACTAAACTTTGTTACAAGTGCATGAAAGCGAGGTTAAAAGCGGATGCCGCTCAGAGAGTACCAGACGGAGCTGATTGCCCGGACGCGTAAGAGCTGGGCGGCGGGGCACAAGCGGCCCTGTATCGTGCTGGGGTGCGGCGGCGGAAAGTCGGTCATTGTGGCGGAGATCGCACGGAAAACGACCGAAAACAAAAAGCGGGTGCTGTTTATTGTCCACCGGAAAGAGCTGTGCGACCAAATCCGGCATACGTTCGAGTGGTGGGGCGTCGACATGGATTTTTGTACGATCGGGATGGTGCAGACGATCACAAGACGGCTCCAAAAAATCCGGCCGCCGACGCTTATCATCACCGACGAAAACCACCACTGCCTTGCCAACAGCTACCGTCGGATTTACGAGGCGTTCCCGGACGCCTACTGCGTTGGGGTGACGGCGACGCCGGTGCGGCTGGACGGGTCGGGGCTGGGGGACGTCAACGACGACCTGGTAATCGGGCCGCCGACCCGGTGGCTCATTGATAACGGATACCTGGCCCCATACAAGTATTACAGCGTCAAGCTGATTGACGCCGACGCGCTTAAAACGAGGCGCGGGGAATATGACCTAACCGGCGTGGTACTCGACCGCAAAATCTACGGGGATGTTATTTTATCCTATCGCAAGTTTGCGGACGGACTCAAGGCAATCTGCTACTGCCCGAGTATCCCGTACAGCGAGCAGATGGCAGAGCGGTTTCGGGCGGCGGGCATTCCGGCGGCCCACATTGACGGCACAACAGACAAGCGGGAGCGTGACCGGATTATAGCGGACTTCCGCGCCGGGAAAATCCGGGTGCTCTGCAACGTCGACCTGATCTCCGAGGGGTTTGACGTGCCAGATTGCGGGGCGGCGATCCTGCTGCGGCCGACCAAATCGCTGACGCTGTACATCCAGCAGGCAATGCGGTGTATGCGGTATAAGCCCGGCAAAACAGCGGTGATTATCGACCATGTCGGCAACGTCTTCCGGCACGGATTCCCGGACGACGGCCGGGAATGGGATTTATATGCAAAACCCGATAAAAAGAGTAAAAAAAAGCCGGAGGTGCGGGCAAAAGAGTGCCCCGAGTGTATGGCGGCGGTGCCGTCGGCGGCGGCAGAATGCCCACACTGTGGGTATAAGTTCCGGGCCGAAGGGCGGGAACTCGAGGAGGACGGCAGCGCCAAAATCGAGGAGATCAAACATATTACGGCGGACTATACCAGGCCCGGGGACTGCCGGAGTTACCGAGAGCTGCTCGAGTACGCCAAAAACCATGGGTACAAGCCTGGTTGGGCCTATATAATGTCTAAGCAAATGGGGTATCTATAATGAATTTGGTCGGTGAAAAATTTGGACGTTTAACAGTAATTGAAAAAGGCCCAAAGAAACAAAGATGAATGTAGACGCTTTTGAAAGGCTGGTGGAGAATGACAGAACATGATATCCAGGACGCGATGCGGATCGCGCTATGCGAGGGCGGGGGCTTATGCTTCCGCTGCAACGCCGGGGAGTTTTGGCAGGGGCGGCGGGTTTATTCGCCCGCGTACAAACAGGATATTCTGCTCGATATCCGGGCGGTAAAGGGGTTGCCCAAGGGGTTTACCGACCTTCTCTACATCAGCCCGGGCGGGAAGGTTGCGTTTATCGAGGTCAAAAAGCCGGGCGGAAAAGTACGCCCGGAACAGGTTAAGTTTATCGAGCGGGTGCGGAGCATGGGGTTTCGCGCCGGGATTGTACACAGTGTGGAAGAAGCAAAGGAGATTATCTTATGATTACCGCAAAATACGAAAGCCGGATTAAACCCGAAGGAGACTATGAATGCATCATAAGCAAGGCACACATCGACGTTACAAAGAGCGGCAAGGAGTACATCAGCATCCCGATGACCATCCGGGAGGATATTGAGCAGCCGTACCAAAAAGGTAAAATCTTTTACGCCCTCTGGAAACGGCGGGAGCCGTCGGCGCTGGACATGGAGGTCGAGGGGTACAGCTTCGACCAGCTGATGCAGGTGTGCGAGGCGTGCGGAATTCCCGCGGGAACAAATTTTGAAAGCCTGGAAGATATCCTCGACAAAATCAGCTGGAAACCGGTACTCTGCCGGCTGAAGCATGACGAGTACAATGGTAAGCAGCAGGAAAAGGTCCATTACCTCAAAAAGACAAACCATCCTGTAAACGTACAGGCCCCGGCATACGCCGCGCCGGAGCCTGAGGAAGACGACGGGGATCTGCCGTTTTGATCCCCGCTGAGTTAAAAAGGCTGCGCCAATGGGTCTGCTGGCAGGCTGTCCCGGACCCGGCGCGGCCGGACCATCCCCGCAAAACGCCGGTCAACCCGATGACCGGCGGCGGGGCGATGAGCAACAATCCGGATACCTGGGCGGACTATGATACGGCGGTCAGGGAGTCCAAAAAGTATACCGGTATCGGGTTTATGTTTGCAAACGGTTACTTCGGCGTCGACATTGACAACGTCGAAGATGCGATCGAGGACTACAAAAACGGCAATACCGACAACATCGTGGCCGAATTTATCGGGACGCTGCGGAGTTACGCAGAGTACAGCCAATCGGGGCAGGGCATCCACATTATCTGCCGGGGCAAGTTACCGCCCGGCGGACGAAGAAAAGGTAACGTCGAGATGTACGATTCGGGGCGATTTTTCGTGATGACCGGGCGGGCGGCATCGGAATACACCGAGATTGCCGACGGCGGCGAGCGGATCAAGCCACTGCACGAAAAGTACATCGGCGGGGCGCGGCCCAAACCAAACCGGGGGCCGGCACCGGTGCAGCCGGTCAGTTTATCGGACGCCGAAATCCTGCAAAAAGCGGGGGAGGCAAAAGCCGGGGCGGTATTCCAAGCACTGTATAATGGCGAGTGGGAGCAATATTTCGGCAGCCAATCGGAGGCGGATTTATCGTTCTGCAACCGGCTGGCATACTGGACCGGCAAAGACCCGGAGGCGATGGACAGGCTATTTCGGGCGTCCGGGCTGATGCGGGACAAGTGGGACCGGGAGCAGGCGGGGAGCACCTACGGCAAATTGACGATTGAAAAGGCCATCCGGGACTGCGAGAGCGTTTACACGCCGCCGCAGAAATATTATATCACGGTCGGCGGGAAAAAAAAGCCGAAGCTTTACAGTTTCGACGACACCGGCAACGCGGAGCATTTTGCCGACCTGTTCGGCGGGGCGGTGCGGTACAACTACACCGACAAAAGCTGGATGTGGTACGACGGCCGGCGGTGGAAATACGACGATTCCGGCGAGCCGAAGCGGATGGTGGACGAGATGTTGTCCATTATGCGGGCGCCGGAAGAATCCTCACTCTATGTGGACGATACCGGAGACCTCGAAAAACAGTACCGGACGCACGTCAAGCGGAGCCGGTCGAGCGCGGCGAAAACGGCAGCGCTCAAAGAGGCAGAACATCTGGCACCGGTGACGTCAGACAAGCTGGACCAAAACCCGTACCTGCTTAATACGCCGTCGGGGGTGGTCAACCTCAAAACCGGCGAAATCCAGAAGCATGACCCGGGGCTGTACCTCTCCAAAATATGCTGGGCCGAGTACAGCGACAAGGTGGACACGCCGGTTTGGGATAAATTCCTTATGGACACGTTCGGCGGGGATATCGAGATGATCCGGTTTATCCAGCGGGCGGCGGGGTACTCGCTGACCGGAGTTACAGACGAACAGGTGGCGTTTTTTTGCATCGGTGACGGGCGAAACGGTAAATCGACGCTGCTTAACGTCTTCTCGGATATTCTGGGCGAGTACGCCTGTAATATGCAGCCGGATTCGCTGGCTGTCCACACGGCAGGGCGGGCGGTCAACAGCGATATTGCGCGTTTACGCGGCGTGCGGTTCGCTGTGACCACGGAGCCGGATGAGGGGATGCGGCTGGCGGAAGGGTTATTAAAACAGCTGACCGGCGGGGACGTCGTGACGGCCAGACGGCTGTACGGCAATGAATTTGAATTTCGTCCACAGTGTAAAATCTGGATGGGCGCAAACCACAAGCCGGTTATCCGGGGTACCGACCTCGGCATCTGGCGGCGGATTATAGTAATCCCATTTAACATCCGGATTCCCGACGGGCAGGTGGACAAGACGCTTAAATACAAGCTGGCGGCCGAAATGCCGGGAATTCTCCGGTGGATGATCGACGGCTGTATAATGTGGCAGAGAGAGGGATTAAACCCGCCGCTGGCGGTACAGGCGGGTGTGCAGGCCTATCACCGGGAGATGGACGTCATCAGCCGGTTTGTGGACGAGTGCTGCGAGCGGACGGGGTACGAGACAGTACGGGCAGCGGACCTTTACGCGGCCTATAAGCGCTGGGCGACCGAAAATAACGAATATTGCATGAGCAGTACGCGATTTGGAAAAGAGATCAGCGGGAGGTTTGAAAAGCGATTGATTAAGACAGGCACGGTGTACGTTGGGCTTAAAATTACTGGGTACGCGATTTAGCACTTTAACGCTTTAGGGTGGTGAGAGGTGGTGAGTTCCCTATTCTCTTTTATATAGAATTCAAAAAGAGAAAACTATATAAAAAAAGAATATAGGAACTAACCACCACCCACCACCTAATAAGGAGGTTTACTAAAAATGACAAACGAAGAAGCGCTTGAATGGTTCCGGGAAGACCTTAAGAGATACCGGCACCGGCTAAAAAGCGCCGTAAACCGTGGGGATACGGCGGCGGCGCAGAATATCACCGAGCGGATTGCGGCGTATATCAAGGCAATCGAAGCACTCAAATTTTCAAATAGTGACAAAAGTTTTCCTATAGTGTAAGATTACTTTACATGGGGCTTTAGTAAGGGTAAAATGGAGGTGAGGTAAAAATAATTTGCGCGCCACGCACTGCGGACAGTGCCCGGAAGTGACGGCGGAGGATCGGGTTCGACTCCCGAGGCGCGCGGTATATACCGGGCAGCGGGTTTAAGTCCCGCGCCTGGTACCAACGGCGGGCGGGTTTTTTTTATCCTCCTTTGTTTTTCCCCGCTCGCTACTTCCCTTTTTTGAGGTGATCGATGTGTTTCCTTATGGGAGCCAAAGATGGAAAAATAAGCGCGCGCATATATTGCGGCGGGATGGATATGTGGATCAATACGCCAAGCGGTGGGGACGCACGGTCGAGGCAGTGATTGTCCATCATATCTACCCCGCGGCAATGTATCCGGAGTACGCGTGGGAGGACTGGAACCTCATCAGCATCAGCAGGCGGACGCATGAACTGCTGGAGGACCGCAAGACGGGAGAGCTGACAGAGGCCGGGCGAAAGCTGATGGAGAGTACAACACCGGGGAGGGATTGGAGACGGACGTCAAGGAGATTTGCAACGCGCTGATGGGCGTTAAGGCCCGGATCGTTACGGACAGCATTACACTGCACGATGTGGATACGCTCAATATGTGTGTTGATGCAATCAAGGGGTTGGTTGTGCCTGAGCCTACGGTCAGCGGGGAGGAGCTTACGGGATTACCGATGGGCAGCGTAACAATTGGGAGTGCAAATATTTTCGTTGGTATCCCCCCCACCTCCGAAGAATTTTTCAAGATTTCCCCTAATGGCGTGGGTACCCACCTTTCCAACTCTGAGCCAATCCACAGTGAAAGGGTAGGAAATAATGAAAGCTAGCGGGTGGAAACGGCGGATTGTGGCGGCGTGTAAGACGGCAGGAACGTACGGTGAACAGTATACGGCGGTGATTGACACGCTGGCGGCGATACTGGAAAAGCGGGATGACGCGGAAGCGCAGTATCAGGAATCCGGAAGCCTGCCGATTATCGAGCACACCAATAAAGGCGGCGCTACAAACCTTACGAAGAACCCGGCGCTCACACTGTGGGACAGCCTCAACCACTCGGCGTTGGAGCACTGGCGGGAACTGGGGCTGACGCCGTCAAGTCACCGGAAGATCACCGGCGACACGCCGAAAAAAGAAGAGAAGCAGAAGGGACTGGCGGCGGCGCTGGCAGAACTGGAAGAATGAGCACGGGAGGTGCTGCGGGCTGAAAAAGATAAAGGGGAAGAACTGGCCCGAAGTGCTGCACTATGCAGAAAGTATCCGGAGCGGGGAAAAAATTGCGTGCGACGAGCTGAAACAGGCGGTCGAGCGGTTCTTCCGCGACCTTGAAAATCCGGCGTATGAGATGGACCCGAAGGGGCCTGAGTTTTGCATCAAGATCATCGAATCCACGATCTGCCATCAGCAGGGCGAAAAGCTGGACGGGACGCCGTTGCGGGGCACACCATTTCTGTTAGAGCCGTGGCAGAAGTTTATTATATACAACCTGGTGGGATTCAAGCTGGCCGGGACCGATATTGTCCGCTTCCATGAGGCGCTAGTATTCGTCCCCCGGAAACAGGGGAAAACGGCCTGGGCGGGATCACTGGCTTGGGCACTTTCTCTGTGGTATAGAAAATCTGGGGCAAAGATGTACATAGCGTCGGCGGCGCTGATGCAGTCTTTGGAGACATTCAACTTTCTCTCATACAACATTCGCCGCATGGGAGAAGACGCAAAAGACGGTGGCTCCACAAAAATCATCGACAATAACAACGAGCATTCCTTGACGGCGGAATTGCCGGACGGATCATTTTTCATCCGGGCCTTGGCGGCTAATCCAGACAGTCAAGATTCGCTAAATGCTAATATCTGTATAGTCGATGAAATCCATGCGCTTAAACAACCCAAGCAATACAACCTGTTCAAGGAAGCGCAAAAGGCATACACGAACAAACTGCTGATTGGCATTTCCACCGCGGGAGATAATGAGCAGGCTTTTCTTGGGCAACGCCTGAAATACTGCCGTAAGGT
>ERZ1643246.4226-NODE-4226-length-11552-cov-5.525354_pt1 | contig 11552 bp, 6 predicted proteins | sample MGYA00579265_ERZ1643246 | MGnify/ENA primary metagenome ERZ1643246 (study PRJEB29033, sample SAMEA4952261) | chicken gut metagenome | biome: Broiler Chicken; feature: Gastrointestinal Tract; material: Caecum | place: Ireland | collected 2018 | study: Broiler...
TCGCGCAAAGGTTCCTGCGGTAGTCCTCGGGCGTGACGGCGTGATCGGGCTGGCAGGGACTGTCGAACTGCCGCCACACGTCGTTGAAACCGATGCACAGAACCACCCAGTCGGGCGAGAGCGCCGCGACGTCCGTATCCCAGCGGGCGAGGAGATCGCGCGAGGTGTCGCCTGCGTTGCCCATATTGACGCAGCGCAGAAACAGCTCGGGATAGTCGAGCGTGAGAAAGGTATCGACAAGGCGGACATAGCCGTTGCCGAGCCCTCCCCACAGCCCTTCGCCGACGGGGCGCTTCCTTCCGTCGTCCGTGACGGAATCGCCTGCAAATACAATCTTTTGTCCTTGTTCCAACAGCATAAAATACCTCTTATAACGATAACGGTATTATATCTCCGCCGCAGTATTGTGTCAAGATGTTCCGCCGCCGCGGTATGACGGTCTCACGCGGGACGGATCACTTGTCTTCAATAACGCAGCCCGCCAGTATAACGGTAAACAGCACCGCCAACAGTGTACACAGAATTTTTTTTATAGCAAGACCTCTTTTTGGTTTTTTGGAAAAAGCGGGGCGGTGTGATCCGCCCCGCTTTCTCTGCTCTTATTCTGCGGAATTGTTTGTAACGGTGATATCGGAGAAACTCCAGTAGTTGTATGCGGACCAGAACGAGATCGTGGTATCGGCGTCGGCTGCGCACTGCGTTTCGCCGATCTTCACCCACTCCGTTCCGTTGAGCGCATAGGCAGTGATCGCGGCGCCTTCGCGCACGAACCGGAGCCTTACGCCCGCGCCGTCAGGCTTGACAAGCGGCGTCATCCAGGAAAGTTCCGAATTGACTGCCGATCCGCCCGCGGAGGGAATGATATTGTCCGCCTGAGAGCCGAACGCCATCACTTCCGTGCCGCCGTTCGTATCCCAGGATTTATTCCAGCCGAGCGCAAGCCCGTAGTATGCCTCCGCTTCCGCATTCTCCGCCATCGTGATGCCGAACACGCGCCAGCTGAAGCTGTCGCCAATATCGTTGATCTGCTTTACGGTGACTTCGAGCGTGACGCTGTCGCTTGCGGATGTCGTCTCGGAAAGGATGAGGGACGTGCTCGCGGGATCCGTCGGTCCGGCTAACCCTGCCGTTGCGCTGCCGAGCGCAATGCTGTACGAATAGCCGTTTTCCACACGATTGACCTGCGACGAAGTGTATTCGGGATGGCGCACGCCCTGCGCAAATTCTGCATTGAGCGCGACTGTCACATTGCCGTCCTCCGTTACCGTGACGGTCGTATCCATATATCCGCTGCAGCTGACCGCATAGCGGCCGGTGTAAACGGTATCGCTGTTGATCTGCGCCGCGCCGTCTGCGCCGACGGTGACCGTGTACACCTTGGCAGGTTCGCCGAGATACTCGAGCGTGATCTGTGTGCCTGCGGCAAACGAACGGGCGCCGTCGAGACCTTGTGCGGAGACGCTGACCGCGCCGACGGAGACCTCTTCGCCCTGCTCCGCCTGCTCGTTGTTGGTAACGACGAAATCGGAGAACCGCCAGCAATCGTATGCCGACCAGAATCCGAGCTCCGTCATGTCAGACGATCCGCAAGTCGTGCTGCCGAGCTCCACCCAGTTTTCGCCGTTTTTCGCCAGGAGCGTGATATCCGTTCCCGTGCGGACGGCGCGCATGCGGATCCCGTCGCCCTTGACGAGCGGCATCATCCATGCAAGCTGCGCATTCACATTGCCGTCGTCGGCGGTCGGAATAACGTTATTCGACTGCGATCCGAACGCAATCACGCTCGTGCCGTTTTCACTGTTCCATGCATTATTGTTCCAGCCGACGGAGAAACCTCTGTCGCCCGCCATGGTGACGCCGAACACGCGCCAGCTGTTCCCGTCGCCGAATTCCCAGCTCAGCTGCACGGTGAACTCGACTTCGATGTTCGTGCTGCCGCGCTCCGCCGCCGAGAGATCGAGCGTCGCTTCCGCGGGGTTCTGCGGCGAAAGGCTCGCCCTGCCGCCCACCTCGATGGATTTGACGAACGTCGCCTCGCCGTTCTGCACCGTCTTTTCCGCGCCCAGAGAGACCGCGGACTCACCGCGCTTCGCCGAAGCGAAGTTCTCCAGGAGATAGAGCGTCATGTTGCCGTTCTCGTCCAGCGTGGCGAAATCGGTCACATACCCGTTGCAGGTGACGAAGTAATCGCCGACGAACATCTCGCCGTCCACCGTGAACGTGCCGTCCGCGTCCACCGTGGCGGTATAGGAACGGTCGATAAAGGCGTCGAACACAAATCCGATCTCCGTTCCCTCCTCCGGGGCGGACGAAGCCGCTCCCTGCGCATCGTATACCTTGATCGTGCCGGAAGAGAGTTCGACCGGCGTATACCGCTCGATCTCCAGCTCGATCACCAGCGTTTCGTCGAAATAGCGGGGCAGGAAGATGGATGTGCCGTTATCGACTTCGTCAGTCCTGTCCTCGCCGTTGATGACGAGGCTTCTGAATCCGCAGTCCTCGTCCGCCCCGATGGTCAGTTCGATGGGCATGCCGGGCAGATACTCCGCTCTGTCGAAGGAGAGCGTGCCGTTCTCCACCTCGACGCTCGCGCCCGAGACCGTCGTGCCGTTGACGCGGACGACGACGGGCGTTTCGGAAAGCTCGGAGAAGGTTGCGCTGATCGAGAGATCTTCCGTGACGTTGCCGACCGTGAATCCGATCGCATAGCCGTCTGCGTCGTATCTGACGCTACCCATGGCGTCCGCCCCGTTCACACTCAGCCCCGTGAGGCGGGAATCGCCTTCGTTGACGACAAAACTTGCGGAATGCCCGTCCACCGCGTAGTCGTACCCGTTGACTTCGGCGATCGTTCCCGCGGAGGAAGTATTTTCGATGGTGACGGCATGCGTCTTGGCGCCGTTTTCCCCGAACGGGTAGGAATGGCTCGGGTTGCCCCATTCATAGCCGTCGAGTTTATGCTCGCCGAAGCTGAACCATTCGCGCCCCATGGTATAGTCCGTCGTCTCATAATCGAGCGAGCTGATGAGCACGGGGTTGATATACAGGTTTTCGAGCGAGGAACGCTCCAGCCCGAGATAATCGGTAAACACGTACGGGATAAAGAACTCCAGCGTATAGCCCGTGCAGGTATCCGAATTGACGGCGCCGTTTTTCGTCTGCGTGCCGAGGACGGGCATCTTGTCATACGTCGTATTCACGGCGCCGCGCCCGCCGAGCGCCGGATCCTGGCCCATCTTGACGGAGAGAGAGCCGTCCGAACAGAGATTGATCTCAAAGGAGCCCCTGTCGTCGATATTCGTGACGCCGTCCACAGCGAGATACATTTCGATGCCGCTGTTGATATAGATATCTCTGTTGGGATTCACCCAGTTGTGGTTGCTCTCGTCGACGTCGAAAACGATATACAGACCCTTTTCGCCGTAGGCGGTCGTCATTCTCAGTTCCGCCGTCCCGAGTCCGTCGCCCTCACGCTTGGAGAGTTCGAGCCACGTCCTGCCCTCCTCGTTGTAGATCGCCTCGTCGAGCACGCCGTCGATGGTCATGCCCTCGTCGCACTCCGCCGTGGGCGTATCGGGATTTGTAAAGGTATAATCGTCGTTGTTGAGCGTGGGCGCCGACCCGCTGCAGGCGGCGATCCCGCCTGCGCAGGCGGCAAGCATACCCGTAAGGGCGCCGATCATGATCTTTCTTGTAATGTTTTTCATAATTACCCCTTATTCAAACTTATTTCCCGAGGATCCTGATCTCGGAGATCCCGACAAGTTCCTGTCCTTCCGGAACGTCGATCGTGATGCGCAGCTTCTTTACGGTGTGCTCATAGAATTCGGCGTACGCCGCGGAACCGGGCGTGATATAGATGAACGAACCGTCCAGTTCGAGCATGCGCGCATACCGCTCGGAATCGAAGGGCACCTCGTCGATGTAGCGGACGTAATCCACGCCGTTCTCATCTTCGCAGATCATCTCGAGCGTGAAGGAGCGGAAGGCGTTCTCAAACATCTTGGAGTTGTACACCATCACCGCGCGCACCGTGCGGGCGGTCTCGAAGGAGAACTCAAAGGAAGTCGTTCCCGTGATCTCCGATTCCTTGACGTATTCGGAAACAAAACCGTACGACGCATTGCGGTAAATGGAGAGCAGACCGTCGTTGAGGAAGGAGGAGGAAGAGCCGTCGGCAAGCGAACCGCTCACGGAGACCTCGGCTTCGTCGGCAATGTTCGTGTACTCCACGCCGGGCGCGCCTTCGAGCGCGGGCTGCTCGGACACGGTGGGTCCGTTGACGTACATTACGTCGAGCTCGTTTCCGTTTCCGTCCCCCGTCGTCACCCAGACGACCTCGTCGATCGCCATATTGCGCGCAGCGGAAGGCGCGGCGGGATTATTGTGACGGTGGTAGACGATATAGAGTTTGCCGCCCATCGTAACGAAGGAATGATGTCCGGGGCCGGAGACCTCCTCGTTGTTGCCGCTGTCGTTGGAAAGAAGATGCCCGTTTTCCGCCTCGGTAAGTTTGCGGAAGGGGCCGAGCGGCGAATCGGCGACGAGCTGAATGACGGAGTAAGGCGCCTGATCGTACGCTTCGATGGAGAGCGTAAGATAGTACTTTCCGTTGTGTTCGACCATCTCGGGGCCCTCGTTGACCCCGTTGTTGGCGCTCTCGTAGGAAACGTACTCGGCGGCAACGCCGTTCCGCACCTCGTTGATGAAATCCTCGACGGTATAATACCTCGGGACGGCGAGGACCGTGAGCGTATCCCACTTGGGTTTGAGCCAATTCTCCATCTCCACGCCCATCACGCGGTTGGAACTCGTATTATCGACCCAGAGAAGGTATTTGACCTCGTTCCCCTCTTCGTCCGTCGTGACGAAGGGGTGCGGGTCGATGGTGCCGTAATAGCCGCCGCGCGTGGTAAGGCTGGTGACGATATCGGCATTCTCTTCATGCCATGTGCCGTAGATCGTGGGATCGAAGAATGCGTACTTTGCATAGTAGTGCGGGTAGTCCTCGCGGTTGTACGTATGCACGTTCTCCTCCCCCACGCTCTCGGGATCGGTGAAATCGACCATGTTGAAGGGGCCTTCGGGGCTGTCGGAGACGGCAGCGTACATGAGATAGATCCCGTCCCCTTCATATTTCCCCGTTACTTTCGTGTCCGGATCGGGCGAGGCGCTGAAATACATGATGTACCGCTCGTTTTCCTCGTCGTACACGACCTCGGGCGCCCATACGCTCGTCCATGTCGCGCGCGAGATCTCGTTGTAGCCCTCGCGGATGTTCAGCGTTCCGCCGACGGGCTCCCAGTTCATGAGATCTTTGGAGCGCGCCGCGTCCATGGAGTTCTCGGTGCGGTAAAGGTAGTAGTATCCGCTGCGCGCGGTGTCGTCCAGCACGAAGGGGTCGGCGCCGCTCACCTTGTAATCGTTGCGGTAAAAAACTTCCTGATTGTACACGGAATCTCCGAACTCGTCGACCGTCTCCCCGTGGTAGTTCGGGAGCTCGTAGCGCGGAAGCGATGCGTATTCATCGGAAGAACATCCCGCAGCCCCCGCCACACAGCAGAGCGCGAGCACCGCCGATATTACAAACTTTGTTTTCTTCATGATTTCCTCCTTAAAATTTTCTTGTTTCAGGTTTACTCTTTGCCGCCGCCCACCGCAATGCCGTTGATGAAGAGCTTTTGCGAGAAGCAGTAGATGATAATGAGCGGGAGCATGCCGAGTACCGCAGCGGCGCAGTGCACGTTTTCCATGCCGGTGCCCGTGAACACGGTGCTGACGCGGCTCAGAAACAGCTGCAGCGTGATGTACTCATCCTGCCCGTTGAGATAGAGCAAGGGGCCCATGTAGCTGTTGTATCCGCCGACGAATCCGAAGATGAACTGCGCCACGAACGCGGGAACGGCGAGCGGGATCATCATGCGGAAAAAGCAGCCGAACTGACCGAGCCCGTCGATGCGCGCCGCCTCGAAGATCTGCTTGGGCACGCCGTCGAAATACATGCGCAGGAAGAACATCGTTCCCACGCTGCCGAAAAGCCCAGGTACGATGAGCGGGAGCACGGTGCCCGTCCAGCCGATCATCGAATAGAAGATATAGGAGATGATGCCGAACGCGCCGAGCGGGATCATGGACGTAAATACCTCCACGACGAACAGCTTTTCCTTTCCGGGGAATTCCAATTTGGAGAAGGAATACGCCGAGAGTCCGGAGACGAGCAACCCCACTACGAGCGGGATAAGGGTGATCCAGAGCGTGTTCAGAAAGCCGAGCGCAAACGACGAGATGCCGTTGCTCCACGCGTAGGGATCCTGCTCAAAGACGTCGATATACGGCTGGATGGTAAATTCCGGCCACCACACGAAACTCATGGTCGAGGTGAGCTGAAACTGCGAAGTAAACGACGTTGCCAGTATGGTATACATGGGCAGGAAAAGGAAGAGGCAATAAATGATGAGTATCGTATAGCCGATGATCTTCCCGACCGCTTTCCGCTTTTTGGGTTTCGCGGCACAGGGCGCTGCGGGGGCAGACTGTGCCGCCGTTCCCTTCATTTCCGCCTGCAATGTTTCAGTAGACATCTTTCATCCTCCTGTCGCGGATGCGGAACAAGATCATGGAGGCGACGCCCGTGAAGAGGAAGAGCACCCAGCTGATCACGGAGGCGCAGGAGGCGAACGCGTCCTCCGTGCGCACAACGCTGTCGCCGATCAGCCAGTAAACGAGCCGCATGAGCGTAAGCCCCATATTTTCAGGTCCGCCGATGTTATCGCCCCACCCCTGCGGCGCAATGAGCGCAGCCATATCGTAGGTGAGGAGTCCCGCCCCCACGCCCGCAATGAGCAGATAGAACGTTGTGGGCGATATGGAGGGCAGGGTGATGTAACGGAACTTCTGCCATTCGTTGGCGCCGTCGAGCGACGCCGCCTCATAGAGCGCGGGATCGACCGCCGCGAACGCCGCACGGTACATGACGATGCCGTACCCGGGCGCCTGCCAGACGATGGCGAGAATAATGATCCACGGAACCGCCATGGGTTCGTTCAGCCAATCGATTTCGGTGCCGAAGATCGCGTTGATGAACCCGAAATTTCCGTTGAACACCCACCGCCACATGAGCGAGACTGCAACGCCCGAACAGATATACGGAACAAAGAAGAGTACCATGAACACGTTCGAGCCGCGCCACTTTTTGGAAAGCAGCCAGCTGATGCCGATGGCGATGGAAAGCGAGATCAGCTGTGCGCAGGCGATCCAGAACGTGATCCCGAGAGACTTGTAAAAATAGCCGGATACATTGATCGCAAAGTCATTCGGGTAATAATTCGGGTCGAATACCAGCCAGAACGCACGGAAATTGTTCCATACGAACGGATCGGTCAGATCGTATATGTTGATGTTGAAGAACATTGCGATAAACGATATGACGAGCGTGAATCCGCTGAATATAACAAATCCGATGAGGGGCAGCAGCGCAAGAACGAGCGCAAAGACAGATTGCAGCGTCCACTTGCCCTTTTTCTTTTTACGGTTGCGGTCGCGCACCGCGACGGCAGGCTCCTCGATTGCGGAGACGTCCGCCTCGGCGGCGATCGTTTCGGAACGGTCTGTCATCTTTTCCTCCCTTTCCGGCAGACGATCATCTGCCGTAGATGCGAAGATTCATGAGCGCAAGCGCATTGTTTGCCGCCGTCTTTACATCGTTAAAGAACTGCGTGAGCGTCTTTTGTCCGAGGCGGACGGCGCCGTTGAAATCGGAAGACCAGTTGTTGATCCATGTGGACTGATCGAAGTATGCCCAGTCGCCGATATCCGAATTCCGGGAAGCGAACGCCGCCGCCCAGACGTTATCGGAGAGCCTGTCTTCCGATTCGAGGTATTCCGCGCTCATGGCGTAGGAGATCTGATTGGGAACCATGGTGTTGCCCTGCGCGAGGATCTTCTGGCCTTCGGGGCCGACCAGCCAGGAAACAAACTTCATGGCGGCGTCGTATTCGGCGGAGTCGGAATTGCGCGGGATGGCGACCATGTAGTTGCGCGAGCAGCTCACCGCCTCGCCGACGATGGGCGTATCGTTCCATGCCGTTTTCACGTCGCCCGTGTATACTTCGCCGTCGTACTCCTCGCCGATGACCTTGAGGTATTCGTTGGCAAACTTGCCCTCGCCCGAGGTAATACCGTTCGCATAATACACTCTGCCGCCCTCAAATTCGCGGTACTGCGCAAGGGGCGCCATGTCCCATTTGCCTGCGAGCGCGCTTCCGGCATAGCTGTTTCCGCGCGAGAACGCCTCGTTGAGCAAGGGGCAGTCGTTGCCCGTAAGGAACCTTCTGGAACGATCGGACGTATCGGGCGATGCAACGCCGTAGCCGTAGTTCCCGTCGTCCACTTCTGCCGTTTCGGGAACCATGAGGCTCTCGAATTCGAGGATGGCGTCGTACTGCGAAGGCATGATGTAGAGCGAAGGCTGATCCCCTTCCGTCAGACGGGTCTTTTCGGATGCATTGTTGTTGAGGTACATCGCATCCTCATAGAAGAGGATATCGCCCTGCGCGTATTCCGTGCCGTTGACGGTGATGCCGTCGTCGGCAAGCACGAGGAAATTATCGGTATCCTGCGTGACGGTGAGCTCATACTCGCCCGTCTCCTCGTTCCAGCCGATGCAGTCGCCGCCGACCGACCAGCCGTAGTTGAACCACCACTCGGCGAGATATCCGTACTCATACGCCCTGTAATCCTCCCAGCCCGTCTGGAAGCTCTTCGCAAGGCAGCGCAGCTCTTCCCAGCTCATGGGGATGCGGTTGTTGAATACTTTTACGACGGACTGACCCTTTTCGTTGAGCGACGCCTCCGCGGCGAGATCGCCGCCGACAAATTCGGGCGTGTACTCCGCATAGCCGTGCGCCTTGAGATTGGTGTCGTGCTCGGCGTTATAGGCTTCGAGATTCTCCTCCGCCACGGAGATGACGACGATATCGCGCAGTCCCATGATCTCGGTGTTGTAATAGAGCACCTGCGGGTCGTCGCCGATGGGCAGGGCGACGAGGTTCGTCCCCGTGCCTGCCGTATATCTGCCCTTTTCATCGAGCGTTGCGTTGAAACGGAGGCGGTTCGTCATCCCTTCGGGGATCTCCGACCACTGCATCGCGTTCTGTACGTCCGCCGTGAGGTAGCTGTCGAGCGGGAGCAGGTAATCGAGCGCCGCGATCTGTTTGAACTGATCTTCGTACAACGTGACGACGTTGTAGCGGCAGTCGCGCGCAAGCAGCGTCGTAAGATTGGACATGGTGCCGGATTCATACTTGGGTACGACGTACACCTCATCTTCCAACCCCTGACCGTTGTTGTACGTATCGACAAGTTCACGATAGACCTCGAGATTGTAAGTATCGTAGACGACAGCATATTCAATGACGACGGTATCTTCCGAAGCGCCCGGAGGGAGCTGCGGTCCGCCGCAGCCCGCCATTACAGCAGAAACAGCCGTCATTATGCCCGCGGCACATGCCGCAATTATCTTTTTGCCTTTCATTTTTTCCTCCTGATATATGATTTTAGAATTCCAACCAATCTCTTGCCGAACGGATTTGCGGGCTCCGCGCCTCCCGTCCGGCTGACCGCCCTCACGCCTCCTCTCTTGTGAGCGTGAATCCGGAGAACTGCCAGGTATCGTAACTGCCGCGGAAGGAGATCTTGCCCGCGTCGTCTGCGCCGCATGCCGTTTCGGCGATCTGCACATAGCTGCCGTCAGCATCCGCCGCATACAGCGTGATCGCGGTACCCGTTTTTTCAACGCGGAACTTTACGCCTGCCTGCAGCTGCGCGAGCGTGTTGCAGAATTCGGGAAGGGCGATCTGATCTGCGTCGCCGTTGAGCTCATCCTGGGAAACAACGCGGACGGTTCCGACAGCCGCCGTCGTATCCTCTTTCGTCTTGTAGATGAACAGGAACCCGACGTTCGCCTCGGTCAGCGTGACGGAGAACCTTCTCCAGCCGCCGCCGTCGCTCGTCGACACCGTCTGTGTGACCGTGAAATCAAAGGCAAAGTCTCCCTCGGCATTCACGTTGAGCGTGGCTTTTTCGCTTTTATCCGGATTCGTTTCAGTCCCGCCCAGCGTGATCGTGCCCGCCTCTGCGTCGATGACGACGCCTTCGCCGCCGCGGTCAGCCGTGGCGAAACTGTAATTGAGCGTGACCGCATACGCCTGCGTTTCTCCCGCTTTGATCTCGAAGTTTGCCGAAGTAAGATAATAATCGATGGTCGAAGTGACGGTATAAGTGCCGACCTGAAGATTGCCTTTGAGCGAGAGCACGCTGCCTTCGAGCGTGAACGCGACCGCCCTGCCGCTCCGATCCGTCACCGCAAGCCGATCCGCGGAGAGCGTCCCCTCTCCGGAAAGCGTAACGGTGACCGTAACATTCTCAATGAGCACGGGGATTTTGACAGGCGCGTCGATCTCTTTGCCCGTGACGTCGTACATGGTGCCGCTTGCGCTCGTGAAGTATGCCTCCGTACCCTCCACGGTGCTTGTGGGAGGAACTTCCGCATGGAAGGTGAACCCTTCGGTAAACGACATTTCAGAGAACTGCCACGTATCGTAACTGCCGCGGAAGGAGAACACGTTCTCCGCCTCGGCGGCACACTCCGTCTGAGCAACCTGCACGAGCGCGCCGTCCGCATTGTAGGCATACAGCGTAAGGTATTCGTTTGCACGGACGATGCGGAACTTCACGCCTGCCTGCAACTGCGCGAGCGTATTGCAGAATTCGGGGAGATCGATCTGATCCGCGTCGCCGGCGAGATTATCCTGAGAAACAGTGCGGACGGTTCCGACTGCCTCTGCCGTATCGTTCGTATTGTAGATGAACAAGAACCCGACATTGGGATCCGTCGTTGTGACGGAGAATCTTCTCCAGCCGCCGCCGTCGCTCGTCGACCCCGTCTGTTTTACCGTGAAATCGAAGAACCATATATCGTCCGCCGCGCCGTAGGCAGGATTGAGCGTTGCCTTGGAAGGGGCATTGGGATTGGTATTGCTGCCTCCGAGCGTGATCGTCTTGGCTTCGGAATCGATCTGCGAGGCGCTGCCCGCGACGTCGATACGCGCATACTCAAGCGCGATCGACGCGGTATAGTTCTGTTCGTCGCCTGCAACGATCGTGAACTTTGCGGGCGCGGAATAGAACGGAAGGGAACAGGTGATCGTGTATTCGCCCGTGCGCAGGTCGCCTTCGAGCGAGATGACGTTGCCCTCGACCGAGAACGCCACTTCCGTTCCCGCGGCATCCGTAATGGTGATGTCCTCCTCGGTGAACGTTCCGCCGTTCCCGAGCGTGAGCGTGATTTTTACATTCTCGATGAGCACGGGGATTCTGACGGGCGCGTCGATTACCTTACCCGTGATATCGTAAGGTATCGTAACTGCCGCGGAAGGAAAACACGTTCTCCGCCTCGGCGGCGCACGAGGTTGCGGCGATCTGCTCATAGCTGCCGTCAGCGCCCGCCGCATACAGCGTGATCTGCGTGCCCGCCTTGATGATGCGGAACTTCA
>ERZ1643246.4227-NODE-4227-length-11552-cov-4.809255_pt1 | contig 11552 bp, 14 predicted proteins | sample MGYA00579265_ERZ1643246 | MGnify/ENA primary metagenome ERZ1643246 (study PRJEB29033, sample SAMEA4952261) | chicken gut metagenome | biome: Broiler Chicken; feature: Gastrointestinal Tract; material: Caecum | place: Ireland | collected 2018 | study: Broiler...
TTGCGACAGCTTTCATAGTTTATCACTTTGTTTCCGCTTTGTCAAGAACTTTTTTTCATTTTTTTTTTGCAAACCGTTCTCTCCGGAACCAACTTTGATAGTCTATCATGTCGCTTTGCATTTGTCAAGGACTTTTTTATTTTTCCTTGTTTATTGCTTGCTGTCATTTGTCATTTCCTGCGACAGCCATATTAGAATACCACAGGTTTTTTCCATTGTCAACAAGTTTTTTCATTTTTTTAAACTTTGATATTTGGCAAAACAGCAGCAAATTTTCCTCTTGATTTTTCCACCGGCATAAACAAGGCAGCCATACGAAGTCTCTCGTACGGCTGCCTCATCTATTTTCTTCCTGCTTCGAATTAATTTTTCTCAATCCTGCTGAAAACCATCTCGTATCCGTCATTTCCATAAGTAAGAGATCGATTCACACGGCTGATCGTCGCTGTGGAAGCGCCTGTCTTTTCGGAAATTTCAAGATAGGTTTTTTTCTGTCTCAGCATCCGTGCCACTTCAAAACGCTGTGATAAGGACAAAAGTTCATTAATTGTACACACATCCTCAAAAAAAGTATAGCACTCTTCCTTATTTTTCAGACTCAGAATCGCTTCAAATAAATGATCCACTGCTTCTGTATGTATTTTCTTGCTCATGATACGCTCCTTTTACCCCTGTATTTTCTTTCTATTTCCCGTATATACTTTTGTCTGTCTACACAATGTCAGTTTAACACTGTACAGCACAAACGTTCCTTATCATTTTATCACACCACCCTAGAAAAGCAAGCTCTTTTTTCCATTTTCAAAGGAAATGTGTGACAGTTCCGCCTTCCGGCTTCCCTGTTACGGAAATGCCATGATCCGATATCAACGGTAATCTTGCGCCTTGAAAGCTCCTGACAGAAGCCGACCTGCAGGTCCTGACAGAAACCGCCCAAACTTGACAGCCCGATAGATCTGTGATATATTTGCCAGGAACTGAAGAAGCAAGAAAAGGGGAGCTTTCATGGCTGAGAGGAAGTACGGCTTCGACCCTGATACCTGATTTGGATAATACCAACGAAGGGATTTCTCGATCGATTTCCGGGAAGATGCGCATTTTGTCTTCCTTTTTTTCTGCTTTTTTTGCCGCTGATCTCTTTCTTATATATATATATTTCTACCTTATAAAGAAAGGACGTCTGCGGCGATGTGCCGGAAACCGGTGCATGCAGGTTTCGGATCTTATAAAAAAAGGAGGATTTTTTATGCAGTTTTTCGTCAACGCAGAGGGCGGACTGACCACCGCCGGTTATGCAGTCAGTATTGCTGCCGCGATTATTCTTTTTGTGGCGGCCGTCTTTATCGCAGGAAGGGTGTCCGGCAGAAAAAAAATGGGAACCAAGCAGCTAGTCTTCTGCGCCATGGCTATCGCGCTGGGATTTGTTACTTCTTATCTGAAAATATTCCCCATGCCTTTCGGAGGATCCATCACACTGTTCAGTATGCTGTTTATCGTACTGCCGGCCTACTGGTACGGTCCCAAAACCGGGATTCTGGTGGGATTCACTTACGGTATTCTGCAGTTTCTCCAGGAGCCCTATGTTCTGTCATTGTTCCAGGTATGCTGTGACTATTTTCTTGCGTTTGCGGCCCTGGGAGCAGCCGGATTTTTCGCAAAATCCCGAAACGGTCTGGTAAAAGGATACATTCTGGGCGTGTTCCTGCGGGGTGTGTTCCATGTTTTGGGCGGTTACCTGTACTGGATGGATTATATGCCGGATAATTTCCCGCAATCTCTGGCTTTCGCTTATCCGCTGATCTACAATTACAGCTATCTGCTGGCAGAGGGTGTTATCACCGTTATTCTTCTGTCTCTGCCGCCGGTAAAAAAAGCACTGGAACAGGTTAAAACGCTGGCACAATAAAGATCATTTTGGGGGCCTCCGGAAAGGATTTCTCTTTTTTCCTTTCCGGGGGCCCTTTCCTGTTATTTTCATCCCTTGCAATCCCTTCATGGCGATGCTATGATAAAGGAAACTTGTCGTAAAGGTGGCGTTTTATGGATTGGATGGGAAAGCCCTATCATTCCCTGGACTTTATGCTCCGGGAGCGTTTTGGGGAAAAAGTATATAAAGTTGCGCTGAATGGGGGGATGAGCTGTCCCAACAGAGACGGGACCTTGGGAACCGGCGGATGCATTTTCTGCAGTGCGGGCGGATCCGGCGATTTTGCCGCCAGCAGCCGTCTTTCCATCACGGAGCAAATCGGCAGTCAGACGGACGCGATCCGCAGGAAACGTCCCGTAAATAAATTTGTCGCTTATTTCCAGGCATATACCAACACTTATGCTCCTGTGGATTATCTCCGGAAAATTTTTACCGAAGCCATTTCCCACCCGGACATTGTCGCGCTCTCCATCGGCACCCGGCCGGACTGTCTGGGAAAAGACGTACTGGAACTCCTGAGAGATCTGAACCGTATCAAGCCGGTCTGGGTGGAGCTGGGCCTGCAGACCATGCACGATAAAACCGCTGCCTACATCCGCCGCGGTTATCCGCTCTCCTGTTTTGAGGCGGCGGTTGCCAATCTTCACCAAAGGCATCTGGACTGTATCGTCCACACCATACTGGGGCTCCCCGGAGAGAAGGAACGGGATATGCTGGAGACCATTTCCTACCTTAACCTGCTTCCCATCCAGGGGATCAAGCTGCAGCTTTTGCATGTGTTGCAGGGAACTGATCTGGCGGTTGACTATCTGAACGGAAAGTTTCAGGTACTGTCTCAGGAGGAATATATTCGCCTGGTGATCGCCTGCCTGTCCCGGCTCCGTCCGGATATTGTTATTCACCGGCTGACAGGAGACGGTCCGGAGAGTCTGCTGATTGCTCCTCTCTGGAGCAAGGCAAAACGCACGGTTCTCAACCAGCTTCATCACCAGATGAAAATGCAGCATGTATGGCAGGGGATTTCCTGTACGGTCCCTTCCGAAACGCCGTAACAGACTGGCCGGCATATCCGTCCGGGCTCGTTTCCGTGGAAACAAGGAGGTCACTGATGATTGAAAAGACATCCACACTTTATAAAATGATCATTCTCTATATGCTGGAGCGGGTAGATTTTCCTCTCTCCAACACTCAGATCACCAGTTTTTTTCTGGACAACGATTACACCACCTATTTTCATGTCCAGCAGACTATCAATGAACTGCTGGACAGCAAACTGATCCGAAAAAAAAAGCAGGGCAACAACACCTGCTATCTGATGACGGATACCGGGAAAGAAACGCTTTCCTTTTTTGGAAAAAATATGTCTGATCAGATTCGCGCGGAAATCGATCAGTATCTGAAGGAACGGAAATATGATTTAAAAAATGAACATTCCCTCCGGGCGGATTATTACCGCACACCGGAGCAGGAATTTCTCGTCCGCTGTCAGGTGATGGAGCGGAAAACTCCGTTGATCACTCTGGAACTGACGGTTCCCACGGAGGAGATCGCCCGGACTTTTTGCGGAAACTGGTCCAAAAAAAGTCCGGAAATCTACGCCTATCTCATGAATGTTCTCTCCTGATACCGTCAGAAGTCCCTTCCAATTTTCTGAAAATATTCTCTCACCTGCTGTTCATAGCCGTTCCCGGTGGGATGATAAAAGCGTTCTCCTGCCACCTCATCCGGAAGATACTGCTGTTTCACATAGTGATTGGGGTAGTCGTGAGCGTATTTGTATCCCAGGCCATGTCCCAGCTTCGCGGCGCCCTTATAATGGGCGTCCTGCAGATGGGGAGGCACTGTGGTTTTTTTTCGGCGTACCGATTCCATGGCTTCATTGAGAGCCATGTAGGAGGCATTGCTTTTGGGGGCGCAGGCCACATAGGTCACTGCTTCCGCCAGAATAATCTGTGCCTCCGGCATTCCGATCCGTTCCACCGCCTGAGCAGCCGCAGCGGCCACCACCAGCGCCTGCGGGTCGGCCATTCCCACATCCTCTGCGGCACAGATCATGATTCTCCTGGAAAGGAAACGGATATCCTCGCCGGCATAAAGCATTTTTGCCAGATAATAAATGGCTGCATCCGGATCCGATCCCCGCATGCTTTTGATAAAAGCGGAAATGGTATCGTAATGCTGGTCGCCCGTCTTATCATATCGCACCACTCTTTTCTGAATACACTCGGATGCAGTTTCCAGATCGATATGGATCTTTCCATCCGCTCCCCGCGCGGTGGTCAGCACGCCCAGTTCCAGAGCGTTCAGGGCGGCTCTGGCGTCACCTCCCGAAATATCCGCCAGAAAATCCAGCGCGTCCTCCTCCAGAACCGCCCGGTAGCTGCCCAGTCCTTTTTTTGTGTCCGTTACCGCCCTGAGAAGCAGTTTCCTGATATCCTCTTTTTCCAGCGGCTTCAGTTCAAAAATAATAGATCTTGAAAGCAGCGCCCCGTTCACTTCAAAATATGGATTTTCCGTCGTCGCGCCGATCAGCACCAGCGTGCCGTCCTCCACGAAAGGCAGAAGATAGTCCTGCTGTCCTTTGTTGAACCGGTGAATCTCATCCACAAACAAAATGGTTCGTCTGCCGTACATTCCCATCCGGTCTTTGGCTGCCTTTACCACATCCTCCATGTCTTTTTTCCCCGCCGTAGTGGCATTCAGCTGGGTAAACTCCGCGCTGGTAGTGTTTGCAATCACCCGGGCAAGCGTGGTTTTTCCCGTTCCCGGAGGTCCGTAAAAGATTACTGACCCCAGTTTGTCCGCCTGAATCGCACGATAAAGCAGCTTGTCCTTCCCTATAATGTGCTGCTGCCCCACCACCTCGTCCAGAGTTGTGGGTCTCATCCTGGAAGCCAGGGGAGATTCTTTCTCCAGCCTGGTTTCCTTCATATAATCAAACAAATCCATCTTCCGTTCTCCCTGCCGTTTTTCCCTCAGTCCTAATCCATCACCAGCCGGTCCGCAGTTACAAACTGATACCCTTCCGCCAGCAGCCGGTCTACAATATCCAGCGCCGCTTCCACAGAGGATTCATATCCGTCATGCATCAGTATGATATCTCCTTCTTCTACATTTTCCAGCACATGTCTTCGGATGGAATCCGCCTCTTTCAGTTTCCAGTCCAGAGAATCCACCGTCCAGAATACAGGAATCATCTCCACCTTCTCCTCCAGCGCTTCGCTCCACTCTCCATAAGGCGGGCGAATATATATGGGATATTCGCCGGATGCCTCATAGATCCGGTTATTGGTAGTCAGAATCTCCTCGGAGGCTTCCCGAAGTCCGATCTTGTTCAGCTGCACATGGTGATATGTGTGGTTTCCCAGCAGATGTCCTTCTTCCTCCATACGTCTGACAATCTCTTCATTTCCTTCCATATTGACTCCCAGGAGGAAAAACGTGGCCTGTACCTTCCGTTCTTTCAGTCCATCCAGCAGTGCTTCCGAATACTGGCTGGGTCCGTCGTCAAAGGTGAGCGCGATCATCGGTTTTTCCTGTCCGGCCGACACAAAAGCCGAAAAGCTGTCCTTCCGGATTCCGCCATTCGCTCCCAGCGCCAGGACCGCCAGCACCATACCGGCCGCCGCCATGGAAAGCCTTTCACTGATCGATTTTCTCAGTTTCACCGGTTTTCGCCTTTCACAAGACTTTGTAAATCATATGAACCGGCCGGGCAGAAGATGTCTCCGCCGCAAGAAGCGCCGAAGGATCCGCGTACCGAAATACAAAAAAGAACCCGGCCATCGCACATGCAGTAACCGGATTCTTCTGGGGAATCTATTTATGCCAGTTTGGATTTTGCCAGCTCTGCCAGTGTTGCAAAGCCTTCCGCATCGTTGATTGCCATGTCGGCCAGAACTTTTCTGTTCAGCTCAACGCCCGCCAGCTTCAGTCCATACATGAACTTGCTGTAGGACAGACCGTTCATTCTGGCTGCTGCGTTAATTCTTGCGATCCACAGCTGTCTGAACTGACGTTTTCTCTGCTTTCTTCCGGCATATGCGCTGGTCAGAGCGCGCATCACGGACTGTTTTGCCACTCTGTACTGTTTGGATCTTGCTCCTCTGTAGCCCTTTGCCAGCTTCAGCACTCTGTTATGTTTCTTCTTTGCGTTTAATCCGCCTTTAATTCTTGCCATCTCTTATTTTCCTCCTTCGACCGATACTCTCTTATAAATACGGTAAGATCTTCTTCATGTTCTTAACGTTTGTCTGATCCATGATGGTTGCTTTTCTCAGATTTCTCTTTCTCTTCTGGGATTTCTTTGTTAAGATATGGCGTTTGTAGGCTTTATTTCTTACAACCTTACCAGTTCCTGTTTTCTTGAAGCGCTTTGCTGCCGCTCTGCTTGTTTTAATCTTGGGCATCTTCTATTCCTCCTTAAATCAAACTTCTATTTTTTAACGTTTTTCAGTTAAAAACATGGTCATGCTTCTGCCTTCCACTTTCGGCGCTTTCTCCACCACCGCGATATCGGCCAGCTCCTTGGCAAAATCATCCAGAATATACCGGCTGCTGTTCATATGCGCCATCTCTCTTCCTCTGAATCGAAGGGTCACCTTTACTTTGTTGCCCTTGGAAATAAACTTCCGGGCGGCGCCCACCTTGGTATTCAGATCATTGGTATCGATGTTGGGAGAAAGACGAACCTCCTTGATCTCGATGATTTTCTGTTTCTTTTTTGCTTCTTTCTCTTTTCTGGTCTGCTCATACTTATACTTGCCGTAATCGATGATCTTGCAGACCGGCGGTTTCGCTGTCGGGGCAATCTTAACCAGGTCCAGACCCGCCTCCTGCGCATGCTTGTAAGCATCCCTGGCAGACATGATTCCCAACTGTTCCCCATTCTGGCCGATCAGACGTACTTCTCTGTCCCTGATCTGCTCGTTAATCATTAACTCGCTAATTGTCGTACACCTCCATCATAAAATGCCTTCGCCTTGTGCTCTGCACAAAAAAAGTGGATAGACAGACTATCCACATAAAATCACCGCAAACTGCCTTTCCGAAATCCGGTAAGGCTGCTTTATTAACCGCTAGTCACTTCCATTGTGCTAAGGTGAGAGTGGATACTCTTCTTTCTTTTTCCATACCTGTATAAATTAGCATACGTTCTTTATCCTGTCAAGTGTTTTCGTTATTTTTTTCTCTGTGTTTGCGGCAAATCCACAGAACCGGGCAATTACACGTTGTTTCCTTGCGCTCCGCAAACTTTACATTTTCATTAATATTTCTGTCATTTCCCCCTTCCGCCTTGTATCCTGTTCCCTTTTCTACTATAATTATTTTATATTCAACAGGAGCGGCACACGGATCTTTGGGTTTTCGAAACAGTTTTCCGTGTCTGCCGCATATTTGCGCCGTTTTCCCTTGCGGATTTGCGGCTGCAGCCATTATAATATGAGGGAGGATACAACTATGAAACACAGATCACGGATTCTGGCAGTTCTGGCAGTTATGCTTATGACGCTTCTGACGCTTTCCGGGTGCCAGAAAGAATTTGATGCCAGCGGTTATCTGAAGGCGATTCTGGATAATTCCTACAAGCATGACGATACCGCCTTTCTGGAACAGAAGATCGGCACCGAGGAGCAGGCAGAGGAGCTGTTCCAGGAAGGCATCGATAATAATATGGATGCCATGACCGCTTCCCTGTCCATACCAGAAGATCAGGAGGCTGATTTCCGTACACTTTTTGAGGATATTTACAGCAAAGCGGATTACACCGTGGGGGAGGCGGAAAAGCAGGATGACGATTCTTATGTGGTTACCGTCACCTATCGTCCCATGGAGCTTTTCAGCCAGGTGGAGACACAGCTGACAGAGGAAGTCAACAATCTGACAGAATCTTATATGCAGGATGCCATGAACGGCGGCGAAGTTCCCGATGAGGAAACACTGACCGCGGAAATCATGCAGCTGTACAAAGATCTGACCAATGCGCAGCTGGAAAATCTCACCTATGGAGACGAGCAGAGCTGTCAGGTGCGTATCGAACTGAACGACAAGGTCTATACGCCGAATACCGATGATCTCATGACCCTTGAAAACGGAATTCTCGGAATCGGGGTCTGATTCCAAAATCATTGCAGAGGAGCGATTATTTATGAAAAGATGGGAATCCCCTGTGGGGATATCTTTCCGGCTTTCCGGAAAAAGCAAACGGAAAGCCTGCGCGATCTTTTTGACTGCCATGTCTTTTGCGGTTTTTACAGGAGGCTGCAGCCAGAAGGATTCATTTGACGCTGCGGATTGTGCGTCCGCCTGTCTTGACGACATTCTGAAAGGTGATGACACCGCTATCCGGCAGATTGCCGGCGATCAGGCGGACGCTCAGGCCGAACAGCTGGCCTCCGTCCGCGGTCAGCTTCTTTCCGACCGGGTGGCGCTCTCCCTGGGGGATACCGGAGACGGGCCGGGCGGTACACAGCTTTCTCCCGGCCTGGAACAGGATTACACCACTTTGTGGGAGGATATCTTTGCCAAAACGGATTACCGTGTCTCCTCTGCCCAACAGACGGACGATGACTCCTGGCAGGTGACTGTCTCTGCCAAACAGCTGGATCTGTATGCATCCCTTCAGGATCTCCTTCCTGAAAAACTGCAGGAATACTCTGAGGGATCACAGACGGCAGGAGAATCGGATGACGGTGAACTTTACGCGTCCACCATGCTGGACGCCTACCGGGACGCTCTGGAGGAAGCCGACTATGGAGAGGAAGCTTCCGCACAGATCACGCTTTCCCGTACAGAGGATCAGCTTTATACAATTTCGGAAGAAGATATAAACACGCTTATGGAAAATCTTCTGGATCTCTCTGTGATGGAAAACGGCCTGTTTAATGTGGATCCGGAAAACGCGCAGACAGAAGCCACCCCGAACACCACGATTCCCCAAACCACCGAAGATACGGTTACCGCTTCTGTGGGCGAGACGGTCTCTATGGAAAAGGACGGCAGCGTTCTGGCGGATTTCTCCGTGGATCAGGTGGCATTCACCGATGCGCGCAGTCCTTATGACTCCTCGAATCCGGAAAAAGTAGTGGTGATCACTTACACTTACACCAATACCGCCTCCAGTGATCCGCTGTTGTTTGATGAAATGAGTTTTACCGTTACCGATGGCGATACCGTCTGCACTCCTTATTATCTGGATGATCTGCAGACAGCAGATATCGCGCAGGAAGGTCAGGGCGCCGTCACTGCATCCCTGGCCTATGGGGTCAGTTCCGGCTGTACGGATATCGTGATCCATGTGAATAATCCCCAGCTGGATACGCCGGTGGTGATCGACGCTGCCGTCTCCTGACCGCCAGAATGCCGGATCTATGTACTTATCCGGCTGTGGACTGAAAACCTTCCAAAAGCTGTGGGAAGTATAAAAAGAGCCATACCGCTTGGTATGGCCTTTTTTGATCCGTTCGGAAGCTATCCTTCCGTTGCGGTACCCTCGGGTATTCGCACTTTTATTTGCACTGGAAAGTACCGCAGCTGGTTTCCCGGCAATGACAGGCATTGGATCCGGCGATATTTATGGAACCGGCTTCACAGTTTTTCTTGTTGTTGAAAGAACATTCACAGGCCATGCAGCCTACCTGTACATTGGTATTTCCGCAGCCGGTCTCCATGGCATTGCTCTGGCCCGTTCTCTCCTGGAAGCTGGCGCAGCAGGTTTCATCTACGGTTCTCGCATGCTCTCCGTCCACCTGAATTCCATCTCTGGAGCAGAGCTGCTCCTTGTTGTACACGCATTTTGTGGCTGAACATCTTAATGCTGGCATCACACATACCTCCTGTAATTTTACTGTCCAGAACCTCCCTTCAAAAGAAGGATTCTGCTTCGATAGTATGTGCTGCCCGGCAATTTTCTATACAGGCGCATGCATCTGAGATTCAAAAAGGCCAAACGGTAACCTATGCTTCGTTTTTCTCTTCTTCCTCTGTGCCATAGCTGTTGCCGCAGTTATTCCCGATTTGAATGCTTTTAAACGGGGACAGCAGAAATCCTGCCGTCAGGCCTGCCAGCAGCGCCGCAACTGTCAGAAGTACCTTTTCCTCAACGCTCCAGTCTTTTGCAAAAAACTCCCTGATCTTATTCATCATCCTTCTCCTTTCCCATATCCACAAAGTGGTTCTTCCGTTTTCCCTAATTTTATAGCATGGCTTATCGTTTTGTCAACGTGAGCTTCTCTGCCGGGAAGACTTAACCATTTTTGCAGGAATCGAAGGATATTCTTCTGATGATTGACATTTCTCCTGTTTTATTATTTAATGAATTTATGATTTGAATTTCAAAAGACAGGGAGGTACTTATGTCTGACTATGTGATTACTACCGATTCCAATTCCGATGTGCCCGCCGCGTTTCTGGCGGCGCATCCGCTGACGATCATCCCACAGTATTATGCCTTCGGCGACACGGTCTACGGGGATGAGCGGAACATGCCGCCGGCCGAATTTTACGAGACCATGCGGAAAGGAGAACTGCCAAAATCCATGGCCAACAATCCGGCCGTGATCCGGGAAAAGTTTACGGCAATCCTGAAGGAAGGAAAGGATATCCTTCACATTGCCTTTTCCAGCGCTTTGAGCGGCAGCTGCAGCAACGTCCAGGTGGCTGCCAACGAACTGACGGAAGATTTTCCGGAAAGAAAAATCCTGGTATTTGATTCCCTGAACGCTTCCCTGGGGGAAGGACTGTCCGTGATGCGGGCGGTGGAATTGAAGGATTCCGGCGCTGATATGCAGGCCGTATATAACACCCTTATGGAAGAACGGGATCACATCCATGTGTCCTTTACCGTAGACGATCTGCATCATCTTCAGCGGGGCGGACGCATCTCCAAAACCACAGCCGTGCTGGGAAGCATGATCAATATCAAACCGGTGCTGTCCATCACAGCCGCCGGAGAGCTGAAGGCCAACGGCACCGTCCGCGGCAGGAAAAAGGCCCTCGCCTCCCTGGTAAAATCCATGGAAGAAGCCCTGGACAGGGAACATTTCGGTCAGGATTACTATGCGGGCGTGGTACACGGCGATTGCCTGAAGGACGCGGAATATGTGGCCGGTCTGATGGAACATCTGGGAATCGCCAAAAAAATATGGATCAATGACGTAAGTCCCAGCATCGGAACCCATGCGGGTCCCGGTGTGGTGGGGATCATGTTCTATGGAAAAAGAATGGAAAACTGATCTTCCTGTTATTTCTGATAATACTGAATGATCCCCTGGGTTCCCTCATCTCCATGGCCTTCCTTTTCCAGTTCCCGGTACATCTCCAGAACCTGGGAGAGAACGGGAAGATCAAGTCCCGCTTTCCGGCCTTCAGAGAGAGCGATCCTCATATCCTTGATAAAATGTTTGATATAGAAGCCCGGCGCATAATCCCCTGCGGCCATTTTCGGTCCCAGATTGGACAGCTGCCAGCTGCCGGCAGCGCCCCCGGAAATGGTCTCGAACAGTTTTTCCGCCGGAATCCCCTGCCGCATGGCATAGGCCACCGCCTCGCTCACACCGGTCACTGTACCGGCGATAGCGATCTGGTTGGCCATCTTCACATGCTGACCGCTGCCCGCCTTACCTTC